>Ga0222712_10004084_pt1 | contig 15459 bp, 11 predicted proteins | sample C33_657DmetaG_FD_165043 | JGI IMG/M metagenome (GOLD analysis project Ga0222712, IMG submission 165043) | Estuarine water microbial communities from San Francisco Bay, California, United States - C33_657D | ecosystem: Environmental > Aquatic > Marine > Unclassified | place: USA: California... | reverse complement strand
AAGCACGAAGTGGAGAGCTACCGGCCGAGCAATTAAAGCTGAGTAAGCACCCATTAGAGCAATCGCGCCCCACAACGGGAAGGTTGTGGGGCGCGATTTTCTTTTGCAAGTTTAAGAAGCGCTAAAACTATAACCAGTCATTTTGAGAAATCATTTGGAGCGGGAATCTAGACTCTGAATAGCAAATTTGGGCGCGATTTGAACAGGGAGTGAAAGAAAAAATGGAACGCAATTCAATCTACAAAGTGATATCTACCGGACTATCAATTCTTCTCGCTGCATCTCTCTTAACATCGTGTGGTGAATCATCTGATTCATCAAATTCAACCTCAGACAATGTAGTAGCAGCGGATGCAACTCCTACACCGACACAGCCAGCTGTAACTGATGCTGAGTTCAAAGCTGCACTAGCGAAAATGAAGGTAATCGAGGATAAGGTAAAAGGCAACAAGTGGTACGAGGACAAAACCAGCTATAACTACTACTGGAGAAATGAGTTCTATGTCTATACCTCGGCTGGCAGTAATCCAACGCTCTTCTTCAATATCAGATATTTTGATGAGGATTGGCTTTTTATTGAATCATACTTCTTCAACGTAGATGGAGAAACTTTCTCGTTCACCCCTGAATACGGAGAAATCCAAAGAGATAGCGATACCAATGTAACCGAGTGGTACAACGAAGTTGCAAGCCAAGAAAATATTGAGCTTGTACAAAAGATCATGAACTCAAAGAAGACAGTAATGCGACTTGAGGGGAGTAAGTACTACAAGGATGTAACCATCACTCAAGCCCAGAAATCTGCAATTAAGAACGTTTTGACCGTGTACCAAGGTTTGGGTGGAAGGCTTTAAATTGCAAGCTCACATATAACATCACTTGAGTGAGACTTAACCGTGAAAGCAATTGAGTACTGCTCTTATCGTCGATCTGAAATGAGAGAGAATTCCGATTTCGCTGAGGTTGAAGCTTTAGAAAGCGATTGAAATGGGCTTCACTTCAGAGAAAAAGGGCTTGTTTTCGAATGTGAAGTCCACCGGGATCAGACCGGACGTTTTCAGAAAAACTTCGTCAGATGGTGGAATATTGATGGAAGTTGAGCGCGGGAAAACTATTTCAAACAACATGGATTTATTGGATGTTTGGAAAACTCCTTTGTGCGCAGAGGCAAAAATCTGTTTTTTCTAGTCCCACAAGTCCGCGTCACAGAGGGGGGAACTGAACAGAAAATCTACCAAACGGTCGTTAATCGAGTGGGTACTTTCTTTGTGATGGGCGTGCAGCCCATAGACGTAGATTCAGTGCATATTTTCGGCTATTGACACTGGGTGTTGGAACTTAAGACTAGGGGACATTAGTCTTTGCATATGCTGGCCTATCTAGCTCCAAAATCTCAGTTTCTAGAGGATGCTCCCATTATTGAGGACAAGGTTTCCGAGGCTGTCTCTAAGAATTTCAACATCAAAGTGGGCAGGAGCGAGTACCTCTCTTGGAGGAATTCCCTCGGCAACGCGATGTCGAATGTTATGCGTTCTGCCTCAATTCCAGATGATGCAGGCATAGCCATTGAATATCGACTTGAGGGTCGAAAGCTTCGAATGGACTTCGTCATATCCGGTCTGGATGAACAGGGTAATGAGTCCTTGGTGATTATCGAACTAAAGCAATGGACCGATATTCAATTCTCAGATCTCGATGAGCATGTTCGAACAACATTAGGTGGTGGACTTGTCAGTACGCCCCATCCTTCATATCAAGCATGGAGCTACCAATCACATCTAGAGCAATACAACCAGTATGTCTACGAGACAGGAGTGGAAGTCTCTGCCTGCGCATATCTACACAACTGCAAGACTACAACCGTCATCAGTGATTCGATATATGAAAATGCCCTACGTAAGGCCCCGATCTTCCTTCATGGTCAACAGGCAGAACTCCAGGCTCTTATCGAGTCAAAGATAGTTTCTGGAATTGGAACGGATATTCTGCGAAGAATTGATGAATCTCCATTTAGGCCTTCGCAGCAATTAGCTGACGCGGTTGGCAACATGCTGCAGGGTAAAGAGGAGTATGTGCTTCTCGATGAACAGAAGACGGTCTACGAAACAATTATTCGTAATGCTCACCTCACCCAACAATCAGGAAAGAAAGTTTTGATTGTTAAGGGCGGACCTGGAACAGGCAAATCAGTCATCTCTATTAATGCTCTAGCTCAACTCACTGGAGAACGACTAAATGTTAAGTATGTGACCGCCAATGCAGCACCTCGTGATGTCTTTAGCGCACGCCTCAAATCCCTCGTTAAGGGAGATTTGATTAGGCACCTCTTCTCTGGCAGTGGCTCCTTTACCGCGACTGAAACTGACGAGTTAGATGTCTTGATTGTCGATGAAGCACATCGACTACGAATGAAATCTGGCATGTTTAGGAATATGGGTGAAAGTCAGACCAAGGAAATCATCAAAACCGCGAAATTCAGTGTTTTCTTCATCGATGAAGCACAGAAAGTAACGTGGTCAGATGTTGGCGAGATCTCAAGAATCAAGTCTCATGCTGCCGAATTAGGTGCGGATGTAGAAATCATGGAGCTGGTTTCTCAATTTAGATGTAATGGCTCTGATGATTACATGGCTTGGCTGGATGGCACGCTCGGCGTACAAGAGAATATTGATAACTACTTTACTCGAGAAAGTTTCGATTTCCAGATATTCGATTCACCGTCGGCTCTGCATGATGAGATTAGAGCCAAAAATCAAAGTAACAATAAGTCCAGAGTGGTGGCAGGTTACTGCTGGAACTGGGTGAGTCAAAATGACACAAAACTATTTGATATCAATATTCCTGAATTTGGATATAAGGCGAAATGGAATCTGAAACAGAACTCGACAACCTGGATCATCAGTCCTAACTCAGTAGAAGAAGTTGGCTGCATACATACTTGCCAGGGCTTGGAGGTCGATTATGTGGGAGTTATTGTCGGAGATGACCTCAAGGTCATCAATGGAGAACTCGTCACCGACCCTTCGGCTCGAGCAAAGACCGACAAGTCACTGGCTGGATACATTAAGGATCGCAAGGTGAATCCTGCGGAAGCAGAGCTAAAGGCTGATGAGCTAATCCGTAATACATACAGAACCCTCATGACCCGTGGGATGAAGGGTTGCTATGTTTATTTCACAAATGAGGAAACCCGTAAATATTTCGAAGACAGAATGCCAAAATAGAGAAAGCAGAAATCCATATCATGGTTAATGAAATTGAAGAATTGAAGGCTGAGATTAAGAATTTTGCCTTTGCTAGAGATTGGGAGCAATTCCACACACCGAAAAATTTAGCTATGGCGATATCAGGGGAAGCGGGGGAGCTTGCCGCGGAGTTTCAATGGCTAACGGCTGATCAATCCGCCCTCAATGCTCTTTCGGCGGAGCAACTCGAGGCGATTTCTCTTGAAATTGCAGATGTTCAGATTTATTTGCTCCGACTAGCTGATGTCCTGAAAGTTGATGTTTCGGATGTTGTGCGTCGCAAGCTTGCTATAAACGAGTCACGTTTTTAACTAAATTTAGGCTATCCAAGTTCTGAAATTGCAGCCATCCAATATCCACTGCAAACTCCTCCCATGCCCGAACTGCCCGAAGTAGAGACCGTCCGTAGAGGACTGGCCCACTTCCTCACCGGATACACCTTCCGTTCTGGGCTAGATCTCCACCCTCGGGTTCTCAAAGCGGCATCTATCGCTCCATTAGCTTCTATCTCCGGTGCTCGGATTAAGAGCGTTAACCGTCGAGGCAAGTTCCTCTGGTTCTTAACAGATAGAGATGTGGCACTCGTTGCCCACCTAGGTATGTCAGGCCAGTTCTTGGTCGCTCGCAATGATCGACCAGAGCCTGGACATGTGCGGGCAAGGTTTACTTTGAAGAAAGGCTTGAAGAGCCATGAGTTGGTCTTTAGCGATCAACGGACGTTTGGCTGGCTATCTATCGAAGAGTTAACTGAGGGTGTTCCAACATCAGCACTTCATATTGCAGTTGATCCTTTTGATGTTTCCTTTGATAGGGGTGCTGTTATTGCAAAGATGAAATCACGCAAGGCTGCGATTAAAAGTGTGATCCTCAATCAAGAGATTATGAGCGGTGTGGGAAATATCTATGCTGATGAGTCTTTATGGCGGGCAAAGATTCACCCAGAGATTGCTGCCTGTGATCTATCGGTGAAGAAGATTGGTTCTTTAATTGATGCAGCAACAGAAGTGATGGCTGAAGCAGTTGAGGTGGGCGGTACCTCTTTTGATGCGATGTATATCAACGTCAATGGTGAGAGTGGATTCTTTGAGACATCTCTTGCTGCCTATGGGCAGGAGGGTGAGCCTTGTCCTCGTTGTGGTCGTCAGATTAGGCGTATTGCCTTTGGTAATCGTTCATCGTACTTCTGTCCGAAGTGTCAGGTGAAGTAATTACGCTTCGTTAACTACAGCTGTCTTCACCCAAAGGTCGCGCAATGTACGGCTACCTTGGTTGAAGTACATAACGATCTCAAGGATGACCCAGGCGAGCCAAGCAAGACCACTTGTGAGAAGGCTTGCGATACCGACCGTCATTGGCACGAGAAGTTCACGAAGAGCCATATGGCCCCATGCAGCTGCATAGCCAGTTGTTGCATTGATTGTGCGCAACTTTAGGATTTTCTTGGCTGGAGTCTGACCTTCGCCCCAAACAATCATCGCCCAGATGGCCCAGCCGATACCGAGCGTTAAAACTGCCAATACGCAATCAAGCGCATAAGCGCCGAGACGGTGCTGGAAAGAGGCATAACGCAGAGCAGGTTGATGAGACTGATCTGGTGATGGAATGTTGGAATATGGACGCGGTGGAGTAGTCATTGCGCGATGGTAGTAATTTGCCAGAGCAAGCGCCATCCGCCGAAAAATGTTCTGACTGGTCATTTGGCATACGACCAGTCGTACTTGTCCAAAATGTCTAGTCAATGGGTTTCCAGTCTAGAACACTACGACCCTGCTGGGCTTTCCCCAGCGAACTCTAAGAGTGGGAAGTGAGGGCCAATTCGTCATGGCAAAGAATTCGTCAAAGGCGTCTTTCTTGCCACTACTGATTGCAGTCGTTGCCCTTGTCCTAAGCATCACGCTTTCAATGATGACGCGTAGCAGTGCGCATGCATTCATCCCACACCTCATTGGATATGTATTAACACCACTTGTTGTGGCTCTCTGCATGGGCTGGGATGCAATTGATCAGCGCAAAAAGACAAAAGAAGACCCTTGGTTTGAGAAAAGCTCTAAGTTTTCTCTCATCTTGCGCATCTTAACTGGACTTTCATTTGTAGCCGCGTACCCACACATTGTTGGAATCGCAACTGATATTGCAGAGAAGTTAGCAGCATGAAGAAAATAACGACAGCTTTCTCATTCATATTAATTAGTGCCTTTGTACTAAGCGGAATCAATCAGGCAAGCGCAGATTTCAAGAAACCTGCTAACAGTTCCGCACTCTCTACCGAAGGCCAGCGCGCCTTTGAAGATTTAGGTCGATGCCTGCAATCTCAAGGAAAGAATAAAGTCCTTGATGTTTTCTATCTGATTGATGAATCCGGTTCACTACAAGATACAGACCCAAAGAACTCACGTGCAGAAATCTTGAGTTCAAGTTTGTTGCAGTTGGCATCTTTCCGTAAAGGAGTAACGGTTAACTACTCTGTTGGTTTCTTTGCTCACTCTTATAGCGTCTGGAAGCCTTGGACGACCGTGAGACAGGGGTCGATTATCTCTGAGGCATCTCGCCTTGATTCAGAGGTTCGAGGTCGCAATAGAGGCAAGATGACTGACTGGTTGCAAGGAGTTAACGGAGCAATCAATGAGCTCAATGCACAGCATGAGCGCACTCAAGGATGCTCATCTCTTATCTGGCTAACAGATGGTGGAATCCAGCTGAAGACCGGTGAAGCAACCGCCAATGCGGTCGCGGAACTCTGTGAAAATAGACTTGATGTTGCGAGAAAGAATCGGATCACCGTACTTGGTGTGCTACTTGCTGATGAAGATTACTTAGGCTCACTCACTACGAAAGAGCGTGAAACTCAGGATTACTTCATGTCTCTCATCAGGCCAATTGTGGAGGGTTCTGGAAAGCTCTCTGATGGAACTAATCTCAAGTGTGGCGCCAGCCCAGTTCCGGCAAATTACTCACAGGGCGCTGTTTTCATCGCATCAGATCCATCTGAACTCGCCTTTGAATTCTTAAAGCTTCCTCCACGTATCGAGGGATGTCAGGCCAGTGTGGACTTTGAAAGTAAGCCAACTGAGTTCGAGGTCGAACAAGGCATTAGTGATTTCCAGATTGTGACAACTTCTTCGAATTGGTCGCTGAAGAATCCTGAAGGAAAGACTCTGACCTCCACATCACCGGGAATTAAAGTTTTTGATACTGCCGGCGCATCTCAGATTCGCGTAGGAACAAATAGCTCTGGTCGCGGCAAGTGGGTATTTAGTGGTGGTTCATCGAAATCTGAACTCTTCCTCTGCTCTGGTCTCGATATTGTTATAAACCCTGGAACGGTTTTTGTTGCGGGCAAGGCGGGAATTCTCTCTGGACGAGTTATCTTCCAAAATAATGACAAGGCGGCAGATCTCTCTGTCTACGATTCAGATCATCCGATTACCGTAGAGCAAATTGGCGCCAATAAAAGCGGTGGCAAGCAAGAGGCTGAACAATCAGATCCCTCTAACTTTGTAATTAAGAAGTTCACGCCAGCTGTTGGTCAAGGTGAATCTGAAATTCGTATTACTTTGAATCTAACTACAAAAAGTGGCTTCAAATTAGCCCCGATCTCCGTTTCTCAAAAACTCGATGTTCGTCAACTTTCAAACTATCCAACGCTCAAGAACGACCCAGTACAACTTAGGGATCTGTTGAGCGCAACCGAACCAGCAAAAGGAACAGCACTCTTTATCGGATCGACAAAGGTTGATGGCAAAGTCTGTATTGATCCTAAGTCTCAACCAATTGTCGTAAGCGACAAATACGATCGACAAGATACCTATGAACTAAAGACAAGCGGCTTAGATATCGATGGCTGTACTCCAGTTCGTGCAGGAGAACGTGTAGAGATTGGTCTCACAATTTCCAATAGCGTCACGGCAAAATCAGATGTTGTAATGGCCTTACCGGTTACTTACTACTCAGATGCAGATCCAGGAAAGCCTCTCATTCTCAATGCCCCTGTTGTTTTTAAGAGTCACTTTCCGGGTGAAGAGGACCAAACCTTCTGGGTCACATTCCTGACGATTCTTGGATTACTTCTTCCGCTCCTTCTCATTTCCTTGATGAGCTGGTTAACAACAAAGCTTGCCTTTGGCCGCCAGGTGCAGCGCGCTACTTATGCAGTGATGGTCACACCATCAGATCGCTATACAGCCCGAGATGGAACAGCAATTGTTCCCGACCCAAATGATTTCAAGATTCGTCCAGAGCAACCTGATGTGCGCTCATTTGAAGATTCAATCGGAAAATTCCGTGCGCGTATCTCGGCTCTAGTGCTTGCATCCCCTTGGTTTGAGGTGAAGGCAAGCGAAGGAACTCGCGTAATTACTTTGGCACATGCTGCTCCTCAATTGAAGCACCGTTTCTCTTCCGGAAAAGTGGCTCCAATTCCAGGTGACTTGGCCAAGATCTGGGCTCTCTCAATTCAAGATTCAGATTTATTGAAGTTCGAAAAGGGAACCGCAATTCCTGGAACTCTCGTTGTCTTTAAGCGCAATAACTTGAGCAATACCAATCAGTTCCGTGATGTCTTTAATGGCGTGACGACAAAGGCTGGAATATGGCGTGAGGTCTCTCGTCTTGCAGAAGTTGTGAAGAACGAGACCGCGAAGCCAGGCAAGGGTGGCAAGCCACCGAAGCCAGGCAATGGCGGCAATGACGGGGGAGTTACGCCGCCGAAGCCACCAACACCACCACGTCCTGGTTCAACAGGTGCAGTGCGACCGGGCACATCAGGTGGAGCTGCGCCACGACCTGGTGGAGGAAGTGCGACACCACCACGTCCGAGTGGAACACCGAGCCCTGCGCCGGCAACTCCATCAACTTCTTCTCGACCAAGTGGATCGACAACCCCGTCGACTCCACCACCTCGTCCAGGCGGATCTCAGCCGCCAAAGAGAATTTAAACCCGCATCAATCGAAAGGCTATAAAAAATGCTATCCAAGTTCCTGCTCGTAGGTGTTGGCGGTTCCGGTGGAAAAACTCTCCGTGCCCTCAAGAACAACCTTGAACTCAAACTGACACAAGCTGGTTGGGAGACAGGTCTTCCTGCTGCATGGCAGTTGTTGCATATTGATAGCCCAGTGATTCAGGATGGAACAGGTTTTCCAGCACCGATGTTGCCGGCGACCGATTACATGGGTCTATCAAAGGCGGGACAGAAGTACACAGATGCATACCAGCGAATGATGACTTTCGTTGACGGCCAAGATAAGGAAGATTTCAAGACATTCACACCAAGCGATCAGACTGTTGATGTTGACATTACGGCTGGTGCGGGCCAGTTCCGTGGTGTGGGTCGCGTCCTTGTTCTCTCGGCTCATGATCGCGTAAAGGCGGCGCTGCGCGAGAAGATCAACACAATGTCATCAGGTGCAGCAGATGCCGAACTTCGTAACTTGGCACGCAAGTTAGGCGTAGATGATCAGATTCAGCCATCTCCCACAATCGTCGTGATTTCATCCATCGCAGGCGGTTCAGGAGCGGGCCAGTTCTTGGAAATCTCAGAGATGATCAAGGGTCTTGAGCCATCACAGAACTGGGTGCATGAAATCTTTAACATGCTCTATGCGCCAGATGTATTTACCGAGGTAGATCCCGAGCTCCTTGCTGGAAATGCACTCTTTGCGATGGGCGAGGTGATGAGCGGTATCTGGTCAAAGCCTGCCCCGGGAACAATTCGCATGACAGATGCGATGGGCACTTCGATTCCTTACGGCGATCCCAACTACAAGGCGGGAGCAAAGTACAACTTCATGGTCGGCCGTGGTGGATTTGAGACACAAGAAGATGTCTATCTCGCGGTTGCTTCCTCACTAACAACTTGGATTACTGACCAAGAGGTGAATGATCGAATTACAGCCTTCTCTCGCGGCAACTATGCCAACTCAACTCTTGAGGCGAACCTTCCAGATCGCTCAGGCCTGAAAGAGGCCAATAAGGATGCAACTCCATTTATGGCACTTGGCTTCGGTCGTGTAGGCCTTGGTAAAGAGCGCTTTGTCTCTTACTCAGCAGAACGCCTTGCCCGCTCTGCCATTGACCGCATGTTGTATGCACATACTTTGGATGATCCACGCTTTGCAATCAAAACAGAAGATGAGTGGATTACTTTCTATGCAGAGAAGAACCTCTTTGATTTTATCGATGAGGTAAAGCTCAATGAAGAAACAGAAGAGCACAACGATGTGATCGATGCTATCCGCCCTTCACGTGATGCATTCTTCTCTGAGTTTAAGAATGAAGTACTCGGTATTGCATCTCAAGGTTTGAGCGCAAAGACCAATGCTCAGTCTTTGATTGAGTGGGATGACAATCTCCGCGCCGGCTTTAATAATCTCATTGAGTCATATCTTGGCCGTGAGTCATATGACCGAAATGAAAAGATGCGCCCGTGGGTGAAGCAGAAGAAGGTAGATGTCCTCGCTACAACTTCACGTTTCGCTTCCCAGCAGGGCATTAAGGTCACATCCGAAATCCTTCGACGCCTTTCAGATAAGTTGGTAGGAGTCGCCGATGAGCTTCGCGCAGAGGCAGAAGTCGCACTCAAATATGCTGCCGATCTCTCCTCATATATCCGTGGCGAACTCGGACAAGTTCCCGAGAAGAACCAAAGTGAAATTCGCGCAGATCACCCTGCCGTAGATGCAGCACTCGAACGTGTCGTGGATTCATTTAGCTATCGCGCTGAAGCGGCTCTGAAGCAGACAGTCGCAGCACTTCTTGCAGACTTGGCTCAGAACTTCCTTGAGCCACTTCGCGATGATCTTCTATCAGTACACAAGGGACTTCTCACAAATAAGGATGAGTTCGCATCTTGGTCGACAGAAGATTCCATCTCTGTTCCTAAGCGATTCTCGCCATCAAAGAATGAGAAGCTTCTGATTGAAACTCAGGACTACCCACGTGAATTTGGTGAGTTAGTCAATAACTCAGTGGTCTCTGAAAAGCGCGCCAATGCTATGCGCGTCGTTGTAGATGAGGTCATTATGGGAGGCCTTGCGATTCCAGATCTAGATCGTCGCAATTACTGGACTCTCATTGGCGTCAATCGTGATTGGGTTCCATCACTGCGCGAAGCACGTGAAGATAGCCAGCAGGGCGCACAGAGCGCACGTTTTGATGTCTCAATCAATCCATACGATTATCTAGAGCGCGCATACAAGTGGATGAAGCGAATGGGAACACCGTTCGTCAATTACATCAACGAGAATCTTGCTACCTATCTAACCAAGGCTCCCGATCGCTCAATTCTCCAAGATCGCCATAACAATTTCTTGGCAAAGCTAGGCGAGGCAATCGATGACGGCGCACCTTTAATCACCATCAACCAAGGGCTGCTTGCCAAAATCCACGACTCTAAGCCAACGACCAATGTTGTTGTCTCAACATTCCCATTGGATCAGACACACCCAATCTATGAGAAAGTTGAGGCGTTACTTGTTCAAAAGGGCCTCAAGGATTCTGTAGGCGGAAAGTCATTCGACGCGCAATCTCCCGCCCAGAGCATCGACTTCTTTAGTGTCCACCAGGGTGTTCAACCTATGGTGTTGGATTCAATCATTCAGCCGATTTCCAAGTACTGGAATGAACATAGCGGACGTCCTGCAACTCGCCAGAGTTTGCTCCAAGATCGCCGCCCTCGTTATCTCTATGAATCCATCCCAGCAGCAGATGGTCCTAAGCAGAATATTCTGAAGGGATTCTTCGTTGCTAAGGCCCTGAAGCAATTTAAGACTGACAAGGATTTATCAGATGAAGTTCTCACGGCAAAGGGTCCAAAGCTCTCTGTCTGGTCGGGCGAAGGATCAAAGTGGTACGACTTCCCTCATCCACTTCTTTCTCCTGATGTCATCAAACCAAATGATTTCCCGGGAGCGTTGCTCTACTCAATCACTTTGGGAATCGTGGCATGTAATGCTTCTCAGTCTCTCGATCCATTAGCTCCATATCAGCGCCTTCAGTCACTTGCCGATATTGATTCACCAAGCTCACCACTTCTTAAGTGGATTCACACCGGTGCGCTGAAAGAAGCTCCACAGCCCGATCCAAAGCGTGCTGGTTCCAGTAGTGATAGCCCTGAGGCTCGTAAAGAGGCGGTTGGTGCATATATTGCTGACTTCATCGCTAAGTACAAGGCTCGCTTTGAAAAGCAGGGACTTGCAACAGATCATCCAAACCACATGCCGCGAGATCTCACTTGGGAGATTCGTGATGCGCTTCTGTTAGCGCTCACTTCTCTTCAAAAGGATATTCAAGGACTGGAAATTGAAGTCGATGGAGATGATGACTAAATGTCATTTAAGTGGGAGAACAATTCGGTAAGCATTGTCTTGTTACCTAGTGAAGCTAGGTATGCAAAGGTGCATGAACAGTTAAAGCAATGGATTGGTGATGGCCTACTGGGCAATTTCATCTGGATGACTGCCGATGACATTCAACCCGAGCAATTTGGTCCACCCACAATCCGTGGCACGGTCTGGGGTCTTGATGAGAATCGTGAGCTCAAGGGTATTGAAGTAAATGCTTTCGAAGAGATGGCCAGGAATCGTTTTAAGACTGTCCGCCTGATCGGCGTCCGAGTCCTCTCTAATTCATTTGAGGCAGATGAGAGCGAACTTCAGAAATTTGATTTGCTCTCTGACACCGTCAAGCTCTCACTTCCACTTTCGATGAGCAAAGATGTTGCAGGGCAGAAGACAGATCTTCGACGTATTAACCTTGTAATCTATCCAACCGAACTCGAAAAGAGCGATCACTCTCACATCTTTAAGGGACATTGGGATCACCATGTCATCGCTTCTCCTGAAGATCGTAAGACGCCACTTTCTGCAGATCGCTTTGTGAAAGAAGATTCACGTTTTCCAAAGTTTATAGCGATGCATATTGCAGCGACAGGTGGTCTTTGGAATGGAATTGCACGTAGTCCATTTGATGAGTTAGCAAAGCCGGAAAGCGGTGATAAGTCGTATCAAATTTCACGTGTATTTGTGAACTCAGTCCTCACAGATGGCCTCTCTCGTCGCGTTGCAGCTTCAGTCCTTGCAGACCTTTCCGATTCTTCTATTGACCTTCATGCCAAGGGGCTCGTTGCGGAGATCCCAGATACTGTCTTTATTGAAGATGCTGATGTTGAGGCATGGGTCGATGCGATGGTCGAGGTTGTATTTTCTTGCGATAACTCAATCCTGGGTTTTGAAGAGCCAACTCCTTCAGAGGAACTTCAATGGGTGAAGTTGAGCGAGTGGAAAGGTATTTCTGATTTCTTCTCATTCTCGGGAAAGAAAATTATTTCGATGCCTAAGTGGTGTTGGATCTGGATTCGTCGCAGAATAGGCAAGAAGCTCACTGAATCGCTTGCAGGTCCAGATGGTGGTTTGCTCATTGGTATCGACCAGCATGATGCCGATGATATTCGCGATCGTGCACTCTTCGATGGCATGGCGAAGATCAAGGGCAATATCGATGACGCTCGCAAAGCTTTGGTGACGCCCTTTAGAAAGACAAGCACTGCATCCCGTCCAGGTTTGTGGTCAGATATTCGCCAGCTCATCTATGGATTCCTTGAAGGAGGAGATCTCGGCAAATTTGGAATTGAAAACTTCAATGGTCGTTATCCGCTCTTCTCAAAGGTTGGCGATGTCATTCAAGATCCGAAGCAGATAAAGACCGTCCCGAGTGAATTATCGGGTTTGAGTCCGGTGAAGGAAATTAGTTGGACCAATATTGATCTTGCAGATGATGTTGTGCGGGCGCAGACCAAACATATTTCGGAGCGCGAGGCTGAGCTCAATCGCAAAATTGAGGAACTTGTTGAAATCGATAAGAAAATTCGTGAATTAGGTGGCGAACCCGAGTCAGCCTCTACTGCAGGAAAGGAGTGGCAGTAATGACTGATAACAATGATTTCCTTGCTCACGATGCAACTCCAGAAGAAGTTACCCCAATAACTCCGGAGTTCACAGTGGAGGAGCAGATTGCTCCAGTTGTTGAAGATGCTCCCATCGCTGAAGCAACTCTGATTGACATAGCTCCCATCGCTGAAGCAACTCCGATTGACATAGTTCCAGTTGCTGAAGAAGAGCCTGTCGTAGATAACTCAGCAGCTCTGGCAGCTCTGGCAAAAGAGCGAGCAAAGATTGATGAATATGCCTTCAAACTCACAGATGAGATTGCAGTGAAGAAACAGGCAGCTGATGACTTTGCTGTGTGGGTGGAACATCACCGCCGCACATTCCTGTGGAAGATGCTCACCAAGATGGATGAGCAGAAGACCCTGATTTCAAATAAGCAAGCAGAGTATGAGTCGATCGTTAATGGCGTTGAGTTGCCTTTGCCGGGAGAGCTTGTTCGCTATCGCAAGCGTTTCCATAAGACGGTTCTCTCGGGCCTAGTTGGCGTGAGCGCCGCTTACCTCATCTGGTGGCTGATTATTAATTATCTTCCTTATGGATGGGTAGCAAAGTTTGCGGTTGAGACTTCACAAATTGTGACATGGTTGGTCTCATTCTTCTTCTCACTTCTCTTTGGCGCTCTAGTTCTTTATTACCGTGATTGGCGTCGCTTCGATTGGAAGGTTAAGACCCTTAATCGTCAGCTGCGAGATGTAGCCGAAGGCGTAGATCATGTCCGTCGTGAGGAGGTGCGATTAGCTTCGCTCTATCCCCAAGTCAAGGATTGGCTTGAGATCATCGGTTACTCACTCAATCGCCCATGGTCTATGAATGACAAGTGGTTTAAGTCCTACATCGCAGATCTTAATCAGGATGAATTCCCGTTTAGCTTAAGAATTGCACAGGCTCAAGAGTCAGATCCTGCAGCCATGCATGAGCTTCAAGGAAATACGATGAAGCGATTTGCTGTCCGTGGATGGCGTACTCGCGTTCTCAAGGATCAGATTCAAGCTATTGCACAGAAGGTCGGATTGCCGATCGAGCGAATGAATGTCGATGGTGTTGATCAAGATATCTCGTATTCACCCGGTGGCCCACGTAATGAACTCCGAAAGGGGCTAGAAAACGTTGAGGCGCTTGAGCTCGTCGCTCGTCGCCAATTGATTCCTCTTACCTTTAAAGTCCAGAGCGAGGAAATCACAAAGTCACGTCCGCCTGTGAAAGAAAATCGCACCAACCTGCTCGATGCAATTCAAGCTGATTTAGCTGGTCTTGAGGAGGAAGAGCGCATTGATTGGGACGCATTCCTGAAGGAGCCAATTGGGCCTTTTGAGGGGATTATTACCCCATTCAGTTTGGCTTCTATTTCTCGCACAGAAATCTCACAAGGCCACCACGAGAAGATGAAGTCACACTTTGTTGTTCCTAAGCGCCTAGAGGAACTAGCACTTTCTAATCCAGGTGCGCGCGTAGAGACATACGATGAATCGGCGAATTTGCCAATGGATATTGTGATCCGAATGGACCTTTCCGAGAAGATTCCTCCACATGCAATAAAGATCAACCCAAAGTTTGGGGAAAAACTTGAACCTGCCGCGAGCGCAACGACAGTTCAGCAAATTAATTCAACAGATGAGGATCACGATGATGATTAATGGAAGAAAGTTTCTTGTAGTTTTCGCATCCCTCACACTTCTCGCAAATGCAGCACCTGCACAGGCAGCAACCCTCCAGCTCACACCAAAGCTTGGCGGCTGCTACCTCTTTTCCGAAAAAGAGCTCAACTCTGCCTATCCACTCACCAATCCAATTCCTTGTTCAAAGCTTCATAATGCTGAAACTTTCGGTATCGGTAAATGGAATTTGAAGAATCAGCCATGGAAGTACACCGAAGATATGACACGTGATGCAGCAGAGGCGATCTGCATGCGCTTCTGGGATTATCCAGAAGATTCAGATCTGAACTACTGGGCTTACTTCACTCCATCTCCTGCCCAGTGGGCGAAGGGTGCTCGATGGGTTCGTTGTGATGCGATGTCGCGACTTTCTGAGACTGGGTCTTTTAAGCAGATGTTTGAATCTTGGACTGGCAATGCCGGTCTCTCATCTGGCTACCTGGCATAGTTTGTTAGATTTCTCCTGCACTATGCAGGGATGAGTGCCACTATTAGGTATGGATAATCGCAAGCTCGGTCGCCTCATGGGATATCTCCTCTTAGGCGCCGGTATCGGCCACTTCATCTTCCCTTCAGGGCTTGATTCAATCATGCCTGAAGTTTTGCCGGGGGACCCT
>Ga0222712_10004083_pt1 | contig 15467 bp, 17 predicted proteins | sample C33_657DmetaG_FD_165043 | JGI IMG/M metagenome (GOLD analysis project Ga0222712, IMG submission 165043) | Estuarine water microbial communities from San Francisco Bay, California, United States - C33_657D | ecosystem: Environmental > Aquatic > Marine > Unclassified | place: USA: California... | reverse complement strand
GCGGGTATGACAAAGATCATCGACGACTACCCAAGTGACGGCCCCGAGCACCGCCTATGGTCAGAGGTTTACGCCGACTGACCGCCTACCGCGTGCGCGTTTTAGATGAGGTGTAGTTGTGGGGCTTCGAGAAGACATTCTTGCAATGTTGCCAGCCAACCCAGCGGCGACAAAGAGTCCGGGTACGGCGCAAGTCATTCGTCCGGCGTTGGAGCAAAGCATCACGGTTATTATGGATGTCGACGAGCACGGGCCGACTGAAATAGCCGCAAATGAATGGGCGGTGCAATGTGTGATGAAGGGCGTTTTATTGCCGATGCCCGGCCCAATCTGTTTTTTTACCGGCAAGCTGTTTGCAATAACAGAGGCCTATCGGAGGCAAGGCATGCTGGCTATGACGCATGGAGGATCTATAATAGTTGTTGGTATCGGATGTGAGAAGCAGGATGCCGACCACATGGGAATTACAGTGTCGCCCCTAGTCTCGATGTCGATCAGTGACGAGGGCAATATGTCATGGAGTGTGCGATTGCCGCACGAGATATGGGACGACGACACGAACGAGGAGGTTGACGAAGCCGCAACTCGGATCGGCGTCAAATTTATGTCCTGTATCGGTTTGATGTCGCTGAAAACCGCGGTGGTGACGACCGAACCCGCACCGGCCAAGCTGAATGCGGCACGTATCAAAAAAGGAAAGCCGCCGATTTCGGATGTGGTAACGATCAAAATCAAGAAACAGGAACACCACGCATTCGGGGGAACTCACGCTAGCCCTAGACCGCACTGGAGACGGGGCCACGTTCGGCGACTGCCAGAAGGAAAAGTGGTGTTGGTGTCGCCCCATCCTGTGATGGGTCAAGCGGAAATACCCACAACGTACAAAGTCAAAATTTAATGCGCGTCTCTGATGAGGGAACATCAATGTCCAATCGAGCCGTTGTCTACCGTACAGCCCCCAACCTCGAGCACAAAGCCGCTCAGGAGCTTCGTGAAGCCGGCGCTCGCGCCTACGTGGCCCGCGACAGGTCAACCAAGCGCAACCCGTTCACGCGCCAACCGCGCGCCACCGCGCCGGGCTACGTGTTTTCGGATCGGGCCTGCACCATCGCTTTTGCGAAGCACGTCAAGTCATCGATCGGCAGCGCCAGCAAGGCGGAACTTGCTAATCTGTACATTGGCCGCCCCCAGCGCCGCGCTGATACCGATCAAAACCCCTACCGCGCCGGCCAGCCTGCATTCCGGGGGGAGACCGCCGTGATGGTTACTAGCACCAGCGGCCGTTTTTGTTGCGTCGAGTACGACATGTGCGGAAAGAGGCATAGCCAATCTATCCACTACACCCAGCTCAGACCGGGTTGACGATGCGGCAAAAGTAAGGCATAACCGCAATCAGGATGACCGCCAAATTTCAGCGTAGCGGCCCTGGCTCCGACAAAAATCGTTGAGCCACACAATCCAGAAATGCGCCCAAAGCACAAGGGCGGTCCACATCAGGGCCGTCCGCTTTGCGTTGACGCCACTAACCTGGCCGTGTGTCCTCAGCCGCGTGCTAAAAGGTTAAAATCATGCATGCCGCATCAATCGATAAAATAATCCCATGGGCCAAGCGAGCAGGATTCCTCGCTACGTGCCTTGCGGCTGCCGCCGCTGCTCAATTCGGGTGGGATCAAGGCTCGGGCCATGTCGGCAAAGCTCTTACGCTGGCGGGCTTTTGTGTTCTCGCATCATTCGTCGTCGGCTACGCTCCCGTGTTTGCTTTCAACGCCTATCGCCAGGGTGCTCGCACGATTGGGCATGCTGCAGTCGTTTTGCTCGTCGTCGGAATTGCAGTGGAAGCGGTTGGGGCATTTGGTTTCAACGCTGCGGCTCGGTTCTCGGGAGTGCAGGTTGCGCAGCGCACAATAGAGACCAACTCCGACATCCGCAGCGACATCATTCGAAAGGAAGCCGACCTTGCTGCAATGAAGCCGACCCGCGCTCCCGCGGCGATCAGCGCGGATATGGCTAACATTGAGAGCCGCGCATGGTTCGCCGGAACTGTCGCATGTTCCAGCGTCGGCAATTATGGCAATTCATGCAAGCGCTACAACGGCTTCAAAGGCGAACTTGCGTCAGCCCAGGCCCGCGCATCTCTCGACAAGGAGCTGCGCGACCTCAAGAGCCGCGCAGCAACCGCTGACCTCGGGCAGAGCGACGTCGGATCGCAAACCCGCATCATCGCATCGGCTGCGAATTTCGCCGTGACACCGTCAGCAGAACAGGAATACTGGACGTTCGTCAGCGTATCAGCTCTGTTCACGCTGTTCATGGTTCTATCTGGCCTGATCAATTTCATTGCGTACGGCATCGATCCGGAAGCCCCAGCACAGCATTCCGCCGAGATCGTGCGGCCTCAGTTCCGTAAGCCTTCCGCCGCCGCGGTTGATGATCTATCCTGGGCCAAGGCAGTACAGCAGGCTCAACGAAAGAGCGCGTGATGACGGTAGCTGAATTGATCAAAAAGCTGCAGGTGTTGAACCCGGAGTTTGAAGTCCACATCCATTGCGACGGCGCGGATAGGATTGATAACTTTGGCGTTTACGTGTCTCGTAGCGGGTACGTAGTACTAGCCGAGTCACCGTCAGATATTTATTACGACAAAAGATAGGCCGGTGGGTGCCCCGCTATCCAAAGCGGTCCCATCCTGGTCTATCGACATGGCCTAACGGCGTTTCACGTGCAACAAAGTAGCGTTAGGGCCGCACATGAACAATAAAGATCTTTCAAATCTCACCGCCGAAATAACTAGGCTGCGATCCGAGGTCGGTCTCCTCCGCGCGCAACTCAAACGGCACAACGTCCCCCTGCCCGAGCAGCCTGACGTCTATCCGATGCTGGTGGAGTGGCTGATTAACAAAAAGAGCCGGGCAACGATCGCCGAAGAGATCGGCCTCGCTAAAGCCAAAGTGCACGCGCTCACTAATAAATGGTTGTCAAATCCCGTCAACCTCGGCGCCATCAAATCAGAGCATGCCACGATGGTGTGGCGTATGAGATTGTCGGAGCTGTATTATGAGGCTGATAGCGTCAAGTTCCCGAGGTTATACGAAATAGCGAAGGAAAACCGCGCCAACCGCAGCGTGCTAGCCGAGATAACCAGCAGGATTAAAAAGCTGGAGCGCAAGAAAGAAGAAGACCGCCGAGCTAAAGAAGAAGCCCGTCGCGCGAGAGTAGAACAGTTCATCTCTGGGATCAGGGCACAACTCGCTACAATCGCCATGATGGACGGCCCCAGACCCATAGCCCCCATCAACGTCAGCTATTTTCGTAATCTCGGTTTGACGCCGGCGGATATCCCTGAAGATCTGATCGGAGCACAGCTCATTGTAAGCGATGACTTGGTACGATATTCGCCGGTTGTCGTTAGGCTAGGCGTCTCACGTATGGAAGTTTGACGTACAACAGTGTGTCTTTGATTATCTGAAACGCTTTCATAGGAATTCAAAGGAAATCAAATAAATCAAATGGCTAAAGGTGGGGCAAGAAAAGGCGCTGGACGCAAGAAGGGCGGCATCACTCAGGCGACTATGTATCGCCAGGAGATGTACGCCCGCGCCGCAGCCGATGGCATCTCACCGCTCGACGTGATGATAACGACGATGCGTAAAGCATGGGCTGAAAACAATATCACAGAGGCGATGCAAGCGGCTGTTCACGCCGCGCCTTACATGCATCCTAGGCTGCAGGCGACGGCCGTAACACTGGATGACAAACGCGAAATTGGCCAATACAGCGAAGCCGAACTCGAAGCTATCCTCCGAGCAGGTAGCAGCAGAACTGCTGAAACGGAAGAAGGCGAAACGGGGCCTAATCCAGTTCACTGAGCACACGTTTCCTCAGTATGTCCCGGCGGAACACCACAAGCTGATCGCGGATAAACTCGAAGCGGTGGAGCGCGGCGAGATCGATCGGCTGATGATCAACATGCCGCCTCGCCATGGGAAGGCCCTAGCGCTGGACACGCCGATCGCCACGCCGTCAGGTTGGACCCGCATGGGTGATCTGAGGCCCGGTGATGCGGTGTTCAGCGATAGGGGATTGCCGTGCAATGTGGTGGCGGTCAGTGAGGTGTGGCGTCACCGTCCAGTGTATCGCGTTCTAACGGATGACGGGGACGAGATACTTGCCGACGCGGAACACGAGTGGCTTGTTCGCTTGTGCCGTAAGCGGCCTGCGTTCAAGATCAAAACGACAAAGCAACTTGCGGAGCGCACTAGCAATCGCGCACCAATGATTGAGGCGCAGGGTGCCTTGGACCTGCCAGAACGTGATTTGGCGATTGACCCTTACGTGTTAGGTGTTTGGCTTGGCGACGGCCGGACGGATTCTGCGTCCATTTGCTCGGCTGATGCCGAACTGATCGAAGAAATTGCAAGGATCGAAGGCGGCTACAACGAATACGCTGCGAGCGGCATCACGCGGCACTTCAGGCCGGGTCCGCATTATAGGCACGGCGCAACTCAGGCTGAAACATTACAGGGGCGGTTGAGATCACTGGGGCTGTTGGGATCAAAGCGCGTACCGACCCTCTACGCGCGGTCAAGCAAAGCGCAGCGGTTAAGTTTGCTGCAAGGCTTGGTTGATACCGACGGCTACGTGGCCCCAGACGGGCAAGTTGAGTTCTGTTCAATCTCCGAGGCGTTGGCGGGTGACGTACAAGAACTCGTCCATTCACTAGGTCATAAAGCATCGATCATTGTTGGCCGCGCGATGTTAAACGGCAAGGACTGCGGGCCTAAATATCGCGTGATGTTCTACATGGCCGATGCGGCACGGTTGAAGCGCAAGTCGGTGAAGTGTCGCCATGGTGTCCGAGCGTTTCGGCGTTATGTGACGGTAGAGTTCGCAGGGTTTGCCGATACGGTCTGCATCGAAGTGGACAGCCCAAGCCACATGTTTTTGGCTGGCAAGTCCATGCTGCCGACGCATAACTCCGAACTAGCTTCGAGGCGGTTTCCCGCGTGGTTTTTAGGCCGGCATCCCGACAAAAGCATCATCGCAGCCAGCTACAATAGCGACCTTGCCACTGATTTCGGCCGGCAGGTTCGCAACATCTTGGAAACCGACGAATACCGCGGCCTGTTTGGGACCACGCTCGCCGATGACAGCCGCGCCGCTAATCGGTGGAATACTAAAGAAGGTGGAGCATACGTCGCCGCGGGCGTGGGTACGGCTATCACTGGCCGCGGCGCGGACGTTCTGCTTATCGACGACCCGCTTAAGGACCGGGAAGAAGCCGATAGCGAACTCCACCGGCAAAAGATCTGGGACTGGTACACGTCAACAGCCTATACCCGCCTCGCTCCCGGTGGCCGCATCATCGTCATTCAATGCATGTCGGGCGAAACGCCCGTTCTCATGGCGACAGGAGAAGAAAAGCCGCTTCGGGATATCCGGCCAGGAGATGAGATCGCAACGTATGACAAAGGGAAAGTTTCCACGTCCTTTGTCCGCAACTGGTCGAACAATGGTCCTGATCGCATATTCAAAATCAGGATGAAATCGGGTACCATCGTCAAAGCAAACGCAAGGCATCCGTTCCTTGTGTCAACTGACGGTGGGGAACAATGGATACGGACGGCGAACCTCAAGCGCGGCGACACCATCCTGAAGGTTACTGGGGAAAATGGCGCGGCGTTAAGTGCTCTGCTGATGGATGCGAACGGCCGGCAAAGTGCAAGGGAATGTGCAATTCCCACTACAACAAATCGCGTTGGGGTTGCGGTTATCGACCGGCTTCTGTCAATCCTAGATCAAGGCGTGAAGCGCATCTCCGACACCGCTACGGAATTAGCCTTACAGAGTATGAGCGCGTTCTCGCCGAACAAGGCGGTGTTTGCGCCGTATGCAAGCAGCCACCGACAGATCGAAACACGCGAGCGCACTGGAACAACAAGCTCGGCGTCGACCATTGCCACGACAGCAGAAAGGTTAGGGGGCTTCTCTGCAACGACTGCAACTTGGCGGTCGGATACGGCAAGACGCCGGAAGTCCTCGATGCAGCGGCTCGATACTTGCGCGATCGTCAGGGATGAAGTTGTCGAAGTTGTCGATAGCGGAGTTGAAGACGTTTTCGACATTCAGGTCGATCGCACTGAGAACTTTATAGCGAATGGGCTGGTAAGCCATAACACACGATGGCATGAGGACGACCTCAGCGGGAAGCTACTCGCCGAACAAGCCCGAGGCGGCGACACATGGGAAGTGCTCGAACTGCCCGCGATCAACAATGCGGGCGAAGCGCTATGGCCTGATTTCTACCCGCTCAAGACTTTGGAGCGGACACGAAGCGTCCTCCCGGCGCGTGATTGGTCAGCGCTCTACCAGCAGCGGCCGACTCCCGAGGAGGGCGACTATTTCAAGCGCGAATGGTTCCGGTTCTACGATCAATTGCCATCGCATCTGCGCATGTACGGCGCATCTGATTACGCGGTGACGGATAAGGGCGGCGACTACACGGTGCATGGCGTTGCCGGGGTATGCCCCGACGACAATTTGTACATCGTTGATGTGTGGGCGGGGCAGACGCAAAGCAACATCTGGATCGAGTCTTTCATCGATCTGGTGGCCAAGCACAAGCCTTTGAACTGGGGTGAAGAACAAGGCCAGATCATTAAATCGCTCGGGCCGTTCATTGACAAACGTATGCGTGAGCGCCGGGTTTACTGCCAGCGCACTCAGTTCACGAGCGTATCCGACAAGCCGACCAGGGCGCGATCGTTTCAAGCCCGCGCCGCGATGGGCAAAGTTTATCTCCCGCACAACGCTCCATGGGTAGCGGATCTGGTCGGGTGCCTGCTGCAATTCCCCGCCGGCCGAAATGACGACTACGTTGATATGTTGGGCCTGATCGGCCGCATGCTCGACACGATGGTTTCTGGCCGCGTGCCTCGCGCACCGGAACCGCCCGAAAGCAAATGGAAGCGCGCATTCCAGGCGCGAGCACAAGAAGACGCGAACAGCGGATGGAAGTCACAGTGAACAAATTGAAATCAATTCCTAATGGCTGATGGAATGATGGCGGCTCAACCCGCCGAGCAGCCAGACCCGAACGGCTACGACGAGAGCAAGACGTCGCTGCGAACCCTCATTCAATGGGTGGAAGACGCTGAGGAAGCCACGCAAGACGCGCGCAAGCTGGCGGAGCGCGATCGGGATTATTACGACGGCAAGCAGCTCACGAGCTCCGAGAAGGCGGCACTCCGCAAACGCGGCCAGCCTGACGTAGTTATCAACCGGATCAAGCCGAAGATCGATTATCTTTCCGGCTTTGAGGCAAGCAGCCGCACTGATCCGAAAGCATTCCCGCGGACGCCGCAGGACGAGCACACGGCCGAAGCGGCCACTGATGCGCTGCGGTACGAGAAAGACAAGAGCGACCTCGACCAGCATTTCTCCGCGGTTTGGCAGAATATGTTGATCGACGGATATGGCGGCATTGAGCTGACGATTGAGGAAAAGCAGGACGGCTCGAAGGAAATCGGCTGCGTGCATTGGGAGTGGGATCGGCTTTTTCACGATCCGCATTCACGCAAACTAGATTTCAGCGACGCGCGGTATTTGGGCGGCTATGTCTGGATGGACGAAGAAGAGGCGCTCGAACTAGCTGAGACGGAGGAGGCTAAGGACGCCATCCGTACCATGATCAGCGAATCGTCGATGACGCACACATATGACGATCGCCCGCGCTGGAAAACGTGGGTCAGCGGCAAGACCCGCAAACGCGTCCGCGTCGTCCAGATATACCACCGCGAGAATGGTCAGTGGATGTACTGCGTATTCACCAAGGGCGGCAAGATCGCGTCCTATCCGGTGCCTTTCGTGGATCCGGATGGGCAGAGCTTTTGCCCGCTGATGCTGCAATCCGCCTACGTCGACCGCGAAAACGCCCGCTATGGGCTGGTCCGCATCATGGTGGACGTACAAGACGAGATCAACAAAAGGCGGTCGAAGGCGCTGCACCGTTTAACGATGCGCCAAGTTTTGACGGAGCGCGGCGCAGTTGATGACATCGACGCGACGAAAGCGGAACTGGCAAAAGCGGATGGGCTGATCGAGGTCAACCCCGGTTTCCGGTTCGAGCTTCTCGGCAAGTCCGAAGAGTTCGCCGGCGAGCTGAGTTTGCTCCAAGAGTCGAAGAACGAGATTGAGCAGATGGGGCCAAATGCCTCGATGCAGGGCAAGGATGGTGACGCACCGTCCGGCCGCGCAATCCTCGCCAATAAGCAGTCCGGTCAAACCGAGATTACGATGTTGCTGGATCGGCATCGGCATCTGAAGAAACGGGTTTACCGCGGCATCTGGGACCTCATTCGGCAGTACAAAACTGAGGAGTGGTGGGTGCGCGTTACCGACAACGAGAAGAACATTAAATTCGTCGGCCTCAACCGCCCGGTGACTGTCAAAGAAGAGTTTACGAAGAAGCTCCAGGCCGAAGGCATGCCGCCGGAGCAGATCGAGCAAACGATTGGGAAGTTAGCCCAAGATCCGATGCAGAGTCAGATGCTCGCGCAGGTGATCAGGACCGAGAATAACCCGACCGAGATGTTCATGGACATCACGATCGAGGAGGTTCCTGATTCGGCGAACGTGCAGGAAGAGCAGTTTCAAGCGCTCATTCAGTTGGCACCGGCCGTCACGTTCCCGCCGACCGTCTATCTCAAAGCGTCGAGCCTGCGGAATAAGGAAGAGCTTTTGCAGGAGCTGGAAGCGGTCGGCAAAGACCCGGCCGAAGCGCAGCTTAAGCAAGCCGTGTCGAACCTGGAACTCGAAAAGCTAAAAATGGAAGTGGCTGCGATCGTCGCCGGCATTGACGAGACGAAAGCAAAAACGCTCAAGACAAAAGTCGAGGCCGATTTGGCTCAAATGCCGCTCGGCCTTATCAACGATCCAGCGGTGGCAGGTGCAGAAATGGCGCCTCCCGCACCACAGTTTAGTAACGCGTCAGTGCCGCCGACTTTGACGGGCGAAATGCCAATGCAACAACCGCCGCCGGGTATGACGGGCGATGAAATGATGGGACCGACATGACGAACACGGAGCCGAACTCATTGGAATCAATGCTTGATGCACCGGAGGCACCAGCGCACGAGATCGCGCCGGCTGCACATCCTGAGACGGGCGATAACAGCGCAGCGCCGCCGGCTGACGCGACACAACAAGCAGATCCCAGCGATAACGCACCGCATGTTCCGCGACGGGCCCTAGAGGACGAACGCCGGAAGCGGCAGGAATTAGAGCGTCGGCTACAGGAGCTAACTCAGCCCCAACAGCAGTACGTTCAGCAGCAGCAGCAACCGCCGCAGCAGCAAGGCATAACGGCCGAGCAGCTCGACGAACTGTGGTTTACGAATCCAGCCCATGCCGCGGCGATAGTGGCGCAAATCGCGCAAACAAACGCCGTTCAGGTGACCGAGAGAAACTATTTGTCTCGGGAACTCAACCGATCCGAAAAACGTGCACGCAAGGAGCACGGCGACGACGTTGTGTCGTCTGCCTGGGAGCACGCGATCAGGTCGGGCAAAGGGCAGGCTTTTATTGATGAAGACGATCCGTACGCATCCCTCGTCGAATGGTATCAGGGCGAGCGCGACGCATTGCGGAACGAAATCATCGCCGAAATGGGGCACGCCCCGAACGGTCAAACCGCTGCACCTGCCAGAACCGCGGCGCCAGTCCCGAAATCGCTGGCAAATCGGACAAGCTCTGCTCCACGCGATCCAAGCACGGGGCAGTTTGCAAGCCGGTTGTCTCTCGAGGAACTGTTAGGCTAAGGCAACAAAACAATGGCAGAAAGTTACATCCCAGCCGCGCTCACTGTTCAACAGTGGGACGATACCTATTTTCGGCAGTATTTGAACGAAAATTGGTTTCGGAAATTTATGGGGTCGGGCACGAACTCCGTCATCCAGCTCAAGGAGGAACTTACCAAGAAGCCCGGCGACAAGGTCAATTTGACTTTGGTCAATCGGCTGACGGGTGCAGCAAAGGGCGCGTCCGAAACCCTCGAAGGCAACGAGGAAGACCTATCGACCCGTTCGTTTGGTATTACGGTTCGAGAGTATTCGCACGCCGTAAAGTTCTCGAAGTTCGAGGAGCAGAAGACGGCTATCAACCTGCGGATGGCTCACAAAGACACCTTGATGGACTGGAACATGGAACTCGACCGCGACAACATCATCGCGGCTATGGGCTCTATCAATGGCGTGGCATACGGATCGGCCACGGAAGCGCAGAAAGATGCTTGGCTTACAGACAACGCCGATCGGGTTCTGTTTGGCGCCGTCAAATCCAACGCGTCAAGCAACGACCACTCGGCAGCGCTGGCCAACATCGACACGACCAACGACAAGCTGACGCCAGATGCCATCACGCTGATGAAGCGCATGTGCAAGCAGGCTAACCCACGCATTCGGCCGATACGTCCGAAGACTTCGATCGGCGGTTCGGATGGCTACGTGCTGTTGGCTCCGACAGAAATGGTGCGCGATCTCGCGGCCAACTCGACGTTCGCGCAGGCTAATCGCGATGCCGGGCTTCGTGGAAACGAAAACAAGTTGTTCACCGGCGCGGATTACATCTGGGACAACACCTATATCTACGAGATCGAGGATATCCCCTCGCTCGGCGCTGTAGGTGCGTCCTCGGCGGTGGTGCGTCCTTGCTACATGCTTGGCGCTCAGGCGCTTGGTATGGCGTGGTCGAAGCGCCCCGAGACGGTCGAGGAGGAGTTTGATTATAAGCGCAAAATGGGTATCGCCATCAAACAGTGGTACAAGGTCGAGAAGCTCCGATTTGGCACGGGTGCAACTGATACGGACGACTACAAGGACCACGGTGTTTGCACCGGGTACTTTGCGGCCGCCGCTGACGTTTGATTCAACAGATAGGAGCACACTCAAATGGCTACAGTATCCACTAACCAATACTCCAACAGCTTTCCCGCCGGCCACGGCCTGCAAGGGAATGTCAAAGCGTGGTTTGGGAAGTACACGTACACGACCGCGCCATCTACAAGCGATCTGATCAACGTCTGCAAGCTGCCTAAAAACTGCTTGACGCTGTTTGGTTTTGTCGCAACCGACGATATCGATACGGGCACCGAGACGCTCGACATCGATATTGGGTACACTGCGAACGGCGGAGGGGCGGCAACGCTCCTGATCTCCGATGGCACCACCTACACGAACGATAGCGACGGCGTGGCGGATATTGACGGGTTCGTCAACGGCGGCGTTTTTACCGGCGATGCGATTACTGATCTGGCACCTGCTGGCACGAACTGGCGTCCGTTCCCGCATGGCACCGGGCCGAAGTTCTTCTCCGAGGAAACGGTGGTTCAGGCGAAAATCATCGCCGCGGCCAACGCTGGTGGGACGGGTACTGTGTACGTGTGCATTTTCGGGATCGTTCTCTAGTTGGTCCAACTGGGGGCGGGGGAAACCTCGCCCCTCTTTTTATGAGGAGATCGTGTTATCGCGACGTACACCAAATTCAATGTTTTCGTGGAAGACCTCGCCGAAAAGAAGCACGATCTCGGTGCCGACGTTCTCAAGATCGCGCTGACCAATACGGCACCGACTGCGGCCACGGATACCGGGCTTGCGAGCATTACTCAGATCGCCGGCGCCTACGGCTATACGACGGGTGGCACGACGTCGACAATATCCAGCTCTGCTCAAACCAGCGGCACGTACAAGCTGACGCTCGCAGACGTGACGTTCACGGCGTCGGGCGGGGCAATGGGTCCGTTTAGATATGCGGTTCTTTACAACGATACAGCGGCCAGCGATCAGCTCATTGCGTACTGGGATTACGGATCGTCGATCACGCTGGCCGACACCGAGACGTTCACAGTGGATTTCAACTCCAGCACCGGCGTTCTGACGCTGGCGTGAGGATAAAACCATGAGCACGATGCAACAGCGGTTCCACGAGTTGGGCCGCCTGAAATCCGACGCCGAAGCCGAGATGAAACCGGCGCTCGATCGGTATGACTTTCTGCGCAAACAGCAGCAGGCGATCGACGCGCAGCTAAAGCCGATCTCGGATGAGCTGCGCCAGTTGCGTGCTCCGATCTTCGACATCGATCAGGAGCGGGCGTCGATTGCACGTGCGCTCAACGGTCTCACGGGGAAGCCTAGCTGATGAGCGTTGAAGAATCGGAACTTGTGCGCTTAACTTCTTTGGAGGCGTGCCATCTCAACTCTATTTAATCTCGCCAGAATGTCGACGACGACGACGGGCACGGGTATAATTACGCTCGGGTCTGCCGTCGCCGGGTTCCTGTCGTTTGCCAACGCCGGGGTGACTGACGGCACCGTGGTGACCTACGCCATATCGGACGGTTCTGCGGCCGAGATCGGGACGGGCACATATACGGCGAGCGGCACTACGCTGTCGCGAACCGTGATCAAGTCCACGAACAGCAACACGGCCATCAACCTGTCTGGCACGGCTCAGGTTATCATTACGCCGTCGGCAGAGGACATCCTCAACAAGACACAGAGCACGTCGCAGACGTTGGCGGGTCCGCTCAGCCTCGGCACGTCGAATGCGTTCACGGCTGGAACGATCGAGCTAGGCCATGCGTCCGACACAACAATTGCACGCTCTGGGGCCGGCATCATCACGGTCGAAGGCAAGACGGTCGCGCTGCTCGATCTTGAGGACCAGCTGATAGCCGGAGGTGCGCGTGTCACCTCGAAATCGCTAACCACGGGCAGCATCACGCTCGATCCCGGCGACCGGCCGCTACAGTACATCACAAACGGCGGCGCGTTCACGATCACCGCACCGGCCGACGATGGCTCGCTCGTGCTGCTCGTAACCAACAACAGCAGCGCGGCCGCGATTACGTTCTCAGGATTCACCGTCGGGTCGAATGTGGGCGATGCCCTGACCACGACGAACACGTCTAAGTTTGTGATCTACATTTACCGAGCAAATTCGGTTGCTTGGTATTCCATTCAAGCGCTGCAGTGAGGCTGATATGCTGTTAGTGCCTATGCCAAGAGCACATCGGACTACCGGCGTAGCTGTGGCTGACGTGTTCTCACCGGATATCTATACGGGTAACGGCACGACCCAGACTATCACCAATGGGGTAAACCTGTCGGCTAATGGCGGCTTGGTTTGGATTAAAGAGCGCGCCAATGATGGTGTCCCCGTGTGGTACGACACCGCGCGGTCATTCGGGGTACTTAGATCGCATCTTACAAACACCGAACAAATATATTTTTCTGGCTACGAACTTGATGCCTATAACAGCAGTGGGTTTACGGTTGCACTCGGATATCATAACGCAGTTAACAGCGATACAAGAACATACGTTGCATGGACATTTCGCAAGGCGGCAAAGTTTTTTGATATCGTGACGTATACGGGGACGGGTTCCGACAGGACCATCGCTCATAATCTTGGCTCAGTGCCTGGGATGATTATAGTCAAACGGAGAGACAGCGCCGGCGACTGGCAGTGCTATCACCGAAGTCTTGCTAACACGGAGTATCTGGTTCTGAACACCACAGCTGCGGTAGCAACTGGTGCGACGCGCTGGAACTCTACAACGCCGACATCGAGTGTTTTCAGTATCGGTACGCTTGCAGCAGTAAACGAATCTGGCGGAACCTACGTTGCCTACCTATTCGCCCACGATCCCACGGGCATCATTGATTGCGGCAGCTATACAGGAAACGGTAGCGCTACAGGACCGACCGTAACGCTAGGTTGGCAACCTCAGTTTCTGATGATCAAGCGGACGAGTTCGACGGGCGACTGGCGGATTTATGACAGTGCTAGGAGCACCGCTAATCCGCGCATTAAAAAATTATTGGCAAACAGCAATGCTGTCGAAGACACAGCAGGCGAAGACGTCGATTTCAACGCGACCTCGTTTCAGCTCAAATCGACAGACGCAGGCATCAATGCCAGCGGCGGAACCTACATTTACATGGCTATAAAGGCTGAATAACCATGCCCTACCGTTTGAAGCAAAACATCGATGTGCTCAGAACCTGGGACAACCTGCCTCCGATGGTCACGGTCACCGGTGTCGGGGACGTGCATTGCATTGAGCCGGGTTGGTCATCGGGCGGTTATGTATTTGAGGCGTTTGAGCGTGAGCCAACGCCACCATCTCCGCTAACATCACACGATGTCAATGCCGAGCGCGATCGCCGCCTCGCCACGTTTTCATTTGCCGGGAAGGTGTACGATTTTGGCGGTGACAGCACGGTCAACATCGTCGGCGCTGGTACGCTAGCACTCGCCGCGATCATAAACGGCGCACAGCCTAGTAACCTCCGCTGGGCCAACCCGGATCTCGATTTCAGGTGGATCTGCGCTGACAATTCAACCGTGACCATGGACGCACAGACCTGCTTTGCGTTTGCTCAGGCCGCGGCGCAGTGGAAGAGCGGCCATATCCTAAATGCCCGTACAATCAAGGATATGACACCGATCCCGAGCGATTTTGCAGCCAATGCCCGCTGGCCATCGTGACTCACAAGCGCTCGACATGGCGGCACGCCTGACGGCAGCTGCTCTGGAGATGCGCTTGCAGAAAAACGAAGCGCTGCCGATCGAGGTCCGCACGGCGATCGATACGATACTCGCCACGGTGCAGGGCTACGAAGAGCGCATTGCCTCGATCGAAGGGTTTCAATCCGCGTTGATCCGTGAGGCGACGTCGAAGCTGAAGGGCGCAGCATGAGCCGCTACGGCGCGATTGGCGAACTCGCGATTGGCGAACTCGGGTCATTCACGACCGGCGCTTATACGCTGACGGCCGATCTCGGCACTTATACACTGAACGGTCAGGACGTAACGCTGCGCCGTGCGTTGATCCTGACGGCAGCAACCGGCAGCTATACGCTGGTGGGCATTGACGCAGCACTAAGCCGGGATCGGCGGCTAGCTTGTAACGTCGGCACTTACACAATTGCGGGGCAAGCTGCGGTCCCGCTTGCAACCCGAACACTCACGGCGAGCCCGAATACCCGCGAAGCGTCCACCGTCTATTCGCATGTCCTGTTTGCCTCCCTCGGACAGTTGGCGATCGGCGGCAGCGCGTCGGAATCGGTGTCCGCCCCGGCGGTCACGTATTCGACGACAGGCTACGATGTCACGCTTCGCCGCGGCATCTCGATGTCTGCCGCGACCGGTAGTTTCACGCTGACCGGGTTTGATGCGGGGCAACGGTTCACGCGCGCGATAGCGGCGGCGGTTGGTACATACACGATAACAGGCCGGGCGGCGATCGGCGCCATAACCATGCCCGCGGTCGTTGGATCTTACGTCCTCACCGGCCAGGAAGTGTCGTTTTTGCGCGTGCGAAAGCGTCTCCGAGGGTTTGCCCGCGTCGGCTCAACCATCAACGCGAGGGCTGCATAAATGGCGCTCTATCCTGGACGGATCTACGTCAA
>Ga0222712_10004082_pt1 | contig 15467 bp, 26 predicted proteins | sample C33_657DmetaG_FD_165043 | JGI IMG/M metagenome (GOLD analysis project Ga0222712, IMG submission 165043) | Estuarine water microbial communities from San Francisco Bay, California, United States - C33_657D | ecosystem: Environmental > Aquatic > Marine > Unclassified | place: USA: California... | reverse complement strand
TTAAGGAGTTTCAAATCTCACATCCTCCAGCTGTACAAGCTAATGTCTGCGCACCTTCTACATTGTCACGATCTTCCATAAAGAGATTCCATTCAACAACAGGTAAGGTGTTAAGCAAATTGCGGTAAGTGTCCATGTCGGTGTCTTCGTATGGAGCTTGGCGATAAGTACCCCCATCATCAGGAAGGAAACTAATTCCAGTGCATTCATCAAAGTGTTCATATACCCATGCTCCTACTTCCATCCATTCATGATCTTTAACTGAGATAGTTACTGAAGGCTTATGCTCACACCAGAAACGCTGATACGCCAACCAAATATTAAGGTGTTCAATAGCATTGATATCCTTACGAGTAAATCCTGGTGACTGTTGTGGGAAGCTAAACACAGCTGTCTGGTCTGGCTTCATAACGCAGTCTTCATGAGGGACACCTTGATCAATCAAGAACTGAGTCAATGGGTCTTTCTTATCCTGACGAATACGTCTGATGTAGTATGGTGCGTGTCCTGCATGGATACCGCTGGATGTTTGTGTAAGTTGAGACACAGTACCTTCAGGCTTAACACAAGTAATAGCAGCTGACTCAGGTACACCTAAAATCTCTGCCCACTCTTTGTTTGTGTCACGAGCTACATCACGGAGTTCTTCAAGGACATTACGTAAGTTATGCTGTGTACTGCTACCACGGAGGATATGGTTGTCAAGAATACCAGTCATAGATACGCCCAAGAGACGTTCTTGTTCTGTATTCTTTTTCCAGATGTCACGGAGATAAGGGAAGTCAGTTAGTGTGGACTGCATTGTACCCATAATAGTAGCTAAGCGAACCTTAGTCTTAAGGGAAGCAAGGGTGTCGTCAGGAGACACTACTACTGTAGATAGGTTACAGAACTGGTATGGCTTGAGGATAATCTCTGAGCATGGGTTAGTACCATAGTCAGTGTTGATATCTCTACGACCCCACTTGTTAGCTTGTTTCTGTGAAGCTTCACGGTTGAAGATACCACGTTCACCTGAGTGACTGTTGTAGATATCTAACCATTCCTTCATGAACTCACCAATAGAAGGCTTACTGTTGTATACAGCAGAGTTGTTAGCCAAGGCACGTTCACCATGGTTTTCCCACCATGCACCTGCCTTAGCTGTAGCATGATCATAGTCACCTAAGTCACCAAGGGAAATCATAGCTGACCTACGTACACCACCTACAACAACTACCTCACCGATCTTACACATGATATCATGGCACTCGATAGGCTTCAGCTGACGACCTTGTGCATTTTTAAACTTGTTAACAGTATACTGGAACAAGTCAATCAAGGGTCCAGGACCAGAGGCACGACCACCAAAGGTTTTAAGTGGAGCACCTGCTGGACGTACTAAAGATACATCCCACTTAGGAATAGAGCCAGCATACAGACGACTGATAAGCAATTTGTATGCTTCACACCAACCCTCTTTAGAGTCTTCTACTGTAATAATCTTATCTGATTCTTCTAATGTAGGAACAGTAGGTAGTTTGTTTGTATAGACTTGTTCACATGAGAAGCCTACACCAGTACCACACAAGAGGATATACATAGCCTCATCAAAGCAACGCTTATGATCTACAGGAAGGTAACTACAGTTATAAGCGGCTACATGGGTACGCTTAAGAGCTTCACCAGCAGTCATAACAGAACGCATAGATGGAAGTACTGACAAGTTATTAATGCTTGTTCCCAGAATATCCCAGATAGTATCTTGGGTATTGATCTTGTCTTTAAGTTGTTCTTTAAAGAAGTCTACCCATCGAGTAGAAGTTTCATCCCAGTTCTCCCTACGTTTTTGTTCGGGTAGGTATCGAGCGTACCTCGATTTTGCAATCAGCTGCTGATAAGAGTTCATATTAGTCTTCAAATTTTTCTCCAGATTCTACCATACGTTTTCCAAGAACACTCATGTTAGATGATGTTAAACCGAGTTCTCTTGGGATGTCACAATACCTAACACCACTTTTAAAGAGTGTTAAGGCTTCTTTTGCTTGTTCTTTAGTATACTTTTTATTAACAAAGTCTTTTGATAACCTATTAAATCTAGGTTTAAATTCTTTAATTAAACTTAGCTCTATACTAAGAGCTTGTTCTTTATTTAACAAAGTTTCTATTACTAATGTAATATCACTCATTGTGTAACCTTCTTCATACCTATCACTAATCCAAGCGGCATGTTCATTAGATCTATTGCTTCCACTAGATGTTCCTGATGCCCATGCTCTTGAACCAGTACCCATACCTACATAAAGGAGTTCTCCATTATCTGGGTCAATATGTTTATAAACATAATATAAATTTTTTATTTTCATTTTTTCCTTTCATGTTAGGTATTAGGTACCGACTCACCTTAGCAGAAAAAGTATTTAGAGTCCATAACCTCATTAAGAACTAGGCTACCTAGCTCAGGTTGATTGAACGTGAAAGTATCCTTACTATCCATAAGGTTATCTTGTAATATATTAAAGAAGTTTTCTACATCATACTGTGCTATGAATGTCATCTTAGTTACTTCTTGTAGGAAATCAACTTCATTTGCATGTGTACTGAAGCTATCATGGACTGCTCCAAAAGAACCGTTAAAACTAACGATAGTGTTTGCCATGTGAGCAGCATCATATGAGTGAACAACGTTAGGACTGATACCAGAAGCAAAGGAACGTCTACAAGGCACACGTTCACCAGTCTCTTTGTTAAGTACGTCAACTTTAATAACGTGCATGACCCTTCCGTCTTTATTTCCTTGAATACCTTTGATAGTTCCTCTTTGTTTCCGTTCATGCTGGAGGTAAGCCTTATATACCACTGGGAACCCCGAGGGTGTTGTCCATGTGAGGAGGTTTCTTCCTGAGTTGAGTTCATGCTCTGCAATCTTCTGTAAATACTTGGTTGTCTTAAGTGGTCCTGCACAGACTGTATTAATAGCCTTGATTAAGTTACCTGCTAGTACGTCACACTGTTCTTCAGTGATATTATACTTAACAGTATAACCTTCTACGTGACAGTCTTCGTACATGTTCTTTGCTATACGCATCTTACCTGCACTGTATGCACGAGTCATTGAGCCTCGTTTAGCTATACCTTTTCTAATATGTTTCATAGGCATATCTTTGATCTCAAAATACTCAGGCATAATACCAATGAGTTCTTTAGCAACAGCTACGTAGAAGTCTTTCTGGATAGGTGTAGGAACAAGTGACACCAGCGTACCAGCTTGTTTGTCTTTAGACATAGCCGCTAAGTGTTGCCATCCGTTATTACTACCATCAATAGGAATAGGTAGTCCAGACATGAACTCTTTACCTTCCATCTTAGCTCTCTTGTATCCTAGTAATTCATTACAACAAGCTAAGAAACTATAAGACTTTTCAGCATCAGGATGAATAGTCTTAGTACGAGCTACATCATAGATAAACTCAATGTTGTTATCTACCCATGCAACTCTATCTTCAAGAGTCATCTTGTCTACTGATATAGTATCAAGACCTTCACCTTCAAGATAAGCTTTATAGTCTGTCTTGAAGTATTTAGGTATATCACTGATGATAAAAGACTTATTAAAACAAGCTGCTGTATGCACTTTGATCCAGAATAAACCTCTCTCAGTAACTTTCTTTTTGTTAGCAAACATAAACAAGCTACGAGCTAAGTCACTACCTTGGAACTCTAAGAATGATTCTGCATAATATACTCTACCTCGGTAGTCACAAGAGACTTCCTGAAAGAAAGTTCTTTCACCAATCATTTCAGCCTTCTTAAGTACTTGCATGTACTCAAAGTATTTACTCATCATACGTTGTAGTTTAGGATCCTTCTTACCAAGGAACTTAGTACCATCTGTATGAGATAATTTCTTAGGTAACTCTAGGTTTTCATGGTGTATATTGTATTCTCTTACAACACCATCTTCATCGATCAACTCAAGGATTTCTTTAGGAGTCTGTGCTTGCATAGCAGTTAATACTGGTATGTTAAGCTTCCAAGACTGCTGACGAAGGGTCTCAAGAGATCTTACAAATGTTTTATTAAGGTTATCATGGAATAGCTTAGAATTAGTCCAGCCCTTAATAAAAGGTTCTTTAGTTAATGGGCTATATAGACCCATGATAGGTAACAAAGGTTCAAATGATGTACCAATCAATGTTGGTTTAATATCATCTGCTTGATTAACAATGCGTACCATGTATGGGGCTTTGTATCCTGCATATTCCCTGAAGATGTCAATCAGTCCATCTTGAAGGAACGTTTCGAGAAGAAGATCTCCAAGCGATAAAGTTGACTTGATATCAAGTTCGTCAGCTCCAATAGCTCTTGCAATTCTTTTTCCGATAAGGTCAGAAGCAAAGGTGAGTTTAACAGAGGCGCTATGCGTTGCGTTCTTGTTACGAATGCAGTATCTAAGGAGGGTATCCCAAGACTCGTTGATAAATCTTTCAAGTTCATATTCCCATGTTGGGTAGTGTGCTAGAAGGCGAGCACCCTCATTGTAGATCTTATCTGAGTTGGGGACAACCTTCGATACACGTTCAGTAAGATAATTTAATGGATTCATTTATTCAAAGTCAACAAAAGTTGTTTGCATTAAGCGACCAGTGTCAGCGTCATACCTAGTATTACCACAGTCACCTGTCATACCCGTGAATCGAGACTTCAATACACGAAGCTTAATTGTGTTACGCATCTGTTCTGTCTCAGCAATCATGTTGCGTGAGAAAGCAATGATGTCAAATGAGATTTGTTTAATAGAGCCTGAGCCTTTGATGTCATCAATGGTTGGCAAGTGACCTTCTTCAAAAGGCTTTTCACCTTTACGTAGGTGAGACACAACGCCTAACCAGACATTATGCTTCTTACAGATCTTAAGTAGATCACTCATGACTGAGTCAACTGCTTCATTACCTGTACGACCCTTAGCACCCTCAGACACAGCAATAGTGATGTGGTCAAGGATGATATACTTACAACCCATTAGAGCTAAGTGTTCAAGCTTGTCTATAAGAGACTCATCTCCCACAGAGCCTTGGTGATCAAGCAGTATTAAGCGTTCATCACCAAACACTTGTTGGTGTGCTGCATACATCTCTGCCTCAGTTACTTGGTTAGATACAAGGTTCTTACGTAACTGCATACCAATAAACTTCTCAGCAGAATCACCAATAGATTCTTCGAGTGATACCATACCGATCATATCAGTTGTCTTAGCTAGGATTTCTAGTACAATTTCTTTAATGACTGTACTCTTACCTGAGCCTGTGCCTGATGTAAACAATACAATCTCACCTAAGCGAAGACCATGTATCTTATCGTTGAGAGTCTTTAAACATTCAGGGTAAGGTAAAGATGTAGTTTCTTTCTTACGCTTGAATTGTTCCCAGATAGCTTCACCTTTAACAACACCTGCTGGACTGAATGTACGTGCATCGAAGATACAGTTCATTAGTGTAGCAGAGTTATGTTTGATTAGCACATCACAAGGATCTTTCTCAGGTAATGATGCTACCTTAACCTTATCATAGCCGATGATCTTAGCGGCTTGATCTGTAGCCTTCTTACCCGCATCATCTTGATCGAACATCAATACGACTTCATCGAAGTTACGTAACCACTCACGTTGTTCAAGGATCATTGATGTAGCAGATGCTGATGGTAAAGCTACTACTGGGTAGAACCTACCATACTTATCATGTTGAGCTTGAGCTACAGCTAGTGCGTCTAGCTCTCCTTCCGTGATGATAATGCGCTTACCACCCGTTGAAACATTCTGACCGAATAACTGTACACCTTTAAACTCACCGTGAATAATAAAGGTCTTAGGTAGTTTACGCTCTTTATAGGCAACAACACTATTGTCTTTAGTATATGGATAAAAATGGCTACTGATAGTACCATCCTCAGCATACGAAACCTTAACACCGTAGTGAGCTGATACGGGTTTTGTGATACCTCTTTCTTGGAATCCTCTTGTGTCATACTCTTTGATCTCCTCTATTGTGTGCATATCGTAGTTTTCTTTATGATAAACTGTTGGTTTAAAGTTAGGGTCTGTTGGTGCTGACTTGCAGCATGAAAAGCAGTATCCAAACTCATCATCTTCTTTATATGAAAAAGCATCTGATGAGCTGCACTTAGGGCAAGCGGTATGAATCCATCTTGACATATATTAGTTCCAGTCTCGGTCGTCTTGATATTCTCTGATACGTTGTCTTCGATCTTTAGCTTCCTGTTGTGTTTCTTTCTTACGTTTAAATTGAGTTTTGAATTCATCCTTTAATGAGGGAATTTCTTTCTCAAGGGGTTTAATAGGTTTATTCTTCTTCATGATTTAGGTTTTAAAAACTTTACTGCACCGATGTTACCGTTGTACCAGAGGCGATCTCCATCAGCTGTTTCATCTCTTGAAAGGACTTCACACGACCATTGCTCTTGGACCTCCCTATACGTAAGCATCCCTCTTCCGAATACCCAGTCATATATAACAAAAGTAAATGTTTCAGCTCCATATAACTCAATATCATCAAGCAGTTCTCTGCATGAGGATCTGTAAGTTCTCCAATCAGACTCTCTTCGAGTCTTAATTCTGCGCTTTGCGCCTGTAGGTAGTCTGGATGTTTCACTTATGAGTTGCTTTCTTCCGATGTATTGTCTTCCAGTTGGTCCAAAGACTGCATAGATGAATCCGAAGGCGTTGGCTGGTCGCTCTGTGAGGGCAATCCAGTGTCCGTAGTCTTCCATGATAGTCGTTCCTTTAGTTCTTCAAATGATAGTGGCTTAAGGTCTTCATCACTCTCTCTGATGTATATGCAGTTAGCACATTTCAAGAAGAAAGGTTCCCAATTATCACCACATTTTTCTTTCCAGATGTCAATAACCCTTGACCACAAGTGGGTATTAGGTACACCATTGATAAGCTTTTCAGCTGTCTTTGGTCCAACACCTCTTAAGCCTTGGATATTATCTGTTGCATCTCCTGTTAAGATCTGCATCATAAGAAACCTATATCCGTCTTCTGGTTCAACATAGTATAACGTATCCTTGCGGAAGTTATAGTGCCACCCAGGAATACAGTCAAGGTCTTTATCTATATGGCATACAATATAACGTTTGTTGTCACCTATTGCTAAGTCAGCGGCAATACCACAGTAATCATCTGCTTCACCACCATCTGACTGTATACCAAACTCTTTACAGTACTCGTATAGGTCTTCAATACGATCCTTAACCTCAGGTTCTATATTATCTTTTCTATTACCTTTATAGGCGGCATCTACTTGATACCTAAAGTTGTCTTTACCTTTAATAAAGACTGCACCAGCAATAGCTCCAGTGTTAGTCATAATCTCTTTTAACTTATCGTCAAGAGCTTTACGACATAACGCTGGAGAGGGTTGCATGTAAGCAATCTGATACAGAATACTATCTGCATCTATAATTGCAATGTCGAATTGATCATCTGATTCAATCATCAGTGTACCTCTGCATATGTTTTACCTGTATGTGCATCACCACCCATGCACTCGATACCAAACCACTTAGGTGCTTCGGTGAATGCTTCGATAGATAGCTCTGCTACTTCTTCTGCGTACTCATCTTTAGTTACAACAGCAACTTCATCATGGTAGTGTAGAACAAAGTAGTGTGGGATGTTACGTTCTTTTAGTTTGTCTCTTAGATATACTGCTGCCGCCTTGCAGCTGACACCTTCAGCAGTCTGTAGTAGGTAGTTAAGTACTTGATGCTGAGAGCTTACAAATACCATACGACCATCGATACCTCTGATGAAGGCTTTATCCTTACCGAATGTATTAGCTGTTTTATCAAATAGACTTGACAGATTATCTTTGAGTTCCTTTAATCCTGGGATTGAGTTCTCAAACTTTTCTTTAGCAGTTCTACCCGTCTTCGCATCCGTCTTACCCGTAAGTATGAGACCAAGCTTACCATCACCACCCCCGAACAGGAAAGCATAAAGAAAAGGCTTAGCAAGCTTGCGGCTAGTTCCAAGAGCATCTGCATTTCGTTGGTGAACATCTCCATTGATTACCTCATTAGTGAATTCATCGTTACGTATGTAATGGCAAAGACCACGCATCTGATTTCCAGCCGAGTCAGCACCGACAATGGTTGTTCCTGCTTCGGATATAAGAAGTCCTCGCATCTCTTTCCCATATACAGAGTCAACAGAAGGGAGATTAGCAACGACTTCATGGCGACACCTAAAAGTAGGTGTACCAATAGTCCACATGCGACCATGTAAACGATTGTCTTTACTGTTTCTAACTTCATTGATCCAACCCTCAAGAATACCTTTACGGCTCCTAATAGTATAGTATTCGCTGACAAGCATAGCATCAGGACCAAGCTTTTCAAGAGAAGATTCGGTAATCTTAGGTGATTTGTTAACAAACTTACCATTGATTTTCTCCACGTTCCATTCGTCAGGTACCCATCCAATAGAGTACAACCAGTCTTTAACTACTTCGATTGATCCGACTTTACCTTGTTCAAAGGAGATTCTACAGTAGGCTCCTTCAATAGGTCTTTCAGTTCTTCCCGACTCTTGCGGTAGATTAAAGTGTTTAACAGTGGCGACTGTATAGCACCCGTCTTTTCGCCATGCGGGTTCTTTGAATTCGTCTTTTCCATCTGTTTTGATACACCTCATTCCAATCTTAGGTTCAAGTACCATCTCAATAGCATCTAACTTGTTGTTGATCTCTGTTAAGAGTGTCTGAGCTTTAGCCATATCAAACATCCAGCCCTTAGCTCTGATGTCTGCTTCGATCTTGGCAAACTCTGTTTCAACCTCGATACCTTTCTTGTACATAGGGTATTTACGAATCAAGTTAGTAGCTTCTTCAGCTAGTACCTTGTATACCTTAACGTTGAGTTCAACATCTCGGATACAGTATGTAAGCATTTCTTTACTGTACTTATCGAATTCAGTAAACTCAAGCTTAGGATAGTTTAGTTTAGCACCCCATCCTTCTAGACCATGCTTATGCTCACGTCTATACTGGTTTAATTGGGATAAGACCCATGTGTCTACTACCTTAACTGTCTCAGGTAGTTTGAATCCAAGGATATAGTCTAGTACTACAAGGTCATAACCGATAATGTTATGACCAAAGACAATATCAGCCTTAGATATGAAGTCAAGACCTTCAGATAAGCTTGGTAGCTCATCGTCATAGTCTGAGAATGAGTAGACATTCCCGTTGTCTGAATCAACAGCAACAAGACACCAGATCTTATTTACATCTGGAATGAAACCATTGGTCTCGATGTCTACACATAGCCTTAATTTACTCATTGAGTATACTCCCGTAGAATGATGTGTATGGAGCCTCTAACATTCGAGCCTCCATTTCTGAGGGATCAAAGAAGTATTGCTCTCTTAAATCTTTTTTATCGTAATTTAGTTTATTAAACTTAGGTATCTTACGATTGCATAGGTATTGACATGCATGTACAATCTCATGGGCAAGAATGTTAATAAACTTATCCATGACATAGTGGTTTGGACCCCACTCGTTTAATAGTGGGTCTCTTAACTGAATAAGAATACGCCTATCTACATCATTGTATATGGTTAATCCCTGTTCATTACAGTTTTCTTCATATTCAATTAAGCAGATATGCACTACAAACTTTTTATCCGTGATAGGTACCTTGAAACGTTTGCTGTAATCATTAAGGCAATCAAAGAACATTTGCCTTACGTCTTTCTCAGCATCAGGTAGACAAGCTACTGTCACACGGATATTCTTAGGTCTATCATAGGTCTTTTTTAATTTTGTCATCAACTACCTTTACATTAGGTGACCCAAGTTCTTGTAGTTCTTTAGCCATCTCCATGACCATCTCAAGGAAGTTATCGAGTTGATCGTTAAGTCCTTGAATGATTGCATGGAGATGCCAGTTGTATGCGCCTAACGCTACTAAACTAATTGCAAGTAGTGCTGTTGTTTCAGTCATTGTTGTATAGTCCTGTGTTAATTAGCAACATTGGATCAATGAATGCTTCGTGAATTTGTGTGTTATTAACTATAACACCTTGAGACTTTAAGAACTCAACTCCTCTAAGGCATTTATAATTGTCTCTAAAAACCACTCGATGAATCCCAACAGCGTAGACAAGCTTAGCGCAATCAATACAAGGGGAGAGAGTACTATAAAGAGTAGCACCCAAAGTAGATTGATTAGAACGGGATACTTTGGCGATTGCTTGAGCTTCTGCATGGAGAACCTCATGTACTTGGGTATCATTGTTAGTTCCTCTTGGTGTACCGTTGTATGAGAATGAAATGATGTTATCATCTTTGACAATGATAGCACCAACTTTACGATCTTCTGCGTATGACTGTTGAGAAATCAAGTTAGCAATACGCATATAGAACAGATCCCAGTCACTTTGCGATTTCAAGTTCTACCTCTCTGTCATAGTCATATTCAAGTTCAGCTATACTATCAAGGATATAGTGTAGCTTATACTCAAGTTCATCTGTTAATGGGGTAAAGAAGTCAATAGTAACTCGTACTACACCTTCCTGTGCTGTATCAATTAACATAATAGGCTTTCCATTTTAACCATGTATTAGCTTTCTCGTTATAGGCATTCATGATATTGTCTTCACTTAAATCCAGATCGGATATCAAGTGATTAAGACAGAACATTAATTGACCCATCTCTTCCTCAAGTTTATCTCTGTTACTTTCTTTACCATCAGCTGGATAGACAGTATCAAGACCAAACCTAAGTATCTTCATAATGTTTTGAGAGACCTCATTACATTCTTCAGCTGTTGTATACATTGTATACGCTTTATCTGGGTTCATTGATTTCCTCTGCTTGTACTACATAAAACATTTCACCGTTATAGATATCTAGATAGTCTTCTTTGACCATCTCATGGATGATAGTATCAATATCAGCCATTGTTTCTGGTTCATAGTTGATTTCAAAGCAACAAGTTACAACATACTTTTTCATAGGTTCTCCGTGTGTATCTATAAGGTACCGACTGTGGTTGTGTTGATTTTAATCAAGTTTGTCTGTAGAATAGTATTCGTATACTGTTTCCATAGCTCTGCGTAAGAGATTTATTCTGACTAGGTTTTCATATCCATCTAGACTAAACATTCCTTCAGCGTATTTAGGGTCAGATAAATACTTATAAGATTGTTTAATGTTTTCACATACAATCTGGTCAGCTACTTCATCATCAATATTAATTACCATTGTTCAACCTCCGAAGGATCAATATAACCAAACCTCACTAAACTATCTTTAACTTCTGAAGGTAACTCATATACACCATCATAGTCAATCAAGAACATTCCACGATCAAACCAGAGACCTCCACCTGATTCGTCACCAAGTTCTCTATGTTCAAACCAACCATAGTTAGTACTAGGGCTAATTTGAATCTCATAGTTTTGACCACCAAGTTTAATAGTGAAATCATGTTTTGTAACAGTAGACTTTGCCATTAGTTTTCCTTATTAAGATTGTTTGACAGGTTATAGTACAGTGGACTCATACGAGTCTTTAATTGCAGAAGCATTATAGTTTCTAACTCAAGCATTTCTTGATCAGAACCATATGCAAGGATTGTCCTGATGAATCTCGATGGACATTCATTGTATTCAGCCATGAAGCTTTCAGACGAACATACATAACCATCATCAGGTTTACCTCTGTGTTTACCAATGTACTTCTTATCGGTATCTTTGTTAATCCACATATACAGGAAAGAATCACCCTCTTGTTTATGTGCCTCAGCATCATCTGCTAGATAGACAGTCTCTTGTGGAGTACCATCAATGTGATTCTGCCAGATCTCTTTAACATAGGCTACCATAGGATCACCCTTAGGGGCTTTCCAGAAGACTACAAAAGATGGCTGTCCTTCGTTAGCACAGAGATATTCATAGACCCACTTGTTGTGTAGACCATTATACTCTTTACCTTCAATAGACACTTTAACCATAGATTTGCCAGTGCTAGAAGTATAAGTATCAACTTCATCTACAGTACATTCATAGATGTCAAAGAACTTAATACTTCCAGCGACAAAACGTTTTACCGTTTTGATGTGGTTCATCAGATGACTTTACCTTCAGACTTGTACTTGATGAGTGCCTGAAGATACCACAGAGCTTTGTTTAATTCTTGGACCTCTTGGTCTTTATTACCACAGCGCATCAGGTACTTATACACTTGACCGAACAAGTGAGCTTCAACACCTGACTTACCTTCAAGCATGTCAACCATGAGTTCCATGTATTGTTTACCTGCGGCTACATTCTTGTAGTGCGGAGGATTAATAGCATCTAATTTAGCAGATTCCATATCAATTTCCTTGTTGTATTCTATACCGAATGCTTCAGACCAACCTTTTTCCATTTCTATACGTTCTTTTTCAAGCAACTTTTTAGATTGAATGTCAAAGAAATCTTCTTCATCCCAATGTGATAGGATTTTGTCGATACGTGATTGTGGCACTGGCTTTGGTTTCATTGTGATTTCCATTAGTATACATCTCCGTTTAGAATGATTTTGTTATCTTCATAAGGTGCGGCAATTCTACGATAGAACTCTAGTTTAGCTCCTTCAAGTGCGCCAACAACATCATTTACAGACTGATATGATGGGCTTTTGTTGTAGTAGTCACGAATGAATGTTGTGATCAGGAAGTTTAATTCACCTGCACAGTGTGGCTCATAGTTGAGCATGTGTGGTGATTGACGGGCTTCTTCAGTTATGTATGGCATATCAGATGTTGATTTTAGGTTTACGAAAGAGTTGTGCAATTACGCACAGTGAGGCAAAACAAAGTAGTCCTATCCAGATGTATTTAATAATCATAAGTACTCCGCAAGAATTGTATCACAAGCTTTATCGACAGTAGACCTCCATTCAGTTACAAGGGATTCAAAGAAAGGATGAATTGTTGTATTGTCTTCTTTAAACGCTACAACAGGAATCTTTAATACATAAGCAGCATAGAATACTTCCATAGCTGTACCGTGTTTAGGAACAGTTGGATTATTTAAGTTTGCTAAGATTAAGTCAGACTCACGAATATCACGAAGATCAAGCTCAAATATACGTTTCATATACTTAGGTTGAAATGCATGAATACGTCTGCATGGGTTAAGTATGTTTGAAGAGTGGGCTAATAGGTGGGTTGCTGTTGATCGCCAACCTTTAGCTTCTTCAGTAGATACGTGTTCCATTGGACCTGCAAGGTAGATTGTTCTACGATTCATTTAGTTACTGTCTCCAAGTATAAACCTACATTGCCTATAGCATAACCTAAGAATGCAATGCTTAGACCCAGACTTCCTTTAAGGAACAGGTCAATACATACACCTAGATAGACTATGCCGATGATTGCGATTAGTGTTGAACTCATAATTCCTCTATGATTTTAAGAACATTAGCAGTAAACCATAGACCGCCTTGAGATTCAGGTCTTTGGTGACGTACAAGATCATTGATTTTTACTTTACACCATACACGACCTTTTTTAGATAGGTGTGGTGCAATAGGTTCAGCACATGCATGCCATCCTGGACGATGTGCATAACCTTTTGTCTTATGATCTTCAGCGAAGTACCACACATCTTTTTCTAGTCGTTGTTTACGATTGATAAAGAGTGGTCCGTAGGTATTGTCTGTACGTTTCCTGAAAAGCTTGTATGCTATCATTATCATTTACCTCTTTAATTTCAGTCCATGCAACAAAATGGTATATTTTACCTTGGTTATCAGCACAGTAGGAATACATACCATCAATATTGCCTAGCCTGTACGTTTCTTCAAGATCAGGTTCTGGTGCTGAAGGTGGTATTTGTAGATTACCGATGATTTTGAAGTATGATCCTCGTGGTAGGTCGTAGAGTTTCATATATCAAAGTTTACATCAACAAGTTCCATTTCTTCTGGATCATAGCCGATTTCTTCATACACTTTTGATTGGGCTTCTTCTTCATCAATAGCGCATACCCACACTGTTGATGTACGACTAATTTGAAAGCAGTATTCATTCATTATCATCACCTTTTTTGTATGGTCGATATATATACAGAGAACATTGTTTAGCAGTACAGTTGGTTATGTCTGTACGAATACCTCCTACACAGTCATTACAAAAGTTTTTGATTGCTTGCATGGGTGAAGTACGTTTTTGAGCTTTCTTTAACTCTTGTTCTTCATTCCATGCTTCAAGGAATTTACCACCTTTCTTTACAGCATAAGCTTTTTCTTTACGCCATTGTTCAAGAGCTGCTTTGCCCTTTGCTAGTACTTCCGGATTCATTGAGCGTTTCTTTTTGACGGTGTTCATCATTAAATCTCATGTTCATTGTTGTACATACATTAGCTGCTTCATTTGGGAATAGATAGCATACAGCGTCTTGAAGTTTGATATCACGACCCGCTACACAATAGTAGGCTCGATCATAACCTTGCTTTACGAAGACAAAGTAGCCGTTAGACTCTGGTTGGTTCACGATACAGTTACCTCGAATGTTATGTTGTCTTTAATTGCTTCTTCAACAAGGTCTGCGATAACACTTCTATCAAGGTTAGAACTTATACGATCTTCCCAGTCGATTTCACTATCATAGTCAGTGATATCAAACACATCTTCCATGTATTGATCTAGAGCAGTGCTGATACGTTCATTGACGATTTCTTCAACACGTACTGCAAGGACATCATCAAGGTATTTAGTAACAACAGACTCGATAGACTGGTATTTGTCTGGATGATATACATTATCAATTTGTTTTGCAATTGTGTTAATCATACAACGAACAGCTACATCAACACCTGCACGATCATTATTTGATACACCTGCCATCACACTGTTTAAGTATGAGAAGGATTCATCAAGGCTATCATGTGTAGCAAAGAGATTACTACGATACTCGGATAATGGATTTTGCATATAGGCTTTCAGAGTGAGGAATTTACTTCAACGAATTGAGATATGATATCACGTAGTACATCTGGATGGATAACATCAATGATATCAGTATCTTTGTGCTTAACTTCAACAACGTAGATTTCATCAGCATAGTCAGGCTCGTAGCCTCCTTTTTCATCACGGATTTGACATAAACTACCTTTCTCAGCTTCAATAGTGCATTCAAAGTCTGCATTATCAGTATAATACCAGTGGTGATATTTCATTTCATTACCTGTAGAATTGAACGGATTGTGGTTAGTTCTTTACGAAGTTTACGTTTGTAATCCTTGTAGTGGTTAAGAAATTCGAAAGCTCTTGCACTCTCTGGCTTGTCTTTATTAGAACAATTCCAGTGCATAGTTATCATGGTGTTACAGAAGTCTAAGTCACCTTCACGTTCATGAAGACGTTTCTTCATCACTGAACGGATTAGGTGTCGGTGTCTTTCTGGTAGCA
>Ga0222712_10004080_pt1 | contig 15468 bp, 12 predicted proteins | sample C33_657DmetaG_FD_165043 | JGI IMG/M metagenome (GOLD analysis project Ga0222712, IMG submission 165043) | Estuarine water microbial communities from San Francisco Bay, California, United States - C33_657D | ecosystem: Environmental > Aquatic > Marine > Unclassified | place: USA: California... | reverse complement strand
GAACCAACGTAGGTAAAGAACCCATGTTTAGTGCAGAGCAACGTCAATTATGGATCGATCAAATTTTTAAGAACGAAGACAAAATAGAATCAGCTGTGTACGAAGGCCTCACAGTTGTCTTTTGTAAGCAAGTAGGGGCTAATTATATTTTGAGAGGAATCCGCTACGTGAGTGATTTTGAATACGAAAAAGCAATCGCAGATGCCAATAGAAATTTAGATCCATTGATTGAAACGTTCTTCTTAACCTGTGAACCCAAATACACCTCTGTTGCATCGACCATTGTTAGGGACATTATACGTAATGGAGGCGATGCATCTCAATTCCTCCCTGAGTTAGTGGCAAATTCCATCAAACAAAAAGGTTAAGCCAGGTAATATTTCTCCACCATTTCTCTAATGGAAGGATACGCGTTTAGAATAAGTTTTGACGCTTCTTCTTTATCCACCCATTTAATGTCTGTAATATCTTCCTCTGTTTGGGGGATTAATCTTCCCTCTCCATGAAATCGCATCAGGTACCAGTGAGAGGGTTTCAACGTATACTTCCCTTTGTAATGATAGGTATGGTAAGTAACCTGAAGCTTTTTTATCAGTTGTAGAGGAGTGAGTCCCGTTTCTTCCTCTACCTCTCTCAAGGCACATTCTTCGATGCTTTCACCTTCATCCAATTTTCCTTTTGGCATGTCCCATTGTCCTCTACGGAATATCATCAGCAATTGTCCTTTGTCGTTGTATACCATTCCACCTGCAGCAATCACAACGGCTTTCCCTTTTGTAAATGAGGCCAATTCTTCCTCTGAATGCAGTATTTTTTTTCCTTCTGGTTCGTGAACGATGTACATAACTTAATTTTCAATTCTCGGCAGCTTGTTTCAAATTTGTGAAATGACAAATGAAAAGACAGTAGCCGAAAAACTATTACAAGTTAACGCAGTAAAGCTAAATCCTAAAGAACCTTTTACGTGGGCTTCCGGCTGGAAGAGTCCAATTTATTGCGATAACAGAAAAGTGCTGGGCTTTCCTTATGTGCGCGACTTTATAAAAAGTGAGATGTGCAATGTGATTTTTGAGAAATTTCCAGATGCCGAACTATTGGCAGGTGTTGCTACTGCAGGAATTTCATGGGGTGCTATGGCGGCGGATCAATTGAAACTACCCTATATCTATGTTCGACCTAAGCCAAAGGAACATGGTTTGGGAAACCAAATCGAAGGATATTTTGAGAAGGGTATGAAAACTGTGATTATCGAAGATTTGATCTCAACGGGTAAAAGCAGTTTGCAGGTTGTTGACGTAGCCAGAAACGCTGGATTGGAGATTCTGGGAATGGTATCGATCTTTACCTATGGTTTCGAGGTCGCGGAAAAGGCCTGTGAAACATCCAATGTGAAAACGGTATCACTCACTAATTATCCTACCTTGATCGAACTTGCCATTGAAAAAGGATTGGTGGGACAGGAAGATCAACAAACATTGTTAAACTGGAGTGCAGACCCCTCAAATTGGCGTCAGGGTAACTAAATTGCTGTAAAATGATAAAGACCTACTTACTGGCATTTTTCTTCTTTGTCTCAGTACATGGATTTGCTCAACAGGCAAAACCAATTACGGTCAAAATCAATACTCCCACGGTACAATGTGAAAAATGCAAAAAAAGGATCGAGGATTACCTAAAAGTAGAGGAGGGGGTCATTAAGATAAATGTTGATTTTAAGCAGAAAAAGACGACTGTTACCTATCTGATAGACAGGACAAACATTGAAAATATAAAGACTGCAATTGCCAATGCGGGTTACGACGCTGAGGATGTAAAGGCTGCTCAGGATATCTATGTGAAGCTACCCATTTGCTGTAAGAAACCGATCGATCAGTGACCTGAAATATGCTATTTTTATTAGTATTTCTACTCGCAATACGAAATTTCAATTTGCTAAAAAATTTAACATAATATAAAAAATATAATTATCTGAATTACAAGTTCTTATAGACTTATATATAAATAGATAGTTCAATATAAAATGCTTCTTTTAACTATAAAAAAGTAAACCATAATTATATTTACAATAAATGGTCTATATATCTGATTTACAATATTTTCCAAGTATTTACTATATAAAAACTTTATATAAGCTATCTGATTTTACGTTTACCTCCAATCAAGGTTTTAAAAAATCCACCTTACGAAATAAAACATTCCTGGCTGGACCCAATGGTGTGCAAAGTCTTAGCATCCCGATAAAGGGCGGTCGGGGTGTAAAATTGGAATATGGTCAAGTTCAACCAGATAATCGAACGGATTGGCAAACCAACCATTTTCGCACTATCAAAACCATTTACGGAAACTCCCCTTATTTTTTGCTTTATGAGAATAGTCTAAAAGAGCTTTATGCCTCTAGACGCAATTTTCTTTTCGAATGGAATTTGTCCTGTTTAGAATTTTTTATTCGTTTCGGAAAAATGTCAAATATGATACATATGTATTCTTCGAATGTCTTCCTTCCAAATATGGAATCGATAGAGTTGTCTATAAAAGAGGTTGTTATACAAGATGAACAAGCATTTCCGCCTTACCAGCAGGTTTTTATGGATAAAACGGGTTTTCAGCCCAATATGAGTTGTCTAGATCTTTTGATGAATATGGGTCCAGACTCTTCAAGATATATTCTGGATTTATCAAATAAACTTCATTGAGAATCAGGCGTCTAAGAAGGGAAGTATTACTTTAGCACATAGTAAAATTTCCATTCAAAGTTGAATAGAAAAGTCTTTATACTTATCATTTCATTTGTACTCACCCATTTTATTGGGATGACGCAGGATCTTTCTAATAAAGGGAAGGAGTTTTGGATTCCCTATTCGTATCATGTAAATCAGAACAATGGACTTTTGGTAATGACTCTCTATCTGACATCAGATGTTGCTACCGAATACAAGGTTGAAATATATGGTGACACTACTCTACAAAGCGGTAACATAAACGCTGGTCAAGTTATTACCTGCACAATACCATTAAAATACCTACTGAATGCGGAGGGCTTGTTTACAAAATATGCCATACGCGTAACAGCTAAAAATCCAATAGTGGTTTATTCCTATATCACTCAAAGCGCAATCAGTGGGGCAACCCTATGTTTACCCACCAGTGTGCTAGGTCAGGAGTATATAAGCATGAACTTTAAGCAAATTTCAAATGCTGCTAACGCCAACTCTTATTTTACGATTATTGCAACTGAAGACAATACGTCTGTTGAAATAACCTATGCTGCAACAACAAAAAGTAAAAGGCCCGCTGGAAGTAAGGACACAGTAAAGCTGAATAAAGGTCAAATCTACCAGGTATTGGGTGATCATACGAACACTGCAGTAGGGGGTTTATACTATGGAGAGGATTTAACAGGTTCAAGAATTAAATCGATTGGAACGTGTAAAAGAATAGCTGTGTTCTCCGGTTCAGGCAAAATTAAAATCGGCGATAACTGTGTGCCGGTAAATTCAAATACATCCGATAATCTTTATCAACAAAACTATCCTGTTTCAACTTGGGGAAAGAAATTTCTTGCTATTTCAAGTTATAACAGGAGTACTAATTATTTCCGTGTAATCAAATCTAAAAGTACAGCAGTTGTAAAAGTGAATGGCCAGATCATTAATTCATCCAGATTCATAAACAATTATTATGAATTCTCGAATGCGGTTGCTGGGGTTGCAACATCTATTGAATCTGATGAACCCATAACGGTTGCACAATTTTTTACCACACAAAACTGTTCTGGAAATGCAACACCTTATGACCCCGATATGATAATTCTAAACCCTGTTGAGCAAAATATTTCAAAAGTTACTTTAGTAAGCTCGAATCTTGCTGCTACGAATAATCAACAGCATCATATCCATGTTATTGCAACTAATAAAGGGTCTGCTATTTCATCTTTCACTTTAGATGGAGTAAAAGTTCCGGAAACATCTTGGAGAGTTCATCCATTTGATACTACGTATTCATATTTATACCTAAATAATGTAACACAGGGTTATCATACTCTCTCATCAGATTCTGGTTTCAATGCGTTGGCATATGGATATGCAGATGCTGAATCGTATGGTTACTCTGCTGGGTCAAATGTGCGTGATTTAAACCAATATGCTTCTATAAAAAATAAATATGCTACTGTAAATTATCCGTCAACTTGCAGAGAAGCTCCCTTTAATCTATTTATTACTCTTCCTTACAAACCAACGAGTATAGCATGGAATTTTTTCAATAACAAAGATTTAGGAAACAATCCTGACACTGTTTACGGTAGCAATGGTAGTTCAGTTGTTCCTGATTCGATAATAACCAGTCCTGTCGATGCCAACAAGGAATTATATATATACAGTGTAAAGAATATTGATAAATCATTGCGAGAGTTCAAGTTGTCTCAAAAAGGAGTTTTCCCTGTTGAAATCACTGCAAACAATCCAAACCAAGATGGTTGTAATACTGAGAGGATAATACCGTATGATATTACTGTGTATGATCCTCCGACTAATACCGTACAACCCATTACACGTGGATGTTTAGAAGATACCGTATTGCTTAAAGCAACCACTCAAACTGATAATGTTCCAATTTCAAAGTATCTGTGGAATTTAGATAGTGTGGCACAAGAGACCAATTCGAAAGATTTGAATGTTAAATACACATCAGATGGGTTAAAGAAAATTAGTTTATCGATAATAACAAACATAGGCTGTATCAGCTCCAATTTTGATACGACAGTTTTACTTTCTTGGAAGCCAGTTCCTTCATTTGAGCCTGCCTCAAGTGTATGTCTAGGTAAATCGGTTGTTATACAAGATAAATCAACGTTGAACGGTGCATCAACCATCGAAAGTTGGGTTTGGAGCTATTCCGATCAACAACCTTCAGACAGCTTTAGTTCGTCTTCTACGAGTAGAAGTCCTTTGAAACAATTCAATGACTCTATTCTAAATGTGAAACTTATTTTAACAACCAATTCTGGTTGCACTGATTCAATTACAAAACCACTTTACGTTCGTCCCAATCCTGTTGTAACAATGTTCTTACCCGAAATTTGTTTGAGGGATGCAAAAGCAAATTTTAGAAGTTTAAGTACCATACCTGCAAATAATTCACTGAAAGATTTTGTATGGAATTTCGGTGATCCCAAATCTGATTCTATAGGAAATGTAGGGAAAGGAGATAGTGTATCGCATGTTTATGGTGCTCCTGGTTCGTATACTGTTTCCTTATCAGTCACTTCTAATTTTGGATGCAATTCAAAAAGAGATACCAGCTTTTATGTGAATGGGTCCTTTCCTAAAGCAGCTTTCAATGTAATAAATCAATCTGGATTGTGCAGTAATTTACCTATAACCATTGAGAACAAATCTACTGTAGACATTGGTTTTATTGGCAGATTGAAATTATTTTGGAATTACGACGGAAAGCGTACGATTGCAGATTCCATTGATGAAGTTCCAAAATCTACAAGTACATATTCGAAAAAATTTCCCAACTTCCAAGACAAATCGAAAATCGATATCCCTATTAAAATCATAGTTTATACAGGTGGTGTTTGTGCCGACTCAGTTGAAACGACCGTTTCTCTCAATGGTAGCCCACTAGATAAATTACAAGTTCCAAATTCAATATGTACCAATAAGGAGAATAGACTTTTAGATCTAGCATTGATTACTAAAGTAGAAGGGGTAAATGGATTTGAGATATATTCGGGCACTGGTGTAAATAAAGTAGGAGATAAATTTTATTTTAATCCAAAATTAGACTCGGGTTATTACACCATCAAACACAGATATACAACCGACCCTGGATGTTATGCAGAAGATTCAACAGTCATGCGTGTTAACTTTACTCCCGTCATAGATGCTGGACCGGATATGACAGTTCTGGATGATACCACCAAGCAAGTGCTCTCGAAAGCTGCTGGGGTTAACTTACAATTCAAATGGAAACCTTCGACTTATTTAAGCTCTGACACAGTGCTTCAGCCTTTTATTATCAACCCCAAAACAGACATTCTATATACGCTTCTTGTAACAGGGTTTGGTAATTGCAGTGAATCGGATAATTTTAAGATGACGGCTTTGAACATGGTTGAGCCAACAAATACATTTACACCCAACGGTGATGGGTTCAACGACATGTGGAAAATAAAGTACTTGGAAAAGTACCCAGATTGTAATGTAGAGTTGTACAGTCCACAAGGAAATCTTATTTATAAGATTAATAATGGTAAACAAAAATCGTGGGATGGAACAATAAATGGAAGGCCAATGCCAGCAGGGACTTACTACTTTATAATAGATCCAAAAAATAATAGAAAAAAGATCACTGGTTACGTAACATTGCTTCGATGAAATACTATTCTTTCTTCTCGTTATTCCTACTTTATTCTGTCATATTACATGCACAGCAACGTCCCCATTATTCCCAGTATATTTTAAATAACTACATCATCAATCCTGCAATCACAGGCATTGAGAATTATGCAGATATCAAGATGAGTATGCGAAATCAATGGGTTGGTATCCCTGGTATGCCAAAAACAGTTTACCTCACTGCACACACACCTCTCAATAAAAAGGATTACCGAGAAAATATTACTTCGTTGGGCATGAAAAATAATCCTATCGGGTATGATTTTACTGAAACCTATACAGCAGCAGCGCCTCACCATGGAATAGGAATTTCGGCTTTTAACTACTCTACAGGCTATATCAACCGTATCAATGCAATGGCAACATATGGGTATCATATGGGCTTGTCTGAAAAGTGGAGTTTAGGCGGTGGCTTTGGGGCAGGATTTTCTCAAGTTGCCATCAACCGATCACAAATCGTCATTGAGAATCCCAATGATCCCCTCATTGGAGCATTAACCGGAATCAAAAGAAAATTGAAACCCGACTTGAGTGCAGGACTGTATTTGTATTCCAGTAAATATTTTCTTGGAATTTCTGGTCAACAGTTGATTCCTGCTAAATTAGATATCACAGATACAAGCTATCAAACAAGTTTGATTCCACATCTTTTTGCAACTGCTGGAACTCGAATTCGATTGAACGAATACATATCCTTTCTGCCATCTGTCATGTTCCGGTACATTAAAAATTTGCCGCTGACAGTAGACTATAACTTCAAGCTTCAGTACATAAATTTTTTATGGGCAGGAGTGAATGTGAGAAGAGGGGACGGTATTTCAACCATGCTAGGGGTAAATTTCAACAGTACGTTAAATGTCAGTTATGCATATGATATGACCGCCAGTAAAACCCTGCTGGGACCTTTGAATAAAGGCACACACGAGCTTGTTTTGGGCTTCGTACTTAACAATCGGTACAATGATATGAGTCCCAGAAAAGTTTGGTGATATTTGAAAAAAGATATATTTTTAAAAAAAAGACCTATGTTTATTCGTTATGTTGCAGCATTTGTACTAAGTACATTTTTGCTTTCTGCGGGATGTAAAAAAGAAACTCCTACACCAAACCCTCCTCCAACACCAACACCTACTGAAGAGCAGCTGAGCGTGGCATTGGATCCTGATCCAGGTTCATCAACTGCCGCTGCTACAGGTGCAACATATGATTTCAAATTAACTGTAACAAAAGCTCCCTCCGCAGGTGTAAAAGTTGATGTTACAACCAAAAAGAATGCCGACGGCTCGGCAGTTTCAGAAGGTACAAAAACAATTGATCCTTACACATCCGGTTCTGTTATCTCAATTGGAGGTTTAACTGCGGGTACTTTGTATGATGTATCCGTAACTGTAACAAGTAAAAGTAAATCCTCTAACAATGCTAGCGCTTCATTTAAAGTAGCGAGAAAATAATAATTACTCAAACTTCTCTGTAATAAAAAAATCCCATTCAAGTGAATGGGATTTTTCTTTTGAGTAATCTGAACAAATTATTTCTTCGTTTCTTTTTCACTAATCTTAATTGACATTTCCGATCCTTTTATAAGCGACTTGTATTTTTCTGGGTCTATATTAGCACCGTTAACAGTTAACACACCATTTTTAAATTCAATGGTATTATCGCCTGACTTTATTAAGCCATCTGCTCTTAAAGCTCCAATCAATCCTTGATCAGGACCTTCTACAACCTGCATTGTGGTGGCAGTAGAGTCATTGTTGATCACAGAAACTTCAATTCTTTTTTCTGTTTTAATTTCTGTTGAAGCTGCATCAGAATGGTGAATTTGTGCAAGAGTAGGGGCAACCACCAATGAAACAATCGACATCAATTTAATAAGGATATTCATGGATGGACCTGAAGTATCCTTAAATGGATCACCAACAGTATCTCCAGTTACAGAGGCTTTATGTGGTTCAGATTTTTTGAAATAGGTTTCTCCGTTGATCTCTACGCCCTTTTCAAAGCTCTTCTTAGCATTGTCCCAAGCACCACCTGCATTGTTTTGGAACATTCCCATCAAGACACCACTTACTGTAGCACCTGCAAGAAATCCACCTAATGCTTCTGGGCCAAGAATAAAACCAATCAACAAGGGTGAGACGATTGCAATGGCACCGGGAGCCATCATTTTTTTAATGGATGCTTCTGTTGAAATAGCTACACATTTATCGTACTCAGGTTTGCCAGTTCCTTCCATGATACCAGGAATTGATTTGAACTGTCTACGCACCTCTTCTACCATCGACATTGCGGCTTCTCCAACTGCTCTAATTGCGAGTGAAGAGAAAATGAATGGTATCATAGCACCTACAAAAAGAGAGGCAAGTACTTTGGCTTTGTAGATATCGATACCAGCCATTGCATAGCCATTGTGGTTGATAACACCTACATATGCTGCAAATAAAGCAAGGGCTGTCAATGCTGCGGAGGCAATTGCAAATCCTTTTCCAGTAGCGGCTGTTGTATTTCCTACAGCATCCAATACGTCCGTTTTCTCTCTAACCTCTTTGGGCAATTCGCTCATTTCAGCTATACCACCTGCATTATCAGCAATCGGACCAAATGCATCGATAGCTAATTGCATTGCCGTAGTTGCCATCATACCTGCTGCTGCGATCGCAACACCATACAGACCAGCACAAGCATAAGAACCCCAAATTCCACCTGCAAGCACTAGAATAGGGAGGAGAGTAGATTCCATACCTACAGCCAATCCACCAATTACATTGGTCGCATGGCCCGTAGAGGATTGTTTAATTATTGAAAGCACTGGACGCTTGCCCATTGCTGTGTAGTATTCTGTAATTACGCTCATTAAGGTACCTACAACCAATCCGACAACGATAGCACCCATTACACCGTTGTTGGTGAAAGTGAGTCCTCTCAAAGTCATTTCTGCTGGTAGAATAGTGTATACCAAACCGGCACATGCAATAGCAGTTAAAACAATAGAACCCCAGTTACCCATGTTCAAGGCTTTTTGAACATTGTCTGTATTGATACCTGCAGCATCGCTCACTCTAACAAAGAAAGTTCCAATGATAGAGAATATAATACCAATGCCTGCAATCAACATAGGAAGCAATATTGGAGCAAATCCGTTGAACTGATCCTGAGAAATCGTTTCTTGTCCCAATACCATTGTTGCCAATACGGTGGCTACATACGAACCAAATAAGTCGGCTCCCATACCTGCCACGTCACCTACGTTGTCTCCCACATTGTCCGCAATGGTGGCTGGATTTCTTGGATCGTCCTCTGGGATGCCTGCTTCAACCTTACCAACAAGATCTGCACCTACGTCAGCTGCTTTAGTATATATACCGCCGCCCACACGTGCAAACAAGGCAATGGATTCAGCACCAAGTGAAAAGCCAGTGAGTACTTCGATGGTTTTCACCATTTCCTCAGCAGTAGCTGCTGCACCTGGAGCAAAAATTTGTTGTAAAATGATATAAAGACCACCAAGTCCAAGTACAGCCAAACCTGCAACACCCAATCCCATTACCGCACCACCTGTAAAGGATACATTCAAAGCCTTTGACAAACTGGTTCTAGCAGCATTGGCTGTTCTAACGTTTGCTTTGGTAGCAACTTTCATTCCAATATACCCAGCCAAGGCACTGCAAAAAGCACCTAAAATAAAAGCAACTGCAATGCTCCAATGTGAATTTGGATTACTGGTTGACATAAAGCCAAGCAGTAATGCCACGATTACCACAAAGTATCCCAATATTTTCCATTCGGCTTTTAAGAAAGCCATGGCACCTTCAGCGATATAGGCGCTGATTTCTTTCATACGATCGGTACCAGCATCTTGCTTGGAAACCCAATTGAATTTGATGAAAGTGTAAAGAAGTCCAATCAGACCCATTAAAGGAACGAGGTAGATCAAATTTTCCATAAACAGTATTTCTCGGTTTAGTTAGAGATGAACAATTTTACCCTCTTTTGAGGGGTGGCAAAAATAGATAAAAAAACCCAATCTAGGCTATTTCCGGAGGGATAGAAAAGCTGTTGAAAGAGAATGAATTAGGTGGCTGGCTGTCATGTAATCTTCCCCCCATGTATCCCTGGCCATATCTCCCGCTAAACCATGGACAAACATGCCAATTATTCCAGCATCTTCTGTAGAATAACCCTGAGCCAAAAGCGATACTAAAATACCCGTTAGCACGTCACCTGAACCTGCCTTAGCCATTCCATTGTTTCCGGAGCCATTGATAAAGAAACTGGAAGGCGTAATAAAAATTGAATAATATCCTTTTAATAATATATTGATATTATGTTTTTTACAGTATTCAATTGAAGTATTAATTTTTAATGAATCCTGATCTGTTTTGAAAAATATCTTTTCCCATTCGCCATGGTGAGGGGTTAGGATGGTTCCAGGAGGGAGTCCATTTATAAGTTCTTTGTTTTCTGATAGCAGGTTCAGCCCATCAGCATCAATCACCAAGGGTTTGTTAGCTTTAAGGCATTTTTTCAAGAAGCATTTTGATGAGTCGGATATACCAATACCAGGACCGACACCCAGGGCATCGAAAGGGGAAAGTTCCATGAGGTTTGGAGTAGTGTCTTTAACCAGTGCTTCGGGAACGGAGGAATGAATCAGATCGAAAAATTCTATAGGTACAAAGGCAGTGGTTTTACCGCATCCTGAGTGCATGGCTGCAGAAGTAGTCAAAATTGCAGCTCCCATCATTCCGGGTGAACCTGAGATAATAGCAGCGTGTCCGCGGGTTCCCTTGTGGGCAAAAACATCAAAGGACTTGATACGTTTTTTTGCCTCGTCTCTGGAGGAGTTAAAAATATCCTGACGATGTAGCTCTCGAAGATCATGGGGAATATCATTCATCATCATCGATTTGAATACCATAGCCGGGGAAAATACCTGCAATTTTCTTTGCCTGGTAGATGTTCCGGTTGAACTTATTTCCCAACACAATAATTGTAGTGGAATCTTGTATCAACTTGCTGAAAACGGTATTGTTTCCATGCCACCAACCGTTATGATAAACAATCTTCTTACCCGATGGCATTTCATACAGCCTCCAACCCAAACCATAGTTTTTTACTCCTTTTCGTTCATAACTATAGCCTCTGTAAGCTTCGTCCAGTGTCTCTTTCTTGAATAATTTACCGCTGTTGAGAGCAATATCCCATTTCAACATGTCGCGGGCGGTGCTGTAAATGTTTTTATCACCGTATACTGCATCCAGAAACATCATTGGCTCTTTTCGGTTATTGTATTTAAAGGAGGGGAGGATTTTCTCGGTTTTATTTATATCAAATACATACGTATTCATCATGCCTATAGGAGTGAAAAAACTTTGATCCATGAAGGCAGCGTAGCTTTTCCCTGTCACATTCTCTATAATGAGTGCTAATAAAGCATAGTTGGTATTGCAATAATCAAAGTATGCGTTGGGCCTGCCTATTCTCAATTTTGACTTGTTGGATACAAGCAACTTCAGCATGTCGTCGTTGTGTAAATAGTTCCTGGTATTCCACCCAACTTGCTCTGCGAAATATACATAGTTGGGAAGTCCTGAACGATGACTCAATAAATTTCTAATGGTAATCTGATTGAAAGGAAACCCTTTTAAGTACTTATCAACCTTATCATCGATCTTCAGTTTGCCATCCTCCCATAATTTCAAAATAGCCATGGCCGTAAACGTTTTTGAAACAGAGGCCAGATGAAAGGCCGTAGCGGAATCGATAGGTTCACCTTTTAAAACTTCTTTTAATCCCTCGTATTCTTCAAATACAATTTTACCGTTTCTGGCTACTAAGATTGCACCGTTGAAACGAGAGCGAACAAGGCTTTCTTCAAAAAACTTGGAACTGGTTCTTCTCAACGATTCTTCTATCGGGTTGAGCTCGCCGGTCAGAGGGATCTCCACACGAGAAATTGAATTTTCTGGAGTGGTAGTGGCGCCAAGCAGTTTGTTTTCAATAAAATAAAACAAGCTGGAAAAAACGAAAAATAAGGCGAGGAATACTTTGATTTTCAGCATCACAGGTCTTAAATTGGAATAGGGGTTAGAAGTTGTTAATTTTGCCTAAAATTACAGATAATTCTAATGAGTCTTTCCAATCAAACCAGTTATCCCAAGGACAAAATCAAAATTGTATTTTTTGAAAATATAAGTGATGCCGCCATCAAAATCTTCAAAGACGCCGGATACACCGATATCAAGAAATTTTCTGGAGCCTTGCCAGAAGATCAACTTATTCAAGAAGTCAAAGAGGCCCACATGATAGGTATACGTTCCAAAACGCTTATCACCGAAAAAGTTTTGCAACATGCAAAAAAGCTTCAGGCAATAGGATGTTTTTGCATAGGAACCAATCAAGTCAATTTGTCTGCTGCCCGAAAAAAAGGAGTCGTAGTTTTCAATGCCCCTTACAGCAATACCCGATCCGTCGCTGAGCTTATAATTGGAGCCTCTGTGATATTGATTCGACGTATTCTTGATAAAAACAAAGCAGCACACGAAGGTATTTGGAATAAAGAAGCAAAAGGCAGTTTTGAATTAAGAGGCAAAACATTAGGAATCATTGGGTATGGTAATATCGGATCGCAAGTAAGTATTCTTGCAGAGGCAATGGGCTTGAAGGTTCTTTTTTATGATGTAAATACAAAATTGCCTTTTGGGAATGCAGTCTCTAAAAAGTCATTGAAAGAATTGGTATCTAAATCTGATATAGTAACAATTCACGTTCCTGAAACAAGTCAAACAAAGAACCTAATCAATAAAACACTCTTAAAAAATTTTAAAAAAGGTTCCATTCTGTTGAATTATGCAAGAGGGGAAGTGGTAGATCTAAATGCTTTGAAAACAGCGTTGGTCAGTGGTCAGCTTTCCGGGGCAGGGGTCGATGTTTTTCCTGTTGAACCAGAAAAAAACGGTGATCTGTTTGAAACTCCTTTGCAAGGACTCTCAAATGTTCTTTTGACACCGCATATTGGGGGCTCTACCGAGGAAGCACAATACAATATTGGCGAAGATGTAAGCGCAAAAATGCTCAATTATCTCGAAACAGGAGCCACTACTGGTTCTCATACTGTTCCAGAGTTAAGCCTATCTCAACAGGAAAAAACACATCGCATCCTACATATTCACAACAATATCCCAGGCGTGCTTTCTGAAATCAATAGCACATTATCCGATCATAAAGTGAATGTACTGGGTCAATACCTTAAAACAAACGACGAAATCGGATACGTGGTGCTAGATGTAGATACCAAATTATCAAAAAGCGCAGCAGAGTTGTTGCGAAAAGTAAAAGGCACCATCAAAGTTCGTTTGCTCTATTGATATGAAGAACTGGCAACCTATCATCAACAGCTTTTTAAACAGCAGTGCTGATTATACTCTTCATCCATTTGGTACTGGACTCATCCATAAAACGTTTGTTGTAGAAAAGAACAAGGAAAAAGTTTTTATCCTACAACAAGTCAATCACCGTGTCTTTCCTTGGCCCGAAAATATTTCGCATAATATCCAATTATTATCCAGATGGCTTAAAGGAAATAATGTAAAGACCCTTTTGCCTGCTCCACTCAAAACAATCAATGGAAACGACTATGTGATTATAGATGGGGAATATTTCCGATTGATTCCTTTTGTAGAGAATTCACATTCAATCGATACCTGTTCTATTCCTGAGGAAGCATTTGAAGCTGCCAATCAATTTGGAAATTTTACAGCATCTTTTGATGGAATGAATGTGAGCAATCTAAAAACCACTATAAAGGATTTTCATAACCTTACCTTCCGTTGGAATCAATTTCGCGAAGCCCTCGTCGTTGGGAATAAGGATCGAATTGCGCGCTGTAAAAACGAAATACATTTATTGGAAGATGACTATCCAATTGTTGCCTTGTTTGAAAAGATTGTCACCAACAATTCGTTTTCTTTGCGGGTGACCCACCACGATACTAAGATCAGCAATGTACTTTTTAATAAAGAAAACAAGGGTATTTGTGTAATTGATCTGGATACGGTAATGCCCGGCTATTTCATCAGTGATCTTGGAGATATGTTCCGCACCTATCTTTCCAAAGCAAATGAAGAAGAAACTGACTTACAACTCGTGAATGCAAGAAAGGACTTTTACAAAGCCATCACGGAGGGTTACAAAGAAAAAATGGCTGATAAAATGTCGATCGACGAATTGAATCTCCTAAATTATGCAGGTGAATTCATGATCTACATGCAGGCACTTCGGTTTTTGACCGATTATATAAATGATGATTGTTATTATTCTATTTCATACGAGGACAATAATTATCAACGCACATTGAATCAATTGGCTTTGCTAAAAAGCTTTAGATCAATTATTGCTTAACCCCCTTACTGGAAAGGGTGTCGGAACTATTCGGCGGAAGCGTATCTCTAAAAGTGGGATGTACCAATGATCTCTTTTTTGAAATATTCTGTTTATCAATTTCATCTTCCGAGATGGAAGTGCCAAAAAGATTAAGGTATTCAAGATTTTTAAGTGCTTTCAATTTAGAAAGACTGATTTGTGTAATTTTTGTATTGTCTAGCCACAGTTTTTCTAATGAAGTAAAATTCAAAAGTTGGTCTATCGTAGCATCTTCTGTGTTAGTAAAAGATAGCTTCAATTCAATAATATTGGAGGCAATTTTTGCCAGATTTTGAAGAGATACATTCAAGCTGTCTGTTAAGGCATAAGCAGAAACCTTATAATAATGTGCGTCTTTATAAAGTGGAGTTACAACCCATCCATTATTTTGAAGCATGACAAGAATTTGAGGGTCGGCCTCTTCAATAGAAGGTCGTTGTTTGGGGTCTACATTCGAGGATTGGAAAGAGCTTTTAGTAATACTTAAACTTATGAAATCTTCTCCATGTGTTAATGAGGTTCCAAAATAAACGGTACAAATTAGAGAGATAAGTAAAGCGACAGATGAAAGTTTCTTGTAGAAATTAAATGCTTGTATTTTTTCGAATGCGATGAAATAGCAGATGGAGAGGAGAGTGGTGGT
>Ga0222712_10004079_pt1 | contig 15473 bp, 21 predicted proteins | sample C33_657DmetaG_FD_165043 | JGI IMG/M metagenome (GOLD analysis project Ga0222712, IMG submission 165043) | Estuarine water microbial communities from San Francisco Bay, California, United States - C33_657D | ecosystem: Environmental > Aquatic > Marine > Unclassified | place: USA: California... | reverse complement strand
TGAATCATATTTAGATCCAGCAGTTCTATGTGCTTCATCAAATATGCAAAAATCAAATTCATAATCATTAAATTTTTCACTTGAATGATATGTTGAAATAAAAACACAGTTTTCATTATCATTATAAAATTCATATATTTCTTCTTCACTACTTAAATTTTCTTCACAGCATACTTTTTTTATAATATTAGTTGGCCAATGTTTTATCCATGTATTATATGTTTGATTTACTAAATATAATGATGGTACTAAAACTAAGATTTTTTTATATTTTAATTCAGTGTTACATAATAGACAACTTAACATGGTTTTTCCATATCTGCAAAATAAATTCCAGATTCCAGAATCATAATATTGATAATATAATATAGATGTCAATAATATTTCTATTTGGTCATCAATCATATTATTTTCTATGAAATATTCGATATTTGTATCATCATAATTTGTTAATAGATAATCAAATAAGTTTTCATCTAATTTAAGTAATTCCTTAATAATATCTCTTTGTTTAATTCTTTCAATATATTTATTTAATAAATTATTCGTTTGTGTTAATATAATTTCATCAAGTACAATAACATTTTGATACGAATTATCATATATAAGATTTTCAAAGTCCTCTGTAGTCATTTTATGAATATTTTCATCAATTACTTCAAATAATTTTTCCCATTTAATTCCCATTTTATCAAAATATTTTTCAAGAACTTCTTGAGTAACTTTATCTGCTTCGTAAAATTCTATTCCACCTCCTGCTTTTAATCGAACATCATCAAAATTATTTTTTATCATATTATCGATTTCATAACATGTAAATAATTCTGGATTTAATATATGATAATAACATTCAAGTGGAACTTTATCAGGATGTCCAGTTAAGTATGATCTCATTCTTGATTTCATATTACATGTTGAACCAATTTTTCTACCTATTTTATGTACTGTGTATGATAAATATCGGCCTAAATTATTATTATTAGATAAAAGATATATATAATGATTTTTTATCATGTTTATTTATAGAGTAATTAAAAATATAAACATATTTTTAATATATCAATTTTTATGAATAATATATAAAAACATATGTATTTAACAAATATGGAAAATGAAATTAAAATAAATATAGATACGAATCATAATTCATATTATTCATCAGATGATTCAACTCATTCAATACCATCTTATAATTCAATAGATGATAATTTAAATATACATATATATGATGATTTAGTTGATTCTGATACTGAAATATTAATTGCAAGTGATTATCTAGATAAATTTGAATTATATAATGATTTTAAAGAAAATAAAAAAAATAATCTTTGGTACATATTAAGTATACCTACTATAGTAATTATAATACCTTTATTTACTATTTATAGATATATATTTTAATATAAATGTTAATTATATATCGATGATAATATAATTGATAATGCAGCTACAACATTAACTGATTTTCTAGATTCTATTTGTAAATATATTTTACATAAATCTTTAATAACTTTTGGAATTCCAATTAATTCATAACCAAAAATTAATATGGAATCATTTAATTCTTCTATTCTTTTATTATAGTCAAAATTGATTGCATCTTTATGAATATCAACAGCTATTATATTTTTATATTTTAGTTCTACTGAACCTTCCTGATAAGGACTATAGTTTGAATCATTAATAATTTTTAGAATATTATTAATGTCATAATATTTAATTTTATATTCATTGCATAGTTTAATAATACCATCGTAATTATCGTTTGTATTATCTGGTAAGCAAACAATAATATTATCAAGATTATAATCACTAATTAATTGATATATTCGATGAATATTTGATATCTTTTCTATACAAATTATAAACATTCTTTTTTTATCGGATTTTAAAAATGATTTATCATATGATGCTAATTGATGTATAATAGGTGCACATGTATTTGCAAATACATTTTCACTATATTCTAATGATATATAATTCTTACTTGAATTAAAATTATTAAATAGATTAGAATAAACTTTACCATTATTTAAACTAATGTTATATGGTGTATAATTTCCAATTAAATTTGATAATTCTAAGATAGATGATATATTTACACCATTCGCTAATAATTTTTGATTTTTCTGTTTTAAATATAATTTATTATTTAAAACTAAATCGGGTAATATCATGTATACATTTACTAATATAACAGATGATGTTGAAACATATATTAATTGATCAATAATTCTGCGAATATTAATACTTTTACGATCGTTATATGTTGACATATCAATAATTATTAATATTTTATTTGGATTAATTTTTGTTAATAATGCAACAATTGTTCGAATAAATGATCCAATTTGATATGCACGTTCATAATTATTATTTACATTAATTTTAAATTTAAGTTCAATATCATTTATATTTTTAACAAATTCACCAGTTTCTTTATCAAATGATACAAATGAATCTGCATATCCATGAGATAAATCTTTTGCCAATCTCTTTTTAACCGTACTGCATTTAATTTTAGAATGAATTATATCTTTTAATTCTTCTGTCATGTGTTTTATTTAATAATAATAAATATTAATAATAAATAAAATCAATTTTTCATAGTCAAAGACATAAATTAATCTTCTAATAGTTGACTAATTTCATTAATTACACTTTCACCTTGATCACCAGATCTTTCTATTAATACATCTAATAATTTAGACATTTCAGCATTCATAAATTGCATTGCATCTGATTCTGCAATTATAGCATCATTTGCAATTTGTAATGATTCATCATCTCGTATTCTATTATATGTTTCATACATATTCATTAATTTATATTTTTCTTTAATTGCTAAATTAGTAAGATTTTCATAATTTTCAGTACTAATTGCATCATTTGCAACTTTTTTAGCTTTTCTATATTCTTCCATTTGTTTAATTAAATAATCTCTATAACAATATTCATTTATTATTCCATTTTGTGCTCTCTCAAAAGCACGTTCTCTATCAATACGTGTTTTATGTAAAGCATTTTTAAATATAATTAAATTTTGTTGACAAATATTTATTTTATCATCAATATTTTTATTATTTGGTAATTCAGATTTAGAATTAGTTATAAGATTTGATACTATTTTTTCATCTGTTAATGTATTATTTGATTCTAATATTTCTTTAGCAAATGTAACAAGTTTTAGATTCTCTTGTTGTTTAAAATTTTTTAATATTGATTTAACTTGATCTTTTTCTTTATTAGATAACATATTTATATGATTAAATAAATTAATTTTTAATTTATTTAAATTCAATTTTATTATATTAGTTGTAGTATTACAGATAATATAGATATTCCTAAAAATACATAACCAGAAATTGCACTATTAGCTACATTTTGTTTTGCAGTATTATAATCTTTTTTTGTTATTTCACTTTTTAGTAATTCATTCTTTGATGTATAAAGTACAATAAATGATATTAATAAACTAATTATAGATATTATAGATATAATTCTAAGTTCAAATTTGTAATTATGAATTACTGTTAATAATTTATCCATGTATATATAGTTAATAATATAAATATATTAAATATATTAATTTTTAATTTATTATATTAATATAATTATTATATATTTCTCTTACATCTTTATCAGACATACATATTTTTGTTTTTCCATTATTTCTAAATGTTTGTAGAAAATTAATTATTAAATTTCTATATGAATCAATACTTAATAAATCTGTATTATAAATATTATCTAAGTTTTCATTCCATAAATAATTTTTTATTTCACATAATTCATCATTTGTAAGTGGTATTTTTTGTTCTAATTTATTAATTAAATATACAATTGGTATAACCATTCTTTCAACTAATATTACTTTATCAACAATATTTCCAAGTTTATTTTTTTTAAATGCTTGATTAATTTTATTATATATTTCTTTATGACATATTTTATTTTGACACATTTCATTAAATAAATATATTTTTTTATTACCTATAATTACATTAAATACATAATCATATACAATTAAATCACGATCTAAATTTTCAAATTCATCTGCTCCTAGATATCCAAGTAGTTTTCCCAACTTTTTAGGAGTATCATATTCATCTATATTAACTATTCTTTTAGAAACTAGGACAACATCATTATTTAAAAGTTGTTTATCTTCTGCAAATTTTAAACATTCATTTATAATTAAGTTAGGAAATATTTTATTAATATAATCTTTAACTTTATATGATTTTTTACACCAAAATAAAAAACATTCACGAACACCTTCTTCAATTAAAATACAATTTAAGAATACTTCATATTCCAAATCCTGTTTCATTTGATTTATAATTATAATTATTATTATTATAAATTGATTAATCAATTTTTATACTTTTGGAACTTCTAATAACTTCTTAATATTGTTTCCAAATATTTTTAAATTTCTTATTATTCCACCAATTAATGTTTTATCTTTTATAATTAAATTAACATATTCTTTTGGACTATCATCTATCATATTACCATTTATATCTTTTCTTGCCATACATTCAAATTTGGCATGATTATTATATCCACATCTTTCACATATATTTTTTTCCATATTATAAATTATAAAATAATTATATTGTAATAATCTATTTTTATATAAAAATTAATTAATAATTTAAATTATGTCTTTTATTCCAAATAGAAATAATAAAATAACAGATTTTAAAATTGGTGATAAAGTTGTATATAATCCATATATTGATAATCTAATACATCCAAAAAATCGTCCAGGAGATCAAGGAATAGTTATAAAAATAGATTTAATTCGAGAATACATATATATGGTAAGGAATAGATGTTGTTCTGGAGGAATAAAAATTCAATCAGTTGAACATTATCCACCTATAAAGAACAAAATTATATTAATTACTATTTAAAAATTGAATTTTTAATTAAATATTATATAATTAATATTAGTTATATAATAAATGACAAAATTCTATATTGATATTAATGAAATTAAGGAACCAAAATTCCGCAAATTGATTAATTCTAATTTTGATGAGCTTTTAAAAGAAGTTACACAAGATGAAGAAATAATTGGAGTCTTTGAAAAAGATGATATTAATGTTGCTCTCTATATTGATTGCCAAGGTAATTTTGATAAATTTATGAGTGGTATCAAATCAGGACATTTTACTTCTTATAATTTTTATGCTACTGCAAAAAAGATTATTATTCATAATCCTCTTATACCACCCCCTTTAAATCTTAGTTTTTTGCACTTAAGTATTAAACAAAAAATAATACTTCCAGATTACATTTTAAATGTTGAAAAAGCAACTGCAGAAAAACGATTAGCTGCAATTGAATTACGTAATGAAATTCGAAAAGAAGATGGTATTGAACCTGGTTTTACTCCAACTGTTGGTAATTCTGGGCAAAGTATTAAGATTAAATCAAGATCAAATAGTGCAGAAGGAATAAAAAAAAGTGTATCATTTAAAGATATTCTTACTGAAGAACATCTTATTAATAGAGATAATATTACTAATGATAGTACTAATGATTCATTAAGTACATTAGAAAATTCAATTGAACGTATTTTATTCTAATAAAAATTTTATTTATATTTTTGATTATATGGATTAATTTCCATTTTTAATGGATGAATTTCTATTTTTAATGGATGAATTTCTATTTTTAATGGATGAATTTTTTCTTCTCTTTTTATAAAACAACTTAAATATTTTATTAATATTTTTATATTCATATTATATTTAATAATAAATTATTATATTAATAAATATATGCCTATTAATAAAATATCAGTTTCTATTCCAATTGAATTTGATAAACAAGATGAAGGTCATGATTATCATGGACCTTTAACTTGGAAAGTAATGACAACTTATTATGTTGAACATGGACAGAATTCATATAAGATATATGGTAATAAAAAAGTTTTAACTGGACCATTTAAAGGTACACAAATACAAGAAAAAGAATTAGCAGAGAATCATTTTAACAATATAAAGCAATACATAACATCAATTAAAAATATTAAATAAAACTTATATTGAATTATAAATGCCATACTTTAATATTATAATAATTTGATGTATCTATATCATAATTATGTGATAATATTAAGTAATTATTAATATAACCTTCTTCAGTTACAGTTACAGGCAAACTATTTATATACTTCCATTCATTATTTACAAAAAATTTATATTCATATTCACCAAATTTTAAGATCGCTTTATGATAAAATTTATTACCATTTTTATTCATTTTTATTTTTTTCCAATTATTAAAAGATCCTGCAACAAATACATTTGCTTCTGAATCTTTTAAATTATATTCAAAAACATATTCAGTTAATTGTTTTAGAAGATTATCTAAGATCATTCATATATTATAATAATATATAATTATATTATTATGATTTCAATTTTATTATTTTTATTAAGATATAAATAAATTAAATTTCATATGAATTATCAATGGACTTATTAAATACATCTAGATCTCTCATATAATGAACAATTTTACTAACATTACTTTCCTTGTTTGCAAATTCTGTTTCTATTTTGAATTCGGTATCTAAACAATTTCTTTTATATATTTCTTCAATTCTTGATGGAACCCAGTGTTTATTTAAAATTTTATAATCATTTAATATTTGTGCAATAGTTTTAAAATCTAATGTAAATACCGTTGTAAATTGCTCAATTTCTTTTTCTTTTTCAATATAATTTTCATATGATTTTTCATAAAACTTTAGTAATTCAGATTCAGTTGATAGTTTTGATAATATTTCTCTTATTTCATTACATTTTTTAACTCCATTTCGTAATGCAATTATTAATCTTACTGTATTAAAATCTGCATTTTTTACTAATTTTTTATCTACAATATTAAAACCAAAAGGTGCATTTCCTAAACACAATCCTTGTGCTTTTCTGTATTTAATATTTGCTATTATATTATTTCTAATTGTTGTCCATTCATGTTCACTATTTACTAACCCTGCATGTATTAGATGAAAATTAGTTTCACCATCATATATAATTTCTTCTTTTACAAAATGTAATTTAATTCCTTTTTTTAAACATAATTGTAATAATTTTAAACCATATACATTACTACGACTAAATCTAGTTATATCATTGATAATTATATTAATATTTTTATTACGGAGAAGTATACTTTCTAAAGTTTTTTGTTTACCATATCCACTATTGTGTTCTTTATATACTTCTTTAATTCGCATATTATTTTTTTTACAATATTCGGTACAGTTTTTTTCTTGTGTTGCAAAGCTTTGTGATTCTACTTTTAAATTTGATACTCGGCAATATATAACATTTCTCATATAACTATTTTAATATGTATTAGATATATGTAATTTATAGATAATTCAATTTTTACTGCTTTAATATATTAAAAATTGAATTTTTTATAGTATTAATTATCATATATAAGTCATAATCTAATATGTCTATATATAATAATATTAATGAACTTGTTGTTGCAATTCATTCTGCAACAGATGCAAATGGTAATCGTTTCACTTTTGGAATTACCGGTGGTGGATCAACTTGCCTCAGTCATCTAATGGCTCAGTCAGGTGCTTCTACAACTGTACTTGAATTTAATTGTACATATTCATGTGAATCAACACTTGAATATATAAATCGTGATTCTGATCATCCAATTACAATTAAATCATTTGCTTCTCTTGAGACTGCAAAAGAACTTGCTTATGCATCTTTAAAACGTAGTCTAAAAATTCTTACCACTCAAACTTCTGATATAAATAAACTTTCATCTCTTAAAGGTGCTATTGGTATTGGTTCAACTGCTTCTCTTGCTTCAAAAAGTTGGAAGCGCGGAGAACATCGTATTTATATTTCTCTTACAACAAATGAAAAAGAAATTACTTTTTCTTTAAATCTTTTTAAGGGTACTCAAGATACTCCTTTTCGTACTCGTATGCAAGAAGATGATCTATGTGGTAAACTAATTGTATGTGTATGTGCATATGCATGTAATATTCTAGATAATTCTTCTCTTGTAATGTTTATGATGTCAAATGGTATTGATGATAAAGATATCTTACTTATTAGTGATGTCATTATTAAGAATCCGTTTGAGTATCTACTTGATGGAGAAGTTAAGAATGTTCTTTGTCTTCCCCAAACAGATGGGACATTTGTAAAAATTCCAGATGTACCAATTCATTTCCTTGGTCAATATACTAAGAGGGCAAAGATTCTTGCACTACCTGGTAGTTTTAATCCTTTGCATATGGGTCATACAAGTGCTCTTCAAAATAGTATTGCATTATGTGATCCAAGTTCTAATCCTCAAGGACTATATGAACTATCAATTTTTAATGTTAATAAACCTCAATTAACAATTATTGATCTAATGATAAGACTTGAACATTTTGTTAAACAATCATTTCCAATTTTATTAACAAAGACTCCTAGATTTATTGACAAAGCTCAAGTTTATCCTGGATTATCATATGTTATTGGTATTGATACTGCAATTCATCTTTTAGATCCTAAATATACTGAAAGTAGTATTGATTTGATGACACATATGTTAAAAGATATGACTGATAAAGGAACTGAATTTTTTGTAAATCCACGCACTTTTGGTACTGCAAATATTCCACCAAGCTTTCGTATTCAACTTGATGATTCAAAACTATTTACCTATTCAATGATTGAATCATATGTTCCTTATATTCTTCGTTCTTTTTTTAGAGAACTTATTGTTAATGAATATAAGGATCTTTCATCATCAGCATTAAGAAAAATAGCTAATAAGAATATATAAATTTATTTTATAAAAGTTTTAATATTGTAACCAATCTATTAATAAAAATTTATGTTCTGCATCTAATTCTATATTAAAATATGGACATTTTTCAATTAATGTATCTTTTATTCTTTTTAATACATAATTATTTTCATATATATTAAAATAATGCTTATAATTTTTTTCATTTCTTCTTTCATATATTTTTTCATATATATCTACAATTATTCCACTAATATATTTATTAATTTCTTCTCTTTTTTTATTTTTTAAAATATTATTTTCAAATTTTTTCATTTTATCTCCTAAAGAAAGTTCAACTTGCGATGCCATTTATTATAATTAAATAAATAATAATTATTAATTTAATTATTAATCAATTTTTTAATTATTAAATAATTTCACTATAGTTATCTTGAACAGATATATTTTGATCATTAAAAATATAATTTTTTGTACAATGATAGATTGTAGTACTCATACAAATTATTAATATTCCACCAACTGTTATTATAGATCCAATAGCAAGCCATTCATCTTCTTCCATTTAATAGTATAATTGTATAATTTTATTTATTTATATATAAAAATTGATAATTATAATTTTAATTATTAGTCTTAAAATATTAAAAATATATGAATATTTGTAAACAAATATTTCTTAATTGTATTGAAGAATTTATAACTTCACATAATAAATCATTATCATGTCGAATATTTAATTATGCATACATTAGTATTATGATTATTACGATATCAGCGGGTGTATTTAGTTTTATAGATGGTACATATTTTAATAGCTGGGGTGGAATAATATTTACTATTGGTTGTTTGATGTTAATGTTATTAATTACATTTATATTAATCTATTGTATGTCTGAATTTTCTCATTTAGTAGATCAAAATATAAATTCTAATCCAATTGTAACAATTAATAAATTAAATCATAGTATTAATGGAGCTAATAAATCAAATAAAAAGAAAATACTTACATCTGAAAGAACAAATGTAATTGTTAAATAACTAATATGCAATTGAACTTTCTATAATACCAGAATTACTACCAACGCCACCAATATTTATAAAATAATTTTTTAATGTAATATAAGATTTATTATTATTTATACTTTCTATATATCTAATAAGTGTATCATCTACAGGAAATGAATATGATTTAATTTTTATTAATTCATTTGCAAAATTTTTTGAAACTGTATAAGAACATGTACCATTATTATAATAATAATTACTAAAAAATTGATTATAAATACAGTTTCTTTGGTTATGTAAATTTGACGGATGTCTCCAAAAATTAACAAAATTATATTCTGGAATATATTTAAACATATTTGTTATATGTTCTAAATTAAAATCATCTGGTATATCCGTATCATCTTCTAATATAATATAATTTTTATCTTCATTACTATTTGCAATATATTTCCATGCTTTCATATGAGATAAAAAACAACATATCTGTCCTTTTACTTTATTATTATCCATATAATTTAGATTTGTACTTATATTATTATCTTCTAATGATTTCTTAATATTATGTACTTTCCAATAATATGCATCTATAATTCTTGCTTTAATATTTAATTTTTTAAATTTTTCAATTAAATTTAAAACATGCATTTTTCTATCATTTAATTTATCTATTAATATTATTAATATTTCCCATTCTTTTAAACTATTGTAAATATGGGGATATAATTTAATATCTTCATTTCTTGAACTATTTGCTATTATATTTCCTTCACGTGGTGTTCTCATTTTAAGTGGCAATAATGATGGTGGATAATTTCTCCAATACCTTCTTGAAAATTGTTCATAATTATTTGGTAAATATACTTTGATATCTTCAAAGTTTCCTTCACTTAAGGGAAAAATTTCATCATATTTCATATCACCTATATCAGGTATTGTATGACATTTATTTGCTAATGAAATTAACTCATCATCAACTTTTTTATAAAGAAAAATATCAATTTGTAATCCAGTATGTGAATCTCTTGGAGGATAATCTGTATAATATGAAAATAAATGTCTTATTTTTCTTAAATCTATTTTATATAATGGATCATTATCTGTGTATTGTAACCACATATTTGATGGTAATTCATTTGCTTTAGAACAAAATATTTCATAATCAGTATCTAACATTGCAATATCTATATCACCATCATATGGTATCCAACCACGATGTCTTACTGCTCCAATAAATATACCACCTACACACCAATATTTTAAATTATATTTTCGACAGATTAAATCAAATGACTTTAACATACTAGTCATTATTTTTTGACCTTCTTTTAAATTTATTAAATCTTGACCTGATACATTTAATTTAATATCATTATATTCTTTGGTATTAATATAATAAAAATTATTAGTATCTAAATTATAAGTATTTAATCTTTCTTGTTCTTTTATTTTATTTTTTTCGAATATTTTTTCTTCTTCGAATCTTTTTAATTCTATTAATCTTTTTTCTCCTTCTAATCTTTTCTGTTCTTTTATTCTTTTTTGTTCTTCTAATCTTTTTTCTTTTTCCAATCTTTCTTCTTCTAACTTTTTCTTTTTTTCTAATGTGATATTTATAGTATTTTTTTTTAATATAAAAATTTTTTTTATCATTACTATATAATATGAATATTTATAATATTTCTGATAGAGTATTTTATAATCCAACTTATTCGTATGATAAAAAAAATTTTCAATATGGCACAATTAGAGATATTGATGATATATATTTATATATACAATTTGATAATAATCCAAAAATATTTAAATTATTAGCAATAAATGTATGTATAGATAATAAATGCGATTTATTATCAAAATTTAAAAAAATTGTTATTACTATTTAATAAAATTAACCTTAAATGGATCTTGAATATATATCTTATTATTAAAATGTACAGTAAACCATTTACTATAAACTTCTTTTTTACTCTTATTTAAAAATTCATTGACAGAACATTTATATTCTTTTGCTAAAATATCAAGGGCTTGTTCATGTGTTACACGAAATGGATAATTTAATTTAAGATGTTTTACTAGCATTTTTGGAAGTGGTGCATTCCAGTCCGAATTTATTTGTAATTTTTTTTTCTTTGGCTTTATTTTTGGTGAAGGAGGTAAAGGAGGCAAATTAGAATATTTAATATTTACAATAGATAATGACATTTATTAATTATATAATTAATAAATTTAATTTTTTAAAAATCAATTTTTATTTTTTCATCTTCATTTTTACTTGCAAATAAAATTTTTTTTGATTTTAATAAGTAATTAGAATCTTTAGTTATATTTATGTTACTTTTATAAGAAAATGATATATTTATAATATATGACTGATCGAATTATTAAATTTGAGAAAGAAAGATTTAAGAAAAAATATGATAATTTAAATAAAATAATAAATGATAAATTTGAAATTATACCAAGACAAATATATACTCACTGGCATACAAAAAATTTACCTCCACTAATGAGTGCTAATTTAGAAAAATTAAAATCGGATAATCCGGAATTTACTGTAACTTTATTTGATAATCAAGATTGTATTAATTTTATAAATACACATTTTCCAATTAACGTTGTAAATGCATATAATAATATAATTCCTGAAGCATATAAATCTGATTTATGGAGATATTGTGTATTATATGTTAATGGTGGTATTTATGTAGACATAAAATATGAATGTACTAATAATTTTAGATTTATTACACTATGTAATAATGAATATTTTGTATTGGATAGACCAAATTTTTTTGAAAATTATTTTGGAATTTATAATGCATTATTAATATCTTTACCAAAAAATAATTTTTTATTAGAAGTAATTCAAAGGATTGCTGATAATAGTAAAAATCATTTTTATGGTTACAATGTTTTACATCCTACTGGACCTGCTTTATTAGGTGAACATTTTGAAAAATATTATCATAATTATAATTTTGAATTATGTAATCATGAAACATGTAATTTTATTATTTATAAAAATACTCAAATATTAAAAGTATATAATAAATATAGAGAAGAACAAAATGAAACTAAAAAAATAGAAAGATATACAGTTTTATGGAATAAAAGAAATATTTATACTGATGAAATTAAACCAAAAAAAATGCTAATTATTAGAAATTAATTATAAATATTTATAATTAAATTATTTAATCTCGTATTTATGCTCCTGCTGGACCAGTTGGTCCAGTTGGACCATTTAATCCAACCGAACCAACTGGGCCGGCTGGACCAGTTGGTCCTCCTAATGGACCAGTTGGTCCGATTGGTCCAACTGGTCCAGCAGCTCCAGTTGGACCTCCTGATGGACCAGTTGGACCAAAATCACCTGTATTACCAGTTGGTCCTAGAGGTCCTAAAGGGCCAACTGGTCCTGTAGGACCGGGAATTCCATTTACAAATACCTCCCAATCTAAAGGATTTGAATCGGGTAAAGAATCAATATTTTTATTAATTGTAATATAAGTTGTACCATTATAATTTACAATATCATATAAACAATATTTTATATCTGAAGCCCATAATCCTTTCCATGTAAATGATTGTCCTTTCTTTCCACGAGGACCTGCATGTCCTCTTTTTCCTCTTTTTCCAGTAGGACCTCTTGGTCCGGGAATACCTATAGGACCTTGATGCCCTCTATCACCTTTTGCACCTCTATCACCATTCTCACCTCTATCACCTTTAATAAAATGAACATTTTGTTTTTTAAGAATATTTTCCATATTTTCAGAAAAAACATTCATATGACCTCTTTTAGGAGATTGCTTTTTGGAAGAAGAAGATGAATCTTGTTTGATTTCAATAATTGGTAAATGTTTTTTATGACTCTTTTTGTGTTCTTTTTTATATGATTTTTCAGTCGATTTGTCTACAGATCTTTCAGTAATTTCAATAATTGGTGAAAACTTTTTGTCTTTTTTATAAATTTTTTCATTCTTTTTTTTTGTAAAACGATCAGTTACTGTACTATCATTGGAATGTTTCTCTTTGCGATCCTTTTTGTGGCGTTGTTGGTTTTCTGACATTTGATGTATATAATAAATGTAGATTATTTTTATTTTTTTATTATTTTAAACACATTTCATATGTACATATGGTGTCTTTTTTTAAATAAATTAAAATATTTAGATTTATTATATTTTTGTATATTATATACATGCCAGAAAAGAGAGACGAAAAACGCGAAAAACAACGCCGTGCCAGAAGCTCTAGCGCCAGTTCTAGCTCAAGTTCATCTGAAAGAGTCGTTATTAACGTAAAGAAGACTCACCACAAAAAACAAGAATCATCTAGTTGTTCAGAATCAAGTCCTAAAAGAAGATCTCCATCTCCTAAAAAGAGAAGATCACCAAAAAAATCTGAATCTGAATCAACTGTAGAATATTCAAATGATAGAAAGAAAAAACAATCTAAAAAATCCTCTTCCAGTTCTCATTCTAGTTCATCTGATAACTGCTCATTTGATGAAGTCTATAAATATTACAAATACAGATTATTAAGTGATAAATGTTTACAAGTAGCAGGTTCTGATTCATACATCAATTCTTACAATACAAATGAACTCAATATTCCTCGTGGATCTGTAGCACTAATCAACACTAATACTATTAGTTATAATCTTGATCACTTATACGAAGGTTCTCCATTTTATGTCAGAAAAGCTGGATTATACATATTATTCTTTAAAGTAGATACAAATCAAGCATCTCAATTTGCAATATTTGTAAATGGTGTCTCTGTAGATACCACTAGAATTGGTAGTAATTCCGGTGCTGGACAAGTAGTATTAAGAGCAATGTTAAGACTCCAATTAAATGATGCAGTATTAATCAGAAACTCTGAATCAGTTGGTGTAAGTATAGTTACTTCAAATCGTATGGGTGGTCAAAATATTGAATCTAATGTCACTTTTGTAATGATGAAACTTGGACCTTATGAAGCACCCGAAGATGTAGAATGGGATGATAAATGCTTATCTAAAAAGAATAAATATTTATTCAGAAAATTAACTGAAAAAATGTTATCTGATAAAGAACTTATGTTAAAAGGATTTAATATTCACGGTACTTTTTCATCAACTGGTTCTCAAGTAGTTTTACCTGAAGCTCCTTTCTCATTTGATGCATTTAATCAAGTAAATGGTTTAGTATGGAACCCAACTGGTTCTAATCCCGAACAAATCCAAGTATCTGAAGATGGTGTATATAAACTATTTTTCTCTGTAAATACTACACAAGCTGCACAAATATGTTTCGCTGTAAATGGCGTACCTGTTAATGATACAACTGAAGGAATAAATAGAGGTGCTTCTGAATTAACTATTAGAGCATTGATACCTCTTAATAAAAACGATTTAGTTACCGTGCATAATCACACATCATTACCTAATATCACTACAACTGTTAATGCCGGTGGTGCAGGTCTTTCAAACTCCATAATGTTAACTATCTTCAAGATTGCTCCTTTAGCTAAAGCAGTTGTAAATGAATGCAAATTAAACTCATACCACAAGAAATGCTACGAAAAATTTAGAAATTATTTATTAGCACAATGTGAATTACAAATTGCCGGACCTTCTGCATACAGTGAAGCAGTTTCAGATGTTGCAC
>Ga0222712_10004078_pt1 | contig 15475 bp, 11 predicted proteins | sample C33_657DmetaG_FD_165043 | JGI IMG/M metagenome (GOLD analysis project Ga0222712, IMG submission 165043) | Estuarine water microbial communities from San Francisco Bay, California, United States - C33_657D | ecosystem: Environmental > Aquatic > Marine > Unclassified | place: USA: California... | reverse complement strand
ACCCCGAGCAAATTCGGCTTCACGTCGCGCTCGACGCACCACCTCACCGGTCGATACTTTGTCCTCCGCCACCCGTCGTCGCTCGACGGCAGCGTCCCGTACGTCTCCGCGAACGCCTCGTGCGCCCTCGTTCTGCGAACCAGCGCCCACAGCGCGCCCTCGCGCGTGGCTTTATATTCCCTTTCCTCATCCCACGCGTCCCATCGTCGTTTCTTCTCCTTGTACGCATCTTCGTCGTCCCGTCTCGCGTCTCGCGCGCTTTCGAGCTCGCGAATCGACGTCGCGAACGCCCTCAACGTCTCCATCGAATGCTTCATCGGATCCCCTTTCGCGCGCGCGCTCCCGATGCAATTCAATTTCACAAATCGCTTAAAATCGCACGACACCAGCGTTGGGTCTCTCGCGAACGCGCGCTGCGCCGCCTTTGCCTTGGCGCACAGCGCCGCTTTCTCCTACGCCGCGACGAACAAACGTCAGTTCGTCCTTCACGTCTGTGCTTTCCTATTGTTTTTCCTCCTTTGTTTTTCGAAAGCTATGCACGTCGAGCGAAGTCACATCGCACGCGAACGCCAAACGCTCGACGCACATCGTCGATGTTCTGAAACGAATCCATCATCCCGAGCGCCGCGCGGCGAGGCGCGAAGTCCCATCCCGCGCGCGCCTCATCCATCACCTCATTTCCCAATGCGCGACTCGACTTCGACGTCGAACGCGGATTATTGAATGTCGAGTTCGTTCATTCCATTTCTCGCCTGCGCCGTGGCGTCGGTGTTATTCGGGAGCAATTACTTGGCGCTGTACGCCGCCGACGCGCGGCTCGCGCGCGGGCCGGCGTTCGCGCTCGCCATGGCTTTTGGCATCGCCCTCACCGGCGTCGTCGTGTTGACGTCGCGCGATAAAGGCACGGTGCGTTATGAACCTCTAGCGTTCGTCGGTGGCGCGCTGTGGGCGACGGGGAACGCGTTCAGTTCGGAGACGTGCGCGCGCCTGGGCGTCGGCGCGGCGATGAGCGCGTGGAGCGGCGTCGCTCTGGTCACCGGGTGGACGTGCGCGCGATTCGGCGCGTTCGGGATGCCACGACGAGAAGAGAAACCATCGACGGCGATCGTCGTCGAGCTCGTTGGGGTCGCGCTCGCGATTTCGTCGGTGATCATCGGGGCGATGGTGAGCGACGAAACGAGCGCGAAGGAGGACGTCGAGCGCTCGCAACGGAGCGAAGTCGAGCGGTTATTAGGCGAAGCTCGAGATGGAGAGTTTGATGATGTCACGCGACGAAGCTCGGAGAGCGATTGGGGGACGGTGGAACAGAAAGAGACGGAGGATGGGGAATTCGCGAGCGCGAGCGCGGATCACGAAATCGGAGGCAGACGCGGAGCGTCGTTTGGGAAAAAATTCCCGTACGTCATGCTCGCCGCGTTTTGTGGGGTGTGTTATGGGGTGAATTTTAATCCAGTGGAGTATCTGCGCGCGCACGCGAGCGAAGGGCACAGCGCGAAGGAGCTGGATTACGTGCCGAGCCATTTCGCTGGAATTCTCGCGACGGCGGCGACGCACTTTTGCATCTACCACGCCTACTGCGCCGTCACCAAGCGACGAACGACGACGAATGTGAACGCCAAAGCGTTATTTTGGAAGCTTTTCGTCCCCGCCGCGGCGTCGGGCATCATGTGGGGCGCGGCGCAAACGGCGTGGTTCGTCGCCAACGAACGATTATCCGCGACGATCACGTGGCCAATCATGGCGTGCGCGCCCCCCGCGGTGGCGTCCGCGTGGGACGTGTTTTACTTTAAAAAAATCAACACCGATCGAAACCGCTCGTTGATCGCGGCATCGAACGTCGCGAGGCTCGCCGCCGTCCTCTGCGTCGTCGCCGCCGCGTGAACGAGGCCGACGACCTTCGCTTCGCGCGTCAAAAAACTTCCCTCCTAGTACGTCTTCTCTCTATCACACCGCTAGCTATCGCGCTTTTCAACTCTCACTTCCCTTTCCCTTTCACCGCGCGCTTCCCTTGACCTTTCTTCGGTGGTCCTTTCCCTCGTCGTTTCGCTCGTTCCAATTTAATAACCCTTCGCGTCTCATCCGGATCCACCGTCAACGCGTCTTTCAACTTCTCGGGGTAATACGTCAACATCGCCGGTCCTTTCAACGCTTTAGACAATACTTTTCGCCCGCTTCGTCGTCCGTCGCCCAGATGGTTCCCAAAGATGCGCGCCGCGACCGCCGCGAGCTCCTTCGCGCTCTTCATCATGATTGATGATTGTTTGATGACCTCTATCACGTTCTCCACGCGCGCGTGACGCGACGAATGGGGAATGCGCGATGCACAACCACACGATCGCGCGCGTCGATTGACCGTCGATCGCGCGCGCGCACGAATCGATGGGCGTCGCGTCGCGCAGTGCGGCTCGCGTCGAGCGTCACATCGCGACGGTCACCCCCATCCATCATGAGCGACGACGAGGTGAAGAAAGAAGCGAAAGAGGATCACATTAACATCAAAGTGAAGGATATGGTGCGGGGTTTTAGGAAATGACGTGCGAAAGGGAAACGGAGGTGGTTGAGCTGGGGCGGCGCGCGATCGACCGCGCGGACTCGCGGCGCGGGATGAACGCACGCTCACGCGACGAGTGTTCGACGCGCGCAGGATAATAATGAAGTGCACTTTAAAGTTCGCCGTACGACAAAGTTTCAAAAGGTGCGTTTGGATGAAGGACGTGTGTGTGTGTTCGCGCGCGAACGCGACGCGAACGGATGATTATTCAAACGCGTCGGTCGCGCGACGCGGGTGACGACACGATCGCGCGCGCGAATGACACAGGGACGTTGAGGAGAATTAATGGATGTGCGATGATGTGATGGCGATCGTGAGACCTGGCGCGGACGATTGAAACGGAGTGTTGGTGTTCTCGCGACGTAGATTTTCGAAGCGTACTGCCAACGCAAGGCGTTGCAGCTCAACTCGGTGCGATTTCTTCTCGACGGCGAGCGCTTGCAGGCGAATTCCACGCCCGAAGAAGCTGATTTAGAAGATGGTGATTGCATCGATGCGATGATGGAGCAAGTGGGCGGCGTGGTTTTTTAAGAAGCGTGGCGTTGATCGCGCGTCGAGCGACGCGCGTGAATAGATACGACGACGACGACGACGACGTGATTTTAGGAACACTACGTTTTGTAACGCGCGCTGAAGGATTCTTACTACGCTCGATTGATGAAATAATGCTAGTTTTATTGGTATTCCGCTTGCGCGCGTTGCATCTTGCTTTGACGGGCACGGAAGACATCCTTCACCGGCGGCTTGGCGGAGGCCGCGGTTCTCGAAGCCGCGAGCGCCGGGTCGTCAATCAGCTCAATAGCCTTGCGTTTTTCGCCACCCTTATAGCCCATCCTCGATAGATATCCTTGGATAGCTTCCTCGCTCAAGTCCGTAGCTTTTAGAGCGTCGAGCACGGCTTCGACGCGCGGCGGCGGAAACTTGGCAAACGCCACGGGGCCCGGGAGCGAAGCGAAGAATTTGCCCAGTGCGCCGGGAAGCTTTTTCATCCCACTCGGTGGCGCCGGCGGGGCGGCTGCTTTCCCAACCTTTGGTGCTCCCGCCGGGGCGATGGGCGGCGGCACCGCCGCGGCCACTGCCGCGCGGGCCAGACGCTCCGATCTGAGCGTAGCGTACGAGATGTGCGACGTCTCCACGCGACGCAACGGAACGACGGCGCCCAACGAGGCGAAGTAATCGCAGTAATCCGCCGTCGCCGGACGAAGATCCATCACCGTGTGTCGTCCTAACAACGCATCTAATAGGTTGACTTTGACGTCCGTTGCTTTGAACGCGGCGTTACGACGGGATTCCGCCTTCCGAATCGTTTCGTGCGTCCCGTGCGCGCGCTCAAACGTAACGAACAAATCCCAGACTTCTCTCGAGGGCGAGTCTTCAATTGCACGCTCGAAAAGCACTCTAGCGTTCGCCACGTCATTAACACCCGTCAAGAACTCTGCGTAGCGTTCTACGTACTGTGGCGAAGACAAGAAATGCTTCAAACCGAGTTCAAATATATTTCTCGCTGGCTTATCGCTCTTGTCGTACTGCCATTCCAGCATAGCCGCCGTGGCGTAAACCTCCCAAGGACAACCCGGTTGTTTGCGCGCGCGCATGAATGCCTTGCGACTGGACGCTTGGTCCTCCACGCGTCGACACGCTCGCACGTACTCGCAATACATCAGCACCACTTCTCGCGGCATCGTTGACTCTTCCCCTCGTTCTACCGCCTCCGCCGCGGTCGTTTCGTATTCGTCCAACACTGTTTCGTAGATCTTTTTGCACGCTTCGGCGTCATCCCGAGCTTCTTCTAGATCAGCCGCAGCGAAGGTGAGAAGCGCGCAATACGGCAGCGCGTCACGCGCGCGTTGCAACACCTCCGCCGCGTCGTCCACTCGCCTTTCGCTCTCGTGCCAGTTCGCGTACTCGAGCCAAAACTCAGGGGTCTCGCCTAGAGATAACCCAGCTAACTCGTACGTGTGCTTGATGCGATTGAACAGCTGCTGGGATTGCTCGCCAGGAGTAGCGCCTTCTAGCTTTTGCGGATTCGACTTTTCGAGCTCGATGACCGCCGCCCACTGCGCCGCACACGCACTTGGATTATTTGCTAACAACGCGTATTCCTTGCTAGAACAATCATTTGCGCCATGCGATGGTGAACCGCAAAACTTACACTCGTGCATCCTGGTACACCCCCGACACGCACCCTTGTTGAACGCCGCGCATACGATGGATGCGGCGCCGTCCGCGCCGCGTTGCACTGGGTTCACGCACACCGCCCCGACGACGATCCCATCGAGCGCCTTCTTTCTCTTCCCGACTGCCGTCCGCGTGAGCACAAGTTTTGGGGCGAGATCCTGCAACAGCGCCCTCGCGAGCGCCTTGTTCTTTTCATTCTCAAACGCCTCGTACTCCTTGTACACCACATCCAACTTATTCATCGGCACCGTAATCGCGCGCTGAAAACAACGCCGAACTATGACATCTCTCGCACTTTCCGCTTGTTCGGGCCTTACATCCGTAACGATCAGCGTCGCATCAGCAGAACGCAGGAATCGCACGTAGTCGAGCCAAACATCCGCGGCATCCGCGTCTTCGCCGACGACGTCCACCGAGTACTCATACACTGATTTCATCGTCGCCACGCCTTCTTCAGTCTTCGTGTCTTGCGTCGATGCCATGTACGCGCAGTACTTGCGCCAGAGCAAAGCCGAAGGGCACGGGATCAAACACTTGCCGAAGATGGCGCGGATCGTTTCGTCATCCGTTTCGCCCGATTCATTCCTCGTCAACTCCGCGTCGATGTACCACTGCCAAAGCAAAGACGATCTTGGGAATGCATCCGTGAGCGCATCAAACATCGCTCGTGCGCTCGGAATCGTCGATGCGCGCGCGAGTCGAGCTAAGCGCTCCATCGCCGCGGAATCCGACGGATGCGTTCGGCAGTGCTCCAAAAACTCATCTTCCACCTCGCCTCGAGCCGCGTGCGATTGCGCGTCGCCCACGGCGACCATTTCCACGTCGTTGCGTTCATCGACGTCGTCGTCATCATCGGCGACGTCGAGCGCGACATCGGGTGCGGTCGCCGCCGCGGGCGCCGCCGCGGGCGCCGGAGCGACTTTGCGTTCGAGCAAACGATCGACGAGGTCCGCCTTGATCCCGCCCCCGTCGAGCCCGAGTTCGGCGCACCGCTCGCGAAGGTTGGCGATAGTGCACCGCATGAGGGAGTTTCTCGTGTCCTCGCCCATGGTGTGCGATGGAAGTCGCCGAGTGTGAATGTGAGGAATCGTCATTCCGAGAGCGACGAAAGCGCTTCGCGGCGCGGCGCGCGAAATCGGAATCGGGACATTCGCCTTCATGAATGACAAAACAGCTCTGGAAATTAGACATGTCGCATCGATGTAAGCGTCAAGCCGCGCGCATGGCGCGTTTGGCGCGAATCCAGGCACGAATATTTGGCATCCCGGACGCTACGGCGGCGGTCGGCGCCATCGAACGAGGCGCGCGGCAGAGCGGCGCCATCGTCGGCCGACCGTGCGCGCACGCGAAGGGCAATTGCGTCAATCGCAAAGCGCCGATGATGGCCTGGCACTCTTTGTTTGACAGCTTATCGCCGAACATGATTGCGCCCCGGCAGGCTTTGCTGGCGAGTAATCGATGCAGCGGCCGCGGAGGTTGGCTCGATTGCGTCGAAGTGGCGACGATTTGCGCCAGATACTCTCGCAACGCGTCGCCTCCGAGCGCGGTACCTCGCACGGTGGGTACGCGAGTGAGATTTACTTCGTGGTCGTTTTCTGATTTCGCATCGGTCCATTCCCAACCCCAGCGCCGGACGAGCGCGGCGTTGCTTTCAAGCGCCTGGTATTCAAATGCGCTGAGCGGCGTCGGCCAAGGTACCGCGGTCGATTGCGTCGGCACTTCGGCGTCGGGGCCCAATACGCGCGCCCAGAGCTCTTCGAGCGACACGCGCTCGTCCGCAGCGTGCTGATCGAAAACGACGACGACGTCGGAGAGTAAGACGGTGACGATAAACTTGTCGCCGACTTGAGAGATGACTTTGGCGCGGCGTAAATCGCTCGCATCCATGGACGCCGGCGGCTTCATCGGCGACGACGATGCCAATGAATCGACAGTTAATATCGGCGGCTCCGAAGTCGCGGTAAACGCTGGATTCGACATCGCTTCGAAAGCTGCGGCTGCGGTCGTCGGCTCGCGACGCGCACCCTCGCCGGAGAGTCGACGCAAAGTTGACCGCGCGAAGGCCCCATCGGCGCAACACGCGCATAGCTCACGTTTTCCTCCCGTCGTCCCTCGCGCCATCGCACGCTCGTTCGCGCCGATCGCCGGCGCTGGGGTTTTTGCATGCGCGGGCGGCGGCACGGAGGTTTCCACGCCCGCGGGCGGCGGCACGGAGGTTTCCACGCCCGCGGGCGACACGTCGACGCGCACGGGCCAGCAATCATCGTCGCACACCGCGCGTCGCACGTGCTCGAGCATCGAGCGCCAATCGACGAATTCAATCAGCGTCTCAGCGTCTTCGTACGTCATCGCGTACGTCTCCAGAGGACACGAAATGGAAATCAAAAATCCAGCGTATCCTTTCCCGTGTCCTTTGCGCGCGCCGTCGCCTAAGAAAGCGTCGAACTCGTGTCGTATCAACGCTCGACGCAACGCGTTGCCGTCGCCGCGAATGACGTCGCCGTTCACGTAAATGAATTGTAACTCATTCGACCCCAATCGGCGATTCGTCGACGAGACGTACCCACGAATTTCCACTCCACCACTGACGTAATCCACCACGCGCAACGACGTCGCGACGTCGTCGCCGAACGCGAGACGCAATCCATCGAGCACCGTCGCGCGATCGCCTCGCGCGCGTTCGATCGATTCCCCGTCCAGGGACAATGAAATCGTTAATGTCGGGTTCATCAGCGCCGCGTGAAACACCACCGCGCGCAGTTCGCGTTGACACCGTCCACTTTTCACTCGCTCTCGCATCCGTGTCAGAGCCAAACGATTGTTATAATACAGCCCAACGCACTCGACGTCCGCGCCGACGCGCGTTCGATTGCTCGCGGCGTCGCGCGCCGTCGCCGCCTCCACGCCATCGTCATCGTCATCGCCCTGTCCTCTGCCTCGTCCATGTCCGTCGCCTCGTCCGAACTCTCCTGGTTTTCGCGCCTTGAACGTCGTCACGAACGTCTCCGCGCTCGAGCGCGATCGCCAACGCGCGCGCGTCTCGAGCGCGACGTGCGCCAACGCGCGCGCGCGCGCGCCGACGCGGAGCGCGTCCTCCCCATCGTCCGAACATCGCACGCGCACGCCGTCGACGTCGAGCGAGGACGATCGATCGCGGGAATAAATATCGATCGAAATCGTTTCGCTTTCCCGCTCCAGGGCGTCGGCGATGAGGTCACGGATGACGATCTCAATGTCCCGCGCGCATTGGCCGAGACGAAGGCGACCGCGCGAATGCGCATCTAACATCGCGATCGCTCGTCGCTCCATGTCTCGCCCTCTCGCGTGTGGAAGGTGAAATGCGTGAGGATAAAAATACGATGAAAACGTCGAGCGATGCGTTGGGATGACGTCGACGTCGCGCGCGATCGATCGATCGATCGATCGATCGTTCGTTCGATCGAATGCGCGATCGTCATGATGGATGGAGTGACGGTTCGTCTTCCCATACCTCATGTGACGATTCGTATCGCCGTGGCCGTCACGCACCGACGCGCGGACGACGACCCGAGGTCGACGCCTCGCGATGGCGACCGCACGGACGAACGGGACGACGAGCGACGGCGAAACGCCTCACGACGATCGCTTGGACGACGCGACGACGAGGGAAGGCGAGGATGACGTCGTCGTCGTCGACGCGGGAGACGCCGCGGGCGACGGCGAGGACGCGCGAACGCGCGAACGCGAAGACGACGACGACGACGGAGATGAGGAGGACGACGGAGGCGGTAAGGAAATGATTGATAAACATGAGAGTTTGATGATGAATGAGAGTTCGAGGACGAATGAAGAGGACGGCCGCGAGCGATGGAAGGGCGTGGAGGAGGAGGATTCGCGCGAAGCGTTGGCGGGCGAGTTGGGGATTCTGGGACGAATGCGCAAAGCGTTGAGCGACGCGTTGAAGCCCATCGATGGAGCGGAGAAGAAAACATTCATCGCCGAGGAGCGAGACCGAGCTGACGAAGTCATCGCGCAGGAGCAACGCCGAGCTGACGAGGCCATCGCGCAGGAGCGACACCAAGACATCGCCGAAGAGCAACGCCGAGTGTACGAAGCCGTCGCGAAGGAGCGACGCCGAGTTAGCGAAGCCATCGCGCAGGAGCAACGCCGAGTGTACGAAGCCGTCGCGAAGGAGCGACGCCGAGTTAGCGAAGCCATAGCGAAGGAGCAACGCCGAGTGTACAAAGCCGTCGCGCAGGAGCGAGACCGAGTGAACGAAGTCATCGCGAAGGAGCAACGCCAAGCTTATCAAGCCATCGCGAAGGAGCGAGACCAAGACATCGCGAAGGAGCTACGCCGAGTTCACAAAGCCGTCGTGCAGGAGCGACACCGAATTCACAAAGCCATCGCGAAGGAACAACGCCGAGTTCACAAAGCCGTCGTGCAGGAGCGACACCGAGTTAGCGAAGCCATCGCGCAGGAGCAACGCCGAGTGTACGAAGCCATCGCGAAGGAGCAACTCCTAGCGAACGAAGCCGTCGCGCAGACGCAACGCCGAGCTGACGAGGCCATCGCGCAGGAGCGACACCAAGACATCGCGACGGAGCGACGCCGAGTGTACGAAGCCATCGCGAAGGAGCAATTCCTAGTGAACGAAGCCCTTGGGAAGGAGCAACTCCGAGCTGACGAGGCCATCGCGAACGCGCGAAACCGAGTGAACGAAACCGTCGCGAACGAGCGACGCCGACCCGACGACGTACGATCAATCGCCGAGGCCGAGAATCAGCGCGCCGAGAACGTTCCTTGAAGAAACTGAAGAGTCGCACTGGACGCGCGAGCGCCGGACTCGCGACGTTCGCCGCGCCGCGAAGAACGACATCCCAACAAGCTCGTCTCGTCGTCGCTTCGACGATTGAAAGAAATTCCAAAACGCCCGCTTCGTCGTCGCTTCGACGATACAAAGAAATCCCAAACGCTCGCCTCGTCGTCGCTTCGATGCGACGCACGAGTCATCCATACCGTCACGCCACAAAGTCCTTCGTTCTCGTCGCACACGCGAACTCTCGACGCGAACGTCGCTTCGAGCGCGCTTTATTTTTTTATTTTTTATTTTTATTTTTTTTGAATTTTTCCCAGCTTTCGCGCGCGCGCCTCAGTCACATCCAGACGCTTCCTTCCACCGCGCGCGCGCGCGCGACGCGCTCGCCGACGTCGATGTCGTCTTCAAATCCCTATCGTCCCTCTCGCGCCCTCGTCAACGCATCGCCTCGATCGACGTCGGAGAGCGAGTCGGAGGCGAGCGCGTCGCGAGCGCGCGCGAACCGCGTCCCGCTCGAGCGCGACGACCGAACGCGCGTCCTTCCTCGCCTTGGGTTTTCCCATGAGTTCGTTGACGACGACCGATTCGTCGAACGCGTGATGCCGATGAGGAATTCATCGTCCATGAACGCGTCGTCGACGAAAACGCGCGCGTCGGGGGAGTGGAAGGATGGGCGAGACGCGCGGGGAAACCGCGGCGAAGACGCCGCCGCCAGGGCGAGCGCGGATGAGCGACGACGAGCGCGCCGGCGATGGCGCGCCGAGTTCGATCGCGTCGCAACGCAGACGTTTGGGATTTCGTCCGAAGACGCGATGTCGATCGAGATGCGAGCGAGGAGGAGAGATGAGGGATTGGTGAGCGCGAAGCGAGACGGCGCTCGAGCGAGCGAGCGACGCGAGCGGGATTTGGAATCGCTCAAGGAGAAATTTAAACGAACCGTTCGCGAACGCGACGAGGCGAGAGAACGGGTGGAGAGTTTGCGTCGAGAGAGCGCGCGCGCGGAGGAGGAGATGGAGAACGCGCGGAAAGGGAGGAGGGAAGTTGAGATGAACGCGGGCGACGAGCGGGACGTCGAGCGCGAGGTGTTGGACATTTTGCGAGACGTGGTGAGCGAGACGAATCGAACGGCAGAGGGGGTGAGCGTGGCGACGCCATCGTCGTCGTCCCCTCGAACGCCGCGTGCAGATTTTCCTTTGGTGGTGAAGACATCGTCCGAGCGCGAGGCGTCGACGGCGGCGAGAGAGACATTAGAAAGCGGACGCGGGACGAATGCGTCGCGCGCCGCGACGACGTGGCATATCAGTCGACGGAGTATATCGCATCGCACGCTCGCCGCCGCCGCCATCGCGGTGTTTGCGTTCGTGTGTGCGCTGCTGAACATGCGCTGGGCATCGCCTTCGAACTCTGGACGAGTCTCGAGCGCCGCCGACGCCGCTCCGTGTCCGCGATGTCCCGAACCTCTGGCGCCGCCCGCGCCTTGCGCGAGGACGAACGAACGCGCGCAGCCAACGATTGATATCGCTCTGGAAACTGAGTTCGAACCTATTTGGCGTGCCGCGATCGAGGACGCGCGCGTGACGCACGACAAGCTTGAGCCGAGCTCGGAGCGAGCGAAAACGTTACGAGCGCTCGCCAAGCGCGCGAGAGACGCCCATCGCGCGCTCAAAGCGCTCAACGCCGACGCCGAGCGCTTCGCTCTGCAACTCTACAGCTCGTCGTCCGCGCTCGACGACGGTGGGGAAGAAACGCACCGATCTGGCGCTGCATTCGCGCCGACGCGCTCGCCGTCCCGCGCCGCCGCGTTCGATGTCAAGCGCGCTCGCGCTCGCGTCGACGCCATCGACGCCTTCGACGCCCTTCGAGCGTCGTTGAACGCATGGATGTGAAATACCATCTCTTAAACTATTTCATTCGTCGTTCTCAATCGCGTCGCGTGCGCATTTCGTTTAACAAACCATCATAACACGCAGCGTCCATCGAATCATTCGATCGTTGGATATTTTCCGTCCACGTCGAACAGGCATATGCTGACGCGGACACGTGATCTTTGAATACCCGTCCACGGACGTCGACTACGTCAAAATCGCGAGCGTTTTCATAAAAATCTTATCCTTCCACATCCACGAAAACACCTTCATTTTCGTATTCACTATACTTAACCCTTGATGTCGATGACATTTATACCGATCGATCGCCCCTTCCCCGCCGCCGATGCGACGACCCGCGCGTCACATCGCACCCGCGTGCGCGGACGACGAACACCACCGCCCGAGCGCTTTTCGCTCGCGCCCGTCTCCGAAACGCGCGCGCGTATTTTGCGTTTGTATTCCATCGCTCGCCCCGTCGCCCGTCGATCGCGTGCGTGATTGACGTCGGTGATCGGATCGCAAAAAGCGCATCGTTGGAAAAGCGCTTTTCCAAACGTCCGAATTGCGATCGATTCGATTTCCATCGCACGCGATCGACGAACGCGCGCGAGAGAGAGTTGAGATGACGAACGTCGCTTTCGTTGGGTCATCCCCAACGCGCGCGCTCGCGAGCGCCGCGGACGAGGGCGGGTCGAACGCGAGCAGCACGGATTCGTTACGCGCGAGAGAGACGTGTAGGGATTTTTTAAAGGTACGGGAGTGTGTTGAGTGACGAGTCGTGACTCGAGAAAGCACGGAGACCCAGAGCGGGAGACGGCCTCTGCGGCGATCGAGCGCGCGAGCGCGAGAGCGAATGGACTGACGATGGGTTTTGCGATCGCACTGGAATCAGGGAGCGTGTTTTAGAGATAATTGTCGATACGCGCACGACGCGATGGAGGGGTCGGTGGTGCCGGCACAGGTGAGGAGTGAACGCGAGCGAGCGAGCGAGCGCGGGCGGGCGAGGGTTTCGCGGGCGAGACGCGAAGGCGACGCTCTTACTGACGGATGTTGTGCGTTGATGTTTCGTTTCGAACGCAGACGACGCAACCGGTGTGCAGAGACTATCAGAACGGACGATGCTTTCGAGCGTCGTGCCGTTTTTATCACGGGTCAAGCGCTGAACAAATGTCGGCGCAAGCCGGAGCGATTGAGGTCACGCAAATGTTCAACACCGCGCAAGCCTTGTACGGCATGGGTCAAATCGGTGCTAAAGTGAATACGAACCCGCAGCTGCACTTCATGAATCGTACGATGAATTTACAAGCCCCCTACGATGGGTCTTTGGGATTCGATCCATTAACATTTGGGCAAAATCTCACGTTAGATCAAGCCGTGTTTCTGCAAGCCGCCGTCGCCAACGGAGCTGTGTATGACTCTAATCACATGCTCACAGCGGCAGCCATGGCGAACGAAATCCTTCGTCGCAGCGGTGCGGGACAAGGCTCGGCGAATGTTTTCGATCTCAGTTGGGTCTCTACGCAGCAGCACATGGCAGCGGCGGCGGCAGCGGTGGCCGCCGTGGGCGGCGACAGCCCACCCAACGTCGCGGCACACATGTTTAATAACGGGAACACGCTACAAATGCAGCAGCAAATGCAGCAGCAGCAGCATTATTCCAACGTGATGAATGGAGAACCAAGCAATCTCGGTTACGTCCCTCATCAACCGGTGAAAATCCCAAACGCAAACGCAGCTCCGTCGCAATATTCGGCTTGGCTATCGCCCCCGGGTTTCCCTGTTGGTGGAGAACTTCACAAAATGTCATCAAAGTCGAACGATATTTCGGCTCTTCCTGACTCTTTGATCGATTCTGACATCACCATGAACATTGATTTGTCGTCTTTTCATACCGAATACTCTGGTTTTGGTAACAGGACGTGGTCCTAGGCTGATTATTACAGTACGTTGCACTCTACGTTGGCAAAAGTTCCTAAAGCATAGGGCGCCGGCAGGCGTCCATATTTAATATTTTTGTTTGGTCACGCATTCTTTGAGATTCGAATGCTTGCAACCAGAGTTGTATATATCTTTTTGTTGAAAAATTGACGTGCAGCGATTAAAAAATGACCCGCCGGACTCAAACGCTCGCTTGACAAAAAAATGCACATTGCAGTACACAATTCATGCTTCGCTGTGCACACAATTGAGCAGTAGTCGATCATATTTTAATCTTGCATGCATAAAATTTTGTTAACCTGCGCTAATGATTCCTTCGCGAGCCTCGCTTTTGTACATCGCTTTTCTAGGATGAAGAGTCTTGAAAATGGAATGAATATAATATTCGTATAACGAGGCTAATTCTCTAACATACGTCGACTGTCATTCGCTTACACGCTGACAACGGACGCATCACGCGCGAGAGAGACGTCAACTTGCACCGAAGGTCCCATGGAGGAGGCGACGTACAGGGACTTCCAGTACACCCCCTTGGCACCAGTCGGGCGGTTGGAATCAACGGCGGCAACAATGGAGAGCAAGTTTTCCGTCAAATCACCAGCGGTAAAGCTGAGCTTCCCAAATGGCACGTGCACAATACCTTGCTTGTCAGCGCGGAACTCAACCTTACCCCCCTTGAACTCACGGACCGTGGCGGCGACGTCAGTCGTCACCGTTCCCGCCTTCGGGTTTGGCATGAGACCCTTCGGGCCGAGCGTACGGCCGAGCTTGGCAACCTTCGGCATCATATCTGGCGTGGCGCAGAGCAAATCAAAGTCCATCATACCGCCCGCAATTTGTTCAACCAAAGACTCCGCGCCCGCGAAATCCGCACCCGCCGCCTTAGCCGCTGCGATGTTATCGCCTTGGCACAACACAGCGATGCGAATCTTCTTACCCGTACCCTTGGGAAGCGCAACCGTCGCACGTAATTGTTGATCGTTGTACTTTGGGTCGATATTTAATCGAATGTGCGCCTCGGCGGTTTCGTCAAACTTGGCCGTGGCACTCGCCTTCATGAGGTTAATCGCGTCGGCGACTTCTTGCGCGCTCATGCGCCCCGGAACCGAAGCTTGCGCCGCGCGGAATCGCTTGGACTGTTTCGCTTCCTTTGAAGATAACCCATCCTTACGAACCGCCCGCGCGGTATTCTTTTGCGCCTCTTCTTCGAGCTCGGCGAAATCCAAACCCGCGGCGCGAACTGCGAGCGAAACCAAACGAAACGAAACGTCGACGTCAGCGCTTCGACACGTATAAAACCCTCGCGCCGACGACGCATCGAGCGCGACTACCCTCCGTACACTCATTCGCACGCACGCGCGTGCATCACTCGCGTTTCGCCGCGAATCCATCCCGATCGCCTTCGCCTTCGCCCGCGTCCGCGCCCGCGTCCGCGTCCGCGCCCGCGCGCGAGGTTTTAGGGTCACCCCACCCATCACCCAATCGCCCTATCGCCCCACGCGCGCGCGCGCGCGACGTTCGCGCGACCCTCCGAGCGCGCGAGCGATATCAACCACACGCTTTCACATCCAATTCTCCTTTTCCGTCTCCCGATCACGAACGACGTCGACGCGCATTCGGTCCACGCTTTCGTTCCGCGCGTCCACGCGCGAATCGCGAATGAATGAATGAATGATCGCACCTCGTCTCGCGTTCGCGCGTCTCGGCGTTTTCGTTCGCTTCGCCGCGTCGATCGATGTGAGCGATGACGCGAACGCCACTCGTGCGCTTAAAGTGTACATCGCGGAGCGTTCGAGCGACGCGCGCGCGCGATGATGACGACGACGAGCGGCGATGGCGTCGCGCGCGAGGGTTTCGAAACCCTTGCGAAAACCCTCCCGCGTCGCGTGCGCGTGACTGACTTCGACGCCCTCGCACTATGGGCGATTTTTGTCGGCGACGTACGACGAAACAAATAAAAAAATAAACAAAAAACATTAAAAAACATTAAAAAACATCAAAAAACGAAACAAAAAACGAAACAAAAAACAACGACACAGCGCGACGCCGATGGCGTTGATGCGCGCGTGCGCGTGTCAAGCGAAAGCGAATGGCGTGCGCGCGCGGTCGAACGCGCGCGCGAGGATGACGAGGATGACGACA
>Ga0222712_10004076_pt1 | contig 15482 bp, 16 predicted proteins | sample C33_657DmetaG_FD_165043 | JGI IMG/M metagenome (GOLD analysis project Ga0222712, IMG submission 165043) | Estuarine water microbial communities from San Francisco Bay, California, United States - C33_657D | ecosystem: Environmental > Aquatic > Marine > Unclassified | place: USA: California... | reverse complement strand
GCGCGTCGTCGTCGTCGCGTTCGTCGTCGTCGTCGTCGTCGTCGTCGTCGTCGTCCCTCCCTCCATCGACGTCTTTTGTGCGCGCGTTCGTTCCATTCGCTTATTTCTCTTCTTTTCCCTACTCTTCCACGTCGTTTCTCTCGTCCTCACGCACACGTTCGTTCGCCCTGCGCGTGCGACGACGCAGTCGGGCGCCATAGTCGTCGTCACCGACGCGCGCGCGCGTCTCGCGAGATCGCGTCTCGAAGTGCGTCGCGTTCGAGTCGACTCGAGTCGACTTCGAGTCGAGTCGAGTCGAGTCGAGTCGAGTTCGAGTCGAGTCGAGTCGATCGATCGATCGACGTTCGGTGTCGCGCGTGGCGTCGAATGGTGAATCGACGATCAAGCCGACATCCGACGGTGGTCGTGTATCTCACGAGTCATACATCGTCAACTTTTCCTCCGTCGATCCCGCGCGGTCACGACGTCACGACGTCGTGACGTCGACGTCGACGACGATGGATGATGATGACGATGGTGACGACGACGACGACGACGGAGAACGACGCGACGGGACGAACGAAAGGGAAAGAAAAGATATAACGTCGTTGATAGAACATTGGCGAAGTGACGATGACGACGACGACGACGACGACGACGAACAGATGCGCGCTGAAAGGGATTAATGAGACGCCACGCCTCACAGGGAGCGCGCGAGGACGACGAACGTGCGTGATGAAAAATATCACGGAAAACGGGAAAGAGACGAAAGAAACCGAACGAGGGAGAGTAATGACAAAGGAGAAGATGTACAGCGCGCGAATGGCGCTCGTGGCGACGGCGACCGCGGCGTTGGCGCGCGCGGAGCCAGCGTTCGCGAGCGACGGCGGCAACGCGCTGAGCGGCGCATGGACGACGTTTACCATGGCGTTCAGCACTCCTGAGGCAAAAGAACTTTTTATTTACACTTTGAAGACTCTGATTTCTTGGGGCGTGCCCTCGGTGACCGTGGCTGCGGCGTTATTTTTTGCGATTTCGGCGTCGAGACGAGGAGCGCGAATGGGTGGCGAAAAGAGCGGTGGGCCTTTTGGATTCATCAAAGGCATGAGCGGTGCGAAACCTCGTACGGAGCCGTACTTGGAGATCAAGCGTATGAATGACAAGTTGGATGATTACAGATTATCATTCGAAGCGGCGACGGTGAGCGAACTTCGAGCTGAGCGGTCTCGTAAGAATATGGAATTCACCAAGAAGTTTGGCGCCGCCATGGGGCAGCTGTCTGAAGACGAATGCAACGCCGTTCTCGAAGCGAACAAAATGTGGCAGATGACGGATGCGCGCCTGTCAGCGCAAATGAACCAAATTTTGGCACAAATGCGTGCGACTTCGCTCGAAATGGGTGGCAAGCGAGCGAAGAAGGATGTACCCGAATCAGCGGACAACCCTTCCGGAGACAAAGAAACGAAAGAAGAATCTTCGTCTTTTCTCAGCGGGTTCAAGAATCCGTTCGCAAACGACAAAAATGCCGGTTTGGCGAAAAAGCTCGCTAAATTAACCACCGCCCGCGCGGAAGCAGAGAATCGATATTTACAAGCCGTCGGTGCAGCGCTTCCCAAGTCTCGCCGAGAAAATTTGATGAAGTTGCTATCGGATCCTCGTGAACTTGCGGGATGGCAAAACAACACCGACGTTCTTGCTTACGACCCGGAGACAGATGAGAACTCCAAATTGAAGAAGAAGCACGTGTTCGTGTTGAACTTCTTTGGCGATGTTCGCGCATCCCAAGCTGAACAGTTGCGCGAGGAAGTCACCGGATTGTTGCGCTCGGCAATCAAAGAGCGCGGGGATGAAGTCGTACTTCGATTGAACACGGGTGGGGGCACTGTCACTGGGTACGGCCTTGCGGCGGCGCAATTGTGCCGCATTAAGGATGCGGGCTTAAAACTCACAATCTGCGTGGAGCAAGTCGCCGCGAGTGGTGGTTACATGATGGCATGCGTGGCGGATGAAATCATAGCGTCGCCGTTTGCGGTTCTCGGCTCGATCGGCGTCATCAGCGAGCAACCAAACGTGTATGAGCGACTTAAAACCGAAGGAATCGAGTTTCAAACCGTCACCGCCGGTAAGTTCAAACGTACTCTGACACCAACGAAGAAGGTGAATGCAGCGGATTTGGCGAAGAGCAAACAAGACATCGAAGCTGTTCTCGTACTTTTCAAGGGCTTCGTCGAGAAAAATCGCCCATCTCTCGATATTGATAACGTAGCCACCGGCGAGACTTGGTTTGGGAATGATGCTCTGAAGCAGAACCTAGTGGACAAGTTGAAGACGTCAGATGACGTTCTGCTCGAACTCCTCGGAGCAGGCGCCGAAATCTTCTCCATTCAATTGAAGCAGCCGTCCAGAGCGCAGACCTTATTTGCGAGCCCTGGTGCAAGCACATCTTGGCAATGGGATTTATTACAACGAGTCGCGCTCGGCGTCGCCGAATACGCCAAGACTTCAAGCGGCATGAACACCACACGTGCTCCGATGATGATTGATACAAACCGCACAGCAGACAACGTTGTCGCCTACGACGATGAATATGATTATGTCGAGAGAATGTAAACTAACCTAGAAAACCAAACATGATGCCTGCTTACTTTTAATACTTAAGTCTGAATGCAACGCTAAAATAGTGTACGATCGACGATCAACAAGACCATCAATTTATCAAACCGCGCACCGTAATGTGCAGTGATTTTGTCGCAAACCACACGTATGCGCCCGGTAAAATTTCATCCACTTTTTCCCTAAACTCTCGAACGAGCTCACTAATTCTATATCCAACATCGATGACCAAAGTGACGCCCGAACCAGAGCGATAATGATCCCATCGATGTCCTGGTGCGTTGACGCGCTCGATGTAATCCTCAGCCTCCGTCTCCCTCAGCACATCCTCCACTTCTCGGATTCGCGTCGCGCTGATCTCTGAACTCCTCCCACCATCAATCGCACGCGTTAAGTGAATCGTTTTCACCGTCAATCGCTCTTCACAACAACGATTGGCGAACACTACCGCTTTAATGCTTTTCACTTCAACCTCCGCGTCTCTCACTCGCGCGTCAAACGTCTCGCACACCTCCCTCAGCGCTCGATACTCCGTCTTTGACAGCGTGCGATCGCTCTTCAAGCACCCGATGGAGGTTTTTGGCCATTTGCTTCCTGGATTTTCGCGCTGCCCAACGATTTCGCTTTCCAGCGCTCCTTTCACGTCATCCAGCGCGCGCGGCCACCCAGAGTAGGCCAGGGTCACGACCCCGTGCCACGCGACGAAGAACGCGCGACCTCGCAACGCGCACCGTTCGCCGAACGTCGCGCACGCGTTGTCGATGATCGCTCTTTCGTCGTCGTCGTCATCGCTCATGGTTGAACGAATGAATGTTCAACGTCCAAATGAAATGCACGCCGTCGCGTTCTCCCGTCGGTGCGTCGGTGCGGTGCGTCGTCAAAACGCGCCGCGCGCGTGGACGATCGACATCGACGTCGACGATAGACGATAGACGATCGACGATCGACATCGATGTCGACCTGGCTCGAAAACGCGCACGAAGACGAACGACGGGTTGGGATCGAACTCTACGCCAACGCCGCCGCCGGCTTTGATGGCGTGCTTAAAGCTCGATTCTCAGACTTTATCGTGCGAGAAATAGATAGAAAGACACAACGAGAAGTGAGGTTGAACGACACAACGCCGAACATAGATGACGCGATCGATCAACGCGAACGCGCAAAGTTTGAACTCGCGAGAGACGCCGCTAGGGCGAGAGAGTCGGAACGCGCGCGAGCGCACGACACAAAGACGGCGAGCGCAGCGAGTGTGAATTACGACGATGAGGACGACGACGATAAAGACGGGATCGATGAAGAAGCGATGAAATTATTCGAAGAGCTGTGCGGTGAAGAAGACGCGAGAAAGTTGCGGGCGTTTTTACAAACTCCCGGCGTGACGGCGAGAAGTCAGAAACTGTTAGGCAAGGTGGAGCCACCGCCGACGCCTCTGGTGCTCACGCCGTCAACAGATAAGGCGAAACGCACGGCGGTGCATCAGTTCTTTAAGAACTACTTTCATTTACCCACGGATAATGTCGTGGAGTCGTTGGAATCGGAAAAGAAGGCTTTGAAAAGTTTACAAAAGCCGCCATCAAGCGTGCGCGTACTCCCAGCAGAAAAAAACACTAGTAAAAAGCGCGCAAGAGACGAAATAGATCACCGATCGAGCAGTAATTTCTGGCCCGAGGGCGTTCCCGAGTACTTGAAGTTCATCCTGTGCAAAGAAAACAAGGAATCGTTCGAGATGTTGAACGTCATGGCTCGTTTGTTGAATATTCAAGTGAAACACATAGGTGTCGCCGGAACCAAGGACAAGCGCGGCGTGACATCTCAGCAAATCACTGTACATAGAATTCGAGCCAAGCGAATGGCAAAACTGACGTTGTTCGGCGCTCAAATTGGTAATTTTGAATACGTGGACGCTCCACTTGGATTTGGCGATCACTCGGGGAATGCGTTCGAGATCACTTTGAGGCAAATTGAACCGGAACAAGTGGGAAATATTGAAAACGCCGTGCGCTCGCTGCAATCTTCAGGCACGATAAACTACTTTGGTTTGCAACGATTTGGTAGCAGCGGAGTTGAAAACGGAACGCACAAAATCGGGATAAAACTTTTATTAGGTGACTGGCAAGGTGCACTGGACTTACTCCTCATGCCACGCGAAGGCGAGCGAAAAGATGTTGCAATCGCTCGTGCGAAATGGGCCGAAACAAAGGACGCGAAAGAAACTTTGAAATTACTTCCGAGATGGTGCAACGCCGAACGATGCGCGCTCGAACGTATGATGAAAGTGCGAGCGACAGATCTAGTCAGCGCTCTCTTGGCTGTTCCTCGCCAGATCCGATTGATGTACATTCATGCGTATCAAGCATACCTGTTCAACAAGGTTGTTTCAGCGCGGATCCGCAAGTTTGGCGTCAACAATGTCGTCGAGGGAGATTTGATTGTGGAAGAAGGCGAAATAGCTGGAGATGAAGATGATGATGATGATGAGCATGACGGCTATCTCCGAAAGTGCATGCCAAGCGTTCGCGTTGTCACCGCAGAGGAAGCCGCGTCGGGCACTATCGATCCAGCGCTCTTGGTGATGCCTCTTCCTGGAAACGCTGTGAAGTACCCGACGAACATGGGCGACATCTACAACGAAATCGCCGCTGAAGACGGCATCGATTTGAATGCTCATTTGCACCCCGTTCGAGAGTTCTCGCTGGCTCAGTTCACTGGCGATTATCGTCGAGTGTATCTCAAGCCCACAAATGTTTCGCACCGAATCATTTCGTACGCCGACCCCAAAGCCAACCTGGTGCTGAGTGATCTCGATCGCGTCAAGGGCGCGACGACGGCGCAGTACGAAGCTGGGCCTTTGCGCGCGATGACCGTGGAATTTCACCTCCCACCGTCGTCTTACGCCACCATGGTTCTTCGTGAACTCATGAAGAGCACGACATCAACAGAGGCGCACAAACGCAAAACGCTCGAAGGGAATCAATCGTTGACGTGATATTCATTTTCTGTACATATCAAAAAATATAGTTTGATGATGATAATTATTTATGTTTTCTTTCGTTTTCGTCGCTCGTTTCGTCCATGCACTACGTAAGATGTGCGAGTCAACACTCTCGTGTGCGTGTGTGCGTGTCCATGTCAATCAATCACGCACTCACTGGACGATCGGGCTCATTGTGGGACGTAATCTTTCCGCCGTCACACGCGCGCGCGTTGGATTCGATCGCGTTCGGCGCCGGTCGTCTCACGGACGCGTACTGCTTTTGTTTTCAATCTCACTCGCGCGTGAATCGCCATGGTGACGAAACCTACCGACGTCGACAACACGTCAACGACGACGAAGAAGCCTACGGAGGATGACCAAAACGCCTCCAAAGGGAAAGATAAAGGAAAAGATGCGAAACCCGAGATAGAGATGAGCGAAGAAGACGCAGCGTTTAAGGAAAATCTAGAACTAATGGTCATGCGAGCGAGCGATAAACAAGAAGGCGTGGCAAAACTCGCGTTGGAAACGATGAGACGCGAGATCAGAACAGCGACAAGGTGCGACGAGACCGAGATCGCGCGACAGCAACCGAACGACGAACGCGTATTAAATGCATCAGAGGGGATGACAGAGACGAAATTAATAATCTTGGAAACTAACTTTACATTTTCGTGTACCCGCACAGTTCGATGACGAGCGTTCCGAAGCCCCTCAAGTTTTTACGCCCGCACTTGCAAACCTTGAAGGAGCTGTTTGACAAGTTCAAACCAGGTGAAAACAAGTTGTTGCTCGCGGATATCATCTCTTTGTTGTCCATGACAAACGCTCCGGTGCCAGGTGAAGTTCCTGAATCGCTTAAGTACAGATTATTAGGATCGAAGGCGGATCTTGGGAACTGGGGGCACGAGTACGTTCGCAACCTCGCCGCTGAGATTGGCACCGAGTACAATCGACGCGTCGAACAAGAAGGCGACAAGGCATCCATGGATGACCTCATGATTTTAGTTCATGAAATCATTCCGTTTCACATGCAGCACAACGCCGAGCCGGAAGCGGTCGATTTGTTGTTGGAGGTTGAGAAGTTGGACATTCTCCTCGACAATGTCAATGAATCCAACTACTCCCGAACGTGCTTGTACTTGTTCAGCTGCTCTAACTACTTGCCGGAACCAGAGGACGCCGTAGTTTTGAAGACGGCACATTCTATCTTCATGAAGGTTGGGAAGATGCCGGATGCCATGCGCGTTGCGCTAAAGCTCGGTCTGCAAAACGTGATTGAGGAAACGTTTGTCGCCTGTACCGACGTCGCCATCAAGAAGCAACTCTGTTACATGCTCGCCCGGCACGGACACCCTTTGAAACTGGATGAAGGTCCGTGCGAGATTGAGGGTGACAATCTCGATGTTTTGCAGAACATCATGAGTAACTCTAATTTGACCGCAAACTATTTGACGCTTGCGCGTGATTTAGACGTGATGGAAGCCAAGTTACCAGAGGATATTTACAAATCTCACTTGATGGATGTTCGCGCGCCATCTGGCTCAGCGGTTGATAGTGCTCGCGCAAATCTTGCCGCGACGTTTGTGAACGCATTTGTGAACGCTGGTTTCGGCCAAGATAAGCTGTTAACGTCTTCAGAAGCTGCTGATGGCTCAACATCAAACGTAAGCTGGATCTTCAAGAACAAGGAACACGGCAAGATGTCTGCAGCAGCCAGTCTTGGATCTATTTTACTTTGGGACGTCGAAGGCGGTCTTCCGCAAGTCGATGCGTATTTGTATAGCGAAGAACCAAACATCGTTGCAGGGGGATTGCTCGCCGTTGGTCTCATCAATACCAACATTCGCAACGACTGTGACCCGGCTTACGGTTTGTTGTACGAAAGCGTCACGAAGGAAAACCCTTCTGTACGCATTGGTGCTATCATGGGTCTTGGTTTGGCATACGCTGGAACTCAAAAAGAGGAAGTCGCCCAGTTGCTGAACGAAGTTATCCTCGACGATTCGACGCCTCTGGAGGTTGTTGCTTTTGCGGCGCTTTCCTTGGGTCTGGTGTTCTGCGGTACATGCCATGAAGAATGCGTGCAAGCCATAGTACAGGCGCTCATGATGCGACCGGAGAAAGATCACGAAAATGCTTTTGTGCACTTTTTGTGCCTCGGCTTAGGTTTACTCTTCTTGCAGCGTCAAGGTGAAGTTGAAGCGACGCTGGAGGTGGCAAAGACTCTTCCGCCTCGTATCAGTGAATATTTGCAAACCGTGCTCGAAGTGTGCGCTTATGCCGGTAGCGGTAACGTGTTGAAGATTCAGTCCCTCCTGGCAAAGTGCGGCGAGCATCCTGAGGCTGAGGAGGGCGACGAATGGGTTTCGGATCCTCAGAGCGTTGCCGCGCTTGGTATTGCGCTCGTTGCCATGGGCGAAGAACTTGGCTCGGACATGGCTATTCGCGCATACGACCACCTGATTCAATACGGCGATGCGGCAGTCAAGAAGGCGGTTCCGCTTGCTTTCGCGTTGCTGCATACATCCAATCCCAAACTCGATATCACCGATTTGTTAGGTCGCCTCAGTCACGACAGCAATGAAGAAGTTGCGCAAGCAGCGTGCCTTGCCCTTGGCATCGTTGGATCAGGCACAAATAATGCACGCTTAGCCTCTCAGTTGAGACAGTTAAGCAGTTATTACTACAAAGAACCGTCGTGCTTGTTCTTGGTAAGAGTTTCTCAAGGTCTCATTCATATGGGCAAAGGTCTCCTCACACTCTCGCCATCGCACTCAGACAGAGCTTTGGTGTCGAATGTTGCTCTCGCTGGATTGATTATCAACGCCTTTGCGGGACTTGATATGAAACACACAATATTGGGCAAGTATCACTACATGTTGTACTTTTTGTTTGTTGCGGCTCAACCGCGTATGCTCATGACTGTTGATGAGGAAGGCAAGCCGTTGCCTGTGTCAGTGCGCGTCGGTCAAGCGGTCGATGTGGTTGGTCAAGCCGGTCGCCCAAAGACGATCACTGGTTTCCAGACACACACAACTCCGGTCCTTCTCTCCGTCGGCGATCGAGCGGAACTAGCGAGCGAACAATACACTCCACTGACGCCAGTGTTGGAAGGGGTTGTCATCTTGAAGAAGAATCCTGAATGGGCAGAGGAAATGGTGGCATAGAAAATTTTAGCTTTTGCAAGGACGACTTTCATTTGCGTCTTCATTTTTGCACTCGCTTCCCTAAACCATGACGGTGATGCAACTTATGGTGCAGCCGTTTGGTATCATGAACGCTTTGCGCGAAAAGTTCATAATCCCTTTGAGTGCAACGGGAGCTCTAGCTGTGGCTGTGTGCGCCCCAAAAAGCACAGGTTTGTACAAGTTGTGTGGTGCGTCGTTGACCGAAACAGTCAAACGCGTCATCTGATATCGTAAATCTTAGAAAGGTGGACCATGGCCACGGCATCAGTTATGATGATTTTCAGTGCAACGTGTTTCTTCCTCCTCGAGACTGAAAAGTACGGAGGCATTCGAGCCGTCTTTGATGGACGACCTTGGAGAAATATGAAAGGCCTCATGGAGGGTTCCGTAGACGAACCAAGCGCCGAGTCAAAAGTATGTCCATTCACAGGTGAAGAAGCTCGCGGCACTTGCCCGATCTGCCACTCCATAGTCTCACAAAATGGTTATTATCACGTACGTATGTCGATGTGATGTGATATTTCACAAAGTTACTTAACATCACGCTCGTAGGGTGATCCACCTATTCTACACTCAGTTGCCGGGGACTCCATCCTCGAACATCGACAGGCTATGGAAGCAAGCGAGAGAGAAGATAAACCCAGGCTTGGACGTATTCAGCTAGACACCTTGATTAAATATCGAGGAAACTTTTTGTTTGCCACCATCAGCCCTTCTTGCAAAGGTTGCTATATAAAAGCTTGGTGTTGGAGCGTTGGCTATCGAATGGTTTGGCAATCCACAATTTTAGGCTTCAACACGATGTTATGCAGCTACCTATTTGGTGAGGAAGTGAGAATATTTGATTTGAAAAGTATACTTCTTTGTTTATCTATGTTCTTTTCGGTCTCTACGGTTTGTATGTTGCTTTCTCTTCTCGCTACGGCCATCACATTTGTGCGCGAGCATCCATACATGATGGAAACCGACGTGGCACCGAAATTCTTGGCGCGGCACCTGGGAGTCCTCGAAAAGGTAATTGTGCAAATGTCTGATCCTTGCGCGAAATTCGGAGTGAATCCGACGAAAACATATTGGAAATGGTTGTGGAGCATTAAAAAAGAGTGAAATCGCGAATGCAACGAGAGAGGAGCATGCGCAAATTCGAAGTACACTTGTTAGTACTCAACTGTAACTGATGTGACGTGACGAATTTGAGATTAAAGAGCAAGACGCTTCGTGCGGCTTCGAACGCCGACTGGTGTGTAAACTGTGTTGGTTAAATGATTTCTATTGTTGTTGTTGACCTGGCATCATTTCGTTTGACGCTGGATTGCGTTTATCGAGCTCGACCCATGACAGATATGAGCCGCCGCGAAGCTCAGCCAGGCGAACTTGTCTGTTGCGCTTCCGCACGTCGTCACGTTCTCGGGCGTTATCGCGCTCCTTACTTTCGTGATCTTCAAGTCGACTCCTCTCGTTACTAGCTCCCTCGAGGGCCGTGATACCCTGCAAATTACAATAAGCTTTAATCCAAAGTGAACTGAATCGTGATTTCCGACTACGCACCTCTGCGATTGGAGTTGGAAGATCCGTAAAGTCCTTGTCGTAATCATCGAATCGAATGTCCCCGTGTGCATTGAAAAGACGGTCCCACCAGCTGTCACTCGGCTGCGGGTTCTTGGTATTGAAGAGCTCCAAATTCATTTTCTTTAAATAGATCACGAAACCATCGTCATCGTGGCCACCTGACAGTCGTAAATCGCATTAATGAACAGAAAATCCTAATTCGTAGAACGCAACTTACCAAGATGTACCCACGCAGACTCTTCCGGAATGATTGGACGAAATAATTCCCCCTGCATCATAAGAACATGAATTAATTTGTGATAATCAAATAATTCATTGAAATTGTTACCTCCAGATAAATTCGTCCAGTCTTCTTACAATTCACTCTGACGGTCGAAGACGTGATGCAAACATCGAGATCTTCTTTCTTCGCGTCCTTTGGAACTTGCAACGCCTGCACTGCGATTTCAGATGAGCTTTGGTGCCACCTACACGACTTGTCCTGAACAATAATTAATTAAAATGCCAGGCGATCATAATCAATTCTTGTGCGCGTGCGTACCATCATTTCAGCCCAAACTTCGCGTTTGTGCATTCCTTTTGAACTATAGTGCACCTGTGACATGCAAAATCCCGATTTGTTCACTCGTTCGACCGGAGATCCATCGTTGTAAACTAATTTGTAAGTTCTGTAAGGGAGCTCCATATCGGTAGGTGGTCTTGCAGCTACAACAATCTCTTTGCCGCTTTTCAGAGTTGATAGGATGACATCCTGCAGCTTAGTGACTCTGCTAACCATTTCTTCCGATCTTAACTCTTTCAAATCACCTAAAAGTATGAATTTAATCAATCAATTAATTTCATCGCCTGATATTTAAATGATTCAAAACTCACCTTCAACTCTCGATGGCTCGCCCATCGTGACTCGAGTGCCCTGTCCGCCCAGCATTAATATATCGCGTGCTTGAACTTTGCAGAGCATTTCCTGCGAAAGTCGCATCAATCAACACTTTCGTTGGCAATTAATTCCCATACCTTGGCTTTTAATTCCACTTCGCCGACGAGCAAGCGATACTTCACAACGACGCATTTAACGCCGTCCAGAGAGCGTTGATTCACATTCTCGATCAAAACATCCTCCTTCTTGATTTCAGCACCTGTCGCCACGCACAGCCGAAACTCCTCTCGAGCGCGCGAGTCGAACTTTAACAGTGAACCATTTGGGAAGTGGGCGTCGACGGCAACGATGTACGTCGTCGCCTTTGGTACCGCTTTCAAACCGTATTCTGTAGCCTCGTACTGATCGTTTACATCGCTGAGCACTCGACCCATATCGACATCTTTCATATTGGCGCACATCGCGTTGAATGCGTGCGCGAAAGCTGGGTATGTGGTAGGAAGCTCGGAGAGTGCCGAGAAGCACTTTGCCGCTGAACTCGAGTCGCCCGTGCCAAATCGCTCTTCGTATGCTCTGCCCAACTCGAACCACGCCCAAGCTTTGGTGATAACCTTATCCTGCGTGTACACACGAGTGAACGAGTCTTTCTTGTACGTGAAGAACATCTCGTCATCAGTCGTAGCTAGTGAAGTATCGTCTTGTAACTGCACGAGCGCCATCGCAGCATCGGCTCGCGCCTGTTTAAAGCACAATGCTTGACGATACATACTCGCTCGCTGCACGTAAGCCATCGCCGAACTCATTGGCGACATATTCCAGTGCTGAACGAATCGATAATAATCGCCGGGCTTGTTGCTACTCTCATCGATACCCTTGATTTGACAGAACATAGCCTCTGTCATTTCAAGTGCAGTGACGGTTTCCAAGTGCGCCGGCTTCATCACCTCTCGAGACTGGTAATCATCAAGCACTTCCAGAATCCATTCCCCAATCTGCTCGCGCGTGAAGTGTGTAATCGTGCGATTCATCACTTTAACGTGCTCATCGCGTACCGCGCGATCGACTTCCGTCTGAAGCCTGAGCGACGTCTTGTATGCGGCAAGCGCGAGCGGGTACTGATGAAGCTCAAAGTGTGCAGCACCTTTTCGCCACCACGCCTTACTGAACGACGGAGTCAGTGCAATTGCACTTTCAGCGTCATTTAACGCTGCTTTAAAGTTCGCCGCTCTGGCGTATGCAATCGAACGGTTACATAGCACTTTGCTTCGTTCGCCAACGCTGCCGACGCGCAGGACATCCAAGCATTTTGTATACGTCTCGTATGCCTCCTTGTACCGTCCCCTCTCGAGCGCGTCCTTGGCTTTCGATTTGAAATGTTCCACTTTGACTTGAATAAAATCCTTCGATGACGTAAACGTCGACTCTTCGTCGTCGTATCGCATCGTCGTCGAGTGTAGTCTTGCTTTGACGTGCGTTTGAACACAAGATGATGCGTGCTTGGGCGTGTTAGTCGTCCGTGCGCGGTCGCGGAAAACTGTGCGGTTGAGTCACGCGGAAAAAATATTTATTATTTGTCGTTTTGTTCTCTCCAATCGCTCCGTCGTCGTCGTCGTTTCGTCGTCGATCGCGTGTGAGTGCGTCGTCTCACGTGACGCTCGCTGGGACAAAAAGCAGCCGTTTTTTAGAAACGCACCAAAAAACCGCTTTCCGTCAACGACGACGGACGTCACGAAACCATCCACGGTGCGCGACGGCGAGATGATCAACGAAAGATGCGACGCGTAAAAAATTCTTCGCCCGACGACGGTCGCGCGCGCATCCAACCGTCGGTCACGGTCGCCTCAACGTCGTCTCGTCCTCCGTCGTCGCGTCGCGTGCACCCAACCCACGGTCGTTCGCGCGCCATTTCGCGCACCCGTCAACGATTTCATTTCTTCCATCGATGAGCGCCGATCGCCTTCCCGAAGCTCTGCGCGAGAGATTAAAAGCGCGAGGAATCTTACGAAGCGCGAACGTCGAGGACGATGCGCCGTCGACGTCGGGAAAACGCGCGCGAGACCCCGGCGAGGACGACGGTGAACGACTCCCAGAAGGGTGGAAAGCGAAGAAAGACGAAAAGTACAACAAGGTGTACTACTACAATAAAAAGCTGAACAAAACGCAATGGGAACGACCACAAATGCCAGGCAAAGAAATCACCGCGAGCGAGCAGCGAGGGAGCGCGAGTGCGAATGAACCTCAACCTCGAGCGGAGACGAAGCGAACGCCGCCGCCGCCGCCGCTTCCACCGGGTTGGAGTGCAGCTGTGGATCCAACGTCGAAGAAGGAGTATTACTTCAATCCACACACGCAAAAGACATCGTGGGAACGACCGTGCGATGGGGCTTCGGCCGTAGGTATGCGTAGGTGTTTAGGATGCGGCGGATTCGGACGCGGTTTGGTGAAGGAGCATGGTTACTGCTTGCACTGTTCGCGCGCGTTGCGAAAGTACCCGCCCGGCGTGAGCTCGTTAGATGTCGTTGAAAACGAGTTCATCACGAAGACTCAGCGCGATCGAGCGCGCGTGACGCCACCGCCGCCAAAAGTAGAACAAGGAACGAAACCAAGCGTGACACGAGCGCCAAATGTGTCGACGAACAGCATCGGTCCCACCGGTCTGTCGCACCGCGGCACCCAGCATCCACCATTGACGAAGAAAGTCCCCGTTCGAGCAGCTCCCGTGAAAAGCGATGAACCACTTGATCCTATGGATCCCGCGGCGTATAGCGACGCGCCGAGAGGCACATGGGGCAGGGGCATAGAAAAGTCGCGCGAAGGTCCATCGTGATAAGTACAGTTGGTAGTTACATATTTATTCCTATGCCTCTTCGTCCTCGCGAAGGTATAAGTATCCCCGCTCGAAAAGCTTTAAAACAAGCGATAGGGCTTCTTCGTCGAAATCGAGCGCCTCTGTTTGTGTGTCTTCTTCGTAAAGCTCGCCTCGATTTGAAATAACGCGCGCTGTTTTCAAAGCAGCGTCGCTCGTGACATCCCAGCACTCACCATTCGCGAAGAATAGTGCGTTCTTCAAGCTTCCATCGGCGACTTCGTCGACGAAAGCGAATCGCACATCTTCGCGTGCGACTAACATGGAATGTTCCCATTCTCCTATTAACTCTTCTACGCTCACTTGACTGTCTTCGTCTTCTATCTCTCCACCTGTGCGCGCGGTAACGTGACATCCAAACCATCTCGCAACTTCGGCATCATTCTTCGGGTACGTTCGCTTCAACATTTCTGACGCCGCGGAAATGGAGTCTGCGGATATCGCTCCAACGTCTTCTGCAGGCTTGAGCCACGGGTCTGACCATCGCAAGCCCTTGACTTTCTCCGTCGCTTGCGACGTATAAGACAAGATGAGCTCATCAATCGTGGGCGCTAAGAATCCAATACTGAGAGTCACGCTCACGCCGGGGGTGGAGTTCACTGCCACGCCATTGTGCGCTACCTTGGGCGGGAGGTAAAGCATGTCGCCTGGCACGAGCACGAACGAATCGTCCTCGATGAACTCCTTGAGTACGCGAATCGCGCAATTCGGCACAAACGCATCGTCGTTATCGGGCCAATATTTTTCATTCGTCGCCACTGACCAGCGTTTTTCGCCTTCGGCTTGAAGAAGAAAGACATCGAAATGATCGCTATGCGGGCCAACGCCTCCGCCATCTGGTGATACGCTCGCTTGAATATCCGCGATGCGCCACCGGGGAAAACATCCAAATAATTCCAACAAGTCTCCGATAGGCTCGACTTGCACGTCCAAGTCGTTCACGATTAAACTCCATGGTTTATCCGTTGGTAACGACGTGAGTTCTTCCTCGCTGAATGGTCCTAACTTTTTTTCCCACGATGCGTCGTCGTCTCCTCGCCGTACGAATAAGCGCGCGCTCGAATCCTCTTCGCACGCGACGCCTGCGATTTCATTCCCATCCAACGGTGGCTTGAAATCTCGAATCGCCCGTCGAACGATGAGAGGTTTTTTTTGCCAATATTCATTCATAAACTTCGCGCTCGTTTCGTCATCGAATGGGAGCTCGACGTTCGTCCACGTCTCCACCGCGCGCGAGGACGACGACGCTTCGGTCGTTGGTTCGTTCGTTGTCCCAAATGGTCGTCGAGCTCGGCGCGCCGTCGCGCGCGCGTTTCGCGCGATCGCGTCCATTCCGTGCGACGCTCGCGCGCGCGCGTGCGACATCTCCCCCGTCGCCCGTCGCCCGTCGCCTTACGCTCGTGGCGATTCCTC
>Ga0222712_10004075_pt1 | contig 15485 bp, 20 predicted proteins | sample C33_657DmetaG_FD_165043 | JGI IMG/M metagenome (GOLD analysis project Ga0222712, IMG submission 165043) | Estuarine water microbial communities from San Francisco Bay, California, United States - C33_657D | ecosystem: Environmental > Aquatic > Marine > Unclassified | place: USA: California... | reverse complement strand
CGCGTCACTTTTAGTATCTAAAATGGCGCAAAATAGCGGTTTGGCTGGCGAACTGGCTGAAACTAACCCGATTAAGTCAGAAGGCGGCGAAGCTGAACTAGTAACACAAGTGCATAGTTATACAGACATACACAAGCCCAGGTTAGAAACTATGTGTAATCGAAACGGCTTATATTTTGCTGACGCTGTAAAAAATTGGGCAAAAGACTTTTTAGAAGTTGACTTAATGCCCTGGCAATATCACATTGCTACTGGTTTACTAGCGCACGACGAAAACGGCGATTTATTGCACCGGCAGGGCCTTCTATCGGTTGCGCGTCAAAACGGCAAAAGCTTTTTGCTGTCTGGCATTGTAGGTTTTTGGGCTACGGTTATGCCAAAGCTTCGCGGTAAGCCACAAACAATTATTACTACTAGTCACCGATTAGATACAGCGCTTGAACTGTTTAACCAGGTAGCACCGATATTAGAAAAAGAATTTGGCGCAATTCTGACGTGGGCAGTAGGCCGTAATGAAGCCAATATGCCGGACGGTACGCGCTGGCTTGTGCGCGCCGCTACCCCGACTTCGTTTCACGGTTTAACAGCTGACCTAGTTTGTATTGACGAACTTTGGGCAGTATCGCCAGACAGCGTAAGCGTAGGTTTATTGCCTACTATGCGTACTCGTAAAAGCCCGCTGCTATTTATGACGTCTACAGCTGGCGACGAATCTAGTAAAGAAATGCAGCGCTGGCGTGAACAAGGTTTACGCGCTATAGATGAAAAGAAAACTAGTTCGCTGTATTTTGCCGAATATTCGCCTAGTTCAGACATTGACCCTATGACGCCTGAAGCGTGGATAAAAGCAAACCCAGCTTTAGGCAACACACTTACCCTAGAAGTCATACAGGCTGAAGCTGAACAGCCGAACCGTAACGCATTTTTGAGAAGTTCGGTCAATTTGTGGACGGCCAGCGCTAACGGCTGGCTACAGCCTGGCGTATTCGAAAAATTGGTAACAGCTGAACTTATGCCAAAAGGCGGCGTACTGGCCATAGAACAAAGTCAAGATGAGTCACGCTATGTAGGCGTTAGGGCCGCTATGAACAGTCACGGTCAAATTCAAATAGCTGTTGAATTTGTTAAAGACACTTTGGCAGATTGCTGGCAGGCTGTAGAAAACGCTTGTTTAGACCAGACTACGCGCCTACTTATTACGCCAGCTTTTGAAATGTCTTTACCTACAAAGTTTGAAAGGCGCGCGTCTATGGTAGGTAATCGCGAACTACAGCGCTGGACTGTGGGCGCTAGGGCAGCGATATTAGAAGGCAAAATAAGGCACGACGGTAGCGCGCTGTTAACTCAACATTGTTTAAGGGCCGTAGCCGTAAAAAACCAGGGCGCGGTTACTTTGTCTAGTTTGCGTAGCCCTGGGCCTATCGAATTGGCGCGCTGTTTAGTGTTCGCGGTAGCTATGGTTTCGAAGCCTGCCATTATGGGTAAACCTATGATAGTTAGCCAAAGAACAGCAATATAATTTTGTTTTATGGCTAATATGTTTTGTGGGTAGCCGTCAAGTTATTTAGCTTTCTCGTAGGGTAATTGTGGCGGCTACCTATCATTACAAAATTTTAAGAATTGTGGCATACTTGCGCTATGGCTTTATTCAACTTTAAACCTGTACCAGAAAAAGTAGTTAAAGCCGCTGCCGGTTACGCTGCAGACCGTACAGGTAATAACGCTGGCGCTTCACAAATAGGCAATTTCTTTGCGTACCAATCTGGCCAAATTCGACAGCGCTTTATGCAAGTGCCAACTATAAGCCGGTCACGCGATTTAATGGCGTCAGTTATTGGCTGCCTAAAATTAGAACAATTTAAAGAAATCTGGAATGGCGAAAAAATCGAACTGTTACCAGAAGCGCCCCGCAGCTGGCTATCAAGAATTGACAAAGGCGTTACAAATAACTTTATTCTAAGTTGGTCCTTCGACGATTTATTTTTCGTTGGTAGGTGCTTTTGGTACATATCCGAAAGAGATAGTTCAGGTTATCCCAGTTCGTTTACTCGTTTACCTGCCGCTATGGTCACAACACAAGACCAGGCACAAAGTAACGGCGTATGGTTTGGGCCGTCTAAACAAATATTGTTTCAAGGTTTACCAATTCGTTACGAGGATTGCGTACAATTTATTTCACCAATTCAAGGCCTAATTTATACCGGCGCAGTTTCGGTAGATACAGCGCTAAAACTTGAACAGGCCCGCAACCGAAACGCAAGTAGTTTGCAGCCAGCGGTAACGCTTCGACAAAAAAGCGGTGAACCTATGTCAGCGCAAGAGTTACGCGATTTAGCGGCCGCCTATGACGAAGCGCGCTATTCGTCTGCTACTAGTGCTGTAAACGAATTTGTAGAAGTTATACACAACACTTCTACGCCAGACAAAATGCTTTTAATTGACGCTGCAGAATACCAGGCAAAAGATTTAGCAAGAATTGCTAACGTACCCGCCTATCTTGTTTCGGTCAGTATTGGAAATTACAGCTACGTTTCAAGTGCAGAAGCTTCTAGGGATTTATACAAGTTCGGCGTAAAACCGTACATAGATTGCATACAAGAAACGTTAAGCGCTAACAATGTTTTACCGCGCGGCACGATAGTAAAATTTGATATAGAAAGTTATTTAAATACAGATTACGAAAATATGAAACCTGAAACAGAAATAAAAGTAAACGAAACGGCGGTAAATAATGCTTAGACTTATTCCACAAGATTTAACTTTGGACGCTGCGCCTGCCGGTATGAATACCCCCCGCAGGACGCTTGCAGGCGTAGCGGTTCAATACGAAGTAGAAGCCGTAGTTTCTGACGGTCAAAAAGTAAAGTTTGCTACTGGGTCATTACCGTTAGAAGGTAAGAAACCTAAAATGTATTTATATCACGACAGTTCTAAACCCATTGGCTTAGTTAACAGCCGCGAATTAGTAGGCGATACTGTGCTTTTTGAAGCCACAATTTCACAGACCCGCGACGGTGACGAAGCGCTACAACTAGCAAAAGACGGCGTATTAGACAGCGTTTCAGTAGGTATTATGCCTATTGAATTTAGCTTTGACGAAGCCGGAACAATGGTTATAACTAAAGCAGACTGGCAAGAATTAAGCCTGCTACCTTTCGGCGCTTTTGAAGCCGCTAAAGTAGAACGAGTAGCGGCCAGTATCCCCGAAACAGAACCCGAAATAGTGTTAAATAGTAATCAAGACCAACCAACAGAGGTAACAGAAATGACACAGCCACAAGAAGCCCCACAAGTTATAGAAGCAGCGCAAGTATTGACATACGCGCAACCGCGTAAACTTCGTTTGCCTAGCACGTCCGAATATATCGCTAGCTATGTGCGTGGCGGTTCAGATTTTGCGACAATGAACGCAAACATTAAACAAGCAGTAGTAGAAGCAGCGCCAGGCGTAGCACCATATGTAAATACTGAAAGCACGCCAGGTATTTTGCCAGAAATAATTACAGGTTCTGTATATGACGGGCTTAACCCAGTTCGCCCGTTTGTTAGTGCTATTGGTACGCGCGCTATGCCTGCGTCTGGTGCAACTTTTCGCCGCCCAAAAATTACGACACGGCCAGTAGTCGCGCAACAGTCCGCACAATTTGACACACTTAACGCGTCAACTGTTGTCGTATCAAATAACGATATTTCAAAACTTAGTTTTGGTACATATGTAACCGTTTCTGAACAAGACCTTGACTGGTCAGACCCTGCAAGTATCGACATTATTTTAAACCAGTTAGCTATTGCTTACGGACAGGCCACAGATAATTACGCTATTGACACTTGCCACGCCGCAATTTCTCAAACTTCTAGCGTGGCTGATACTGCGGTAGGTGCAGACTGGGTAGCAGCAATTTACGAAGGCGCAAGACTTATTTCTGTAGATACAAACTATTTACCTACTCATATGTTCGTAACGCCTGGCAGCTGGAAAGCGCTTGCAAGTTCAGTAGATGACCAAAATAGGCCAGTTTTCCCATTCGTGGGCGCGCCTAACCTTATGGGTCAAAACGCTGCCGGTAATTCGTCTGCTACTAGTTGGAATGGCAACCCGCTAGGCCTTGTGCTTGTAGTTGACCGTCACGCCCCAGGTTCATTTATGGGCCACGCTGCCGGACCAGCCGCAGGCTTCGAATTCTACGAACAGCAAAAAGGCGCAATTTCTGTAGACGTACCCGCAACACTCGGCCGCACGATTGCGTTTAGAGGTTATGCAGCTGGCTTTATGGCTGACGCTACAAAATTTGTTAAGTTCGTTTAACTAGAAAGAAGGCCAGCTATGGCCGTTTATTCGGTTCAACAAAAATATTTAACCGATAACTACGCGGTAATACGTTTACAAACAAACGCCGAACCGCTAGAAATTGGCCAAAGTTTTACACTTGCAGGCGTAGACGCAACATTTAACGGCACGTATGTAGTACGCGCGTTACCGCAATATTATTTTACTGGCGTAGACCTGCAAGGCTTTTTTCTTTACGATAACCAGCTACCTATAAGCAACCAGGTTTTATTTGCTAAGACTGCTGCCAATGTAGAAATAGTTGCCGCTACCGGCACGTTAACGGCTTCAATAACTTGTACGTGGATTACCGCAGCCCAGATAGAGGACTGGCTAGGTATCGGTACAGCTACGGCAGCGGATACAGCATTTTTAACTTCGTGTGCTTCAGCTGCTAACGCTTTTTGTTTTAGGCGAAGGCAAGAAAACGGCTACATAGACAGCGCTACTACTGTGCCTAGTAATGACGTTTCTTTAGGCGTAATTATGTATGGCGCAGCCTTATATCGACAGCGTGGCAGTATTAGCGATTTCGCTAGCTTTGACGGTTTAGGTACTGGTAACACTTTCGGTTTATCGCCAATGGTTAAGCAGCTGTTAGGCGTTGACCGCCCGCAGGTTGCGTAATGCCACAAAACTTTACAGACCTATTCAATACAGCGCTAACAAACTTAACGGCAACCCTTACCGCTGTAACCGGTCTACAAGTAGTAAATGACCCGCGCAACCTAGTACCGCCTTGCGCTTTTATAGACGCGCCCAGCTTCGAAGCGTTTAACGCCAATATAGTTAAAATGCTGTTTCCAGTAAGGGTAATAACTTTAGGGCCAGGCAACTTAGACGCGCAACGCAGCCTACTTAACCTGGCGTCTTTAGTGCTAGGTGCTAATGTTGGCGTAACAGACGGTAGGCCTACAGAAGCCCTAGTAGGCGGCGTAGCCTATCCGGCTTACGATATTACGGTAACTATGCAAGCCCAGACGGCGTAAAGGATTTATGGAAACTTATTTAATAACGTCAGACAGGTTAATTTGGAAACGCGGCGACATTGTGACCGCCAAAGATTTAGAACACGTCAACATACAATTACTTGTAGAAGGCGGGCATATATCCCCACAAGTAGTAAAGAAATCTGCTAAAACTAAAGATACAGAAACCGAAAAGGACTAACCCAATATGGCAACTACCGTTTATCTCTCAAACCCAGCGCTAACTATTAACAGCGTAAACCTCACAGACCAGGCTACAAGCGCAGTTTTAAGCTACGTTTACGAACAGTTAGAAACAACTGCATTCGGTGATACCGGCCGCAAGTTTGGCGGTTCGGCTGTAACTTCGCTACAAAACAATACTTTCGAAGTAACGCTATACCAAAGTTACGCAGCGTCAGAAACAGAAGCCACCATTTATGGCCTAGTAGGTATTCAGACCACAATTGAAGTATCGCCTACTGCAGCTGGTCTAGCAACACCTAGCGCTACCGCGCCGCTATATACGCTTACAAATTGTTACTTAGAAAGTCACACGCCAATTAACGCAAGTTTGGGCGAACTGTCGACTATTACGCTTACGTTTGCGGGTGGAAATCTTACTAAAGCAGTTTCATAATGTCGCGGCTTTGGCCGCTGATAATTACAAAAACAAGCTACGCCAATAAAACGGCGTACGAGAAAGGTAACTAATGCAATTAACACTTAAAGCCGTATTTAAAGACGGCACAAACTACGAAGTGCAAACTAACTTAATGACAATAGTTTTATGGGAAAGAAAATATAGGCGTAAAGCTTCAGACATTGCTAACGGTATAGGCGTAGAGGATTTAGCGTATATGTGTTACGAAGCCAGCCGCCTAAACGGCATAGTAGTACCAGTTAACTTAGACGCATTTATTACAAGTCTTACAAACATTGAAGTAGTAGACCAGGCAACCGATTTAAAAGCAGACCAGGCACAGTAAGTCACCTAATGGCAGAAGTCTTAGTAACGTGCCACTACTGGCCTAGCCATATCGAATTTAACGTAGGTGATTTATATACCGTTGTAGAAATATTGAACAAGAAAAATAAAACGTATGTTTGAAAAAAAAACGGTGCTACAAATACAAGGCGTACAGCAAACTTTGGCCGAATTAAATAAATACGATAAGGTTTATAGGCGCGAAGTAACTAAACGCATTAAAGGCGCTGGGCAAGAAATCATTACTACAGCCCGCGAACTTATCGGCACTACGCCGCCGCTGTCTGGTATGGCGCGCGGCAAACTTATTAAAGGCCGTGAGGTTTACTGGGATAACCGAACCGCTAAAGCTGGCATAAAAATTAAAGTAGGTAGGCGCGCCAGCCGAGGCGGCACAGTTCAATTTAAAGATAAATTTGACGCAGAAAATAACCCGCGTGAAAGCCATAGCGTAACTTTTAAAGCTAGGCCATACGGGCTTATGGTTGCCCAACAGTTAGACGCTGCCGGTTCGATATATGACCACGCAGGTATCAAAACAAAAAATACTAACTTTGTAAATAATTTAAATGTTGAAGTAGGTTTACAGCCCCGCGCCATTGACCCAGCCGTAGAAAAACATAGATATACGGTGCAATATGCTGTTAAAGAAATAGTAGACGAAGTAGCCCAGGTACTCAACAAGAAATTGAAAACCCGCTATGGCAATTAACATACCGATAACGTCAAGTTTTGACGATAAAGGATTAGGTAAAGCCCAAAAGGCTTTAGGTGCTTTCGGCGTCGACGCTAACAAAGGTTTTGCAGGTTTAACAAAATCTACCCTTATTGCTACTGCCGCTATCGGTGCAGCTGTTGGCGCTGTAGGCGCGTTTGCATATAAAGCTATTCAAGCGGCGTCAGATTTTAACGAAGCTATAAGTAAAAATAAAGTAGTTTTTGGTGCAATATCTAAAGAAGTAGAAGCGTTTGCACGTACCGCTAACACGGCTTTAGGCGTATCAGAAACGGCAGCGCTACAGGCAGCTGGCACGTTTGCTATGTTTGGTAAAGCCGCTGGGCTTGCTGGTAAAGATTTAAGCGATTTTAGTTTAGACCTAGTAACTTTGGCGTCCGATTTAGCGTCGTTTAATAACACTTCTGTAGATGATGCTATAACGGCTTTAGGTTCGGCGTTACGCGGCGAAGCTGAACCGCTACGAAAATACAACGTACTTTTAAGCGACGCAACGCTAAAAGCGGCGGCAACTGAATTAGGTATCTATTCGGGTAATAAAGCGTTAACGGCGCAACAAAAAATATTAGCGGCACAAAAAGTTATATTCGAACAAACAGGCGACGCGCAAGGCGACTTTAACAAAACTTCAAGCGGGTTGGCAGCGCAACAAAAAATATTAGGCGCAACATTTGACGATATACAACAAAAATTAGGTCAAGCATTTTTACCTATATTGCTTAAAGTTGTGACGTTTTTAAACGAAAACGTAGTACCAGCTTTTGAACGAGTAGCAGAAGTTATAGGCGAAAAAGGTTTAGTAAAAGGTTTACAGCAAGCTTTATACGAAATGGGTAACAGCGGTACAGCGCTTATAAATGGATTTAAAACTATTGCAGTAAACGCCGCCAAAGCCGCAAACGTACTTTACAAATTTACGGTTATTGCTGCCGCGTCCGTAACGGCTTTAATTAACCCAGCTAAAGCTATAAAAATGTTAGGCAACGTATTTAACGAATTTATAGACGTCAAAAAACTTGAAGCAAGCTTCAGTTCGTTTATATCCGGTATTGGCAATATGGCTAGCGCGTCTGGCTATTCAAGTTTCGCCGCTAAAAAACTGGCTGAGGACGCTAAAGGCGCTGCCGATATGGCAGAACTATTAGGCGAAAAAGCAGACGATACACCAAAGGGCGCGGCATCGAAAATAAACAAAATGGCGCAAGCCGCTAAAAAGGCAGCTGACACACTTAAAAAAGAAATGGCGCAAGGCGTCAAGGACGCTGCAGAAGCTTTGAATAAAGAAATGGCAGAAGCGTTAGACAGCGCTAAAAGCCGGTTAGAAAGCGCGCAAGACGCTTTTAATGCGTTTAGCGGTTCAGTTCAAAACGTTATTACCGAAAGCCTTAATTTTGGTAAAGCTTTTGAGGAAGGCGGCGAGGACGCAGGGCTTACCTTTTTTAGCGCTTTACAAAAACAAGCAGACAAAGCTAAAGAGTTTGCAGGCTTAGTAGAAAAGCTTTTAGCCGCTGGTTTATCGCGCGAAGCTTTACAGCAAGTTATAGACGCAGGCGTAGAAAGTGGCGCGTCTATTGCTAAAGAACTTTTACAGTCAAGCGCTAACGTGCTAAGGGCTAACACACTTGTAAAAGACACAAACGCGATTGCTAAAACTATTGGTGACCTATCGGCAAGCAAGTTTTACGCTGCGGGCGTATCTAACGCGCAACAGTATTTAGCGGGCGTAGAAGCCGCTATGGCTGTAGCACAGTCAAAACTAGCTGGCACAGGCCTAACGCTGGCAGACGTTAAAGGTATTAGCGCGGGCTTTAACGAAGCGATAAGCCCTATAGAAAGCGTTATGCCAATAATCGAAGCCCCGCGTACGCCAGGCGTTATACCTATTGGCGCGCCTACAGACAAAGGCAACCCGCTAGGCGAAGGCGGCGTAACAATAAACGTAAACAGCCAGCTAGCCACTAAAGCAGAAATAGGCGAAGCGGTCAATAATGCGCTAATTGCTTATAACCGTTTGTCAGGCCCGCTGCAACTTGAAATAGCGTAATGGCTGGCGTAGCTGTAGCCGGTTCTGGCAACTATGAACTATTTGTAGATACAGGATTTTTACAAGACGCATTTATTTTAGATGACGCAGTGGCAGGCGTATTAGATAATACGCAATACGTTTTAGACGGCACTACAAATTTTGCAGCAATTTTAGACGGCTGCGTTAATGTGCGCGTAAAACGTGGACGGCAAGACATAGGCGACCAGTTCGGCGCTGGCACAATGAGTTTTACTCTTAGCGATACCAGCGGAATTTTTAACCCGTTTGACGAACAAAGCCCATATTTTGACAGCGCAACCGCGCAACCTGGCTTAGCGCCTATGCGAAAAGTAGAACTAGTTCGATATGACAGCCTTAACGTACCGCAATATATTTTTAAAGGCTACATAATAAATTATAACTACGATTTTGTTTTAGGCGGCATTGACGTAGTTACCGTTTTTTGTGGTGATGACCTTTATTTATTAAGCCAGACAGTTTTAGACGAATTTAACGTTTCTGAACAATTAAGTAGCGAACGTTTAGAAGCTGTTTTAGATTTACCAGAGGTCAACTTTCCGATAGCGGCCCGCAACATTTCTACCGGTACGCAAACGTTAGGCGGCGCGGCAGCCTTTACGGTTGACCAGGGTACTAACGCGCTGGCGTATTGTGTGCAGATTAACGAAGCTGAACAGGGCCGCCTATTTATGTCGAATGACGGCCAGCTAACTTTTCAACCGCGTATAGGCAACACTCTTAGCGGCCCAGTAGCAGACTTTCACGATGACGGCACAAACATAAAATATAACGAGTTAGGTATTTCTTTCGAAGCTGACCAGGTAGTTAATCGCGCTGTAGTTCAAATTTTGGGTAGCAATAACCCACAAGTAGCAGATGACGTAGCCAGCCAGGCAACGTATTTTATTCAAACTACAAGCATTACTAACAGCCTTTTACACAATGACACGGCAGCCGCAACGTTGGCCGCCTACCTTTTAGACGGCGAACCGCAAGCCCGCTATACGTCTGTAGGTACGGCGTTTAATATGTTGACTAATCCGCAGCGCGAAACGTTAGCGGCGCTAGATATCGGCAACACAATTACCATAGAAAAAACGTTTGCCAGCGGGGCAGGCACTATTGAACTTGCACAAGAACTAGCAATAGAAGGTATTGAACATACTTTAGAAATACGCACAGGCCATAAAATTATGCTGTTTACCAGCCCAACTAACGTCGTATACGAACTAGTGCTAGATGACCCAATTTTAGGCATACTCAACGGGGATAACGTTTTAGGATAATCTGAAAGGACTTATGGCAACTACTCCCTACCCTTTTGTCGCGGCGAGTGTTTTAACCGCGTCAGAACTTAACTCAACTTTTAACATACCAGTAAGCACTAAAACGGCTAGCTATACATTGGTGGCTACTGACGCAGGCAAACGTATAGTAATGAACTCAGCCAGCGCCACAACAATTACGGTAAATACTTCGCTATTTTCGGCAGGCGATAATTTAGAAATTTCTAACATTGGTGCAGGCGTTTGTACGGTTACGGCTGGTACGGCTACTGTGTCAAGCGCTGGGCCGTTAGCAATACCGCAACACGGGGGCGGCACACTTTATTTTACTAGTGCAGGCGTTAGTACATTTTTTGGGTCAGCAGGCCCAGCCGCTTCAAGCGGTCTAACCTTAATAAATAGCACAACTTTTAGCGGCGTTACTTCTATTACCATTAGCAATGCGTTTAGCGCAACATATAGAAATTACAAAATTTTAATAACTAATATGCTTGCAACTGACAGCACCCCGGCAATTGAGTTAACGTTCGGCACTACAACAACAAATTACCAATTTTCAAGAGCTACTTCAACTTCAACACAATTCGAAAATTTTGCCGACGGTTCGTCAAGCACGACAAGAATACTTTTTACCGACATTTCAACAACTATTCCAACCCAATCAACTATTGAAATTTTGGCCCCGTTTTTATCGCAAAAAACTTTTGTTAACGCTTTTTCTACCGGTTACCAAAATAATTTGTTTTACTCAACTTTAGGCTGTCAAACAGATACCACAAGTTTCACGTCATTCAAATTAAAAGAAACGAACACGGTAAATTTTTCAGGACAAATTGAAACCTACGGCTACGCAATTTAGGACATTATGACCACACCACAAATTAGTATTCACGATTGCATTACAGGCGAAACGATTACTAGAGAAATGAACGCCGCCGAACTTGCACAACTTGAACTAGACAAAGCGCAAGCAGAAAAAGACGCTAAAGCAGAGGCTAAAATCCAAAAAGCATTAACAGACAAACGGCAAACAATTCTTGACCGGCTAGGACTTACCGCAGACGAATTTAAAACATTGGTTAGCGCACTATGAACACAAACAAAGTAAATAAAAGCCATAGACAGATAGGCGACCAGACTACAAAAGGCGGCGTAATTGGTATTATTATTTATGCGTTATCGCGTAACAATGTTGACCCAGTTTTAATAGGTTTACTTGTGCCAGTGGTGGCAAGTGTGCTTGCGTGGGTAAGCACTAAAATAGGTGACCCCGATTTAGCTTGTTTGTTTATACCAAACGATAAAGATAAGTGAAGCCGTACACAGTTAATACAGCGCCAGTAGTTACTAGGCCGTTACCTGGCACAGACGAATTTATAAGGCAAGTAATTAAACGCGCTGGCGGTTCGCTATGGAATAACGGCAGCTATCAAAATCGTGACATTCGAACAAAGCCCGGCACTATTTCTAACCACGCCAAAGGCTTAGCGGTAGATTTTTCTTATAGAAAAATGACTGACAAAGGCATAGCGGACGGGCGCAAAATTGCTTTACCGTTTATATACAAGCTGTTAGATAACGCAGATACTTTACATATCGAATTAGTTATAGATTATTTTTTTAACCGTAGCTGGAAATGTGACCGCGCTACCTGGATTAAAGGCAAGTGGTCTGGCGGCGATTGGTTTCACGTCGAAATTTCTGCAGCTGCCGCCAATAACGAAAACCTAGTAAAACAGGCGTTTAACAGCGTTTTTAAAGATATGCCTAAAACCGTGTAGAAGTTCGGTTAGGATTTAGTTACCTTCTACGAGAAAGTTTGAGGCCCACTAGATGCCCTTTTTTATAAAACTTGTTATAGCTTTTGGTTTATCCGCTATTGGGGTAGGCGTTTCGCAGCTGCCCGCTGACCCGGTACTAGTAGAACAGTCACAAACCCCATATGAGGCGATAGGCGGCTTTAAAACGTTTCAACGCCAGTTATACGCCTACATACCGCCAGTAACCACTACAAGCCTGCCTAAGCCCGTCTACAGTCACGGTAACTGTGACTGGCTACCAGCGTTAGCGCTTCAAGCTGGCTGGCAGGCAGACCAGATAGAACAGCTAACAAAAATAGCGTTACGCGAAGCCGGTTGCTGCGTCAATAGGCGGGGCGGTGACATTGTAGACAAAAACTGCAATATTACAGGCGTAAGCGAATATAGCCACAGGTCAGACACTGGGGCGCTTCAAATCAATTCTGTGAATTTTGACATTAAACGCAACCCGTACGCGCCAATATGTTTACAAATGGGCATATGCACACAAGAACCGCTATTAGACCCGCTAACAAATTTGAAAGCAGGCAAACTACTATTCGATTACTGGCAGAAAACAGCCGGTAACGGCTGGATACCCTGGGATATATGCAACCGAACCAAAACTTGCAACTAAACATAGGCGCGCTATGCGGTTTTGTATTGTGCTACTTTGTGGCCATAAGAATACTTTGCCTAATTTTTTTGGATTAAACAAACTTCGTACAGGGTGGCACTACAGTAATTTCTAAGCAACGAGAAAGGCTAAGAAAATGACAAACGAAAAAGAACTTTGGTTCGCTGACCAACAGCAACTAACGCAGCTAATGACCGTATTAAACGAAATAAGCCGTAAACCTGCACCGCTACTAGAAACCTTTGAACTAGGTAGCAAAAACATTTTGAGGCGGCTACAAAACCATATAAACAGTTTGAACGTTTTAGATAACGGCGTTTTAATAGACGATTTAAATGACACACGAGACGAAATAAAATATTTGGTTAACTACTGCAAACATTTAATAAAGCTTGTAGACCAGTTAAAGGCTGACCAATGAGGCGCGGCTATGACCCTAGCTACGGTAGCCGCGAACAGCTAAAAGACTGTCACGAACACGGTATGAAAGTAGCGCGCGAACGTGACGCATTAAAAACAGAAAACGCCGCACTATTAGACGAAATAACAGAATTAAAAGCCTTAATAAAATATATGACAGAAGGCGAACAATGAACGAATTTAACGAACTACAAAGCACTAATGATTATTTGGTAGGTGAGTTAATTTTGGCGCGTGGGGCTAATGACGTATTAACTGAAAATAATCGAAGGCTTGAACGGCTACTGATAAAAACTATTCAAGACCTGCAAGAGTGTGAACGTTATTTGAAAGAAATGAAATTTCAAGTAGGCGAACTGGCAACTATCGCGCTTGACCGCGTAAAAAAAGGCGCAAAGTGATTACCTACAATAATTTAGACCAGCCAGTTATACAGCTGACGCAAGCCGATTACGATAACTGCGTAGAAATTACCGAAAAGATTTTAGAATACGCAAAACGTAACGGCCACCAAAACAGTTACGGTATGGACCGCGCCCAAAATTGGGCTTACGATTTTTGCGGCGCTTTAGGCGAACAAGCAGTAGCACACTATTTAGATTATGATTATTCTTTTAGCGTTTATGACCCTGCAGCTAGTGACGTGCTGGGCTACCAGGTACGCGCTACATATCACAATAACGGCAGCTTGTTAACACACCCCATAAAAACGCCTACTAATCGCAGAGGCGATAACGCAGGCCGCTATATTCTGGTCACAATAAACGAAAACACTTTCAGCGCAACTATTCGCGGTTACTCATCTTTAACGCGCTGCAACGAACGTACAGGCAACTGGACTACAGAAGTAAACGGTAAAGCCGTACGCTACCCGTGCTTCTTTATGCCACAATGGCAACTAATCCCTATAGATATGTTGCCAGCAACACAAGAACTAATAAACCACCAAACGAGAAAGAAAAACCAATGGGCTTTAGCTTAGATAACTACGTAGATGTCGCAACCCGGTTACGGCTTGCATTCGACAAATACCCAGATTTACGCATTCAAGAAACAGCCCGCGAAATAGTAGAAATGCCAGACAAAAGCTGTTTTATACGTTGCACAGTAACCGTATGGCGTGACGGCACAGACCCAATACCTTCAATAGCGACAGCTTGCGAACTGTACCCAGGGCGTACCCCTTACACAAAAACAAGCGAAAACGAAGTAGGTTTCACTTCAGCGCTGGGCCGCGCGTTAGGTTATATGGGCTTTGGGATTACTAACGCAATAGCTACGAAAGACGAAGTAAAGGCAGCGCAAAGCAGACAAAATAACACACACTTAGCGTCAGTAGTGCCGTTACACGAAGTAGAACAGCCTTTTGACGTACCGGCAGACACTAAACAATATGCAACACCTAAACAGCGTGGCCTAATACGCGCGCTGGGCTTTGAAAAGAAAATAGGCACAGCCGATTTAATCACATATATAAACAAAGTTTTAGATAACAAATATTCAAGTATCGAAGCAATAACAAAAGATGAGGCGTCACAAGTTATAGAAGCGTTACAAAAGTAATCTACAAAAACGAAAACTAATTACGGGCATAGACCTAAGCCTTTAGCAAGGCGGCTGGATGACACGCGGTAACGCGGGTAGAAGGCGCTGTAGTAATACACGCCTGGCTAACGATTAAAGATATAGGGTGCTGTATGAGGCTAAACAGCGGGGGGCTTAGCGCATTAGGCTTTAATCACAACATAAAGTAACCGTGAAACAAAAACAAACCCACAAGCCCCAGCCCGCCTACCTTGCCCGGCATAACAAACCGAAAGCAAGCGCGTAAGCGCGCGCTAGCACCTACAGAAAGCACAAGACCAAATGACACAAGGCAAGAAACGTAGAACCCACAACGTACAACAAAACCGCAAACGCAGCCTAAACGCAGAAACTAGAAGCAAACAAGAATTTAAAACAAACCGCAAACTATTACTAAACGACAAACCATTGTGCCATTGGTGCAACAGCCAGCAAGCCACAACAGCAGACCACCTGATAGAAGTAGACCGCTGGCCACAAGATACGCCAGGCGTAAACGGGCTAGATAACTTAGTAGCAGCTTGTCGAAGCTGTAACAGTTCACGCGGCGCACGATACGGCAACCTTAAACGCAAAAGCATTTATGAACTAGCACCAACAGTAAACGTAAACACAAAAACCGTTTATGCAACCGAATGTATAACTATGCAAGACGAAAAAGAAAACACGTTTTTTCCTGTAAAAACTCCTGCC
>Ga0222712_10004074_pt1 | contig 15494 bp, 22 predicted proteins | sample C33_657DmetaG_FD_165043 | JGI IMG/M metagenome (GOLD analysis project Ga0222712, IMG submission 165043) | Estuarine water microbial communities from San Francisco Bay, California, United States - C33_657D | ecosystem: Environmental > Aquatic > Marine > Unclassified | place: USA: California... | reverse complement strand
TGAAGAAGCTAGCAAAGCCTGGAGAGCTAATAAAAAACACATTGGTGGTGGATTTTTTGTATATACATGCAACTATATACATAGAAAAAATAATAAAAAATGCAATCGCGCTGTTTATACTAACACGCGTTGTAAAAGACATATGTATTTCAAATATAATTTTCTTGGGTAATACTAAACAAATGACAGGTAAAATCTGTCTGGTTGATGACTATCCAACAAATTTGTTTGTACTACAGGAGTATTTATCAGATTACAAGACCAAAAGCTTTAACAATGCTTTAGATTGTATTGAATATGTCAAGAAATTTAAACCAAAGCTTGTACTTATGGACGTAAAAATGCCAGAAATGGACGGGTTAGAAGCCACTAAAATTATAAAAAATATCAATCCAGACACTAAAGTAATAGGTATAAGTGGTTTATCTTCTCTAGAAGATATAGATACTTGTCATAAATCAGGGATGTGTTGTGTTATAACAAAGCCTATAGACCGGGACTTGTTGATAGAAAAAATCAATTTGATGACCCAAAATGTGGTAAGTCAATGTTCTTGATTGGATCGGCACAGAAGCTGGGTTTTTTATATACTGGCTAGGTAAGAATTACAATGGAATACTTAAAGAACTATTTTTGTTTTGTAAAGGTAGATTTAAAGGAAATTTAGATGATTTTTATAAGCAACACACTAATAAAACAGAAATTGAGTTGTTTGCCGAGTTTCAAAATCAACTTGAATAAAAAAATTAAACTAATATTAATGGAAGCAAATCGCTGTCAAGGTATAAAAAGAAGCGGACAACGTTGTCAATACTCTGGATATAGAGGTTTTTGTGGTATTCATGAACATCAAAGACCAAGACCACCTCAAATACCTTTACCTCTGCCTCCAGTAGTAATACCACACATAGGAGAACCAAGTAGTTTAGATGGAATAAAGTCAAGATATGAAGCAATTATCAACAACCAAACTGATTTTATAGATATGTTAATGCTAAGCAAAGAAAACATAAGCAATGCTTTGACATATGAAAGGTCTGAATCCCATAGGGTAAAACTAGCATTGGAACAAGTAAGAAAAAATTTAAAAGAAGCTCATTTATTCGCTGATGAACTATGTTTTAAACTAGACCTTTGTAAAATAAAAAATGTAATTGACAATACAAGCAAAGATGAAGACTGCTGTATATGTCACGATAATCTAAAAAATTCTGTGATAACTCAGTGTTGTAAAAATGAACTATGCTTTGACTGTTTATACAAATGGGGACTAATGAAAATTCAAGACCCTACTTGTCCTATATGCAGAGGAAGCCTTTATATTGATTAATTTTCTTTTATATAGTATAGTAAGGTATGTTGGCGATTTTAGTAAGGTTTATACATATCATTTTGATTATGTTTATGGTATTAGCACCTTTTAGTAACAATTTTCAAATACTTTTAGTTCATGTAATGAGTAGTATCACCATATTTACTCATTGGTATTTCAATAATGACGCGTGTTTTCTAACACAAGTAGAAGCATATTTACTTAACAAATCACCGGAAAATACATTCATAAGCAGTATAGTATCACCTGTTTATATGATAAAAGACCAAGAAATATATATAGCTCTCTGGATTTTGACTTGTATAAGTTTATATAAAATATACATTTCACGAAAATTATTTTCTAAGCTAATTACATATAAATGAACCCTTCTTTTTTAATTTCAGCCTCATGTATGTTAGTCGGTGGTGTATTCTTTATAGCTGCAAATAGCATAGCTCTAGAATGCGGAAACGAAAACCCTGGATATTACAATGATAAAAGAAAAGACCACAAGATTTTTCTAATTGTTACGCTAGTTATTGCCATTCTTTTAACTTTGATGTCATTTCCTGGTTTTTATGTAGGAGCTGTCGCTTAAACTTCTTTATATAAATTTTTTTCTTTTGGTATTATATATGGACCAAAAGCAAATAACGATTTTAGTAGCTTTAGCTATTTGTGTATTGTGTTTTTCTTCTAGTGTGGGTGGAGGGGTTGGATACTATATTTACGACAAGAATAAAAAACAAGCCCCTAAGCCTGCTGCTAATCCAGGAAGTACAACTACAACTACAACACCAGCTCCTGCTCCTGTTACAAACACTGGGACTACTTCATCTCCTGTTAATACTTCAAGTTCAACAACTCCTGTTACAAACACTGGGACTCCTGCTAATGTTGAAACAACTCCTGTTAATACTTCAAGTTCAGCTCCTGTTTCTGATGTTACTACACCAGCTCCTATAGTAACTCCATCCCCAAAATCTGGAATGGATGGCCCAGATTCTATATTTCTATGTTCCAATGGTATCACAAACGGAACATTTAAATATGGTGTCTGGGGAAGACCAGGATTACCTGATAAATTTGATATATACGAACTATCTCCAGGGTTAAAAAGTATTACACCACCAGAAGGAAGGTTTTTAGACGGAATTCCAGGTAATTCAGATAATAACGTTGGAATTCATAAACAATATACCGTAACATTTAGTTGTTCTCCTATTTTGTCACTAGAACCATCAACGGTGATAAAAAGTAAATTATCATCCGTAGCACCATCGGTAGTCGCAAATACAACATCTGCTAATCCAGAAGAAGGAGACTTGATTATCAACAGAGGTTCCGGTAAATGTTTAAATGTTCATTATGGTGTAAAAGCAAACGGAACAGAGTTGAATTTCTTTGACTGTAACGCAAACAATCGTCCAGACCAAAGTTGGGTATATGCTAATAATAGAATAAGACTTCGTAATTCAAATTACTGTGTTGATGTTGCCGCTGGAGATGGTTCAGATGGAGCAAAAGTTCAATTATGGGAATGTATAGATGGAAACAACAACCAAAAATTCACAAATGAAAATGCGAGTTTTAGATGGTGGGGGGCAGATGGTAAGCAAACGGCTGATAGATGGTTGTATAACAGAGACGGTAAACTTGTGGTAACCAGATGGTATCCAGACACTTTTACCAGTCTATCTCCTTTTCAAAGATTTCAAACTTAATCCATATCAATCGGTGATTTATATATCAATGTTCCTGCGTTTATGACACTATTTCTAGCAGAATCTGATAAAACAGGAGCTTTATAGCTTGGTGTTCTTACAGGTTTTAATGTAATTTTTTTAACCAGTTTTACAGATCCACTGCTTGCTAAATTACCTGTAGATATACGCTGTTTAACAGGAACAGATACAACTTTAGGTTTAGTTCCTAATAAATCATCCATAAATTTTTTAATGTCTTTTGGGTCTATAACACCAATCGATTTTAAAAAATCTTGACAATTGACTGTCTGTTTCTTTAAATATTCGTTTTTAGCATTTAAAAGGTCTATTTCCATTTCTTTGCTAGATGCTATTTTATCACCAAGTCCTGGTATATACCTATCTAACAGTTCAACTTTCTTGTTAAACTTTATCTTTTTATGGTCATAAATGATACCAACAGCTGTTATATCACGACACATGTTCTGGCCCTTTTCAACAGATTTTTTAGATTTTAAGCTTTTTAGGGCTAATTGTTTAAATTTCTTAATATTTGAGTCCATATAATATATATCAAGAAATTTATTTTTTTCTAATTAAATAACATATGGACCCGCTTTATATTGGAATAGCTCTTGTTGTTTTATTCTGTTGTTGTTTGTCGTCTTCTGGAGCACTTGGATACTTTGCTTATACAGAAGAAGAAGACAAAAAGGCTAAAGCCGAAGCTTTAAAAAAGAAACTTATAGCCGATGAAAAGAAGGCAACAGAAGAGGCTAAACTTTCCAAAATAAAAGCAGACGAAGCAGCCGAGATTGCTAGAGTCGCTAAAGAAAAAGCTGATGCAGCTAAAATCATCGCAGATAAATTTATAGCTTCAGGTTCTTTTAGACAAACAGGAGAACCAGATATTCTAGCTAACGGCGAACAATTAAAAGGAACCGCTTTAGGTCCTATCAACTTTCCTTGTCCTGTACGTGGAGGAGGCTCTTCTATTGTTAGATATGGAGCAAAAGGTAATTATTTTTTAAAATATTTACCAGAAGGTGTGAATAGTTTTGATTTGTCTGATACCAGCATCGGTGGAGATCCAGCCCCTGGAGAACCTAAACAATGGTTTGCTAGATACCTATGTGTTTAAAACTTTTGTTTATATAGGGTATTTCATACCCGACGACACAATTCCTATAACAGAATTGAAAGGAGGATTTGCCATATAAGATTCACTATAATAAGTATCATATTCCGAAGTCTGTAAGAACAATTCGTCAATCGAACCTTCATCGTTATTTACATCCAAAGTTTCCTGTGATATATCATTATGTATTATAAAGTCAATCTTATATAATTTTAACCGAGTATAACACTCTTCTTTAGTTTCAAAAAATAACAATTCTGTATCTACATATGGACGCTTGATATCAGGATAAGCTACTGATACCAATAAGAAATACATTATAACTACTCTTTATTATTTTTATTCAAGTTGTTTCTTGATTTTAGCTATATTCTTGCTTATATTTGGAAAATTTTTTACACTTTGGCCAATATAAACTCCAGATAAAAAAATGACAATCTCATATATCATTTTTTAACTATTAATGATTAGTTTCTTTCAAGTTGAAATAGAATTTCCAATAATATCAAATGAACGTTCCTTCTTGGGAAACCTATTTTATGAATATAGCAAACGTTGTTAAAAGCAGAAGCAAAGACCCCAAGAAACAAGTAGGAGCTGTTTTAGTAAGCTTAAACAACAATAGAATTGTAAGCACTGGATACAATTCTATACAAGCTGGTTTAGATGATACATCCGTGGATTGGAACAACAGGGAATATATCAAAAATATAGTCATACATGCAGAAGCAAATGCTTTACTTTATTCAAATAGTAGATATGAAAATACGATATTATACACCACTCTTTCTCCTTGTGTGGAATGTTTAAAGTTGTTAAGCGCTAGTGGTATAAAAAAGATAATTTATCAAGAAAAACACAAGTCATTTACAGAAACAAGTAAATTATGCGACTATTTTGGTATCGAGATAAGCGAGTTGAAACAAAAAATATAATAATTGGTATGTTGGAGGAGACCTCTTTTATAATTCCAGAAGTTTCTCATATAAATTTTAAGATATTAAAATTTGACAGAAGTAGATTAGTCTCAAATTTAGGTTTCAGTAAAGAACTCTTGGATATTAGGAACAATATAGCAGAAGTCCCTTATAGTGCTTGGTTAAGTATAAGAAAAACAGTGAATAGTTTAGAGCATCCGCTTGACTCTACAAAGATAAAAAAACCAGTAAGTAGGTCTTTTTTTAAATTGCTGGAACTGGTAAAAGACCACGGTATCCCATTAGATGGAAACACTCTTCATTTAGCAGAGTCACCTGGAGGGTTTATAGAAGCAACGGAGTATCTAAAAAAAAAGAAACGTATAAATAACGATACTTATTATACGTTCTCTCTTATTGGTCCAAAGGCTCCAATATACAACAAAAATCTCATTAAAAATCCAGATATAACTGTTTTATCAAACTATAAAAACAAAGGGGATTTATATGAACCTGGTAATATCAAATATTTAGCTCACAAATTACAAAATGAAAACATACAATTCATCACTTGCGACGGAGGAATAGATGAAATGGATAATTTTAACATGAAAGAACAGCTACATCATAGGCTAATCTACAATCAATTATTAACAAGTATAATGATACTTAAAAGAGGAGGGAGCATGATATTGAAAATATTTGATATATTCACTGAACTAACATTTGACTATATTTACCTACTTAGTTACTTGTTTGGGGAAGTAAGTGTTTGTAAGCCAAATACTAGCAGACCAACAAATTCAGAAAAATACATTGTATGTAAATTTTTCAAGAAACATCTACTAACACATGAATTATTAAGTAAATTACAGAGTATTTGCTTTAATAATGTTGAATCAATTAGTTCATTTGTAGATAAAACACACGTTGAAAAAGAATTTGTAGATTGTATCAGAAAACACAATGACTTTTTCTCAAAATACCAGGCTTATCATATAAACAATATTATTCAAATTTATAAGCTAAAGCTTAACGTTTTCAAAAAAGAAGAATGTATAAAAAACTGGGTTTTAAAATATTATTAATTTCTTAGTTTATAATATACTATGTATATTTCCGGATTTACAAACATATCAACAGGGGAGGTTGTCATCGATAGCAAGTATTATGACCTTTACAATATGGACGAACTTTATTTTCAATTAGTTAAGCCAATACTTCATCGATTAGGGGTTGCTATTGAAGACAGATATCTATCAGAAGCTTTATGCAAATTACCAAAAGAGTACAAGATGGATGTTGATGTCAATTTAAACAGAATTTTATTAAAAAGAGAGTCTATTAAGGCTGGTTATATTTATAATAGCAAGAAAGAGACTATATTATACTCTTTCTTCTTTGAAAAAGTATCAGAAGAAGGAAATGTCACATGTGATGCGGTACCACCTTCTGTAGTAAGTGAAATTGAAGAAATCGAGAAGCAAATTGTAAATGAAATTACTTTTATCAACGAATTAAAAGAAAAAATCAAGGAACCAGTTACACGCGAAATATACGAAGAACCATCGGGAGTAGCACCTGTAAAAACACAATTTCAAATTGAACTTGAAAAAGAATTTGATTTACGAGAACAGCGCAAAAAAGTTAGGGATAGAAAAATCAATAAGAAAAAAGAAAAAAGAGCTAGAAGACTTGAATAAAAAATTACAAATATAGTTAGATAAGTTATGTCTGATTATATTTTTGAAGCAAAGACCATACAAACTGCAAATATTAAGGCATTATTTGACCTTTTAAAGTCAGTTATAATGGAATGTAACCTTGTTATTTCAAAAGATGGGATCAAAATTATGGAGCTAAACACTACTCAAGTAGCACTTATTCATCTTAAATTGGATAGTTCTAGCTTTGAGAATTTTTACTATGACGATACAGAACAAAAAGAGCTAGTATTGGGTATCCATACTGATAATTTTTTGAAAATATTGAAAACTGTAAAACACGATGAAACCCTTAGCTTTTTAGTAAAGAAAAACGACCCTAATTTTATAGTAATAAAAAAAGAAAACGATACTCGTAATAGCACAAATTCATTTAAAATCCCTTTGCATACTTTGGAATACAAAAACTATGAAATCCCAAATATAGAGTTTAATACTGTCATTTCTATGGCTAGTAGCGAATTCCAAAGAATTTGCAAAAATTTTTCTTCTCTTGGTGCAAAAGTGATTGATATTAAAAACAACGGAGAGAACGTGTTTTTTAATGGTGTTGGTGATTTTTGCACATTCGAGGGGGTTTTAGGAGACTCTACTCAAACTACATTTAAAAACAACGATGAAATGATAGTCCAGGGGGCTTTTGACATAAAATATTTGTTGTTGTTTAGCAAAGCATCAAGCCTTTCAAAAATAGTGAATTTATATTTGAAAAACGACTATCCATTAGCTATGGTTTATAAGGTAGGGACATTAGGAGATTTGAAATTTATCATTTCAAGCATTACATCATCCTGAATGGTTCAATAACCGGTACAACAGCTTGTTGCTCAGGGATAGATACAACTTGTGCTGGAATTTCAACAGGGACCAATACACTTTTATCAGAACCTTCAACGGCTGCTGGCATCATACCAGTCTGAGCTGGAAGTTGGATAGTTTGTGCTGAAACAGTAGTATCAGTCATCTTGGCCTCAGGGATAACCTGAGCATCCTGGGTTGGTACAGATATAGTTTGTGCTGGAACTTGAACCTTAGCATCTACAGCCATACCATTTCCAATATCTACCTTTACTGTAGCTTCATGGCTTGGTAATTCTAACTGGTTTCCTACGACTTCCATGGGCATAACAGCCTCAGTTGCTGGTTTAAAGTAATTCTCATATACAATTCCTTTAATGTCAGCTGAAACAAGTTTTTCAGCAAAAATAGCTGGAAATTCAGCTAATTCCTTTACTCCTTCAATCATACCGTCAAAATCTTCTTTTTTGACAACTAAAATAAAAAGAACCAAAATAACCAACAATAAACCAACTACGATAGGATTAGCAATGGCTAAATCTTTGATTTTCATAGCCCCAGTCTTGACTTTCTCGATAACAGTATTCATTTATATAATACTGTTAGAAAAAAAAATTTGTTTAAATTTCATTAATCCATTCACTAGTTATATCTGTAATTTCATCAGATGTCATAAAATCTGAGTAATCATCCTGATACTTACTAATCAATTGTCTCTTGAAACTTGATTGTTGTTCTTCGTCAGAAAGTTTCGTAAATACTTCATCATTTTCAAGATTATTTCTTAATTTTGAAGCTGTATTTAACATTTCTTCTATTATCAATTCTTTAGTTCTAGGCATTTTTTCAGGTGTTTTGATAGATAAAACACTAACTATTCTAGTCACTACACCAGTAGGACACACTGTGCTATAATTTTCATAACAGTCTTGTAACTGTGTGATAAAATAAGCTTTAAGGTCATCATCGTTTTTAACAGCGTTCCACACTTCTTCTAGTATTTCCATCTCTTTTTTATCATTTAAATTTGAAATAGTGGCTTTTCTATTCCTTATAGTTTCTAAAACTTTTGTAATGTCTGGGTCGTTATCAACACATTTTAGTATTTCTTTTACTACATTTTTACCATCTGTTGATAAATTAGAAGTAGTGTATGTATTTCTAATGGTTTTTTGAACAAACGAATCATGTGTGTTTTGATTATCAACGACAGGTATCTCAACTTGTTGATTTTCAATGTCAAAATCGAGATAATCTAGTAAAAATCTAGGTTGTTCTGTATAATAATTCATATCATCTTCTTCAAACACTAAATCTACACCTGGTCTATCGCTAAAAACGCTTGGTTTTGTTTTAAACACCAAAACCTTGGTAGGTAATGGAACTATAGTTGGTAATGTACAAAAGTAAATCAAGCAAAATGTTAAAAATATCGCTAATAGTATTGCCAAGTATGTCTTCATTGTAATACCATAAGAAAAAAATTTTCCCTAGGTATTCAACAGGTCTTTGTGTGTATAAACAGTAATATAAATATTACCGTCTTCATTGACAGTTAAACACGAGAGTTCTTCTTCGTTTTTAACCAAATGACCGTCTTCTACTAATAAGTATATTTCAATACCTATTATATTTTGTACAAAATTATACAAGTATATACCTGTCAATTCATTAGAAAAAACACAAGAAACTGTTGCTATATTTTTCTGTTGTCTTAAATGTAATGGAAATATAAAAATAACATTACATTTGTTTATAAATTGGTTAGTTGAATTAGATAACCTTTGAACTAAACTGTTTGATTCAATGTATTCATTAGGAAAGTATCGCATTTACAATAATATCAGATTATTTTTTCTCATTTTTAACGATTACAGCCACTTTATTGCCTTTTTTAGTTTTACCTGTAGCAATACTAACTTTGTTACCATTTTTTAGTTTGTATTTTTTGATAACTAAATTCTTGACTATTGGCACTGTTTTCTTTTCTTTGAATGAGTATGCTTTAATTACCGGTGTTGTCATATAAACTATTCGGAGAAAAAAAGTGATTTTTTTCTCCGTTTATGTTATTACCAAAAATGGACCTTGAACCTATTTGGGAAGAAATCAAAATGAATAATGAACTATCAAATGAAATGAATAATTTAAACATGAATAATGATGAAAAAAGTTGCTGTGGCTCGCGTTATGCTGTGATAAACGAGGGTTATGAAGTATGTCAAAACTGTGGTCTTGTCTCTGAAACTAAAATTTTAGAAGACAATATCTACACTTTTTCAAATGGCGACAACAATCAATACTTGAGAACATTTGGTTCTTATCTTTTCCCAGTAAGTAGCAATTCTACAGTAATAGGTGGTTATTCTAACATAGCAAAATTGAATGCTTGGAATAGTATGCCTTATAATGAAAAAATGTTATGGGAGGTTTCAAATGAAATAAAATCAAAATTAGGCCTTTTACTTTCTGATAAAATTATTTCAGAAAGTCTTGCTTTGTTTAAGCAATTTTATGAAAAAACAAAAAGTTTCAGAGGAAACAACAAAAAAGGCTTTGTAGCCGTCTGTGTATATTTAGCATCATCAAACAATTTTTGCCCTGTTTCTCCAAAAGAGATAGCGAATGCTTTAGACGTTGAACTAAAAGCTGTATATAAAGCTATCCAAAAATATTCCGAAATTATGGGTAATCGTGAAAATATTACTACTTCTTTGGATTTCCTAAACCATTTTTGTAACATACTTGGCCTTGAATTCAAAGTCCAAAAGAAAATCTCAAAAATTTTAAAAGTGATTGAAGAAAACTGTATATTGTCAAGCTCAACTCCTCAAAATATTTGTATAGCTACTGTTGTATTCGTATGTAAAGAAATGGGCTTTAGTTTGAATATGAAAATGGTAAGCGAAGAGTTCAATGTTAGCTTATCAACTCTTGATAAGTTTGTAAATATACTAAAAATTCAAAAACAGCACATATTCAAGTTATGCGCCAAAAAATAAAATAAAAAATATTTACTTACGTTAAAAAGAATGTCTACAAAGATTGAAGATTTATCCGACACTGATAGCGAATTAAGTCTGGAATTGGAAACGTTTGAAAACGAAGTTGATAACGTAGATTTAAACAATGAGCTTCAAAATTTTAAAGCATTAAAGTACTTTTTTAGTAGTATAAAAGACCCTGTATTAGTGACAAGTTTGACGTGGATACTTTCGCATCCTGTTTTAATCAATGGTATTCTCAGGATCCCAGGTATTCATACTATTGATGGGTTCGTAAGTATCAATACTATATTAGCTATACTAACTGGTATCATTTTCTTTTTAATTCGTCATCTTTTTTAAATTTTTTTATCTGTTTATGTTAAATGGGTGGGTCATACTTGAAACTAAAAACAAAAGGAGCTCAAGACGAATTCTTAACTGGTGATGGTAATTTGAACTTTTTTACAAAAAAGTATGAAAAATACCGAGACTTTGCCATACAAAGAGAAAAGTTGTATTTTAACGAGAATGTTGATTTTGGTAAGAAAATTACTATCAATGTTCCAAAACAAGCAGACTTGCTTCATGATTGTTACTTTTGTTTTAAACTACCAGCACTTACTTATACAAATGGAAGTTATGCTGGATGGACTAATAGCATAGGTCACTATATAATTGATACTATAGACCTCGAGATAGAAAACCAGTTAATATCTAGATATTACGGTCTTTATATGGAAATATGGGAAGAGTTAAACGGTGAAAATCCTAATGAAAATCAACAAATTGGAAAATATGGAAATATTCAAAATTTAGAAGCAAGCGGACTTATACCTACTGATTATGTTGTCAAATTACCATTTTGGTTCTGTAAAGGAATACATACTGCTTTACCTTTAGTTTCTTTGTTTTATCAACAAGTAAAGATAAGTATCAAATTAAAGCCTTTTACTCAGTGTGTCATACATGATGGGAGTTTGCCACCAAGCACCGTAAAAATATCAGAAGGGTATTTATTAGCTGATTATATATTCTTGGATGAACCCAGTAGGATTATGATGAAATCTACAACACAAGATATTCTTATAGAGCAAATACAATATAAAGACTCAAGAGGATCTGATAACCTAAGCTCTAGTGGTGTTTTTAGGTCAGATTTACCTTTTAATCACCCAGTTAAAGAAATATTATGGGTGTTTATAGAAGACTTGAGCATATCTAACAATGACGGTTTCAATTTCAGTAATAGAAATGTCACCCCATTCACAAAGGTTGTTAGTTTAATGAAAAATGCCAAACTTGTTATTGACGGTAAAGATTACATTGATACAAAAGATGAGTTGATATACAGACTTGTAAATACTCATAAAAACAAAACAGACCGCCATATATTCACACTTTCTTTTTGTAAAGACCCTGAAAGTTGGGAACCAAACGGTTCTTTAAACTTTAGTAGAATTGACAATCCAGAATTAATAGGAGATATGAATGTTCCCACTCCTTATAATAGTATGTATATATTTGCTAGAAACCATAACTGGTTATCTTTTTACAATGGATTATGTTCTTTGAAATTTATAGCTTAAATTCTATTTTTTTTCTTGGTTTATATTACAACAAAAAATGGTAAAGAAAGTATGCCCTGAAGGTAAAAAACTCACCAAAACAGGTAACAGATGTATCAAAATCAGGGAACCAAAACCAAAGAAAATTACCATTAAAGCATATGGTCAGCGTCAAACAGTATGCTACGAAGGATACAAAATGACAAAGGATGGTAAGTGTATCAAAGACAAAAAATACAAAACCATTGTTGTACCAGTAGAAACTCTTATGACTGGAGATTTGATCAGTTTTGAAGAAGTTGCCAAAGTTCCAAGTGTTAAAAAATCTGTTTCAAGAACCTCTAGTTATAAAAAATATATGGATTCCAGAATAGATGAATTTTAATTTTTTTCTAAGAGTATATTATACAAATGTCAATCAAAGTTTATTCAATAGGAGATAAGAAAAAGGTAGCAATCAACACCGGTATTAAAATCAAAAAATATTCTCTTCCAAATGGAAACATCGTCAGTATTTTGTGTGGAAAGTCCAAGAACAAGCGTGTTGCTTGTACTATTATCACAAACGAAAAGCCAAAGAAATCTTGTGCTACTGGTTCTAGAACCAAAAAGGGTGCTGTTTGTCACCGTAAATAAGTAAGTGTAAAACTTTTAAAATAATTTTCTTTTAATTACTTTAAATGTCACAAGACCTGCGAGACTTAGAAAATTGGTATCGTAGTTCAGATACAAACAATCCTTATATATTTGACACTTATATGAGGTCAAAGGCAAAAATTTTAAAAAGTATTAAACACACACCACTACGGTAGTTTCGTGAAGCGAAACTGAACTTAGTATTTCTTTGCCTTTGGGTCATCAACGTGATGTGTTTTTACTTTTCTGAGAGTATAATTACCCCATTTTGATTTTTTGAAAAAAGTATCCCAGATATTACCAATGTTTTGATAACTTACCGATATACCATTGATTGTTTTAGGACACTTGTTTTTGTATATTACAGCGTTTCTAAAGTCTTGTTTTGCTTCTTCATTTACACTTGCTACCAAGTCATATTGGTCTCCATCGTGTAAATTTAGATTTTGTTCTCTGGTAAATGTCAGATTAGTGACTTTTTTTACGGCTTTGTCTAAATTTCTAAGGTCAAATGCTACCAAACAAGTATATTTAGGATTATTTTTAACCATTGAAAATTCTTCTGCGATATCAGAAGCGTATTTTTTAAATACTTCTGCTTTGTTTTTGGCAGTATATACAGGGATATTTCCAAAATGTTTCATAGAGCTTATAGAAGTATAAGGATGCCAACTAGGACTTGCTAAAGCATATTTAGCGTTTTTAGAAATTTCATACAATGAAACGATACTACCCAAGTAACAGCTATCAAAACCTATCAACATTGGCTTGACTTTTTCTATGAATAATTCGTTAAATTTCTTTAAACTCATCAAAGGTTTATACCAAGGCCCCACCACTAAACCTCCACCGTGACCATAGTAAGTCATACAAACAGGTTTAGCAGACTTTAACACGTGGTTAATCATTAACTTACACCATTTTGTCTGGGACATTTCTAATTTATTGAAAGCTTTAGTTACATATTCTTTTTGTGTTATATGAATAACTTTTCCTTGTTTGTGACCTCTGATATGAATAATGTAAATATCAGTGTTTTCACTGAGCTGTTTCTGGGCTTTTGAAAAGATTTTTTTGAACTCTTCTTCTTCTGATTTCTTTGATATATGAGCGACTACTAACCAACTATTAACCATATAATAGTTACCGAGAAAAAAACTTTAATTTATCCATTTTCTATTCACAAGTCCAACTTTTCTTGGTGTTGCGTTATTAACACGTGGTCCGATTGCTATTCTCATTACTATAAATTCCGGAAGTCTTGCTATACATCTTGACATCTGGGTCTGGCTCAAAGGAGAAGCAGTATTTGGATATATAGAGTGAAACCATTCTATAAATCTTATGAAAAGTTGTTCTATGAATATATAGTCTTTTCTGTTTTGTGAAAATTGAGTTTTAATGTTTATAAATTTTTTGACGAGTTCAATGTTTTCTTCTTGATTTGCTGATATTGTCTGTGATGACTGTCTCGGTTCTCTTGGGATTTCTTGTGTTGGTTCGTCTGGAATTTGTTGTTGATTGTTGATTGATGTTATAGGTTGGTTATTTGATAATTTTATCTTTTCAAGTTCAATTTCTTTGTCAGACTGTATTTGAGCAAGTCTTATTTCTTTATCTGCTTGTATTTGTTCTCTTTTGGTTATTTCTTGAGCTTCAATCTGTTTAGTCTTTTCTTTTTCAATTTCAAGGCTATCTACTTGAATATTTGATTGTTGAAGCGGTTGTTGAAAATACACTAAAGGTGGATCTAAAATTCTATCATTTGCTACTTTTTTGATTTCATTTGATATAGTTTCTGATGTAACTAGCTCTGACAACTGTATTATTTCTTCGTGATTTCCTTTTCCACACTTTTTTGGTACATTTACTCTATTTGTTTGAAACAAATTTGTATCTTTAAAGTCTCTTTCTACTTGGTCTATATTTGTACATTGTATCACAGAATGAATATAAACTTCTCCAAATTCTCTTTGATGTTCTTTAAAACGTTCATAAAAAACTCTAAGTTCTCTTACAATTCCTATTTTAGAAAGAAAACCAAAATTTTTGTGATTAAACATCACGTTATACATTACATTGTTCTTGTCTCCAAAATTCTCTAAAAGCCTCTTTGAATTGTTAATTTGATCCTGGTTGAAATTCGACAGATTTTGGACAGGTTGAATTTGCCTAGTTTTTTTAATTACTTTCATAATAATGCTTTCAAGTTTGATGTAGTAAGCTCTGATAATTTTTGCCTGTTCTGTACGAGCAAGCATACAAAGTCCTTTAAATGTATCCACGTTGAGCATGATTGTTTCGGAATTATGTCCTCCGTGAACTTGCTTTTCCCGCGGGAAAAGCAAGATTTGATAATCAGTTCCTTGGTTAAAATTTTTTAAAAGAAGTTTTTTTAAATTTCCTTTATTTGCAAAACCAATGAATTTACATACAATATCCAAATCAACTACAAAATCTTCAGTTGGATGATGGTTTAAATACGAGTAGAAACTATTCACAAAAATACTTTGTTCTTCAGTATTGAATTCATTGTTTAATTCCTGTAGCAAATCACTCTTAAATCCAGTAGTTTCATTGGAATTTTGAACTAAACTTGAGTAATCAAATGTTGATACTATACCATTTGGACCTGGTTCTTTAATTTCTTGGATTTCATCTGAAACTTCATTAATCAAAGAAGGGTTTCCACCTAAATATTCAATCAA
>Ga0222712_10004073_pt1 | contig 15500 bp, 5 predicted proteins | sample C33_657DmetaG_FD_165043 | JGI IMG/M metagenome (GOLD analysis project Ga0222712, IMG submission 165043) | Estuarine water microbial communities from San Francisco Bay, California, United States - C33_657D | ecosystem: Environmental > Aquatic > Marine > Unclassified | place: USA: California... | reverse complement strand
GATACCGGTGTTGTGAACACGTAGTCTGCGCCGCCGCTGTTGACATCTGATCCAGAAGAGTTTCCGTTGATCTGAAGTCCAGACGTCCAGCGTTGAGTTGTCGAAAAGATGCCAGCAAACGGTCCCATCAAGAATCCAGCCGCGCCGATCGCTCGAGCTTCTTTCTCGATGTCGCCGCGCGTCTCGGAGTCGTACTCTCCCTTGTTGTAGCTCTCAATGTTGATGTCTGTCCTGCCGAGCTTCTTCGCTACTCGCTCTGCTGCTAGGTTCCAGATCGCCTTCGATCTTGGATCACCAGAGCCTGGGCTGCCGTAGATCTTGTAGTCAAGAGCAGACGTGTGACGGATGTGGTCGGCGCCGATCGCCTTCGCCACCTTCGCGGCAGCTTCAGGAGTGAACCGTGCCTCAAGGCGTCCGTTCGCGCCCGTGGTCAAGACCAAGTCTTCTGGTTTTACTCCGTACTCGTTGAAGATTCCATCGAGAGCTTCTTTTCTCTTCGCTGCGACCGTGTAGTTGAACGCTGGGTTTGACTTTGTGCCGAACACGCTCATCAACCTGTTCTCGCGCAGCGCGGCGAAGTCTGCGTCGGTAGCCGGACGCATGTCTTCAACGCCTCCAACCGAACGAGCGACCTCGGCGATCCTGTCAGGCGAAGTTCCTGCCGGCGCGCTGATCTCTACGCGGTTGTGGAACGCCGCGGGATTGTGGCCGTACCTGCTCGCGCGCACCTCAAGAGCGTCGTCTTTTGTGCCGCGGTAGAACCTGACCTCGATGCCGTCTTCAGTTCTATGGACCAACGTCACTCCATGTTCGTTTTGGTACGAGTTTGCAGTCGTGTCGATCTTGACATCGCCCTTGTTCGGGCCGTTTAGCGAGATGCGCGGAATGGCAAGCATGAAGTTCTTTATCGTCTTCTTCTCGCCGTCCCACTGTGACTTCTTCATGCCGTACGTAAGACCAGACCACATCGAGTTGTTCTCTGCGGCTTGCTTTTCAATATTCTTGAACAGCTTTCTGCCGGCCCACGCCGTGAGCTTATACGAGTATTGGTCGATCATCTCACCTGTCTGAAGGTCTTTCATCTGGCGGACTCGCATGTCGAGGTCCTCAATGCTGTCGCTGTCTGTCGCCACCGACGCGCCGATGATTCCAGCGTACGGAGTGTCGGCGCTCACCTTAGAGATTGCCTCTGCTAAAGACGGAGTGCCGCTAATACCAGGAGCGTCCCACGGCGCTGGATTGTCGACGACGACCTTCGGAACTCCTGCTGGAGTGATTCCCGAAGTGTCCTCGTGAAGAACGTTCCACGCCTCGGCGAGCGTCGGATTGGATGTTCGCATCTTCGCGATGAGTTGGTCGATCTGTGCGAGCCGAGTCTCGTGAGCTTGAACTGTTTCACCTTCGACAATCGACATGCTGCTTCCTTTTTCGCGCAGGCGCTGCGCGTCAAGATAGAGCGCTGTGCGTAGGTCTTGGGCCGAGCCGGCGATCCTCAGCGCCTTCTCGAAAGAGATGTCTATCTCTTCGATGTCGCTGCCTTTCTTGGCGTTATCCCACCTTTCGATGTACTCATTGACGCTATGTGTCAGCTCGTGCCATATCTTGCCGCCAGTACTGAGCTTGGATATGTCTGAAAGAAGCTTGTATGCCTTCTCCTTTGTGGCCTTGAACATCTTCTTTCCGTTGGCGAACTTGTGGATCATCTTCCACTCATTGCCGGGCAGCATTACTGCCTCTTCCTCTTTGTCGTCTTCTGGATCGTCTTCGACGCTGTCGATCTTGACCGAGGCGACGTTCGTCTCTTTCGTGATCTGGTCGCTGATCGACTTCTGGTCAAAGTCCTTCTGGTCCTTGACGTTCTTCGGCGCCTTTCCGCTGCTCACAAACCCCGACGGCGGCTCGATCTTTGTCACGGTGAACGTCTTCTCGTTTCCGTCGTCGATGACGGTGACGTTCTGGTTTCCGTTCTTTGCGTTCACCCACAGCTTGACAGGAACGATCTCTCGGTCTTTTCCGCCGTAGCGAAGACGCATCTTGTTCTTGTTCTCGATCGCCTGCTGGATCTGCTCGATCGCCGACAGGTCGCTTGAGAAGTCTACAGTACCTTTCTTGACCGTCGGCATCTCAGGCGCGCCCTCGTCCGTCTCGACTACAGACGCCTCAAGCTCAGCGGCCTGCTCTGGAGTCTCGATGAGCGTAGGAACGGCAGGTGCAGACGGTCCATCTCCGCCGATGGTCTTGAGCTCAAACGCCTGTTCTGGCTCTGGGATCTTCAGTGCCTCCGGCTCTGGGACTTCTGGCGTCTCAGGCTTCACGGCTTGCGGAATCCACACCCGTGTGTCGTAGATGGTCGCCTTCTCGTTGACCTGGAACGTGCGCTCTGCGCCAGTCTTCAAGTCGCGCACCTTGACGGTGATCTTGCCCTTCTTGTTGTACTTCGAGTAACCGACAGCGATAACCTCGTCTGCTGGTTTCATCTCGAAGCCAGGGTTGTTCTTGCGCAGTGTCTTGAGTCGAAGCTCGCCTGCTGCTGTTGGGTAATACTTCGGAATCAGGTCACCCTTCTTCAGATAACCAAACGGAATGTCGCTCTTCTTGAACGTGCGCTCTTCGACAGGCGGCATCTCGTCAGCAGGCTTCTTGATCTCTGGCACCTGTACTGGCTCAGGTTCTGGAGTTGGCTCAGGAGTTGGCTCAGGAGTTGGCTCAGGAGTTGGCTCAGGAGTTGGCTCAGGAGTTGGCTCGGGTTCTGGAGTCGGCGGCAACTCTGGCTCAGAAGTTGGCTCAGGTTCTGGTGCCGGAGGGGCCTCTGCCTTCGGCGCTTCAATTATTTCTTCTGGGGCCTTAGGAGCCCCTTCCGGGGCGTCAGCTTTTGGGAGTTTCTTGCCCTTCTTAGCCGCCTTTTCTTTCTTTGCGGCTAGCGCTGCTTTCTCGGCCTTTTTTCTCATCTTCTCGAGTGCGGCTTCTTCTAGCTTGGCGTTCTTCAGCGCCTCGCCAGCAAGCTTTGTCGGAGTCTTGCTCTGTGCGTCAAGATACTTCTGAGGTGTCTTAGAGTTCGGCACCAGCGGCGAGTCGTCGTCGCCTGGCTTGATCGTCGTCAGAGTCTTCGGGTTCTTCGACATCTTGTACATCTTCGGGCCGAAGATTCCGCGCGGGTCGACGTCGTATGTGACGTAGACGTTCACCCAGTCGTTCTTGTTGTAGCGGTCGACAGTACCTGCAAAGCCCCACTTGTCGCGGACTCGCGTTCCAATCTGCAACAACACACCGTCCTTAGACAGACCATGTCCCTTGTCGCGAAGTTCCTTCGGCGGCATCTCTGGGCCCATGTCGTCGTACGCGGTGCCCTCGAACAACTTGGCTGCGTGCTCGAGCTGGTCTTTCACGACGGCGAAGAAGTCGTCGTCTGGCTTTCCGTTGTCCTTGACGTCGATACCGTCGTGCAGGTCGCGGACTTGCTTCGCCGCGTCTGCGGACGAGATGTCGCCGCTCTTGACCTTCTTGACGAGATCGTTGAGTGTCGTGACGATCATGTCGAACTTTGTCTGCTGAGTAGGCTTGAGCTTGAGGTCGCCGTCTTTCTCCTCGCTCGCGCGGAACTTCTCGAGGTCGTCGGTGACCTCCTTGACCGATGCTACGTCGTCTGCCGACGCCTGTGAAGGCTTCGGCGCTTCCTTGATAGAAGTAGACGGAATTGAGTCTGGGTCGTCGATCTCTCCGACTGTCTGGTAAGACTCTGGAGCAGACGTGCTTCCGAGAGGAACGTCCTCTGCGTCGACACCGTCCGTGTCCTTGACCTTCGCGGCCTTGACGAGATCGTCGACAGATGGCACCGAGCACGGACCATTCGGGCCAACAGCCGCGGTGACACCTGCTCCGCCGCAGTTCCAAGCCGCGGCGACTGCCTTTGCCATCTCGTATTCTGCGAGTTCCTGCTTGTACTTCTCGAGGTCTGCCTCGTACTGAGCGCGTTCTGCGTTCTTGCGCTCGAGCTCCGTAGAGTCGATGATCGTCGTCGGCGAGTCTTTGTCGATCGCTCGAGCGAGCATTGCGTCTGTGATCTGCCAAGACGCCTCAGCGTCAGCATCGGCGCGGTGCCAGTTGTTCAGCTCGACGCCAAGATACTCTGCGATCGGACCAAGACTGTTAGAGGCCTTGAGGTTGCCGTTCTTGTCGAGCATTGTCGGGCCGTCTGGAGACGCCTTCGTGTACTTCGGAAGAGTGCCAGCAGAGATATCCTTCGAGTCGATTGTTCCTGCGATGTTCAGCTCGAGACCTTGCTCGCGTAGAGTTCGCTCCAAGACCTCGCGGTCAAACGGAACGTACTGTCCACCAAGAATCGGGTTCGGGCCGACGAACTCCAAGAACTGCTTGTGAGCGTCGGCCATGCTGATCTGCTCGGCGAGGAACTCGTCGGTCAGGTCCGTGCCGTCCATCTTCTTGAGCATGCCCTTGACGCCCTCGGCTAGACGGAACTCTGGGTTCATGTAGACGTTGAAGCGCTCTACAACTTGGCCGTTCTTTACCTTGACAGCTCCGAGCTGAACCGGTCGGTTCAACTCGTCAGGCGCGTCTGGTGTCGCGAAACCTGTTGTCTCGTAGTCGAAGTAGACGATCTCGGTGTCGTAGATGATCTGTCGTGCTTCTTCCCACGACTTTGCCTGCGCGAGCTTTTCTGCCATCGCACCGGTGAACGCTCCGTCAGACGGCTTGCGAGGAGCCTTCGGACGGTGAAGCGCTGGCTTGTCGCCCTTCGGCGGAACTGTGCCGCCGCGCGCGACGTTGATTTCTGTCGCGGGGTTCCATTCTTTGCGCTGTGTCTCGTGACCTGGGAAGTAACCGTCGACGCTGACCTTGCCCTTCGGCGTGTCACCGTCCGTGTAGACGCGCTCGATAACGAACGAGTCAGTCGCGGTTACGTCGCCTGCCTGAAGTTCTCCAGCCGGAATCGGCTTAGACTCCGTGACGACAGGCCTGTCCTCGATGAGGTCGATGTCTGGCTCGCCAAAGCGAGCAATGAGGTCTTCGCGGCGAGCGAGCAGAAGTTCCTTGAGCTTCGCTGCTTCCTTCTCGTCTGTAACGACCGAGTCAACCATCGCGCCGATCTCTTCTGGCTCGAGAGCCGCGAGGCGCTTGACCTGCTCTTTGATCTGCTCGTCAGTGATGCTACCGAAGATCGACGAAGATGTCGGGTTCAGCTTTGGATCACGTAGAGTGTCGATCTCGCCGACCTGCTTACCGAACGCGCCGCCCTTAGGTGCGCCTTGCGCACGCCACAACAGCGCGCCGCCCGGATCAACTCGTACTGGATCGCCGTTCTCGTCTGTGACGACGTTGTCGTACGTGAGACCAGCGACGTCCCAGTTACCGAGCCACGCATCTGCGACGAAACCGTCTTGAAGCTTGGCCAGGTATTCTGGGTCTGTCATCTGCTTGCTGAGGTCTGACTTCGCGCCAGGAATCATCGGAGAGACGGTGCGGAGGTCTCCGTCGTCGTCTCCGAGACGAACCTGTGCTGCTGGAACTCCGAGCTTCTCGTAGAACATCGACGCAAGCGTCTCGTTCTCGGCGTGCGACGGAGACTTTGGAACCTTGACGTAGTAGGAGTTGCCCTGCTCGTCTTGGTACGTTCCGCCCTTGTTCGATCCTGCCTGCGGACCGGTCTGCTTCCAACCGGTGACGTTGATCTTGGTGTCTTCAAAGATTTGCTCGTCGTCGCCTGTGATGTCTTCGACAGGCTCAACACGGCGCAGTGTGATCACGTCTGCGGTGGCCTTGCCTCCGCCTTGTGGGACCTCTCGGACCGACACGACCTCGTACTTGCCTCCGGCGAGGATGTGCTCGTTCTCTCCCTCAAACCACGAGAAGTTATCGACGGCGATCGAGTTGCCTTCGCCTGGCATGACCTCGAAGATGACTCGGCGCTGACCTGCACCTGACGGATACTTCAGCAGCGAAGAGATCTTGTTTTCTGTGAGGTCGTCGGTTGTGAACGAGCGCGGGTCGAACGAGTGGATAGAACCGACAGTCTTGTAGTCTTGGAGCAGCTTGCCTTGCGGCGCGACGCCGATCGAGCGGAACAGCGGCACCTCGTTCGGGCGCGAGCTTTCCTTGACGAGACGGAAGAACGCGGCCGCTGTGTTCTCAGACGCGAGATCGCCTGTACCGTTCGCGATGTCGGCCTTGCCGTTTACGAACTCTGGGAATCCGCCGTACTCTTTGATCAGTCTGTCGTACTCGACCTCTGTCATATCTGGGTCGGCGCCTTGCATTCGGCCAAGAGCGTTGAACACTCGTGTTCGGAACGCCTCACTGTCTGTCACGTCGACGTCGTCCTCGGACGCACCTCCGTCAAGAGACATAAGCATTCCCCACACGGCGCGGAAGGCTTCTCTGTCCTTCGGGTCGTCGCTGGTAGACAGCGGCAGATACTTGTCAAGAATCTCTTCAAGATGCTGCTCGTCAAATCCGAGGCCGTCGTCTTGACGCTGCTTCAGGTCGGCAGAGATCTCCTTGATCTTGTCGTTCTCTTCGATGTGAGACTCAAGCAGGTCTGCTGCGCGAGTTGCTCGGCCAGGAACTGCGAGCGCCATGTTGCGCTGCACAGCCTGTCGGATCTGCTCAGAGCGCGCCGACTTGACCGGAACCTGGTCTTTCTCGACGCCTGAGATCTTCTCCATGTCTTCACGGTTACGTCGAATACGTTCGAGGTTGGTCGTCTCGCGCTGCGGATCAAGCCTGCTGTCGTAGATCTCGGCAAGAATGATGTCGGCGTCTGCACCTGTGCGAGTCAGCGCGTCGAACAACGCCTCGGCCGGGACCATCTCGTCACCGTCTGCGAACTGAAGCGGTCCTGAACCTGTCGCAGGTTCGCCGTCTTCTCCAGGAAGAACAGCCTCGCTCAACGCGAGTGAAAGCTCGCCTTGAGTAAACTTTTGCGACAGGACCTCTGGGTCGTCTGTGAAGTCTTCGCTTGTCTGGTCGGTCTTGCCTTGCGGAACGTACTCTGTGTAGATGTCTACCTTGTGAGCGCCTTCTGGTACGTCGTAGATCGAGTCGAACTCTTCTTCCTCGACGCCTGAAAGCTTCTTCGGTCCCTTAGGTCCTTCAGGTCGCTCGCCTGCTGGTGACTCGCCTGATTTGCCTGCGGCTTTTGTAGGGTAATCGTCGAAGGTCCATTGTTTTTCTTCGCTCGCAATGTGACGGCCAAGCACGGTACCGTCAGAGTCTGTGATTTCCCAGATCGGGTCGTCAGTACTTTCGCCAGCTACAAACGTTGCTGCGCGTCCGTCTGGGAGCTCAACACGCGTTCCATCTGTGATCTGGTATTTTCCGTTGAGATACTTTGCTACCTTGAAACGTATTGCGCCTAAGTCAGGCGGAATAACTTTGCCTGGGCCGCTAGGTGTGTTCTCGAAGTCTGACAGGAATATGAGTTTGTCAATTGTATCGTCGGCGTCATCGGCGCTTTTAGCTTTGATCAATTTGGGTGGCGACACATAGTCTTTATAGAGGTCGATTCCAGTGAGTTTTTCAAAAGCCCATTCGTACTCAGAACCAGTATCTACGAAGTCACCTTCTCCAAGAGCCTCACCGTGCGCGGCGTAGGTGCCCTCAAAAAACCCTGGGTCATCGCTGTCCGGGCCGTTTCCTCTTAGAATCTTTCTGGCTTCTTCTGGTGTGTACTTGCCTTTTGGAAACGTTACAACAAATGCTTCAGATTCCCAGGCCCCCTGGTACGGGTCAAGTTTATCGTAAAGCTCATGATTTAGTTCTATGTAAGCGCCGTACTTGTTCGCGTCTTCGGCGATGCGTCTTACCTCTTCAGCAAGCCCAGCAGGATCGTCGTTTTCGTCAACATAATCCGCTTTCCAGTCAGCAAGCCAGATAGGTATCTGCACGCCGCCCTCAACCTTAGGGACTTTGTTAGCATCAGCAATCATCTTCTGCTTTTCTGCTAGATCTTTAGCCCACTCTTCGTATTTCGGGTCGCCTGGCTCCTCGCCCGCTGGAGGCTCGCCGGTTGGTGGTTCGCCTGCTGGTGGTTCACCGCCTGCTTGCTTCTCTTCCCACTCGTCGAGCATGTCAAGAACGCGCTCGATGAGAGCTTCCTTGCGGTTCTCGCTGAGACCTTCGGCGCTAGATGTCGCTTCAATGAGAGCGTCGAGCATCTCACCCGAGTCTTCGCCCTCTGCCTCTGGACCTGTAAGCGTGTCGACGATGTCCTTAGCCATCGAGTCGACGTAGTCTTTGTTCGCGTCGTCGACGAACTTCTCGGCGTCAGCCTCACCCTCTTGTCTCTCGAAGTCTTCACGAGACAGCGCGTTCTCCTCGACCCACATGTCGACGAAGATCTTGCGGATCTCTCCGGTAGTTGCGCCGTTGCCGACGTAGTAACCCTCTTCAGTCGCGATGGACTTCCAGTCTTTGTACTCGTCAGGCGACATTTCTTCAAACGCAATATCAGCCTTCTCGCGCATGTCGTCGACGTACTTCTCGTATTTGCCAGGAGCTTCTGGAACCTCTTCACCGTACTTAGCCAACTCGGCGTCGTCCATGAGATCGCCTACGCGCCTAAAGATCTCTTCTTTCTGAGCGTCGTCGACATCGAGCAGATCGCCGATCACTTCCTTGATCTCGTCGTTCGTGAACGGCTCGCCTGTGTCTCCTTGGACACGCTCGATCTGGTCAAAGATGAACTGAGCGGCAGACTCGATGTCTGCATCGTCGGCAACGTCAGGAGTGCTCGGAGTCTCAGTGGCCTCAGGCGTCGCGCCTTCTGCATCGGCTGCGTCTTTTGCAGCCTTCGCGATGTCAGCATTGCCTTTGTCGTCTCCAGGGAACATGCGACGCTTCGCCCACTTGTCCCACTCTTCTGCTGTCTTCGGCGGACGCGGCACACCGTAGAAGTCGCGTGCTATGCGGTCGGCTTCAAGCAAGCCAGTGCCGCGGTCAAACTCTCCTTTGTCGAGCGCGTCTTTCAGCTCCTTGAGCGCTGCTCTAGCCTTAGGCTCGTCGTTCTTGCTGAAGTAGTCCCTGACTATCTTCGAGACAGAAGATTTCCACGACTGCGCCGTGGCTTTTCCAAACGCCTTCTGACCGAAGTAGTTTCGAACTGCCATACCGATGTCGTCGCCGAGCTTTTGCACGCGAATCTCTTGCGCGTTCGCTTGGTGCTTGTCTGCTTCTCTCTTCGCGTCATCAAGTGACAGCGGTTGCTGTGGCTGAGTGTCGATCGAGTGAATAGAGATGCCACCGAAGCGACCGACTCTGTATTCTCCAGGAACGATCTCTGAGATGATGTAGTCTCCCTTGTACTTGTAGATACCAGGCGACATCTCTATGAGATCTGAAGTTTCTCCCGCTGGAGCTGCCGGCACCTCTGGAGTCTCGGGCGCTGGCGCTGCTTCCTTCGGAGCGAGCCAAGCGTCAGCCTCTGCGTCGTTGAGCTTGCGAGCGACGCGGTCTTTCTTGAGAGCAGGAATCAACTTGCCCTTCGAGTCTGCGGTCTTGAACGAGTCCGCCATGTCCTGCTCGACGCCTTCGTAGACGTACTTGCCTCCGCCCTTGCCGCCAGAAGACTTGAACTCGACGTACATCTCCTTGGTCGCAGGGTTGTAAGTCATCTTCGCGATCGCGTTGCTGCCCTCTACGTCGATCTCTTCGAGACCGCTCGGTGCTGCCTCGCCTGCCTCGACAGGAGCCTCGCTCGGATTGATCTTCTCGAGAGTGAACGTGCGCTTCTCGTTGTCGCCGCGGCTGAATCCTTCGACGTTGTACTTGCCTGTCTTTGGGTTCATCCACACACGGTCAGGGTCGATCGTGCGAGACTTGCCGTTGTACATGAACTCGACGGCGACGCCGTTGTCGATCGCCTGCTCGATCTCTGCCTTGCGCTCGTCCTGAGTGATTCCGCGGACAGGCGTCGGGCCGTTGATCTTGTCGATCGTGAACGTGCGCTCTTCACCGTCTGTCTCACTCAAGCCGACGACGTTTGTGCGTCCTGTCTTCGGGTTGGTGTAGATGCTCTTCGGAGTTACGACACGGTCTTTGCCGTTGTACGTGAACTTGATCTTCTGCTTCTTGTCAAGAGCTTCTTGGATCTGCTCTTGGAACGTGCTCGGGTCTCCCTGAACTACGTCTGGTTTGTCTGCAACCTTGACCTTGTTCGCCGACTTCTCGGCTGCGATCTTCTCGTACTCAGGTGTACCCTTCTTGGCGGTCTTCTGAGTCTCGATGTCGGCGCGAATATCTTTTGCGTAGTCGTTTTGGTCGCGGAGAATAGCGCGTTGCACGTCTCCCCATGAACTGTACGACTCGTCGAACTCCGCACCCCACTGCGCCTCAGCGCGCTCAACCTTGTATGAGTACGTCTTGCTGTTCTTGTCGTAGCTCTTTGTAACGACGTAGCCGTCAGGGCTTGTGTAGATGTTGGCCTTTGCTTTAGTCTTGCCTGGAGTCCAACCCGACGGCGCGTCAGTGCGCTTGATCTCGGACGGGTCGACGAACACGTCGGCACCCTTCGTCTTGTCAGCGTCAAGGTCTTTGACCGCGATCGACGGGAGGATCGCCTTGACAGACGTTCCCTTCGACGACGGGATCGTGTAGATACCGTCTGGGAGACGGTCATCTCCGGTGATCTCGATCTCGATCGCGTCACCGTCACCAACGGCTCCGACGACACGGCCTGACTGAGTCTTGAACACGCCATCTGGGAACTTCAAGTTGAACGAGAAACCTCCGCCCATGAAGGCGAAGCGGCCGTATCTGTCGCGGCGTTGCAATTGAGCGCGCAGTCGTCGGGCCATGCGCGAGTTGCCGCCGACAAGACTGAGCAGTCCAGCGACGAGCGCCATCTCGGCGGACACTCCGTCGTCGACGCGGATATAGCGCGGAACGAGGCCGTTGTCTACCGCGGACAGCACCAAGAACGCGTGGCGACGCTCAAGAGAACCGATCTCGTGCGAGTAAGCAGACGCGACGAGGCTGCGAACCGAGTCGTCGATCAGCGGATCGGCGGCGAGCCAGCGAGCTTGTGCGTGCTGGATCGCAGACGCCGTGAGTGAGTGTTCGCGGGTGCAGAGTGGGTGACCGACTGGAAGAAGGTCTGTGTGGTCGAGCGAGAAGCTTGAGAACTTGCCGTTGACTGCCATCGAGATGTACGACGAGACCTCGCGGAGCGCACCGAACACTCGTGCCTCTGAGACGGCTGCCTTGTTCTTTGCAAGATGACGGTTGGCGACCGTGACGGCCGAGTAGACGCTGATCGCACGCTCTGGCTGGAGGCCGCGGTTCGCTCTCGCGACCATGACCTCGATCTGGTCGCGCAGGTAGCTCAGCTCTCGCTTCGAGATGTGCCTGCGTGAGCGGTTCTTTCGTGGACGGCGGAGTTCAATTCTCTTTTTCACAGAGCTGTCCTCTTTGGAAGTAGATCGGCGTCTCGGCTGCTGTACAGCTTTGTCGCGAGTGTGAATGTTCTGTTGTATGGATCTTCAGACGACTCCACTCCTCGCATCCACGCGGCGCGCAGTGCAGGAATGATCTCGTAGCCTTCTCCCGAGTATTCTGCGAGAGAAAAGATGACGTCCTCGGCCGACTCGTAGTCGTCTTCACTTGGAAGCTCGACGTAGAGCTGGCTTTCGATGTAGTTGTCGTCGAGCTCGGTGGCCATCGACGCGGTAAGCGTGATTGCAGCAGATGCGCGAGTAGACTTCGGGTGTGACGACGGAAGCAGGTCGTTGTCCTGCTTGTAGTTTGGGTTCGACGGACGACCAGACTTTAGAAGCTTGAGATACGCGTTTACGCGTGCCATCGCCCACTGGTCGCGAGTCTTGCCCGGACGATGTGACGACGAGTATGCGCCCGCTCCGCGACGGTACGCCGCCTTGAGCTGACCCATTGTTGTCTTGCGACCTTTCGGTGCCTTCTCGTTGTGAGCCTGCATCTTGTTGCGCAATGCGGTCTCTGTCTTCGCGGAGAACTTGATCTTCTTGCCGCCGGACGCAGAGCCCGGCTTGTTCTTCTTCGACCCTGTGATCCTGTCTTTCTTTGGCGCAGGTGCGGCGACGATGCCTTGCGAGCGCCGGATCACAGAAGACGACAACGGTTTACCAGTCATCATTCACCACCGATCCGAGTCAGATGTGCCTTGAGCTGCCAGTCCCACTTTTCGTGCATGCCGATTCGCTCGGCGATGTCGTCGGCGATTCCCTGGCGATTGTTCTTGTTTGCGATGTCGAACGCGGCCATCGCAGAGCGAAGAGTCTCGAAGTTGCCCTCAAGCAGGTCTTCGCACATCAAAGACGGCTGACCGTCGATGTCGATGTCCTCGACTGACGAAAGTTGAGCGAACTGCAACAACGTATACGGAGCGTATGACTCGCACTTGCGGATGTTCTCGGCGATCGTGTCGATCGCACCGCTTACGTCTTCGTAGATGCTTTGAAAGAAACCGTGATACTCGGTGAAGTCAGGTCCGACGACGTTCCAGTGGTGTCCCTGCGCCTTGAAGCTCAGCACGACGGTGTTACCAAGCAGCACGGCAAGAGCCGCTGCAAGTTCTTGGTCGGCAAGACTTCGAGGACTGAAAGATTCTGGGTATGTGTGCATGTCTAGACCTCAGGCGTCTCTGGACTCTCTGGTGCCGGAGGCGTCTCTGGCGCTGGAGCCTCTAAAGCCTCTGTTGCTTCAGGCGCTGCTGGCGCCTCTGCCGGTGTCTCTCCCTCAAGAAGCTGCTGAACCTCTGTCGGGATCGGCGCTGGGTTCGCGGCCTGCGAGGCTGAACGCATCGCCTGCATCACGTCAGGAGCAACGGCTCCGAGCAGAGCCTCTGTGAGCTCAGGCGTGATCGAGCCTTTCTCAAAGAGCATTCGCAGCGCCATCTCTGTAGAGTTCGGTGCGTCTGAGTCACTGAAGCCGTGCATACGGCGCCAAGTGCCAGACGAGATCGCCATGCGGTCGAAACCTGAGTCGGCGTCTGACGCTCTGTCGTTGCGTGTCGCGACCTGGCTTGGGTCGTACCAGATGCACAGGCGGTTGACGTCGGACTCGTCGAAGCCGTTCGCACGGAGGTAAGGACGGAAGTACACAACGGTCAGCGCGTCTGCGATCAGCAGCATCAACGGCTCGATGTGAGCCTTGTACAGCGACTCGTCGATCTGCATCGCGTTGGAGTACTTGACGTTCGCGAGTCCGGTGACGATGTCCTTCGGAACGTCAAGTCCCTGGAGGATACGCTCGAGCACGCGGTCGGCGCGCTGAGCAAGAGCTGGGTCGAACGAGCGCTCGAACTTGAACTGCTTGATCTTGTCGCCAAGCTCGGCAGGACCGCGGATGATCAGCGGCACAACCGCTGACGCGGAGTCCTCGTCCTTGATCGGCGTCGTCATCGCGTCGATGAGCTGGTCCTCGAACTCGTCGGCAGATTCTTCCGGCGTGTAGTTCGGGTCCATGTCCGTACCTTCGTCGTACGGGTAGTCTGGGTCTGGGTTAGCTGCTACGCTCAGACCGTCTGGCAGGTAAAGGGCACCAGCGTTCAAGCGGGAACGCGCCGTCGCACGGAACGTGCGGTTGAGCAGCAGCAGCTCAGCGCAGAGGTCCAAAAGTCCGCGCAACGACGAGTCTGCCTCGTCGCTGTATCGCGGATGCGATCGCCAGATGCGGCCGACGAACGCCGAACCGCCAAGCTTTGTAAGTCCGCTCGCTCCGGCGGAGCGAGAAGTCTGTGTGCTGCTTCCTGTCGCGAGCTCGCGTCGTGATGCGACGGTGTAGTTGCCCTTGGTGTCCATCAGTAGCTCGTCTACCGAGCGCACGTCCCAAGACTCTGGAAGTCCGCTTCCGATACGCGCTGGCATCTGCACGAGATAGCACTCGCCTGCGACGCTGAGGTTCAGCGCGGCGTCACGGAGCAGACCTGCTTGACCGCCGTATGCGGAGTCAAGACGAGCAAGAGCTCGTTCTGCGGCTGCGCCGAGGCGTTGGTCGATCTTGTCCGAGTCGCGGACGGAGACCGGAGATTCTGCTGGATTGTGAACGACAGCGGCGTAAAGACGGATACGAGACACAACGGACGCGACGAGGTTGAACGCGTACTTGATCTCACCGATGGCGTCGTAGTATTCCCACGCCTCGGACTGCCACTGGCTCGAGCCGGCTGCCCGGCGAGACTTGAAACGATCTGCTTCTCCGCGGTCGCCGACCTTCATCTGCGCGGCGGCTGCGGTCATTGAACGCGGCGTGTTGAACGCGGCGGACTGAGCTTGAGACCCGAACGACACTGGAACTAGACCGCCGGTTCGCGGCTTGATTGACTCTTCACGGCGGAAGACGCCCACATTTGCTCCTTAGTCGTTGTCTGTCTGGTTAGAACGGAACGGTCTTATGGTCGATCGCAATCTTTGCGATTGATCAAAGTCGTGCGGTTATGGCACCTGCGACCAGCGAGGCGGCGAGAACCGACGCCACGACGACCACAAGCGTTGTACTAATAATACTCATAAGAACGAGCGCTGATGACGCCCACATGCTGGTGCACCAGTCACAGGTCAGAACGTAGCCGATCTTCGACGACTCGGGCGGCCACTTCTTCCAGACCCTGTCACGGAGGGGTGACAGGATCTGGTCGGTCGTGATCAGGCGGGTCAGCCGGGCGGTGGCCAGGCAGATCAGCACGAAGAGAAAGAAGTCTGGTGTTGTCATGTCTACTCCGTCGGGTCCTTGCTCGAGTGAATCGTGTTGTAGGGGCTCCACGACCGGAGCCGAGAACCGCAGCCGCAGTTGTCGTCCTTCGAGATCGCGAGGACCTTGCCCGAGACCGTCGTGACGCTTGAGGGTTCTTTCTTCGCGCCGATGACGTGCGACTCGTGCTTCTCTCGGAAGATCAGCATCGGGCCTCCGGGCGCGTCGGCGGCGATCAAGACGAGCGAGTCCGTGACGACGACCCGAGTCCGTGAGACCGTCCGCGGCTCGGCGCCCTCCGCCGTGACCGTGACGATCGCGGGAAAGACATCAAGCAGAACTCGGGCCTGGTTGGGTGTGTTGGGAGTGTTGGAGGTCACCGGCCGAGCCTCCGGGCCATCGCTCGATAGGTGACGCTCGCTGCCTCGGCGAGCTCTCTGACGGGAGCTCCTCTGTCGTAGAGCTTCTTTACCAGCTCGGTGAGCTCGTCGTTCGCGACGCCGAGCGGCCCGAGCCTCGGAGTTCCTGCTCTGTAGCGGCGGGCCAGCGGAGCAAGCTCGGCGATCCGTGCCCGCTCTTCTGCTGAGATGACGGAAGATGACGGATCTACCTGACGGTAGTCTCGTGTCGGGGCGGGCGGGGTGAAACTTTCCGCCGTATCTATGGTTGAAGAAGAGGAAGCGGAAGAGAGGGAAGAAGAAGAAGAAGGAGAGGAGGGAGGGACGGGAAGAGGGAGATCGGGAGAGGGGGAGAGAGCTGTGAGCCAGGAGCGGATCGAGGTGCGGGCCTTGGGCGGGTCAAAGGCCTCGGCAAGAGAGGAGAGC
>Ga0222712_10004072_pt1 | contig 15501 bp, 9 predicted proteins | sample C33_657DmetaG_FD_165043 | JGI IMG/M metagenome (GOLD analysis project Ga0222712, IMG submission 165043) | Estuarine water microbial communities from San Francisco Bay, California, United States - C33_657D | ecosystem: Environmental > Aquatic > Marine > Unclassified | place: USA: California... | reverse complement strand
CAGATTGCGTTCTCCGACGAGCGAGACCACCGGTACGCCCATCCAGAGGGCGTCCAGCGTGGTCGTCATCCCGGTGTAAGGGAAGGTGTCGAGCGCGACGTCGATCTCGTCGTAGCGGTGCAACAAGGCTCCTTGGGACAGTTCCGGGGTCAGCGGCACGTAGTCGAAGAAACTGATCCGTTCGGCGGAGACGCCCATGCCCGAAAGTTTCGCCACGATGCTTCGTCGATGGGAACCTTGTTTGGCGAGCAGGCGCAGGCGGGAGCCGGGGACGGCCTCGAGGATGCGCGACCACGCGCGCAGGACCTGGTCGTTGATCTTGCAGGTGTTGTTGAGCGAGCCGAAAGTGATGCCTTGGCCGGCGAGGCAGGGCGGCGGAGTGATTTCGGGATATCCTGCCGGCGGTTCGTAACACGTCCAGCAGTGGGGGAGCAGCCAGGCTTGCTCGGCGGGATCGGCCAGCCGGTTGCCGCCTGGCGGTTCGAGCAGGGCGTCGGTGATCCGATAATCCATCGTCGAGAGCCCGGAGGTCTCGGGGTAGCCCAACCAGGAGACTTGCACGGGCGCCGGCTTGAGGGCCAGGACTTCGAGTCGGTTGTCCGACGTGTGCAGGGCGACGTCGATGAGGATATCGATCCGGTCGTCGCGGATCATCGCGGCGATTTCCGCCGGCGGGATGCCGCCGATCTCGCGCCACCCCGCCGCCGCCGCCTTGAAAGCCTCGCCGAAGGCATTGGCCGGGCTGACGGAATAGGCGAAGATCTCGAAAGCCTCATGGTCGTGCCTGCGGAACGAGGGCAACAGGGCCCGTCCTACGACATGGTCGCGGAAGTCCGGGGAGATGAAGCCGACGCGGAGCCGTCGCCGAGGGTCGGGCGGGTTGGCGTGACCCGCCGGATCCGGACGGACGTGGTGCGCGTTCCAAAGCCGGTGCTGTTCCTGCAGCGCTTCCGCCGTCGTCTCGGGATCGTAATGCATCACCAGGATCAGGTTGCTGCGGATCGACGCGGCGTCGGGGCCGATCTCGGTGCAACGACGCAGCAGACGCACGGCCTCGGCCGTCTCGCCCAGGTCCTTGTGGATCACCGCCAGATTGTTGAGCGGCACGATATGCGTGGGGTCCACGGAGAGCGCCTGCCGGAAGCAGCGCGCGGCGCCGTCGAGGTCGCAATCCTCCTGCAGCATCGCCCCGAGGTTGGTGGCGACGGCGAGGTGTCCGGGCCGGCGGGCGAGGACTTCGCCGTACCAAGCCATGGCGTCGGCGCGACGTCCGTCGGAGTGCAGGGCGATGCCGAGCTGGAGTTCGCTGTCCGGGTAGTCGGGTTGGAGCCGCAGCGCCTGACGGTAGGCCTCCGCGGCGTCGGCGGCGCGACGCAGTTGCAGGCAGGCGTTGCCGAGGTTGAAGTAGTGGGTGGGCATGTCCGGCTGCAGGCGGATCGCCTCACGCAGGCAGGCGGCCGCCTCCTCGGGGTTGCGCCGATCCAGCAGGCGGGCGCCCAGGTTCGCGTGGTAATGCGGGACGCCGGGGCAAAGCCTGATCGCCTCGCGCATCTTCGCGAACCCCTCGTCGACGCGGCCGGCGTCGATCTCCACCATGCCGAGCAGGTGCAGGATGTCAGTGGAGTTCGGGAAGGCGTCCAGCAGCTGCCGGTAGATGCCTTCGGCCGCGGCATGCTGTCCCTCGCGATGCAACGCCATCGCGTGGTTCAAGGCGGCCTGGGGGTCGGTGAACTGCACGGCAAGAGGGAAGGGATTTCAGCTCTGCTTGACCAGCGCCAAGTCTCCGGGCGCGTCAGCGGACTTCCTGATAATCTGACGTCAGGGTCAGCTGGTCGGCGTAGGCGTTGATGTACCAGGCGGTCGTCCCGGGAGGCAGGGGGGCGGAGGCGGTCGTACCGCCGCCGCCGCTGGCGGCCATGGCGGGCGTCTCGACCCACTTGCGCGTGCCGGTGAAGCCTTTGTCGGTCGTGGACACGAGCACGGCGCGCGTGATGGGCTTCGTGGAATGGAATACCGCGATGGCCGTACCGGATTCGCTCTTGGCCGAAGGGGAGCTGCCCCATGGCTTGCCGGTTTCGACGATGCTCTTCGCGAAGGCATAGCTGTCGGGCGGATTCCAGCCGGCGGGGTGGCTATGGCCCATCTTCGTGATGAGCGAGACCATGCGCGGTCCGGGCGTCTTGCGGTAGTGCTCGGCCTGGCAGCCGAGCGGGAAGTGGGCGTCCTGCGGCCAGGAGAGCCAGAGCACCGGCATCTTGACGCGTTCGGCGTAATTCATGCCGTCCCAGACCTGCTGATAGACTTCGTTGTCATGCAAAGCCCGGCCCCAGTGGTTCTCGGCGTCGAAGAGATGTCCGCAGCCGTAGGTCGGGATGCCGAAGGCGAAACGCGCGTCGAGCCCGATGACCGTGCTGGTGATCACCCCTCCCCATGAGACGCCCATCAAGCCGATCTTGTCGGCGTCGACTTCCGGCAGGGAGCGCAGAAGAGAACCGGCCAGCATCGTGTCGGCGAGCGCATGATACATCCACTGTTCCTTCAGCGGGAGTTTGGTGTCCGCGAAGGTGCCGTCGCGGGCGGGGCCGGCGAAGGCGTGGCGCGCCCAGACGGGCCGGCCTTGGGGAGCTTTCTTCTCGTCGACGTCGGTCTGGCCTTCGACCGCGATGCTGATGGCCGCGAAGCCTTGGGCGTTCCATTTCTGCACCCACTCCTTGAAGGCGGTCCCGCCGCCGCCGTGGACCAGTACGATGCCGGGAACCTTGCCCTCGCGCTTGGCGGGCAGGCCGATCCAGGCAAAGACGCGGGTAGGCTTTCCTTGGTAGGGCAGGGCGTCGTAGAAGATCGCCCGGACCTGTCCGTCTGCCTTGAAGCCTTCGGCTTCGTAGGTCTTGGGTGCTTGGGCGCAGGTGTCGCCGAGGCCGAGCACCACCTTGCGGTCGGCGACGGGGTCGGCGTTGAGCGTGATCGCGAGGAGGAGGCAGGTGAGCAGACGCATGGAATTATTGGGCGACGCGGACGTTGCGGAAGCCGGCGGTGGCTCCGAAGACGAGCAGGTCGAGAGAGGTCTTGTGCTTGCCGAGGCTAGGATGCCTGCCCTTGAAGGTCTGTTCGTTGACCTGGACGGTCACTTCGTCGCCTTTGAAGGTCAGCCGGACCGGGTACCACTCGCCCGCCGCGAGCTTCAGGTTCTTCTTGGCGATGTCTTCGGTGGCGGTAGCGGGTTCGCCCTTGGACGGGTTCTTGGTGAGGATCGCGGAGGTGCGCGAGACCACGAGACGGAAGCCGGCGTCACCGGCTCCGAAGCGGAGCGAGACGCGGTTCGCGCCCTGCAGGTTCAGTTCACACTCGAAGGTGCCGTCGCCGAACGCGAGCGGCGTGCGCAGTGACGCCGGTTTCTCCGAGCCTCCCTTGGGCTGAGCGAACACGCCGTCATCGCGCGCGCTCCATTCGCCGGCGGAGGCGAACCAAGGTTTGCCTGGAAGCTTCGTCAAAGACTCATCGAGCACGACCTTTCCCTGCAGCGCCGGCAGGGTGGCGATCCGCCCGTGGCTGGGCTTCACGTCCGCCGGCGGCAGTTCGCGGCTGTAGCCGCCATCGCGATAGCGGCGGAGGAGGTCCTTCATTTCAGCCACGACCCCAGGGTGCTCCGCCGAGACATCCTTCGACTCGGCCGGGTCGGCTTGTAGGTCGAACAATTGCGGCTGGAACTGGGCCTTACGAGCCTTACGGGCGCCTTCCGCGATCTCGTCGACCGGCACGCCTTCGATCCACTTCCAGCGGCCCTTGCGGACTGCGAACGTCCCGTCGGCGCTATGGACGATCATGTCCTCGCGGCCTTTGGCGTCGGCGGAGCCCAGGAGCACGGGCAAGAAGCTGCGGCTGTCTTCGGCGCCGGTCTCTTTGGCCGGCAGGGGGGCGCCGACGATCTCCGCGGTCGTGGCGAGGATGTCGACCACGCTGACCGTCTGCTTGGCCGTGGAGCCGGCGGCCACCTTGCCGGGCCAGCGGGCGATGAAGGGTACCTTGAAGCCGCCTTCCCAGACGTCATGCTTTCCGCCCCGGACGTCACCGTTGACCTTCAGGCCTGCCTTGATGGCGGTCGTCTGCAGGAGGCGCTCGTTCTCGGGTTTGGCGACGCCGCCGTTGTCGCTGGTGAAGATGACCAGCGTATTCTCGGTCGCCCCGAGCTTGTCGAGGGTGGCGAGGATGCGGGCGACGCTCTGATCGAGTTCGTGGATCCAGTCGCCGAAGGGGCCGGCCGCGCTCTTGCCGGCGAGGTCTTTGTCGGGCGTGACCGGGTTGTGCACCGCGACCGGCGTGAAGTAGAGCAAGAAGGGCTGGTCCTTCGGCTGGGCTTCAAGCCAGGCCGTGGCCTTGTCGGTGAGCACCTTCATCACGCGCTCGTTCTTTCGTCGGGGCGCGTCGAGTTGCAGGATGCGTTCCGCATTCTTGCCGTTCTCCGTGTCGGCGGCTCCGTAGCTCGCCTGATAGTCGTCGCTGTCGGCGGCAGGGCCGGCCACCTTCATGCCAGCCGGAATCTTTCCGGAGCGGAGGCCGTAGACGAAGCGGTCCTCGACATAGACGCCCGTGAGGTCGCCATGGTTGCTCGGGACGCCGAAGTGATAGTCGAAGCCGATGTCCAGCGGCCCCGGGGAGAGTTCGGCCTGGTAATCCGTGCGCCACTTCGGGTCTTCGTTTTCCCGGCCGTAACCCAGGTGCCATTTGCCGACGGCGGCGGTGCGGTAGCCCTTGGCTTTCAGCAGGGAGGCCAGGTTGACGCGGGTCGGCTCGATGTGCAGGGGTGAGAAAGTGCCGAGCACCTCATGCGTGAGCGAGGTGCGCCAGCAGTAGCGACCAGTGAGCAGCGAGTAACGCGTGGGGGAGCAGACGGAGGACGTCGTGTTGCCGTCGGTGAAGCGGCGACCTTCGGCGGCGAGCCGGTCGATCGCCGGGGTGCGGACCAGCTTCGGGTCCGCGCCGTAACAGCCGGCGCTCCCGTAGCCGTAGTCATCGGCGAGGATGATGACGATATTGGGCCGGTCGGCGGCGGATGCCGTGAGCGCGAGGAGGAGAGCGAGGAGGGGGCGCATGAGATTACTTTCCTTCGGCGGCCCAGCGCTTCATCTGCGCGATGTTGCGTTCGACCTCGGGGTTGCCCTTGCCGACATACGGCTTCATGTCGCTGTCATACATGGCCATGGATTCCGGCGCGGGGTCCTTGGTCGCGACGAGCTTGGCGTCGAGGCGCTGGCGGTGCTCAGTCAGCACGGCGGCGTAGGCCGGGTCTTCCGCGAGGTTGCGGACCTGCCAGCGGTCGGCCGCGAGTTCGTAGAGTTCTTCGCGCGGGCGGGTGGGGCTGAAGAGCAGTTTTTCGCTGAGTTCCGGAAGCTTACCGGCGGCATGCAGGGCGCGGAGCTGTTGGACGATCGCCTTGCCGTCCTTGTAGGCGCAGGGCTGCAGGTGCGGACGCTCCGGGTGATAGTTGCGGATGTAGATGAACTTGTCCGTGCGCAGGCTACGGATCTTCTCGGTGGTCTCGTCGCAACGGTCGCGGGCGGAGAAAGCCTCCGCGCGCGGAGCGTAATTCGGCGCCAGGATGTCCTTGCCCTGCATCCACGTCGGCACGCCGAGGCCGGCGGCGGCGAGGGAGAGGGCGGCGAGGTCGATGTGTTCGACGAGGTCAGGCCGGACCTGGCCGACGGGGACGCCGGGACCGCGGATGACGAGCGGAACATGCGCACCTTCTTCGTAAAGGAACTGCTTGCCGCGGGCGTGGCTGATGCCGTGGTCGGTCATGAAGACGATGAGCGTGTTCGCCAGCTGGCCTTCTTGTTCGAGGCGGGCGAGCACGCGGCCGACATGGGCGTCGGTCAGGCGGACGGCGTCAAGGTAGTCGGCCCAATCCTGCAGCAGCACCGGGTCGCGCGGGTAGTAGGGCGGCAAGGTGACCTTGGTCGGATCGGTCCCGGCGCCCAGTTCGCGGACGACGCGCTGGCGGAATTGCACCCGGCCGGCCTCGGCGCCTTCGCGCAGTTTTCCGCCGTGCAGCTGGACCTGCATGAAGAACGGCTGCCCGGGCTTGCGGCCGGCCCAGTCATGCGAGTCATAGATGGCGGGGTCCCACTCGAAGTTATAGTCCGTCTTGCCGAGGCGGCTGCCCGCGCCGGCCTTGGCCTTCTTGCCCTTACCCGCGCCGAAGGGCAGGCCGCGGAAGTCCAGGTCGGGCAGACCGCTGCCGATGCAGGTGTAGTAGCCGCCCTGCTGGAAGAGCTTCGGCGTGGGCGTGATCTCCTTGGGCAGGCTGATCTTCAGTTCGCCACGTCCGCTGCGATGATGGTGGGCCCCGATCGTCGTCTGATACATCCCCGTGACCAGCGCGGAGCGGCAGGGTGAGCAGACCGGCGCGGTCACGTAGGCCCGACTGAAGCGGGTGCCTTCCTTCGCCAGGCGGTCGACGTGCGGGGTGGCGATGGTCGTCTCGCCGTAGCTGCCGAAGTTCGCGGACATGTCGTCCACGATGAACCAGAGGACGTTGGGCCGGTCGGCGGCGAAGGCCGTCAGGGTGAAGAGCAGGGTGAGCAGGGGACGCATGGCGATGTTAAGATAAAGGGGTCAGACCCCATTAATAGGGTCTGACCCCATCAGGGGGAATGTGCGTGGGTTACTTCTGGGTGAAGACGAAGACGCCATGCTTGTTGGCGATGACGATGTCAGGCTTGCCGTCTTGGTTTACCTTGCCGCTGAAGAACTGCGTCCCGACGCCGCTGTCGGCGTCGATCAGGTGCTTGACGAAGCGGGCGCCGCCTTTGCCGTCGCGCTGGAGTTCGAACCAGCAGAGGACCGGGTCCGCCATCGGCTCATCGTCCTTCGCCGGGCCGTGCGCCCAGCGACGCTTGCCCGTGACGATGTCGAGCAGGCCGTCGCCGTTGATGTCGGCGAGCTGGATGGCGTGGATCTGACTGAAGCCCGCGCCGGCCGCGTTTTCTTCCTTGGTCTTGCCGAGGATGACCTGCTCGGCGAAGGTGCCGTCTTTGTTCTGTTTGAACCAGGACAGGCCGTAGCCGTGGGCCTTGATGCTCGTGATGACGTCCTTGAGTCCGTCGGCGTCGACGTCATAGACGTACATCTGGGCGCCGCCCTGACCGAAGTTCACGGGGTGGAACTTCCAGTCGGAGTCCTTGGTGGTGTCGGCCGGCTGTTCATACCAGCCATCCTTTTCGAGGATGTCGACGCGGCCGTCGCCATTGACGTCCCCGGCGCCGTAGCCGTGGGTGTACTTGAAGATCTTCTGGTCGTTGGCCGGCGACTTGGGGGTGATGGGACGGAAGCGTCCTTTGGCGAAGGGGTTCTTCCAGTCGATCTCGACGTAGCCGAACTGTCCGCCGGACTTGCCGCCTTTGGCCTTGGCGGGTTTCACGAGGTCGCTGGAATGGCAGAGCAGCTCCGGCTTGCCGTCGCCATTGATGTCGACGAGGTCGGGCGACTCGCCGTCGGCGACGTCGAAGATGTTATGCCGAGTCCAGTCGCCGGCCTTGCCTTTCGGATTCTCGAAGACGAAGGCGGGCTCGCCCGGCAGGCCGTAGACCAGGATGTCGGACCAGCCGTCGCCATTGAAGTCATAGGCGAATTGGATGAAGTAGTCGGAGTAGCCGGTCGCGGCGGTGTAGGGCGTCTTGCTCGGACCGGCCGGGTTGTCGCGCTCCGGAGTGTAGGCGAACTTCTGCTTGAAGTCCGGTCCGCGCCAGATGTAACGACCCGCGGTCACGTCCGCATGGCCGTCGTGGTCGAAGTCGGCGACCGCGCAGCCTTCGGCCACGAAGTCCTTGGTCAGGGTCTGCTTGTCAAAAGACAGGTCGGCGGCGACGCAGCCGCCGAAGGACGAGGCCAGGAGGAGGGGGGCGAGGAATCGCATGGGGGTACGAGTAATACACCTCCGCCCCAGTTTGGTTGCGAGGAGTTTTTCGGCCGCAGCCTAATCGAGAGCTTATGATTACTCTAACCGGCCGAACATGATCCGTTCTTTCCGGCTGGGGTCGGAGTCCCCCTGGGTCACCGCCAGCCAGACGGCGCCATTGCTTTCGACGAAGGTGGGGTATTGGAAGGATTTGGTGCTCTCGAAACGGTATTTCCGTTCCCAGTTCACGCCGTCTTCGGAGACGTCGACATTGAAGACGCTCCGGTTGACGCCGTCGACCCGGGTGCGCTCCTGCCAGCCTAGGTAATATACCCCTTTGAACTTATCGAAGGTCGGCTTCGAGCCGGCGCCTTGCTTGACGAAGGACTTCTCGCCGCCGGTCGTCCAGGTCCGGCCGTCCTGACTCTCGCAGAACCAGTAGTTATGGTCGCCGTTCTCTTGGCGGCAGATCGCCAGCCAGCTGCCGTCGGGCAGACGATTGACCGCGGGCTCGGTCAGGGCCGGGCCGCCGGGGCCGTTGAAGTGACCGACGACTTCGAGGGTGTCGGCGGTGGCGTTCAGCGTGCAGAGCGCCTGCTGGGCGCCGAGGTAGTTGTTGATCGCGACGTAGGTGCGGCCGTCGAATTCCTTGAAGTTGTCGAACAGGTAAAGCCCGGCGTCCACGGGCTTACGCGCGAAGCCCTGCTTGGCGGCGTCGGCATGCAGGTATTGCGGCTGGAGGTCGAAGACGCCGTCGCTGGTCCGCAGCTTCATGCGGTGGATCTCGCGTTCGAAGGTCAGCGTGCCGAGGTCGAAGTCGCGGTAATAGGTCTGCGACTGCCGCTTGCCGGGTTGCTCGCTCGCGAACCAGCAGCGGAGGGTCTTCGGGGCCACCTGCCTGATGCGGGGCACGAAGCAGGCGCCGACGGGCAGCGTCTCATTGGCGAAGGCCTGCTCGGAGCGGGCGAGGGTCATCACGTCGAGCAGGCGTTCGTTGCGCAGGTCGACGATGGACATCGTCGCGTAGACGAAGGGCCATCGGGCGGCTTCGCCGGCCTGGCGGTCGTTGACCTCGGCCACGACGTAGGCGCGATCGCCGACGATCGTGAAATGGGCGTCATGCGCGCCTTTGACCTCGGGGCCGGTCACCTTGAAAAGTCCCGCCATGACCTTGTCGCCTGCGGCCTTGGCATCCCATCCGGACGGGAGGATCTTGACCGCCGGCTTGGGTTCTTCCTTGGGCGTGGAGCAGCCTGCCAGTAGGGCGGCGAGGCAAAGCAGCAGGCGTTTCTCCATGGGGTTACTTTGCCGAAGCGGCGACCGGGAGCAACTGGAAGGCATCGACGATCACGAAGCCTTTGGTGTCCTGATTGGTCACCGTGAGCGTATACTCGATCCCCTGGCGTAGGCGAAGCGAGCCGATCGGGCGGAAGGCTTCGCCGACGGGGAGGGGCTTGGTCTGATCGACGGTGAAGCGCTGCTCCGTATCGGCGCCGATGATCGTGACCGGCAGGCGCGTCGTGCGTGTCTCATGGGCGGAGTAGGCCATGCGTAGTTCGAAATCGCCGTCGGCCGGTCCTTTGAAGCGGAAGGTCGCGCGCGATCTGCCGTCGGCGCGCTGTTCGTCGTGCAGGTAGCCGACGCCGACGTGCGGCTTGAAATTCGTGGAGCGTTCCCAGTCGCCGGACAGTTCGGCCTGCGCGTCGTCGAGGATCAGTCCGGGCAGGGACTTCGGGTCGAGCGAGACCGGACCGCTGGCGCGTGCGGGCTTATCTGCTGGCGGCAGTTTCGGGAGTTCGAGGACGACCTTCTGGGCGAGGAGGCGGGTACGGAGCGTGGGGTAGTCGAGGGCCTGGACCGTGACGCCGGCCTTGGCGGCAAGGGCGGCGGCGACGCCGGCGCCTTGACCGATGGCCATCCAGGTCGGCTCGACGCGGACGGACGAATACGCGACGTGCGTGGCCGAGAGCGCGACGGGGACGAGCAGGTTGGAGCATTCGGCCGCCGAGGGCGTGATGGCGCGGTAAGGGATGTGGTAGGCGTAGCCGTGGCGACGTCCGGGCATGCGGACGGGGAAGATCGTGCCTTCGTTGATGACGCCGTCCGGCAGGGCGAGGCGCCGGCAGTCGTGCGAATCGATGGGGAAGGAGGAGATCGCGATCGGGTCGTCCTTCTGGGCGTCTTTGAGCACGTCCTTCTGCGTCAGCGTGTAGCGTCCGTCCATGCGGCGTCCTTCGCGCACATAGAGTTGCGGCGACCAGTGCTCCGTCTCGGGGAATTCGTCGCGGCAGAGGCCGAGTTCCGCCATGGTCTCGCGGATCTTCGCGGGGACCGCCGGATCGGTCGTCAGGAATTGATAGAACTCGAGGGTATACTGCTTATGCTTCTCCCAGAGCTTCGCGCGTCCCGCGGGATCGGAAGCGCACCAGCCGTTGGCTTCGCCGACCAGGCCCATCGAGAACATCTTCCCGATGCCGTTGTTGGCGTCGAACTTGTCGCCCGGCAGGGGATAAAGATCCCAGGGCAGCGGCGCGTTCGGGTATTGCTGGAAATACCGGCGGACGAGCTCGAAGCGGGCCGGGTCGTAGGCCTTCGGCTCCGGGAACGGCACGCGGTTCGCGGCATTCTTCGTCAGGCAGAGACGGAAACTGTAGACCATGACGGTCTCTTCGCCGGCCTGGTCATCGCCCGGGCGGACGGAAGTGATGAACGGCAGCGGCAGGCCGTTGGCGTCGAAACCGTTGATGGCCATCTTCGCCTTCGGGTATTGGCGGCCGGCGAAAGACTCGCCGTATTCGTCGCGGCCCTCGCGGCCGATATGCCAGACGACGCCGGAGCGGGCCATCAGGTCGCCTTCGTACGTGGCATCGATGAAGACTTTCGCGGTGTGCATGCCGCCGGACGTCCGGAGGCCCACGATCCTGGCGCCGTCTTTCTCGATGCCCTCCAGGATCTGTTTCGTCTGCACGCTCACGCCGGCTTCCTTGAGCATCGCGTCCGTCACGCGGGCGGCGACGTGCGGTTCGTAGGTCCAGACGGAGTTGTCCTTCACGGCGACGTCGTAAGGCAGCTTCACCCCGCGGGCGGCATAATCGGCCGCCACGCGCTGGTGCCATTCCTCAAAGAGGCCCAGCAGGGTGGAGCGGACGGTCTGGTTGGAGTCGCTGAAGCTCAGGCCGCCGGTATTGACGCCGCCGACGATGTCGGTGGGTTCGAGCAGCACGACTTTCGCGCCTTCGCGGGCGGCGGCGATCGCGGCGCAGAAACCTCCCGGGGTGGCGCCGTAGACGATGACATCGGCCTCCGCGGCCTGGGCAGGACGGGCGAGCAGCAGGAGTCCGAAGGCGAGGAGGAGACGCATGGGCGGGGAGAGCATTAAGATATGCTTCGGCGTCGTAATGCCAACTCATTCCGAGGGGCATGCGGGCCAGCAACGAAACACCTTTACGGGCCGTCGATGGACGGCAACCTTGACGGTCATGCGCATGAGTGTCTTCCGCCATTTATGTTCCGTTGTCGCCGTGCTTTGCATGTCCGGCCTGGGGCGTTCGGCTGAGTCCTTGCCCGCTGCCTTCGATACGATCAAGGCGAACGCGTTGCAGGAAGAGATCCGGCAGGCGGTCGCCGACGGGCGCATCATCGGCGGCGTGGTCTGGGTGGAGCGGGCGGGTAACGCCTTTCATTTCGCCGTCGGTCGGCGATCGACAGGCCAAGGTAACGAGCCGATGACGGAGGACGCGATCTTCGACCTGGCCTCGCTGACCAAGGTCGTCGCTACGGCGAGCGCGGCGATGGTCTGTGAGGAGCGTGGCATGCTTCGCTTGGACGATCCGGTGTCCCGGTATCTTCCCGGATTCGTCGGCGAAGGCAGGGAGCAGGTGACCATCCGTCATCTGCTGCTGCATACCTCGGGGCTGCAGGTCAATCTGAACGCCGCGAAGGAGCCGTTGGCACGAACGCGTACGGAAGCTTATGCGTTGGCTTGTCGTGAGCGCCCTCGTTTCGAGCCTGGCAGCGCTTTTGCCTATAGCAGCGCTGGGAGCCTGGTGCTGGGATTAGTCGTCGAGAAGGCTTCGGGCCGACCTTTAGACGTCTTCTGTGCCGAGCAGTTTTATGTTCCGCTAGGAATGACGGAGACGACATTCCATCCCTCGGATGCGAAACTCGCTCTTACGGTCCCTACGTCCGCGCCGACCCGCGGAGTCGCCGACGACCATGTCGCGCGAGCGATGGGCGGCGTCGCGGGGCATGCCGGACTTTTCTCTACTGCTTCCGACCTCGCCCGCTTCGTGCGTATGCTGACGAACGGCGGCGAGCTTGCCGGCAATCGCGTCCTTATGGCTGAGACCGTGCGCCAGATGACCAGTGCGCAGAGCCCTTCCGGGCTTCGTTCGCCCGAGGCCGGGAACCTCCCCGTGACCCGGGGGCTCGGCTGGGACATCCATACGCCTTATCGGCTTCCGCCGCACCCGTACTCTCTGGCTCGTGGCGCGGTTTTCCCTATGGGTAGTTATGGGCATACCGGCTGGACGGGTCAGATGCTGTGGGTCGATCCGACTTCGGGCGCGTTTGTCATTTTCTTATGCAATCGGTATCGTGCGGATGGGCGTGACACCCGGTCCGAGGTCCAGCTGCTGCACCATCGGATTGCGACCCTTGCCGCCGAGACCGTCCGCGTCGGCGCCAGGCGTTGAATCACTTCGCCGGCAGCGTGGGCAGCTTCGAGCAAGCCTCACGGATGACCCAGCCATTTGCCTCCAGAGCTGTGCGGGCGGCGGCTTCGTCGGCGCCGGTCAGTTCGCGGACGATGCGGATCGCGCGTCCGCGCAGCTTGGAGTTCGACGGATGCAGGTCGATCATCAGGTTGCTCATCACCTTGCCGGAACGGGCGAGGGCGAGGGTCGTGATCAGATTAAGCACGAGCTTTGTCGCGGTGCCGGCCTTGAGGCGGGTCGAGCCCGTGAGCACTTCGGGTCCCGTGTCGGGAAGGATCGCCCGGTCGAGGAGGGGGTGGTCGCGGTAGGCTGGATTGCAGGCGACGAGGACGGTCTTGGCGCCGCGGCGACGGGCTTCGCTGAGGCAGCCCCAGATGAAGGGTGCGTGGCCGCTGGCGGAGATGCCGATGACGACGTCCTGGGCGGTCACCGCCCGCGCGACGATGGCCTGGACGCCGGCGGCGTCATCATCTTCGGCGCCTTCGACGGCGCTCCAGAGCGCTTGGCGGCCGCCGGCCATGATGCCTTGGACGAGCGAGGCCGGCGTCCGGAAGGTCGGCGGGCATTCGCTCGCATCGAGCACGCCGAGACGGCCCGACGTGCCGGCGCCGCAATAGATCAGGCGGCCACCGGAGGCGAAGGCCTTCGTGACGGCTTCGACCGTCCAGGCCACGTGCTCGGTTTCGGCGAGGATTTTGCCAGGTAACGTCGCGTCCTCGGCGAGCATCAGCTGGATCGCCTGGGCGAGCGGCATCTCCGCGAAGCCCACGGACTTCGGATTGCGTCCTTCGGTCGGGGCGCTGGCGACGGGACGCCAAGAGGCGGTCGCCGCGGGCGCAGACGCGGACGCGGGGGGCACGGCGGCCGGAGCGGGTCCGGCAAGGCGGCGGGCCATGGCGATCGCGCCCCAGACGCCGGGGCGCGCGAGGCGGACGACCTCGCTCCCGGGCCGGGCGGCGAGAATCTTCGCGGCGACCTCGTCGGCGAACCAAGGATTCTTGAGCAAGGTCGAACCGTTGAGCACGAAGCGGACTTTCTCGCCCGGACGGGCGACCCGCGCGGCGCAGTGGACCGGGTCCTTGCTGAGGCGCTCGGAGGCGCGGCGCAGGATCGCCACGGCGATCGGGTCCTGCCGCGAAGTCGCGGCGGCGAAGACCACCTGCGCCAGCGAGGCGATCTCGGTCTTGTTCGCCGTCATCGACCATTCGATGAGCGACTCGGGGTCGTTCATCTGGAGGAAGGCCAGCATGTCGGCGCCGAGGCGGGGCCAGTCGGCGTCGATGTCGGAGATCGTGACCGTGGACTTGAGCGCATGCATCGCGATGTCGCACGCGCTGCCGCGGTCGCCGATGATGTGGCCGCGGCCGCCGATCTTGACCGTGCGGCCGTCGCGATGACGTCCGAGGCAGCAGGAGCCGGTGCCGCTCAGCTGGAGCACCTGCGCGGCGCAGTCGGCCGGCCATGGGTCCGCCTCGAGGGCGAGGAGCAGGTCGTCGCCGACCACGACAGGCACGCCGGTCCAGGCCGCTCCGACGGCGCGGCGCAGGCGTTCGCGGTCGGCGTCGGTGCGGACGCCGGCCATGCCGACGCCGATGCGGTCGGGCGCGGCGGGCAGCCGTTCGCGGATGGCCGCGAGCAGGGCGGCGAGTTCTTCGGCGCTGAGGAGGCGGAGGTTGCCGGGGCCGACGGCGAAGGAGGCCAGTTCGGCGTCGTTCCCGTCGACCAGCAAGGCCGAGGTCCGCGTACCGCCGCCTTCGATGCCGAGGACTCGCATGGGCTCAGCGGACCTTGTAGATCTTCACGTCGTCGATCCAGACCGTGGAGCCGACGAGGAAACTGAACCAGCGCTTCGGGTCATGGGCGTAGCCTTCGGAGCGATGCTTCGCGACCAGCTTGCCGTCCAGGGAGAAGCGGAGTTCGTCGCCTTCGGTCACGAGCGTGAGCACGTGCCAGGCCGTGTCGGTCTTGAAGGGCGTGCTGAGGCTCTTCTTCTTCAGCAGGGCTTCGACTTCGGCCGGAAGCTTCTGCTTCGCCGCGGCGGCGTCGGCGCGCTGCTTGCGCAGGGCCAGGTTCATCTCGCCCGTCATGCTGTCCTTGAGCACCAGCGAGGTCGGGGAAAGGATGGCGTAGCACATGTGGCCGGCGTGGACGCCCTTGAGCTCGCGGTCGACGAAGCCGAGCTGGAGTCCTTCGGCCTTATTGATCCCGGGGAACCTGAAACGGACGATCACGCCGCCGTCGGCGAAGCCGGCCTCATGATGGATGTGCGCGGCGTGGCCGGCTTCCTTGGTCGCGCTGGCGATCTTCATGATCCCGGCGTCGAGGTCGGCCTGCTTGATCTGTGGGACGCGGTCGGCGGTGGCGCTGTTCCAGCCGTTGCCGATGTCCTTGGCCCGGTTGCCGGTCTCCTCGCGCTCGAAGGTGTCATGGAAGATCAGGGTGCCCTTCGTCTGCAGCCAGGCGGTGTCGTCGGCGGCGGCGAGGGGGAGGGCGAGGAGGCAGAGTAACAAGAGGCGCATAGGGCTAGGGATAGGGCTAGGGCGGGGGTAGGAAAGATACAGTGCAAAGGTGCGAAAGTGCAAAGGTGGAAACGGAGAGGCGTAGCGGTAGGGGTAGGGGCTGGGGTAGGAAAGCATTTCCGGGTCTCGGAGGTAGGGCTGACCGCCTCGGTCAGCCGCGGTTGAGCGAGGTCGCTCAACCCTACCCAAGGCAAGCATTCCCCCGATACTCCATACTCAATACTCGAAACTCACACGCCACTTTTGTACTTTTGCACAGGCCGAAGGCCGATTTGCACCTTTGCACCTTAGGACAGCACGTGGTGCTGTCCCTACCCCTGTCAGGCCACCAACGCCTTGACGACCTTGGTCGGGAGCACGCCGGTCAGCTTCT
>Ga0222712_10004069_pt1 | contig 15510 bp, 9 predicted proteins | sample C33_657DmetaG_FD_165043 | JGI IMG/M metagenome (GOLD analysis project Ga0222712, IMG submission 165043) | Estuarine water microbial communities from San Francisco Bay, California, United States - C33_657D | ecosystem: Environmental > Aquatic > Marine > Unclassified | place: USA: California... | reverse complement strand
TTTTAATTCCGAGTTTATCTTTTCGCATGATTAGGTTGGCTGCGGCGATGCAACCTTCGCTCCTCGTGCTCGCGGCTGGAATGGGATCGCGCTATGGCGGCCTCAAACAAATCGATCCCGTCGGGCCAGCGGGCGAGACCGTGCTCGACTACGCGGTGTTCGACGCGGTGCGCGCGGGTTTCAAGCGCGTGGTGTTTGTGATTCGGGAGGAATTTGCGGAGCTTTTTAAAACGCAGGTGGCGGCCAAATACGCCGGGCTCATCGCGGTGGATTACGTGTTTCAATCGCTCGCGGCGTTGCCGGTGGGTTTTTCTATTCCAGCGGGTCGCGAGAAACCTTGGGGGACGGGCCACGCGGTCTGGTGCGCGCGCGCCGTGCTCGACGGAAATTTCGCGGTCATCAACGCCGATGATTTTTACGGCGCGGATTCGTTTGCGCAGCTCGGAAAATTTCTCGCCGCACCCGCGCGGGCCGCGACAGGTTACGATCCGATGTCGGGTCATCGGCCGCCGCCGACGATTTTAGCGGAGTTTGCGATGGTGGGTTTTCGCCTGGACCGGACGCTCTCGGAGTACGGTGCGGTTTCGCGCGGAGTGTGCACGGTGCAGCAAGGTCAACTGCGCGGCATCGTCGAGCAGACGGGCATTCTCGCGAGCGAAGTGGGCGCGGGAAAAAAATATTCGGGCGAAGAAAACGTTTCGATGAACTGCTGGGGTTTTACGCCCGCGGTGTTGGCGGGGCTCGACGTGCAGTTTCGGGAATTTTTAAAAGAGAAAGGCGCGGAGCTGAAGTCGGAGTTTTATTTGCCTGCGGCGGTGGCCGGTATGGTCGCGCGCACCGAAGCGACAGTGCGGGTGTTGCCGACGACGAGCACGTGGTTCGGCGTGACGTACCGTGAAGATAAGCCGCGCGTGCAGGCGGCGATCGCGGATCTCGTGGCGCGCGGCCTTTATCCGGCGCGTTTGTTTTAAAAAGCGTGGGGGAATACACGCGAGGTTGACCCGAGGCGGCGTGGCGGACTCGCTTTCGGCATTATGGCAACCGTTCCTAATCACCGCACTATGGCCGAGTATTTTATTCGCGGCCTCACTCAAGGCATGATCGACGCCGCCGAAGTCATCGCGTGGGCCGACGTCGTGATCGTCGACGCGCCGAAGACGGAAGACTGGATGCTGGAGATTTCCAGCTCGAGTCCCGAGGACCGCATGGGCGTGTTGCATCATTTGCACGCGGTACAAGGCGAGCTCGACGAGGCCGCCGTCGTGGCGATGTTGGCGGCGAAAAAATAACGAACCCGCGCTGGCGGCGTTGCCCATGAAATTTTCCCGGCCTGAAGCTGATGTGTTTTTGCCGAGCGGCGGTGATGCGGCGCAGGCGCTCGCACGAACGACGCACTTGTGCGTGATCGCTCACCAAGACGACATCGAGATCAACGCCTATCCGGCGGTGGCGGATTGTCTGGGGCGGAGCGATCGGTTTTTCACCGGTGTGGTCATGACCAACGGCGCGGGCTCAGCGCGCACCGGGAAATTTGCACACGTGACCGACGCCGAAATGCAGCTCATTCGGTGCGAAGAGCAGCGGACGGCGGCCTCGCTCGGCGCGTACAACCTTCAGTTGCAGCTGGCGCATCCGAGCGCGGATGTGAAAAAAGCCGGTCACGCGGGCGTCGCCGCCGATCTCGCTGCGATTTTTGGCGGCTGTCGGCCGCAGGTGGTTTATCTACACCAGCCGGCGGATAAGCACGACACGCACGTCGCTTGTTTTCTGCGCTGCATCGAAGCGTTGCGCGCGTTGCCCCGAGATCAACGTCCGGCGCGCGTGCTCGGTGTCGAAGGCTGGCGCGATCTTGATTGGCTTGCGGACAATGAAAAAGTTCCGATGGACGCCAGTGCGAATCCCGAGTTGGCGGCGAAACTGGTCGGCGTGTTTGAGTCGCAGATCGCGGGCGGCAAACGCTACGACCTTGCCGCGATGGGTCGGCGGTTGGCGAATGCCACGTTTTTCAATTCGCACGCGACGGATCAGACGAACGCGATCTCGCTGGCGATGGACCTCACGCCGCTCGTGGCGGATGAGACGCTGAGTGTGCGCGATTTCACGCTGGGACACATCGAGCGTTTGCGCGCCGATGTCGCGGCGCGGCTGGCGGCGATGGGTGGTTGAGGCAAGGTTGAGCGTTTAAATGCGCTAGGTTTCGGTTTAGAGAAAACGGTAATCGGGGTTAGCTGCTTATAATTTTATAATCGCTCACAACATCCGCCGCGTCTCGGCGTCATTCGTTTCCTCAACCATGAATTTCAACCTACGTTTTTTAATCTGCGGCGGAATACTGGGGTGCTGCGTCTTGGCGCGTGCCGTCGAAGCGCCGTGCACCGTCGTACTTCGCCCTGAAGGGCTCGTCGCTTCGAGGGCACGTTTGGCCGCGGGCGATGAGCGACTCGCACCAGCTTTGGCCTTGTTGCGCGCCGAGGCGGATCGTCTCCTCAAACTCCAACCGGCTTCGGTCATGGATAAAACCCGGACGGCGGCGAGCGGCGATAAACATGATTATTTTAGCTTCGCGCCGTATTGGTGGCCGGATCCAAAAAAATCCGATGGCTTGCCCTACATCCGCGACGACGGACGTGTGAATCCCGACAGCAAACGCGGCACGGATTCCGGCGCGTTCAGCCGTACGTGTAACGCCGTCGAGACCCTCGGGCTCGCGTATTGGTTTACGCGCGACGAGCGCTACGCCGAAAAAGCCGCCACGCTCACACGCACGTGGTTTCTCGATGGCGCCACGCGCATGAACCCCTCACTAGAATACGCCCAAGCCATTCCCGGTATAAACCACGGCCGCGGCATCGGCATTCTCGAAGCGCGCCATCTGAGCAATCTTGTCGACGGGCTCGCCCTCATCGCGGGCTCGCCGGCATGGTCCACCGCAGACGCCACCGCGATGACAGGCTGGCTCACGACGTACTACGAATGGGTCACCACGAGCAAAAACGGCCGCGAAGAAGCGGCCGCGGAAAACAACCACGGTTCTTGGTACGATGTGCAAGTCGTCGCGCTTGCTCTCCATCTCGGCCGCGTCGCCGACGCCAAAAAAATCGTCGCTCAAGCCACGACGAAACGCATCCAACGCCAGATCGAGCCCGATGGCCGCCAACCGCTCGAACTCGCGCGCACCAAGTCGCTCGATTACTCCTGTTTTAATCTCGAAGCGCTCGTTCGCCTCGCGCGCCTCGGCGAATCCGTCGACGTGGACCTCTGGAAATTCTCGACGGCCGACGGTCGCAACCTCCGCGCCGCGCTTCGCCTCGTCGCGCCTTACGCCGACCCCGCGAAAAAATGGCCGAAAGAAGACATCAAAGCCACCGATCGCGCGCGGATCTTGCCGCTCCTCGTCGAAGCCTTGCGCGGTAACGAAGACCCCGCCTTTCGCGAATTTTTGGCCAAGCACCTTGGCCCGGCGGCTTCCGGTGAATATTGGCGTTTCAGCATCGCGAAAAATCCTTAATGGCAATAAATGCCTAAATGGGCTTTCTCTAAGCGTTAATCAGCCTCCGTTTAGAGTCATAACCGCGGGCAGGAAGCTAGGCAGCATCGATCTTTAAATTGACGCAAATAATTGTCTTTGTAGCGATGGATGGTGTGAAACGTAATCACCCGTCCGGTTTCCACTTAGTTTTAACTTTAGTTTTCTTGTTGGCGGGTTTGTCGCCAGCGGTGGTGGCGCAACAGGTGCAGACTCCTTCGGATCAACGGGTGCTAGCGGGAACCGCGCGCCCGCGCGTCGCGTTAGTTTTATCCGGCGGAGGGGCGCGGGGCTTCGCGCACATCGGGGTGTTGCGGGCGTTGCGCGAGATGAAGGTGCCCGTCGACATCGTGGTCGGCACCAGCATGGGCTGCGTGGTGGGCGGGGCGTTTGCGGCGGGGCAATCCATCGAGGAATTAGAAAAAATGGCGCGCACCACGGACTGGGACCTCGTGGTGGCGGATCGACCGCCGCGTAATCAGCTGACGTTTCGGCGGCGCGAGGAAGACATCGCGTTGCCCACGCGGATCGAATTTGGCGTCGACCGGCATGGTCTGACGTTGCCGCCATCCACGGCGGGCAATGGGGCGCTCGAGCAAGCGCTGATGCGTTTGCTGCCGTCGGGCACGCACGATCTCCCGGCTAACCGACTCGCGTTGCCGTTTCGCTCGGTCGCATCGGATTTGTTGACGGGCGAGTTAGTGGAGTTGTCGGACGTTCCGTTGTTCATGACGATCCGTGCGTCGCTTTCGGTGCCGGGCGTATTTGCGCCGGTGCGCGTCAAGGGCCGCTTGCTCGTCGACGGCGGCTTGGTGCGCAATCTGCCGGTCGACTTCGCGCGCGCGCTCGGCGCGGACATCGTGATCGCGGTAAACGTCGGCACGCCGCTGGCCGGGGAAAGCGCGCTCGGGAGTTCGTTGGGTGTGGCGCAGCAGATGATCAACATCCTGACGGAGCAAAACGTGCAGAGTTCGTTAAAAGAGCTGCGCCCTCACGATATCTTAATTTCGCCGGACCTCACGGGCGTGACGTTTTTGGATTTTAACGCGCACGAACGCGCGATGCAGGCCGGAGTGGACGCCGTGCAACGCGTGGCCGCGTCATTGCAGGCGCTGGTGGTTTCGCCCGAACTTTATGCGGCGAAAGAAAACACGCGCCTCCACGTCGGACCTACGCAAACAAGCGACGCTCTCCCGCTGGCATCGATCCAAGTGGAAGGTACGAAACGAATAAACCCCGCGATGATCGCCGCGCAGATGCGTTTGCCCATGGGGGTATCCGTCACCGCCGAGGAAGTGCGACAAGCGGCCAGCCGTATTTATGGTCGGGCGGATGTCGGCCGCGTCACGACGGATATCAAGGACACCGAGGGCCAGCGCAATGTGACCCTCCGCATCACGGAGGATGATTGGGCGCGCAGCCGCCTGCGCCTCGGCCTCCAACTGACCAGCGATTTTTCCGACAACAGCACCTACAGCCTCGTCGCTATGCACGTGGTCCCGTCGCTGAATGACTGGGGCGCGGAGTTGCGCACCATCGGCCGGATCGGGACGCAGCGTTCGATCGCGACGGAGTGGTGGCAACCGCTCGGCGCAGGCTCAGATTGGCATCTGGCGCCGACGGCGGCTTACGGCGCATTGGCGACGGATGTGTTTGCCTCGGGTCGGCGCACGTCCCGCGTCGGGGTTCAGGGTACGCAGTTTGCGCTGGCTCTGGGACGTCAGTTTTCCGACTGGGGCGATCTCCGCGTCGGGCTGGTGCGCAACGGGCAAGACACAGAGCTGCTCGTGCCCGAAGATCCGCGTAAACCCATCGAGCGCGTCAAAGACACGAGCCAGTTTCTCCAGCTGCGCATCGACACGCTCGAGCCGATCGCCTTTCCCGTGGCCGGCCAATTCGTGAATGCGATCGTGAAAAAACCGATCCGCCGAAACGCCAAAGACGATGCCTCTTGGCATTCGCAGTTGTCCGCGCTCTCCGCGTTTAAATTCGGTAATTGGGGCGGCCACGTCTACGGCGAGTGGGCGCACTCGCAGGACGGCTCCTTGCAGGTCGATGGCTCTCAACCCTTGGGCGGATTCTTGCGCCTGTCGGGCACGGATCAGCTGTCGGTTTCCGGTGACTCAATCGTGTTTGGCCGCGTGGTGTTGGCGCGGCGCATCGGCAATCTTTCAGCTGCGCTGGGCGGCGCGATTCGCACCGGCTTCTCCCTCGAGCTCGGTGGCGGGTTCGCCAAGGATGAAGCGGTCCAATTGAGCAATTTGAAAAAAGCCGCGAGCGCCTTTATCTCGATCGATACGCGCTTTGGACCGTTTTATATTGCAGCCGGCGGCACACGCGGCGCTGGCGGCACGCTGTATCTTTTCCTCGGCCCGATTTGGTGAAAGTTAAGTCAAAGTAGAATCAGGATTTTAAGTGAGGCCCAATTTTACCCGCTTTTATTTTCGCCTCAAAAACTGCGCCGGGAGCGGATATATTTTCCTGTAAATGCTCCAGCCACGGCGATGAGCCCAATGAACGCGTAAAGCAAAAACTCGAACGGCCAAAGATTGTGAGAGGTTGGACTCACGAAAATTTCCGCGAAGATAAAAAAAGGAAACGCCGCCATCGTGCTCATCCCGAGAATAAATGGCCGCTCCACAAAGCTGTAGCCTAGAAATACGCCGCTGCAAAATAGCAGGCAGGCCGAAAGTAAATTAAATCCCTCCCAGCCGCTTCGAACCCACGGAAACAACGGAGCTGAATAGTGCTTGAGCGATAAAATAAAAATGGGGGCAATCACCGATAAGACCCCCAGTCCTGCTGCCACCATGCACGGATACCTTAGTTTCAATTTACCTTTCATGGCTGAGTTGAGGGCCGGACAAGGGGTCATGTATCTGAAGCGTGGGTTGGATTTGAAGGGGCCTAGTCTAACGTACGCCCGATGCCTAGTTCCGTAACCGATAGTTTGAGCTTGGCCGCACGACCATGGCTTGCGCCAGTAAAAATCCAGCGCTTGGCTGAGTCGCCCCTCGACCGTTCGCTAAAACCTCGACCCCAAAATGAAAAATTTCCTCAGCCACGCCCGTGTTTTTATGGGGATGATTATTTTCGCCTCAGGCGCATTCACCGCCCGGGCGGCGGACGAGGCGAAAGGCGAAGCGCCTCCGCCTTTGTTTGCAGGCATCGGCTCGCACTCGCGGGCGATTACCGGTGCTTCGCCGGAAGCGCAGCGTTATTTCGATCAAGGCGTGGCCTTCATCACGAGTTTCAATCACGACGAAGGCCTTCGCGCCATGGAACACGCGGTGAAACTCAGCCCCACGTGCGCCATGGCGTGGTGGGGCGTCGCGCTCGCTTGTAGTCCGCATATTAACAGCGTCGGCGTGAGCAGCGTGCGCGCCGAACGCGCCGAGTCCGCGCTCACCCAGGCAAAGAAATTTTCTGCCGCCTGCACGCCGGCGGAGCGCGCGCTCATCGCGGCCATGAAAACGCGATTTTCCGCTGACCCGAAAGCCCCGCGGCGTCCGCTCGACGAAGACTACGCGGCCGCGATGCGCACCGTGTGGCGCTCGCATCCCGACGATGCCGACATCGGGGCTTGGACGGCCGACGCCATGATGATGCTCCGCCCTTGGGATATGTGGCAGAAAAACGGTGAACCTCATCCCGGCACCGACGAAGCCGTCGCCGTACTCGAAGCGACGTTGCGCCTCAACCCTCGCCAGCCTCTCGCCAACCACCTCGCAGTTCACGCCTACGAAGCCTCCGCTCAACCTGGACGAGGCGATGCCGCGGCGAACAGGCTGCGCGAACTCACGCCCGGACTCGGCCACATGGTGCACATGTCCTCGCACATCGACGTGCGCCGCGGTCGCTGGCAGGAAGCGATCGTCGCCAACACTCAAGCCATCGCCGCCAATCGCAAATACCGCGAAACCGCCGGGCGCCCGTTGAGCGGTTATCTTAATTACATGGGACACGATTATCATATGCTCACCTACGCCGCGATGATGAGCGGCCAAAGCGCGCTCGCCGCCCAAACCATGCGCGATCTGTTTGCCCAGATGCCGCCCGAGTGGAAACGCGAGTCCGATAGCGGCGACGGTTATTTCGCGATGCATTTCGATGTGATGAAACGCTTCGGCCAATGGGATAAAATCTTAGCCGAACCGGAACCCATCGCGCGCTACACGCACGCGCGAGTGTGGCGTTATCTTGCGCGCGGGATCGCACGGGCGGCGCAAGGCGATCCCGTGGGGGCGCGCGCCGAAGAGCGCGCCTTTGCCGCCGCGCGGGCTCAGATTCCGGCCGGCGCGACCTACCGAAAAAATCCGTTGGCCGACATCATGGAAATCGCGGCGCGCTTACTCGACGGCGAAATCTTGCTGCGCGAAGGTAAAATCGCGGCCGCGCTCGCGGCGTTGCAGGCGGCGGTGGAGCGTGAAGATAAGCTACGCTACGCCGAGCCCCCGGCCTGGGCGCAACCGGTGCGCCAAGCCCTCGGCGCCGCCTTGCTGCAACGCAATCGACTCGTCGAAGCCGAACAGGTTTACCGCGAAGACCTCGCCCGCACCGCCGACAACGGCTGGTCGCTCTTCGGCCTCGCGCAATGCCTACGGTTGCAGAACAAAAACGCCGACGAAGCCGCCGCACTTGAGGCGCGTTTTAAGCACGTGTGGGCCCGCGCCGATGTGACACTCACGTCATCGTGTTTCTGCCAACCGGGCACTTAATTTTTGGTTCACCGCTCGAAGCGGGCGCTGTAACGCTCGCCGCGATCGAATCGCGCCTGAATCCATTTCGCCTCGGGTAATCGTTCGCGGAGGGAGCCGATGCGCGCAGAATACAAATTTACTTTTGGCGACGGATTCAAAATCAGCCGTCAGCGGGTGTGGCGGCTAAAAAGCGGGCGAAATTGGGACACGGTTAACTTCCAACCCAGCGCGGCCGCGCCTATGATCCATCCGCCCAAACTCAGCCAAAAAGCGACATTCAGCGCGACGGGACCTGCAAAACGAAGCTCCACGCGACTCTCTCCCGCGGGCACCGGGAACATCACCAGGCCTTCGCGGGATTTTTTTACAGTTACGGGCGCTCCGTTGACGGTGGCGACATAGCCGGGGACGGACATGCGGGGTGTTTCCAATAGAGCCGGGCCGGGACTGCGCGCGAGCGCTCGGAGCGGGATCAGCGAATCGACGCGGATGGGTAGAGTGGCGGGATCGTAGGCCGCGAAGCGGTAGCGCGCGAAGGGAATGTAGGTGTTGGTCACGGCGCCGGATGCCGTGGGGATGAAGCGGAGTTCGAGAGTCTGGGCAGTTGCGGCGGACGTCCAAAGCGCGATCGTTTTTTCTGCATCGGGGCCCGCGCCGAAAGCTTTGCGTTCGCCGGCGAGGGGTAGGACATATTCGCGGTAAAATTTGGGGCCAATTATCTGGAGGATACCGGTGGTGTTGGGATGGATGAAATCGAAGGTGAGAAAGTAGTGTTGCTCGGGGGCGAGGGTTAGCGTGGGGCGAAGGTTGATGATGCCGGGGTTGGCATCGATGACGCCGCTGAACTCGTCGCGGAAGGGTTGGGTGGGGAGCGAAGGGTAGTTCGATGCGAGCAGATGGTTATCGGCTGGATCGAGCAGGCGGAGCTCGAGTCGCGGGTCGACCACGCCGTGATTAAAATACGCGGGTCGACCGGAAAGTAGGCCGTAGGTGTGGCGCTGGATGGCGATATTTTCAGGCAGGGCCCAACGTTGGGAGTCGACGGGCGTGTCGGCTTGAGCGCGGGCTTTGCGGATGAAGCTGGCGACCTCGGTGGCGCTCCATGTGACGCACAGAAGTAGTGTAACGGCTAAAGCAAGGCGGGTGGATTGGCGGGCCGGGAGTTTGCTATCGGCGAGGGCTCGCTGGGCGCATACTATAATCAGCGCGGCGATTATAATCCCGAGGCGCTGGACCGGCCAGTAGAGCGTCATGCCCACCAGGGTTTCAGGGAAACTGAACCAGAGGGCGCGGGTGATTCCAGGAACGGGAAAAATCAGCGTCAGTAGCAGCCAAGCGATGCCGACCAACAGACTGACGCCCACGCGACGAAGGCGGAGACCAGCGGCGGTTGTAACCAGGAGGCTCAACCAGAGACTGTAGCCGAGTTGAAGGTGAGTTAGGGTGGGTGCGGCAGAATTAATAGGCAGAACGGAGGCCGGAAAGGTGGCGCGTACTTCGCGGAGTAGCTCAGTACGGTCCATGATGTAAGGCACGATAGTCTCGCCGGGAGTGCGCAGGAGAAAAACCGAGATGATGGGATAGGCCGCGAGCAGGATGAAGAGCGCGCCACCGATGATGGAGCGGCGAAAAGCCGGCTTTTTTGCGGAGGAGCAAAGGATGGCGGCGAGTTGTGCGACGGTCGCGACCAAGGTCACCCAGAGCGCGATCGGGGAATGGGCCCACCACAGCGCCGCGAGACTTACGGCGAGCACGATCAACGGAGTAGGGGAGTCGTCGTCGAAGCTGCGCACGAGGGCAGCACAGGCGAGCGGGACCCAAGGCAACGTCATACCGCTCATGTAGAGATCCTGAGCGTAGAAAAGGCCCGCGACCGCGGGGCAGAGCACGTAGAGTGTCGCCAAAGCAGCAGCGGTCCACCGCTGCCTCGGGGCCACCCAGACTAAGGCAAAATAAGCGCCCATGATGCCGCCCGAAAAACTCAGTATCGCCGTCAGATGCTGCAGGGCAAAAAAACTGAGGGTCTGCCCAGTGATGAAATCGAGGCCGCCAGCAAAATATTGATAGTAAGGCGCGGCGCGCAGCGGATAGACCGCCCCGTTGAAGGAGTAATCGGATTGGCCGACAAAAACGGGGAACACTCCGGCGCGGAATTGGGTGACGGCATCGGCGAGCAGGTGATGATACCACAGCGCATCTCCGGCGCCGATCAGTCGCGGCGAGAAATAGGGCTGGGCCACAAGCAGTGCGACCGTGGCGAGCAAGGCTAGCCGTAGAAACTCGGTGAGGGTATCACGAGAAAGGTTCATACTCGAGGGCTCGCTCATGACATCATGGACGAGCCGCCCGTGGTTTCCATATGCGAATATCCATGGCGGTCGCCGGGTTTATCAATGCTCCTACCTCCACGTAGCCATCGGGAAAATTGAAGTCGGCGTTCAAGTAGTGTTGGCGAAAATCGGGAGCATCCGCCTGCGTGATGACCCAAGCGCGCCCCCGTCGCAGAGTCCCGGCATTCCTAATGTAGATTTCTTCTACCGGGTTGTTATCGTAGATCCGGCCAAAATACCAGGGTATGACCGGCGATCTACCTCCGACGGCGTAAACCAAGCCGGGTAAATTAAAGAAAGCAAAAATGTCTCCCCCGGGTTGAAAGCCATTTTTCTTCAGGATTTCCTGGGTGGCCTGGATGAATTGGGCGTTAGGCGTATCCAGCAGAAGCACGGAGCCCGACTGGCCGATTAATGTCGGAGTGTTTTGCGTCCGCAGATCGCTGGTCATGCTGTAAGGCTGGACGATCTGACCGTTAAATAACTGGGTGGTCGCGATTCCGCTGCACGCAACCAGCAACAGTCCGGTTGAAAACCGGCCCAGCCTTCCACCGGCCAATAACGGCAATGCGGCGGCCGCGAACCATAGAGGAGCCTGCAAACTGCTGTTGAGATAGAGGGGGTTGGTGGTGCCAAAAGCTCCGGCAAAGGGCAGTATAACCAGAATCGCCCACAATAAAACAGAGTGGATCGTTAGCCGCCAATTTTGAGGCCTCTCCGCGGTCAGAAGGGTGGCGAACCCCGTCAGCAGGACGGCCTCAAACCAGAGCCGAGTAACAGCCGCTTCCGCGTAGTAGAGGTGGGCTCCGTGCCAGATTTGCGCCGACAACAACTGCCCAATCCAGAGGGCGATCACCGCGGCAAAACCCCATCGGGTGAAGGTGCGGCGGATAGGGGGCTGAACGAATCGTGCGGCCACGCCGAGCACCAGAAGGAGCGGTCCCACCCAGCGCAGATCACGCGCCACTAAACCGGCCAGATCCGCTGAATCCTTGGCCAACCGAGTCAACAGTTCGCCTATGAATGCCGCGTTTTTTGAAATCGAAAAAAAAGTCGCGAACCGCGCGGTGAAGGCCGTCCAACTCCCCAAGATCAGCAGGAAAGCGGCGAGACCGAGGACCACCGCACCACCGGCGAGTAGGAGCACGCGCTGCTTGAGGCGCGCAGCAATTGCCGGACTGAAAACGAGAAAGCCAAAGACCGCGCCGCCAAACAAGATGGCCGTGGTCGGCTTGATGAAAAGTTGTACCGCCGCCACGGCGCCCACCGCGGCCAACTCGATCAGGGCGAAACGCCGGTCGTTCGGATCGGCGCTGATGATTCTCCCTGCGCCATCCAGCAGCAGAGCGGAACCGAGCACGAGTAATATGGAATTGAGGGAATTATAAGTCAGGGCGGCCGGCACCGGGGTATAAATCGCAAAGGCGCTGATCACCGCCGAGAAAAACACGGTCGCGGTCGGCAGTTGGGCCGTTTGGCCGGGATGGGCGCGACGTAGGAAGCTTACCAGCGCGACCCCTAAAATCCCGGCACTCCCGAGCGCTAAAGCCCAACTGGTGAGCCGGAAGGCGACGATGTTTTCACCCAACCCCCGAAAAATCATACCGGCAATCAAGTGAAACGACGTATGCGTGTCGGCGACGTCGGCAGGAAATTTATAGGTAAGATAATAGTAACCGCCATCGATCAAATCGAAGCCACGGCGGGACGCCCAAATCGCGATCGCAGCCCCTAGCACCGCGAGGGCGCCCAGCGCACTGACGAGAAACCAGCCCGACCCATCGCGAAGCCGTGCATCCCACGCACGTGCCGGCCGCGGAACTTCGACTGGAGAGGACAAGGATTGCAACCGGAGCACTTTGGAAGGCTGCTCGCGGAGTCGTCAATAAAAGTGGAAAATCGTTAGCTAGGTTGTTGCCACGAGTGCACGCACCCTCACAAAACTAGCCGAAAAGATGCCGAGTTTGACCGTTATTATGCCTGCCTTCCAGGCTGCCGCCACCATCGAGTGGGCGATCGCGAGTGTCGTGGCCCAGACGTTCACAGATTGGGAGCTGATTGTAATTGATGATGCTTCGACGGATGAAACGACTGCGCTCGCCGAGCACTGCGCCGCTCGCGATCCGAGAATCAAAGTGATCCGGCTAGAGCGAAATCAGGGAGCGGCCGCGGCCATGAACCGCGGCTGGCAGGCGACTTCGAGCCCCTTCGTCGCGATCCATGATGCCGATGACGAATCGTTACCGGGGCGCCTGGCCGCCCAATTAAATTTCATGCAAAACCACCCCGAAGTCGACGTACTCGGGGGGGGCGCGCGCTTCATTGATGAAGTGGGGCGGACGGTGGCTTGGGTGCGGCATCCCTCGGAACACGCAGAGCTGGCCGCCCGACGTTGGCGCCAGTCGCCCTTCGTGCATTCGACGGTGGTGATGCGGCGGGAATTTTTGATCGCGACCGGTGGTTATCCCGCGGGCATGCGGCTCGCGGAAGATTTTGATTTATGGATGCGTGGCTTCGCTGACGGGCGGTTTCGCTATCACAATCTGGCCGAAATCCTCGTCCTCTATCGCACCCGGTCGGTCCAGCGTTGGAAAATGATTCGGGCCAGTGCCGGCGCCCGCATCAAGGCCGGCCGCCGCGAGCACCGGCCGATCACCGGCTGGACCGCCGCTGCGTGGATACTTCTCAACGGGGTGCTGGAGCAGTCGCGGATCTTTGTTTTGCGGGACGCCCTGAAGCATCTTTTTAGCCCAAGACTCTCCGCCTCGTCGCTCGCCGCTCCGCTGCTGGGCACGCGTCCGCTGCGCATGGCTCTCGTCACTTCAAGCCTCGGTGGCGGCGGCGCAGAACGGGTCTTGGCGACCATGGCGAACCATTGGGCCGGACTCGGTTGGGAGGTAACCGTGTTTACGCTCCGAGCCGATGAGGCAACGACCGCTTATCCGTTGCACGAACGGGTGCGTGTGGTTCGCTTAAATCTGATTCGTGAGCGCAACCCCGTGTGGGATCTGGGTCATCTTGGCCGGCTGCTGGCATTACGTCGGGCATTGCGAGCTACAGCTCCGGACGTGGTCATCAGCTTCCTCGATAAGCTCAACGTGGCCGTGCTGCTGGCGTTGGTGGGGACAGGCACACGGGTTGTAGTCACCGAACATTTGGTGCCATGGCGGCATCCGTTGGGCGCGGTTTGGGAGACGCTGCGTCGGATCGTTTATCGTCGAGCTGCCCGAATCGTTTCTCCCACGGCAGGCATCCGCGACTATCTCGCCCAGCGCGTGCCGGGCCGCTATACTGTGCTCGGTTATCCGGCGCAGTTGTTGTCGGGGGCGGTGTCGCCGGTGACGCGGCGGGCGCCGTTGATTTTTGCGGCGGGTCGTCTCGCGCCCGAAAAAGGCTTCGACGTGTTGATCGCGGCCTTTGCGCGCGTGCATGCGCAACATCCGGCTTGGCGGCTGGAAATCGCCGGTGAAGGCCCGCTTCGCTCCGCACTGGCTGCGCAAATAGAAGCTGCGGGGCTAGGAAAATCCGTGGAATTGCGTGGCCACTTGCCGGCCGCCCGGGAGCGGATGTGCGACGCGGCCATCTTTGTGCTCTCTTCCCGCAACGAGGCTTACCCCATGGTGGTGTGTGAAGCGATGGCCGCAGGGGCGGCGGTCGTCGCGACAGATTGCCCGACGGGTCCTCGCGAAATGATCACGGCGGGCGTGGACGGCTTGCTGGTTCCGCCCGACGATGCTCCGGCGTTGGCGGAGGCGCTTTTAAAGCTGATCACAAATGCCGCTTTGCGCGAAAAACTAGCGGCGGCGGCGCACGTCGGTGCGCGTCGCTTTGCGAGCGAGACCGTGATGCCCCAATGGGATGGACTGGTGCGGCAAGTGATGGCCGAGACGCGATGAAACTCACATTCGTCATCGATAGTTTAGCGATGGGTGGCGCCCAAAAACATGTGCGCCAAATGGCCTTGGGGCTCGCCGCCCGCGGACATCAGGTGCAGGTGATCAGCCTCAATGATGTTTGTCACGTCGCCATGGTTGAACCGCTGGTAGCGGCAGGCATCCCGGTGACGGTGATGGGCCGCCGCGCCATGCTGTGCGGTGTGGGCTTAGTCCGACTTTGGAGGATGTTGCGAACGGATCGTCCCCATCTGCTCATCACGGTGCTGTTTGCCAGCACGATTGGCGGTCGCATCGCCGCCCAGTTCGCGGGAAAAGGCATTCGCATCGTCACCTGCGTGCAGGCCCGCAATATCAACTATCGCCGGTGGCAATTCGCCTTACTGCGGCTGACCTCGCGCGCGACGGCACGATTTTTTTTCAACAGCCGCTCGGCGATGCCGTTCGCCTTCAAACACGAAGGGGCGCGGGCCGAGCTCAGCCACTACGTGGCCAACGGAGTGGAGGCGCCGGCGGCGGGAAATAGTGAACCACGGCGAAAATGGTCGGACTTTGGCCTGCATATTCAACCCGATCACGAAGTCATCGCCACGATCGGCCGGCTTGATCCACAGAAGGGCTACAGTTGCCTGTTGCGGGCGTTCAAACGGGTTGTCGGGCAGCGCGAACAGGCGCGTTTACTTATGATGGGGGCCGGACCGCAAGAACGTGAATTGCGCGCGTTGGCCGAGGCCTTAGGCGTGGCAGAAAAAGTCATCTTCGCAGGTGAGCGAGCCGATGCACCGTTGCTGGCGGCGCTCGCGCGATTGTATGTGCAGCCCTCACTTTTTGAGGGCACGCCGAATGCGCTGATGGAAGCCATGGCGGCGGGCGTGCCGGCTGTGGCTACGGCGGTCGACGGTGTTCCTGAAATCGTCACTCACGGTGTGAGCGGCTGGCTGGTGCCGCCGAATGATTCTGCTGCGCTAGCCGGGGCGGTTCTAGGCGCGTTGCGCGACACTCAATCGGCTGAGACGGTGGGCCGCCGTGGACGTGAAATGATGCTCAAGCATTTTGATATC
>Ga0222712_10004068_pt1 | contig 15510 bp, 15 predicted proteins | sample C33_657DmetaG_FD_165043 | JGI IMG/M metagenome (GOLD analysis project Ga0222712, IMG submission 165043) | Estuarine water microbial communities from San Francisco Bay, California, United States - C33_657D | ecosystem: Environmental > Aquatic > Marine > Unclassified | place: USA: California... | reverse complement strand
GTATATAATGTTAACATAGAGCTTAATGGAACAAATGTAACTGTTGACGATGTAATGAATAAATTTGACCAAAGAATGCGAAACGTTAACGCAACAATGGGTCGAGTAGTAACGAATAGGAAGTGATGATATATGCTAATGCCTAGAGGCTCAATTCTTCAGATAGAATCAGATGGCACCTACCATAAAGTCACAGAACATAATAGATCTGCTTTTGACATTAGCCCACAAAGAATAGAAACCCAAACAAGAATGGTTAACGGATCATTAAGAAAATTTTGGATTGCAGATAAAAGAGCATTCAGCCTTTCTTGGGACATGCTTCCACACTCAACAGATTTAACAGTAGATGGACAATGGGGAGCAGAGGACTTACAGAATTTTTATTACAGCTCTGAAGGCAGAGGCGCATTTAATATAAAGATTAATCTGGCAACGGATGGAACCAATCAAGAAAGCACTGGAGAAGTTGTAAAAGTAATGTTTCAGAGTGCGTCCTTTAGCGTTTTAAAAAGAGGCCTGGAACCATTCTGGAGCGTATCTATAACACTGGATGAAGTCTAATGGCCACTTCAGATACAACACTATTAAACCATCTATACTCTGCTAGAGCACTAAAGCCAAGCGTAAAATGCTACATTGAATATAACATGAACTCAATGATTAAAGATATAACAGTAACATCAAGCGGAGAATATACTTCAAACGGAACAAAGCCATATAAGAAACTGTTCCCAGCCGAGTCAGTTATACAACCATTTAGACCAGTATATTCTGGAGCTAAGTATTATATTTACACAGCATCTGGACAGATAAACCCAACAACTAAACTTCCAATTGGAACTGGTGAACCAGGTCTTCACCAAAGAGCAAAGGATGCAGGTAAATCTAATTCATTGCCAAGGCTATATTTTGCAGGCGGAGACAATACATATAAGTATTGGATATCTGCTATTAACACTAATGCCTCAATGACAATAACTTATCCAAAATTTGTATTAACAAATAAGGTTGTTGTTAAGTTTGAGAAGTATCATGAGATTCCATCTGCATGTACAATAACATTAAAGTATTCTGATTTAACTTCATCTGGCCCAATCTCGGCAGCCCCAAATTCAAATGGAGAATCTATAATTTATTATGGGTCATCTTGGACAACAAATGCTTCTTCCTTAGTTCCAGCAAATAGCAAAAAAGTTATAGAGGTAGCCGTAGCTGCCACAAACAGAATGCAAGATAGAGTTACTGCAATAATAGAAGTATCTCCAAGGCTTGTCCGTGATATATCTGATGATGTAACTAATTTTTCTATAACAAAAGAGTCCTCTAACACTGGCGCAGATGGAGTTTTACCAGTTGGATCTGTAACAGCAAATAGCTTATCTATTGATCTTGCTAAATACAATAACTCTTCAGCAGAGTATTTGGCATACGATGATTCTATTGCTTCGCCAGGCCACCTCATACCAGAAAAAAACTATTTAATTAAAAATGCACAGATAGATATTTCAATTGCTTTAGATGTTGATGGAGTAATAAAAACAGTACCTCAAGGAACATATTTTATAAATGAATATAGCAGAAATCAATTTGGTGAAGTTTCTATACAAGCTTTGGATGGAGCAAAATATTTGCAAGAGACGCTTATGCCAAATTTATATCTAGAGTCTTACCCAACAACAAGCGTAATAAAAGCAATACTCGATAACGTTGGAATGACAAACTATAACTTTAATACAACCACAACTGCAACGTCAGTTGACAATTCTATTGGAAGCATAAAATACTTTTCAACAGATGACTCGATGACAGTTTGGGATACAATACAGCAGATATGCATGGATACTCAAATGAATGCATTCTTTGATGACAATAACATTTTACAATTCTATACAAGAAATTATATATACGATGCTACTAGATCTTCTAGCTTTTCTTTTTATGCAGAAGACACAGTTGTTAGCGGAGTAACACGAATACCAAATATATTAACGTTTCAAAAAAGAGAGATCCCGTCAACCAACCAAGTTATTGTTAGATGGCAAGTCCCACAGATAACAAACCAGGCAAACAGCGCAGCTCCAATATGGCAGTCACCAGTAACATTTTTAGGTGGAGGAGGCTTGCTTGTAGACCTGCCTTACCCACAATCCAAAACACCAATGAGAGACGGAAAAGAATATTACGTAGTTAACGTTGTAGCAAATGTATCAAGCGCCTACGGGAATTCAGTTCCAGCACTTTATCAATTTTCTGGATATCTAATGATTGAATCTGAAATTATTGAATATGATGCAATAGGGTATGAATATAGAATTGATAGTTCTGGTCCTAAATTTTTCTGGGCTACCTCACAAGTAGATGTTGATAAATATAGAGCAATGGTTCCATCATTCTACGGAACATCTGAATTCTTTAAGCCAGTAGACGTATACAGAATTAAAACAAACGCAGACGGAACAGTGGCTGGCCGAGGAGCACTCGGGACTACAGCGGTTACTCATTATGTAACAACCTCAACTGGCTGGGTAGACTCTGGATCGGTGGTTATAAAATAATGGCACTAGTAAAAAATGTAGGGGCAGAAAAAACATTTAAAAAGATAACCCAGACCCAAGACTCAACAACCTACACAGTCTCGCAAAAAGCATTCAGCTCAATAACCCCAGCAACGGTATCTTCAAATGCATATACTGGAGCATCTTATTATGCGTTCGGAACAACATTCTTTATGGACGATGCACAGGAAAATCCACTTCAGTGCGGAGGCCTTGCTTTTGCACTAGGACCAGGTGGGAAAACTGGTTACTTTATCGAACTAGACACAACACCAAATGCTATATATGGAAATTCAAAAAACATAAATATATTTAAATCCTACCAAGTAACAGAAGACGGAGTTACCTATGGAAGAAAAACAAAATTAACAAATGAATATGTAAATAATGTAAGTACATTAAATGCAGTTTATGGTGGAAGAGCATTTAATATAGATGTAAAAATTAAAGCATTTTCAAATAAGGTTGAAATTAAAATATGGATTAATGGATACAATATAACAGCAGTAGATACATATGGGCCAATAGCAAACAATAAAACGTTTGCCAATAATTTAATAACTATAACCAATAATGTGGGAATTTTTGCTAAAAAGGGAACATGCTATTTTGATTATGTTTATGGAATGAGTATAACAGAGTCAGAGTGGAAGTCTGACTCATATGGAACAAATAGATATACGGGACAGTTTTCAAAAGACCTTATCAGCATGGCTTTTGGAGATTTGAACTTCCAGGGTCTAGAAAATAAATCGATACCACCAGCGTCCATAGACGAGTTTGGAACAACTGTAAGAGAACTACATCACGTTAAACTAAAATTTGATTCTAGGCCATCAATGCCAGTTAGATTCTCAACTGGAAATAATGCCTACGCTTCAATCGTTGCTCAAAGCTTAAGTAACTATGAAGGAGAAGCTTTTGTTTTAAACAACGCCTCTACTCCAATTCCACTACAAGACAACACAAGCGCAAGCTTTTATATAATAGGAAATACTATCGATAGCTCAGGGCAGCTTGAAAATGTAATAGAAACCACAACTAAAGATTATGTAAAAAAGGAGCCATTTATATTTGAATCAAAGTGGATTCAGTCAAACGAAGATGCTGATGCGCTGGGAAACTGGATTAAAGGAAATGCTATAAACAAAGGCTCAGTGGTAGATATGGAAATTTTTGGAAATCCAGTAGTATCTCCTGGGGATGTAATTTCAATATTCTATCCATATCAGGGGTACTCTAATACCAATACATCTAAATTTATTGTAAATTCAGTAACCCACGGGTACTCAGAAAACGGATTGACAACTAGCATTAGTTGTAGGTCTCTGTAGACATGGAAATGATATAATAAAAATATGGCAAAGATAAAAGAACAAGAAGTCGGAATAGCCCCTAAGATAGTAGTACAGCAGGGCTCACCAGACGCATTGCTTTTAGACCCAAGGTTTATTAAATCTGAAAGTATAGTAACCCCAGAGTATACAAAACTTGTAGGCGTCCCAGATGGTCCAGGAGATCCAGGAGATCCAGACAAGACAAGACCAGACCTGGACGATATTATAGGGTTTACATATGAGAAAAAGTTAACCCCAAACCAAGCGGTTATATACACATTAAAAATTAAATTTAGAAATTCAAGCGGCGGAAAGATAAAAGGATTTGATGCCAAAGTGCCTCAACTATAGGAGATGAAATGATAAAAGGAACTTATATTTTTTATGAGGATGGCAAAGAGATCTGTCGTTCAGAAAACGTCATAACTAGATTTGGCAAAAGATTTCTTACAAATTTTATTGCTGGAAATACAAGCTTTAGGAATAAAGACATTGCCCTTGGAATAGGATCAAATGCTGCAACTGAGCTTGATACCAAGCTGCAGTTTGAATTCTATAAAGCCCCAGTATCGTTTGGAAGTATAGACATTCAATGGAATGAATCTTTATCTGCATACACATATACTGTTATATATAGTGCAAAGATTCCATCAAGTGTTACTGGATTAATTAAAGAGGTTGGCCTGTACCCTCTAGGAGAATCTAGCGAGACATTCTATTCAGATCAAGTTTTAAATTCATTTGACGATCAAACTGAATGGACAAATGCTGGAGTATCGGCAAGCATTTCCCCATTGTATTCTAGAATTGGGCCAACAACTGTATACTGGTCAACAACTGGAAACACATCAAAAGAATACAAATACTCTATGAATGTAAAAGACATGTCGGGGTACAGTGTAAACGATACAATAGCTTTATCAATATACCAAGCAGACAACTATTTAAATAAAATTAGAGTTAAGTTCTACAGCTCAGATACAGAATATTACTATATTGATTTAGCTCCAAACTCAACTACTGGGTATGACATACCATTCTCATTACTTACTAACTTGTTTACAAATAAAGTAGGTCTGCCAGACATATCACGTATTAATCAAATAGGAATAGAAACATTCCCAGAGTCTGGGCAGAATACTACTGTTTACTTTGATGGACTTAGAATTAATGATGAAGATACTTATGATGTAAATTATGGAATAATTAGCAGATCTGTTTTGGCATCGGCCTTAAATAAAATTGCTGGGCGATCCGTAGATATAGAATATAGGTTGCAGTTGTCGTGGTAGAAAAGCTTCCGTTAGACCTGGACAAAAAGGCTGACATAAATCAAAAAGTTGAGGAGTCTGTATACGACTCTGAATACTGGACTGTCAGCATACCAAATCTACCGCCAGACACGGAGTTTCCACTACAATTTGCATGGGTGTACGAAGACGGAACGATATCAGATTATTCGGCATATAAAACATTTACAACCCCAGGAGAAGACACTTTAAAGAGACCTAAGTTCCTTCCTACAGACTTAACTGTTTTTCAAGGAAAGCTAAAAGTAAATTGGCAGGGGGTAGATGTAGATGGAGACGAATACGGAAAAGAATTTGGATATGTAGATGTACTGTATAAACTATCAACAGAGACAGAATGGAAAACCGCTGGAGTACTGATTAAATCTAGCTTTTTGCTTATTCCAGCAACACCAAAACTTACGTATAATGTTAAGCTAGTTGCATATACTAAAACAGGAGTGCCATCATTAGATAGCGACATACAAACAAAAACACTTATTCAAACTGGACCAAATACTCCAACAAATGTACAAAGGTTTTGGTCTGGAACAAAGTTTGTTGTAACATTTACACAGAACCCCGCAGCAGTTGGAAATGAGTATATTAAAAGTAATAAAATTACTTTAACCTCATCGACAAATATAAGCTTTACTTTTGAGTTTCCAGTAGTTCCTGGCGACACGCAAAGATATGAGCTCGGAGAAGATTTAAGCAGTACTTATTTTGGACCACAATTAAATCCAGGATTTTCTGGTTCTGTTTGGTCAACTGATAGATATGACGGAGAAAGCATAAAAGTACCATTTGCATTTCTTGCATACGAATCAATTCTCACCGCACCAGTAATAACAGTAACACAACTAGTTGGCGGATACAAGGTTTCGTACACAGATCAACTTAACGAAGCATCAAAAAAAGCATTTAATAATATAAGCATAGAAGAATCTTTAACTGGTTCTTCGTCTGGATTTAACAGAGTTTCTTTTGGTCCATCTAACCCAGTTACAATATCTACTGGAAGCAGCACAGCACAAAGATGGGTAAGGGCGTTAGTTTATGACAATATTGGGGGATACCCAAAGAATCCAGATGGCACTCCCTTGTATTCTAATGTCGCAATAGTATCCCCAAAGAACTCTGACCCTTCAGACGGCACACCACCAGCGGTACCTTCAGTAAGCGCTGGAACCCCAACCGCTACTACTGTACCAATAACAATAACAGTAGCTGATGCTGACACTAAGGATGTGTACGTTAGATATAAGAAGTCAACCGAATCTCTTTATGGATATGACCTGACTCCAGTTTCAGTTGGATCAAATTCATGGACAATAAAAGGTCTACAGCCAAACACTACATATAATATTGGCGTTAGCGGAGGAGATTCTTTTTCTAACTACAGTGCATACAGCACAGACATTAACGCAGTCACCGCATCCTCTGCACCAGGCTTACCATCAAGTGTTACTTTATCAAGTTTAAATAGTGGAGTTGGAGTTCTTGCATCTTGGACCGCACCAGCAACAGGGGCGCTTTCAATTTCAAAGTATAAAGTTGAGTTAAGAAAAGATCCAGCTACAACAAATACACTAATTCAAACACAGTATTCATTTAGCACAAACATATCGTTTTCTGGGCTTAGTCCATCAAGCATATATAAAATTTTAGTTTATACAGAAGATGTATCTGGCAGCACTTCCGCAGCTGCCTCATCTGATTATTTTACAACAAATGCAGAAGGAGGTGTAAGCGATGGGCAATCTCCAATGTCATCTCCTACACCCACAGTCACATCATTGTTTGGAGCACTAGAAGTACGCTGGACCCCACTAGCAATTGGATTAAGGTCACAAACAGCAAACCCAGACATAGTTATTTATGAAGTGCATGCTTCAACAACAACTGGATTTACCCCAACTGCTGCTACTAAAGTTCTTGAAGTTTCTGGTAGCTTTGCAATTATTAAAACAATTTCAGGGGTTGCACTAACTTACGGAACAACCTACTACGTTAAATTAATTTCAAAAGATTTAGATGGCGCCGCCGCGGCTGGTCTTCAGGGATCAGCAATGACACTTAAAGTGGATAACGGTGATTTGGCAGCAGATTCAATCCGTGCAAATATTATAAAATCAGGAACAATTACTGCCACTGAAATAAATTCAGATAATTTATTTGTTGGTAAAACATTTAAAGTTGGCACTGGCGGAGTAATATTTAGTGGAGATAGCGCAACATATGGAAATGCTAATACTGGATTTTATTTAGATTCTACAGGACAGTTTTCTCTTAAAGATAAACTAACATTTTCTAGTGCTGGAACTCTTACAGTAAATGGAGTGATTAACGCAGATAGCGGAACTTTAAAAGGTGCATTATCAATAGATGCAACTACAATGAAGTTTGGTAAAAATGTAAATAGCTCATATAATGGAATTTATATAGATGACAATAACTATTGGTATTCAAATGGAAATTTTAGAGCAGGTGGAGCTGGAACTGGCATAACTTCTACTGGAGGTTCATTAAGCATAGTATCCCCAGTCACCATTACTGGCACGTCTTCAGTTACTGGAAACCTTAGAGTAACTGGAACTATATATTCAGGTAGTGCAGTAGACTCTGGACAAAGAACAGTATTAAATACAGGAGGGCTTTTTGCCTATCCAGCAGGAGTTGGAGCATCCGCAACTACTTCTATATTTGCTACCGCAGCTGCAGGAGGAATTACTTTTGCTACAGAACAAGGAAGACTTGGATCTGCTTCAAACTATTGGTTAGTAGGAGCAAATACAATATCTAGCGTTGCTGGTTCTGGAAGCGTAACACTGGAATCGTCATCGACCAATGCAAGAATTGTAACTTCCCCAGTAGCAGCAACATCTACAAGCGGAATATCTGGAAGCGGATTATATGGAATTTGGTCTGGCGCACCAGCATCAGCTGGGTCGAGCACTGATGCACAAATTGCAGTAGCACCATTTAGCGTAACACATGCAGGAGCATTAATAGCAACTAGCGCAACCATAAGAGGAAAGGTTACTGCTACAAGCGGAGGATTTGGAACAGTAGATGCAAATGGAGACGTTACAAGTGGTTGGAGAATTTCTGCAAACACTATACAGGCATACGGCTCTGGTTCAAATGCTGGAACAATAAATGGCGGAAACATAACTGGTGCATCCATTACTGGTGCATCCATTACTGGAGGCAGTCTTAGTATTACAAAAGAAGGCCTGACAGGATTTAGTGGAGTAATTACAGTCTCAGAGCCTGTCGCAGTAGAAGATAATGACGGTGGAAACAGTGGAACTGGCTCAACAATAAACTCAGGAACACAAACAATAACAATGTCAATTGTAGATGGTTTAATAAATTCAACTGGTTCTTTAATGATAAAAGCTGCAAATACATTAGAGCTTTACGGAGGCTCAGCAGTATCAGCTTCTTTTTCAGCAAGCGGACACTCGATAGTAATTCCAGGAACAAGTGGTTTGTATATTGGAAATACTTCAAACGCTCAAGGAGCAGCCGCATCCAGCCACCCCGCATTTATAACAATTGATGGAAGAATGAGATTAAGAGTTGGAGCGCCACTTTACTATCCAAACGGTTCAACTGGTGCTTATATAAGAAATATTTATGTTAAAAGTGCTGCCAGCACATATGCCCCACCTAGCAGTGTTGGTCATATTGGTGACATCATGGTAACATATTGATGGGTAGAACGGTAATTTGAATGGGTTTATTTGCTAAGACTGGTTCCACTACATGGTCAACCACTAAAAAAGTATTTGCTAAAACTAGTACTGGTGGTTGGTCTGTAATAAATTCTGTCTGGGCAAAAGTAGAATCTGGTTGGCAAAAAGTGTGGCCAAAAATTGCACCTTCAACGAACCCAGACGATCCGATAAACATTAGATTAAATTCTTATAATGGAACAGAAGCCACTGGCTATATGTACATAGATACAATTTTGTATGGCCACGATGGTCTTTTTCTTAATGGACCAGCCACAGCCTCAGATAGAAAATTTGTTGCTTCAACGTCAGTTAATTTAAATGATATAGTTGCGGGGGATGTAGAAACAACAGCCCCATTAGATGTATTTAATCTATCTAATAATACAGACACAACAAGAAATAGAATAGATGGCAATTATTTATTCTATCAATTAAAAGCTACTAATAATCAAGACCCTACCCTGTCCTCAGTTTTAAATGGTCCAGTGCCTCCAATTAAAATTATTAAAAAAACCCCATCTATTACATCAACTATATTTACAGAATCTGGCGACGGAATATATCAGATGGAGCTTTATGTCTCCTCTAAATGGTACAACTCACCAGACCTAGCAAACTCATATGTTAGATGGTGGAGGCACACCGACAAAGTAAACTACAGAAATGGCACAATACTTCAAACAGATTATTTTACATCTACCAATATAAACAACTTTCAAAAATTTGGAACTGGCTGGACAGATGGATCAAGCACATCACCAGACCTAAATGCAATTTCAATTTTGGCAACAACTGTTCCCCCAGGCGGAACATATATAATTGCAGAAGTTGTTTTAAAAAATTCTTTTACAACACATTTTAGTACTGAAGTAACAGCAGTAAAATCTAGCGGAGTCTTGCCATTTATTCGTAACGTAAGGTTTGAAGATGATAATGGAAGAGATCCAACTGATTATTTAAATAGACTTATTACAGACGGATTCTGGTATTTAAAATTTGATGCAGACAATGTTACTGCATCAACAACTTATAGGGTTGACTATAGATTATATGATGCATCTGCTGGAGTATATTATAATTTTGCAACTGGTGCATCTTTTACAAATGGAAATTCTTGGCCAACACAATACAATGTTACTGGCACACTTAGTGGCACTACAGCGTATTTAAATGATGGAAGAAGATTTATTAATACATCATACCTGCCTGCGGCATCCCATACATATGGCGGAGGTCTAGTAAGATATAAACTAGGGATTAGAATAACAGCACAAACACCTGGACAACAAAGAACATATTTTAGCGGTGTAATAAATAATAATGGTGGGCCGTATGTGTTGGCAGATACTGGAGGAGAATTTGATTTAAATCATGAATCTGTAATAACGATGTCAGCATCAAAAACTTCCCCCTCAGTTTCTGAATCAATTACTTTTAGTGGAACTACTGCCTCATATCCGTCTGGGTACCAATCATTTCCAAGACAATATAAGATAGATTTTGGAGATGGAACAACTACTGGAACTACACAAAATGGTGGTTGGGTAAACTTTTCTGGCACCTCTAATCCAGGATTTTCTGTAACCAAGTCTTATGCTACCGCAGGCACTTATGCTGCAACACTTTTTTGGACACCACAAGGAGATAAGTCTAGATCCACATCAACTCAAATTACTATTACTGTAACCGACCCACCAGTTAACATTTCAGCACCGACATTAACTGGAACCAATTTAGCACCAGGAGGAGTTTTAAATTTTGATGTTGGTTCTTGGACAAAGTCTCCAACAACTTATACTGTTAAAATATACAGAGGTACAGCAAATGTTGCCGTGTCTGAAACTCTTGTGTCAACACAAATATTAACTGCTCCAACGACAACTGGCACTTATACAATAACACAAGAAGATTACACTAATACAGGCATAAGCCCAGTTCGTAGATACTTGAGGATATTCGTAACTGCAAATAATGGCAGCGACTCGGTACAAAAATCTGGTGGAGAAGTTGGTCCAGTAACTCCACCAACTTATACAATTACTTGGGATAAAAATGATGGAACTGGAACAATATCCACATCCACATTTAGCGCAGGTGGATCAGTAACTGCACCAAACCCAACAAGAGCAAATTATGTTCTTGATGGATTTAGAGAAACTGCATCTGGAACATTTTTTTATTCCGTTGCGGGAGGCGGGTCATTTAGTCCACCCACGGGAAACAGAACTATGTATGCTAGATGGACATATTCACCACCTTCATACACTTTTGTATTTGGTAATAAAATAAGCGTTTCAACAAATGGCTATATATCGCTAGGAGATACTTCAACCGTAACTGCAAACACAACCACAACCGCAGCAGCAACATCTGGAAAAGTTTTGGCAATACTTCCTCACGATATGAGACAAACATCCCTATACTATTTTTCAGACACAGTAAAATATGTTATTAGATGGATTGGTGCAACCTATAATAATGCCGCACAAGTAATGGCTTACGAGATAGCATTTTATAAAGATCAGCAGTATGCAGACTTTAAAATTTTAAATAGGTCAGTAGCCCAACAAAGCGACTCAGCATATATGGTTGATGCATATACTGGAAGTGGAGTTATAACAAGCTATCCCAGTACCCCCACAGAACTTAGCAGATTCCGCGTCTATTTCAATGGCACAGCCCCGACCACCCCAGTAACATATAACGAACTTTCTTTAAGCGTAATGAAAAGAGATACAACACAAGATGGAGTTGACGATAATACAACTACATTAACCACCGCTACTAATCAAACTGCTTATATAGCTCCACACTTCCCTCCATTCTTCCCACCACACTTCCCACCATTCTTCCCACCGTTCTTCCCACCACACTTCCCTCCATTCTTCCCACCACACTTCCCACCGTTCTTCCCTCCACATTTCCCTCCATTCTTCCCACCATACTTTGCAACACCAACCCTACCAGCTGTTCCAACTGGACTAGCTGCAACTAATGATGGCTCTACTACTTCATTAACTTGGAATGCTGCAACTGGAGCAGCAACTTATGAAATATTCTATTGGTCAGGTCCTACCTACACTGGAACAGGGGCTGACTTTACTGGAATTACAACAACTTCGAAATCACACACTACTACATCTCTTTGGTACTATTTTGTAAGATCAAGAAATGCTGCAGGAGCTAGCGCATACTCACCTGGAGTTTTGGCAACATCAACCTTTACTCCACCATACTTCCCAGGACCACCTGGTGGTTATTAAAATAACAGCTTGACGAATAACTCGTAAATGCTATAATAATGAAAGGAGGAATAAAATGAGCGTAGAATTAACAGTAGATGAAAAAATTAGTATAATTGATCAACACATCAAGCAAATGCAATATTCAATATATGGATCTGAGCTAGACCTAATTGAGGCAAACGCAATTGTTGATGTTGATGAAACAGTAATTACATCAATTACAAATAGAATTTCAACAGCGACAGCCAAAAAAGATGCATTGGTACTCACAAGAGCATCACTAACTAACTAAAGAAAGATTAATATGTCAGATAGAAATGAATTGATTATAACAGCGCTCCAACAAAAAATTGGAGAGTTAGTCTCAAACTATGAGACACAAATTGCAATTCTTCGTGCCGAGCTTACAATTCAAAGTGCAGGATTGCAAGATAAGTCAGAAGCAGTTGAACAATATGAAAAAGAAATTGCAGGAATTGGAGAAAAATAATGGCAACATCACTAGCAGGTAATTTTTTAGTTGAAGGAGAACCCTTTGATGTTACAAAAATTAATAAAATGCTTGTTGCTGTTCAAGAGCTTCAGGAAAAAACCTCCTCTTTAGAAAATACATTGAAGCTGCCAGATGGAAGCATAAAACAGTATATACCAGTTGTATGGGGATATAGAACAAAGCCTTTGACATTAAAAGGAACTGGTATCTCTGGACCATTTCAAATAGATTGGGCTAATTCTCCACTAATAGCATCAGAGCAAACTTCTGATAAGCTTTCTATAGTTGCAACACTTGCCGAAGGTGGCGGAGAAGACGGAGACTACAGAATATCTTTTACTGATTCTGGAGTACCACAAATGTATGTTAAGTATGTTCCTGCAAAAGGAACCACATCAGTAAAGAAATCATTTAACATTATTGCATTTTATCCAAGAGAAAAAATATCTTGACATAAAGCATTAATATGCTATTATTAAGTATAACCTAAAGTCACGTACTCGTGACTTTTTTACATATTAAGGTAGAAAATGAGCAACGATTTAAAATGGATGATTTCATCCGACCAGCAGTTCCCATATCAAGATGACAAGATGATTGCCCTTTGGTTTAAGGTAATGAAGTGGTTTAAGCCAGACGTTGTTGACTACCTTGGTGATACAGATGATCAAGCCTGCTATAGCAAGTATACAGAAGGACGCTCAGCAGAGTTTTTAAACCTTCACAAGACTGATAGCAGAGATCTTATTGTTCCAATGATGCGACATGAGGCAAAGGGCGCAAGAGATTTTTATACAAAGACACGAGAGATGTTGCCAGAAGCGCAACTGTTTTCAGCACTAGGAAACCACGATGTTAGAATTTTTAATTATGTAGATGCAAAGCTTCCTGACTATATTAATGAGGTAACTCCAGAAGCACTTTGGGGATTAGACTCTTTGGGCTATGAATATATTCACTATAACGAATTGCCTAAGCGCCGCTTCGGAGATATCCACGTACACCATGGACTCTCAATTGCAGCGACTGGTTCTGTTCGCAAGGACATGGAAGACCTGCAGGTATCTTTAATTAGAGGTCACTCTCACAGAATTGCATCCCACCTAGTTACTTATGAATTACGAAACGGCGGAGAAGGAGAAACACTTCGAGGCTACGAGCTTGGTCATATGTGTGACGAAAAGGGTCCAGGAATGAAGTACATGCAACACCACGACTGGCAAAAAGGTTTTGCCGTAGCACATATTGTTAATGACTACCCGCATATTCAAATGATCCATGTGGCACCTGATTATTCATGTGTCGTTGATGGGAAGTTGTTTACACTATAATGTGGTGCGGAAAATGTAATGGAAGAGTTTTTGTAGATAGAGTATTCTCTCAAAAACTACATATGGAATTATTCTGTATCATGTGCGGCAAACGCTGGATGTGCAATAAGGAAACGAGTGCTTTCGGAAAATGGCTGGAATCAAAAGAAACGGCAAACCAAAAAGCTTACGGTATTTCTTCTTAAACGATAAAATACATAAAGTACTAAAGTCATCTAGATCAAAAGATGAAATGGTTGCTTGGTGCTACCCAGACAAAAAAAGAGTTATGTATTCTTATTCTCAAGTTAAAAAGAATATGGAGACTGCATACACTGTTGTAGAAGTTGCCTCTATGCTTAATAAGCATAGGGTAACTATACAAGAGTATATCTTAAATGAAAAGGTTGCTACCCCTCAAAAGATATATCCAATTGGTCAGCCAGATAGTGAAAACTGGTCTCAGTATATGTTTAATCAAAAGAACATACTCGATATACACCAGCATATCTTAGACTCAGGGCACTCAAAAGAAATTCCTTCTAAAGCTGAATTGCAGGCCCTTCTCAAAAACAACTTAATATTGTATACTAAAACAGAAGAAGGAAAGTTTGTACCAGTTTGGAAGGCGGAATAATGAGCAGAACAGTTTCATGCCCAGTCTGTAAAAAGGAATGGGATCTTCGTTGGGGTATATTTGCACACGATAGCTTGTCTAGGCATATGAAGGAGCACAAATGACAACAAAGGTAAAAGTAGATTTATCGTTTACTAGAAATCTTGGTAATTACGAGAGCATCAAAATTGGTGTCGGTATTGAGGACGATGTAAGACAAGGCGAAACGGTAGATGCTGCTACAGAAAGAGTGTATGCTTTTGTTGAAAGCAAGTTAATTGAAAAAACACAAGAGGTAGAGGAAGAGCTAAAGAGTGGCAAATAGTAAAGAGCCATACATCCTTCTTTCTCTATTCCAGAATCTGTATAAAGAGAAGTATGGCAAGGCTCCTTCAATTAATAAGTTTCGTGAAAAATGGGCTATGCAAGATGTCATTGATAGTGTAGGGTTTGATCGTGCAAAAGAATTGCTTGAGTATTATTTTCATTTAACTAAGCATGGTCACACCATACAATTCTTTTTGTATAACTTTGATAAAATGGATACGGTAAGAATAGAGATTGAGAAAGATAAAGAGAAGCGTCGTTTGTTACTAGAAGAAACGAAAAAGATGGTAGAGCAAGGCGGAATAGAGTGAACACAGAAGCAGAGTTAATCTCAGCAGTATGTAAGAATAAAGACATTAGCACACTCCTTGCTGATAACGTAGATGATCTATTTACATCGCATAAAGATATTTGGGATGGCCTAAAGTCATACTACTATAAGTTTAAAGCTGTACCAGAAGTTGGAATCCTTCAAGAAAAGTTTAAAGACTTTGAGCCAGTAGACGTTAAAGGCCAGACAGGGTACTACTTAGATACCCTAAAGAATGAATTCATTTCAAATAAACTTAAGACTATTATTCTTCGTGCT
>Ga0222712_10004067_pt1 | contig 15512 bp, 13 predicted proteins | sample C33_657DmetaG_FD_165043 | JGI IMG/M metagenome (GOLD analysis project Ga0222712, IMG submission 165043) | Estuarine water microbial communities from San Francisco Bay, California, United States - C33_657D | ecosystem: Environmental > Aquatic > Marine > Unclassified | place: USA: California... | reverse complement strand
GAGCTGGTAACAATACACTTGCTGATGATTTAGAAAAAAGAGCTTCAACAATAAATTTTGATGCGATAGCAGATAGCCTAAGAACTACTGGTAACTTAAGAGAAGGTACATTTAGTGCTTTTCAGCAATACATGAGAAGAAAAGCTGGAAGTAGCTCGGCAATAACTCTAACAACAAATGTTAGAGATATGAATATGATATCAGATGATACTTTTAACTTTTTAGCAAATACAGCAGAAGGCAACAGAAAAATATCTTTATCCGTCAATGCAGAGATTCTGCAAAGAGAATTTGGAGTTACAGTAGATGAGGGGTTTGAAGGCACTCTCAGGTACATGCCAGGTGCTAGACAATTCGAAATTGCTGGATTGAGACCTGGTCAACCTGGGGTAGTTGGATATAACGTTGGTAGTAGCGAATTTCAAGACGCCGCCCAAGCTTTAATACAAAGAACTCTTCAACAGGCTAGGTACGGTGCAAAAGAAGATCTTGTATTAAGGGCAGCAGATGCGGCTACTGGCACAACAGCTGGTGTCATACAAACTAATACTGCTCAAGATTTAATCAATAACGTATCAATGAGTAATTTGTTAGAGTCTCAAGTCAATGAAGTTGTTGCGGCTAAGGCAAAAGGCTTAGAGTCTATGGCTGCCGGAACAGTCAGAGATTTTGCACCAGAACATTTAGCTTTAACAAAAAGCATGTTTAACACTGGTGGTAGTGCAGCAGATCCTACAATTGGTTTGTCTACAGTAAAACCAGTTATATATGGAGATGTGTTAGATACTGGGGTTGAAAGAATCGATGAATATACAGCAAGGCTTTTAGACTCAAGTTTACCTTATGCAACCATTGATCCAAGATCTAGAGTTCTATCTGTTCAAATGTCAAGCGGAACTGCAAGTATAGGTAAGCATATATTCGAAGCTGAAGCTGCAGCTGTTGGAGTAGATTCAGCAGAAGGAAAAGCTTATAGAGCAATTGCTGACAATGTAGACAATACATCTGAATATGCCCTAACATATTTTATGGGTCAAGGTAAGGGGTTAGAAGCAGAAGCAGCAGCAAAACCATATGCAAGAATAGTCTTGGGTGAATCTGGCGATTTGCAAGCAAGAGCATCAAGAACGATTATTCCATATGATGTTTTTAAAAATCTTACAGTTGAAGTAGAACCTGGAGTTCGTCAGGCCGTTTCAAGTGCTGACTATATGGCTTCTGGTCTTGGATCATATCACATGAGCTTCCCTCAACTTCAATCAGGTGATGATATTGTTAACTTAATTTTCCATCATCAATTCGCTCAAGGAGAAGAAGGACTTGCTCAGGCGGAAGATATAGTTAGGCAAATAAATAGGCAAGTTATTCCTGGTAGAGGCGAGGGTCCTATGCCAGCACAAGCAGATCCTATACAGCAAATGAAAGCTCTTCTTGATAGAGAAGCTAAGATGAATCTTTCTCTTGAACAAGTATCTGCAATAGCCGCAGAAGATTCTGAAGAAGCAATAAGATTAATGGGCGATGATGGTTATACGGCCGCTAAAGAAGCTTATGATAATATTGTTAGACAACAGGCAAGAAACTTAATGGACCCTCAAACTGGTGGAATTGTTGGTATATCAAATCAAGGGGTTGCTGCAACAGAAATTAAAGAAGCAGTTAGAAGAATTGCCCCAGAAATTGGAGACCTAACTGACACTGAGCTTCAAAATTTGAGAACTCGTGTAGCTTTCTTTGGAGAAGAAGGAGTTGCCGTAGGCGCAATATCTAACTCTGAAGCTGAATTGATAGCACAACAAATAATAGAACAGAGAATGGTTGCAGCTGGGGCAACTGATGTTGCGGTTTCTTCTGCGGACACAGTAACTGCAACAATGGCAGCTAATGCAAGAGGGGCAGTTCAAGACGCTCACGCCTTTGGTGGATTAAAAACAGCATCTGAAAAAATAGCAGATGATGTAACGATTCTTGATGAAATAGCAAAACGAACCGCTACACCTGGTGGTAAAAGAGTTATTGATGGTAGGCGTTTTTGGCAAAATAATAAAGCTGCGATAGCCATAGGTGCAACAGCTTTAACTGCAGGGTATTTGTATGGAAAACATAGGGAAAATAAAAGGCAAAAAGATTTAATTGACGAAACTCTACAATTAGAGGAACCACAAGAAGAACAAAGGCGATTTGGAGTAAGGGATGCGTTACTAGATAGGATAGAGAATCCTCCAAAAAGATTAGATCCTCTAGCTACTGCTGGTGTTGTTGGCGGTTTAGATAGATCTAAAATTAATCACCATAGCATGGATCCTCATAAAAACAATCATCTATTTAGGGGCTAATTAAAATGGCTTTATTAGGTTCAATAGGAAAAACTTTATACAATGCAGCTACATCTAGAGCAGGAGCAGCAACCATTATAGGTGGAGCTGTAGGCGCAGGATTATATAAAACAGCAGCTCGTCCAGCAATGGATGCAGCAATGGATGTTGCTTTTGACGACCCAAATGCAGACGAAAAGTTTATTGGAGAAAAGTTATCGCCCTTAATTTTTGGTGGTGGAATAGTGGGACGGCGCTGCGAATATAGCAAGACTAGCTTCTCCTCAATATTATGAAGACTTTATGCCTGTCCCAGAGCCTGGGATTAAAACAGTAGCAGCAGGTGGAGTTGGCGCAGTTGTTGGTGGTACTGTTGGTGGAATTGCAGCTGGTGGTATATATGCTGGTCTTAGAGGAATGGGTTTTAGTAACATAACAGGTGCTGGCAAAATGATTGCAGCAGGAGCTGGAATAGGCGGAGCTATTGGTGCGGGCGCAGGGGCAATAACTGATGGTCCAGGTGGTGTTGGCGTTATGGGGTTAGCTGGCGGAGCTATTGGTGCTCTTGCTGGTGGGGCAAAAGGAGCATTAATAGGCGGTATTTTAGGTACAACAGCTGGAGCTGCAGGTTATGCATCAATGGCATCAAATAGAGCTAGTCAGGGCTTGAGAACGCCATACGCTGGAACAAGATCTTTGGATAGAGAAACTTTTGATTATGATGTCGAATTTAATAATCCTGGAATGAATGCTAGAAACGTTTCATTATCAAATGCAAGAGCTCTTAATTCAAGTGGAGATATTGTCCTCGGTATGCATAATATGAGAAGAGGATAAGTTGATAGGCAGCGCTGAAAATAAAGTTCAAATGGCTGAAGAAGCAATGGCTACAGCTGGCATGCCTCAGTCCATGCAGAACATGATGTCTGCAATGGAAACCACATCTCCATTAATGAACCCAATATTACTTGGTGGATTTAGTAATTATAGATATCAACAAACAATGATTAAAGGTGGATTTAAAGATTCTAAATTTATGTCCACCATTAGACCTGGAAGCAGAAGGGCTGGATTAAGATCTTTTGCTGCAGGATCTTTAACGCCTACAGATTTAAATGCAAGTTCTTTTTTTGGTGGAAGAAATATATTTGGTCAAGAAACAAGAAGAGGACGTAAATTTTTAAACAGAGCCAATAGAACTCCATATAGGACAACTGTAGCTACTCCAGGAATGTATACTCCAACTTTAGCTCCTGGAGTTTTTGGTCCACCAGCTCCAGCTAGAAGTGTAACTAGAAATATTCATACAATGGTTACTCCAGAAGCAAGAGCAACTTATGGTATGGGTAGAGGTTTTAGAACAAACTACAATCCAATAAATATGTTAAGAGGAAGATATAGTAATCTTTCTGTATTTGGAGCAGGTCATAACAGAAACTTCTACGCTCCAAACCAAGGTGGAATTCTATCTTCCATAGGAAATATGGGATCTAAGGATAATCCAAGATTTAGTGGTGGCGTTATAGGTAGACTCGGCGCTATTTCAAAGATGGAAAGAGTAGCTAACAAAGGCGGCATAAGAGCTGGCAGAAGACTTGCTAAATACGATATGAACATAGCAAGAGTTATGGGCATGAATAACGCTGGCCTAGTAGATGATGTAATGAAATCTTCTGTTCAATTAGCTAGGGGAACTGGTCCTGTTGGAATGTCTGGCTTAACAGCTCAACAAAGATTGGCTGCTGCAAGAGCAGCACAAACTCAAGGTCAACTAGGAACAGCAAGAGCTCTTGCCGCATCTGGTGGAGCAACAATAGGAAAAGGTCCAGTATCTGATGTTACAGTTGGTATGCGTAGATATGGAAACTATGAAGGTGTTAGAGGAAGATATTCTAGAACAATGATGCGTGGAATATTAACTTCTGGTGGTGGAGTTGAGATGAGAACTCTTGGTGGCTCTGTAACACGTAGCGCTGCATTTGGCGTTACCAATATAGCAATGACTGACACAGCGGAAAAAATTATTAGACCACTAGCCACTGCTCTAGAAAACAATGATAAACTTTTAAACAGAGCTATATCTAGGGGTATAAGTGGTGGTAACTTTGCTCCATCAATGGCTGATGATATAGTCAAGGCAAGATTGGGTACTATGGCTACCCAAATAGTTGATGATGGCATAATTAAAAGTCTTGGTGTACGTGGAGCAGCACAAGCTGTTAAGTCTGGTGGCACAAGAGTTGGTCTAGCAGTCGCAGGAGAAGTGGCGTTAAAAGCTCTTCCTGGAGTTAATCTTATATTTGCAGCAGACATGGCATATCAACTAGCTAAACTAGCTGGACTTGGAGTTAAGGCTGGTATCAACTTTGCAAAAGACGGAGTTAAGTCTATGCAGGGCACTATGAATAATGGCGTTTTTGGTAATGGATATCAGGATAATGAAGTCGCAGCAACATCAAGATCAAGAGGCGTTATGGCTATTCAAAACTCTAGGCTGAATGCAAGATCTTTATTAGGTTCAGAAGCATCAATGATGCATGCACACTTTGGTTAAAATATGTCAAATCAAACATTAGAATTTAGAAACAAGTTAAGAAGGTTATCAAAAGAAGATCTTCTTGAAATTATTGAAGAACAAAACCCAGAAACTATTAAACAAATAAATAGAATTGAATGGGTGTTCAAAAACAAGCTTCAGCATTTGGCTTGGAATGATGGCACTCCAATAATAGAAAGACCTCTGACAGTAGATGAGTTATCATTATTGGTAGAAGAACCTTTTGAGATAGACAACGATCTTTTGAAGATAGGTGTTTCTGCAGAACAACAAAGGCAGATCCACATTGCAAAAGACCCATGTAGATGGGCAAAACACTTTTTAGGTGCAGAAACCAGAGTGTATCAGACTCTTATACTAAGAGATCCAGCTTTAAGAAAAGTGTTAAGGGCTGGTCGTCGTTTAGGTAAAACTTTTAGTATGGCAATATATCTTTTGCACTATAGTTATACGCACAAAGATGGAAGATCGTTGGTTATTGCTCCGATGAAAACTCAAGTTGAACTTATTTATCAAGAAATATTAAGACTTGCTTCTAAGAGCGAAATAGTAACAAATTCTATCACCAGAAAAGTTACATCTCCTCAATTCATGATTCAGTTCTCCAATGGATCAACAATAAGATTCTTTACTTCAGGTATGAGATCTGGAGGCAAGTCAGACGTAGCTCGTGGTCAAGAAGCGCACGTTATTGTTCTTGACGAAATGGACTATATGAATCCAGACGACCTTGATGCACTATACGCAATGCTACAGAAAACCGCAGAAGATCAACCAGATAAAGTGTTGATTGGTGCGTCTACTCCAACTGGTAGAAGAGAGAGATTTTGGGAGTGGTGTAGATCTGAAAGGTTTAAGGAATTTTGGTTTCCATCTTACTGTAATCCATTTTTCAGTAAAGATCAAGAAGATGAATTTAGAGAAGAATATTCAGAATCTGGTTATAGACACGAAATAGAAGCAGACTGGGGAGAAGACTCAGAAGGAGTGTATCCAAGAAGATATGTTGACAGAGCTTTTATAGAGCCATCTTGGAATTATATACCAGAAATAACATCAGCTAGAAGCTTTTATACTATTGGTGTTGACTGGGATAAATATGGCGCAGGAACAAATATAGTTGTGCTTGAAGCGTGTCACGATAACTATGAGGATGAAAGGTTTAGGGGCAAAGTAAGACTTGCATATAGAGAAGAAATTCAAAAATCAGAATACACTTTAACTTCAGCAGTAAGCAGAATAGTTGAGCTTAATTCTTCTTTTAATCCAAAATTTATCTACGTCGATAGAGGATATGGGGAAGTTCAAGTTGAACTTCTTCATAAGTACGGAGTGGAAAATCCTGGCTCAGGCTTGAAAGATAAAGTAAAGGGCGTTGCATTTAGTGAGTCCATAGAGATCAGAGACCCCTATACAAAACTGCCTATAAAGAAAGAGATTAAACCTTATATGGTTGATAATCTAAGGCAATACCTAGAAAGAGAACAAGTACTCTTTCCTTTGTCAGATGAAGAAATGTATTTACAGCTAATATCTTATGTTGTTGTAAGAACAACTCAAACTGGTAGACCAGTTTTTGAAGCCGGCGGTTCTGCCGTTGACCACGCACACGATGCACTGATGCTAGCACTGTTAGCAATAACTCAAAATTATGGAGAATTTAGTAAAATTAAATCAGCAACAAACACCGCCTCGTTTTCAAATACTTTCTTTATGCCAAAAGAAAATGGAAAAGTTAGTTCTGAAAATGAAGCGGAAGAGTCAAAGGTGTATATAAACTCTAATAGAGCTGGTAAACTAACAGCAAAAGGTTTTGGAAAAAAAACAAAAAAAGTTTCTAACAGGAAAATGTTTTAAGGTTATATATGTCAATAGAAAATATTAATCAAATTCAATCGGTAGAAAAAGATATCTTTGGAGACTACGGTCTTAATGGAGTCTCTTTGTATGGTTCAGATCAAGAAAATCTTCAAAAAAATAAAAAACAACTTTTTTTAGATGTAGATAATTTAAATCTTGGATCGGACCAAGTTTATAGTCTTCCTTTAAGTTCTGTAAGGGCAGAGGCAAAAGAGTGCACGAAAGCTTTGCAGACTTTTATTGATGATATGGACATAATTCTTAGACAGGTTAATATATCGCCAGACGCTTCTCCTACTCTTGACGAATGCCATCATAAGATATGGAAAGAACTTAAAAATAATAATTATACACAGGAGGTTCAAACAACAGAATATATAGATACTGTACCAAACTTTGTTAATTACCTAGAATATCTTTACGCAGAAAAGCATCAGTGTAGAGCTTGTAGAAAATTCATGAAAGAATATGAACAACTTACTTCATCTACAACATTTGCACATTTGTTTTCTTTTAGGAAAATAGTATTAAGTTTATTAAATGAATCTTATTGTATTAATAAATCTTTAGAGGAGGATTTTGGTGAAGAATACGAAGATGAGTCACAACAAAAAACAGCAACGTATTATATCTACTGGCTCAAAATGGCGACCCACTATAAGGGGCTCTTTGAAAAATCCATACCAGCAACACCAACGCTCATCCCAGAATCCGAAGTGGATCAAGTCTCTAAGAAACAAGCCGCTCAATTTCAAACATTTTTTTCGATCAGAGTAAACTCAGAAACAGTTTCAATCAATAACCAATTAAATTCTTTATCTAAAGATTTAATTGAAGATTGTAATGTTTTTTATACAAAATTTCTTAGTCCAGCACTAAAGTTTAAGTCTAAAATAGCATCAGAAATAGAATTGGATTTCAGAACAACCAACATGTCAGGCACAATGCCCAGACTAGCGGAAGAAGCTATAACTGCAGTTTTAGCAATTGAAGGAAACTTTAAAGCTTTATTGACAGACTTATTGGAGAGAAGAAATTCAATGATTAAAAAAATTGATTCTATATACCAATCGGTTTTACAGAGAAGAAAATATATTCTCTATATTGCTCAATTAGCACACAAAGCTTTAAGTAAAAATAAAATTATAACAGATCAATTTGATGAAAACGCAATTCAGATATTAACAGCTGCTGTTCTAGATAGAGAGTCTGTTGTCTCCCAATTAACATCTAGTCATTCAAGGTTAGACGACCTAGAGGAAGATGCGCACCCTCAGTATTTATTAAGGGCAGGGGGAATTCTTACTGGAAATGTAACTGTTGATTCTGGAGTAACCATAGATGGAGTTAGCTTAAGCACCCACGCCCACTCTGGATCTGATGGAAGTTCCAGAATTAAAGCAATAGATATTGACTTCGATTCAATAAGAGATGACTTTAGCCAAAACAAACTATTGAACATTAATGATATAATAGATGTAAAGATAGATTCATTTATACCAGATATTCTAGTTGGAGGAACTCCAGTGGCAGATGTTGTTATTTCAATAAATGTACCAGAGTATCTGCAAGAAAAATATGATTTTGAAATAAAGTATGTAGAGATTTAAAATGGCTTGGTTTAAGTATTTAACAACAGATAGCTCTATTGCAGCATCTCCATATGTTGAAAGATATATATATCCACCAATAAAAAGACGGTTTGACTGTAACCAATCTTAATGATCCAATATACGCAAATGATTGGCTTTTTGCAGATTTAAATAATACAAAAATAAACTTAATGTATAAGGGTGATCTTACTGAAGTTGAGCAAGACCATTCTTATTTAGTTGTTTGCGAAAGCTCAACAGATGACTTTGATGCAACGCCACTATCAACAACTATAGATAATAATATTATTTATTTTAAATCAGCAAAAAATCATTCAGTTGGTCAAATTTCTAATTATGAATATAATTTATATTATGGTAGAGATTATATTAAATACGTAAAAGCAACCCCATATTATGATTATGTTAATGACGATCAAAAAACTGTATTTTCTCAATTAAATCAATCAACAATAAATTATTTTCTATCAGAAAAAAATTCTCAACTATACGCACAGTATAGCGCAACACCTTCTCAGGTAAATAAATATCAATATGAAATTACAAGACAAAGTAATGGTAAGTATCTACTCACTTACTTTAATGACGGAATAGATTGGGACGTAGGTTCTACTAGTTTTGTCGGGGCAAAGTTGTCTGCAAATTTTGACGGACCAATGTTTAAATTAATTGGATCAAAAGGTCCAGATCATGGATCTATAAAGTATAGGGTTATAAAAAAAGCTACTACAACAGATGATATTGAATCTGTTACTATAGATTGGACAACGTTAGACTGTTATTCTTTTAATTTAACAGAAACAGAAATAATTAATATTTCCAACTTAGAATATGCAGAGTACATTCTGGAAGTCGAAACAATTTCTGATATAAATAGTTTATCTGCTGGAAATAAAATTTACATTAAAAGTTTAAATTTTTTAAGAAACTTTAATTTTCAATTAGGTGAAGAACAACTGAATCCTAATTTATCTTTTGTATCTATAGGGGGCGTAAGATAATGGCAGTTATTAAAAAGACTATACAGAACCTTAAGCCAGGTAAGCAATACCTACTAAGCGTCAGGCCAAAAGATGCCGACCTAAATACCTTGCTGGATCCGACAGCAGCAATAAGATTTACTGTTCCAAACGATGCAACTGAGCCGACTCCTTTGGGTAACTTAATTATATCTACCAACTATAAATCTGCAATGATATCGTTTAATCCATCTAATGAGCCAGATCTTAGAGGTTATGAGTATAAGATTTATAATCAATCTCAAATACAACAAGTCGGATTAAACTATGTTCCTATTGATGAGAATGTATATGAAATTTCTGGATTTTCTAGTTCTAATGTAATTACTGTTGATCTTCAACAAACATCAACCAGAGAAACTGGAGTTGTCGTAGAGGACATAGAAAACGAAGAGCTCATAGTTCCCATGTCAACAAATGAAGTTTTTTATTACGTAAAGGTTAGATCTGTTGACACTTCTAATAATTATTCTTCTTGGACGCCAGTTAAAAAATCTGGAGAAATTCCTCTTATAGAATCAGCTCATATTAGGGAATTAAGCGCCTCAAAAATTACATCTGGATATATAGGTTCAGAACAAATAGTTCTTAATGGACTGGGTTCTGTTATAAAATCTTCTACATACAGACCTGAAGTAACTGGCCTACAGGCAACTTTAGTATCTGGTTCTACGACAATTACCTTATCTTCTGGAAATACATCTAATTTGTATGAAGGAATGTATGTATATGAAGTGAAGAATAATCCTCTTGATCCAGCAGGTGAGTGGCCTGGTTCTCTTGGAGCAAGTGCAAGGATTACATCTATAACTTCTTCTAATCAATTCCAGGTAAGTGTACCCCATTCTCAAAGCGGAGTAATTACAATGGGGGCTTATGCCAAGGGTTGGTCAATTGATGGATCTGGAAATGTTAACTTTGGTGGCAGCAGAGGTATTACATACGATGGTGTCAATGTAGTTATCGGAAGTGGAGTGGTAATTGACGCAGTTGCTCCAGAAGCAGGAGGATTGCTTGTTACAAATGGAGCAAATCAAAGTTTAGCAATTAACAACTTAAATGGTCTAATAGGTTTAAAGATAAACGACACCATAAACAATAGTGGTCATAATTATTGGCTTGTTGATGGTTCGTTTAAAGTTGGCAAACATGATAAGTATATTATCTTTAATGCTGCAACGGGCGCTCTTGAAATAGTTGGAAATGTAACTATTTCTTCTACTGCAACAATAGGTGGAACTGCAGCTTCAACAGTTAGAGATGGTGCAGCTTCTGGAGCAGGTGCACTTCAAGCTGGAAATGGTGTTTCTCAAAATTCATCAACAAGACAGATAACTCAAATATCTGGAGATCGAATAAGAACAGGAACAATAGATTCTAATAATTTTAGTTGGAATGGAAGTGACACATATTCTACAGATGGGTCTAGGTTTGATTTATCTGCAGGTCAGATAATATCTAAAAGCTTTAGAATAGATTCCAGCGGTAATGCGTCCTTTAAAGGCAATATATCGGGCTCTAATATATCTGGATCTATTATGAGTGGCGGTAGAGTAGAGGCTGGCTCTTTCCCTCATTACGCATATTTGGGAGATTTAGGAAATATAGGAGGAGGGCATTATGGTCTTGCTCTTAATGACTTTAGTAATATTTTCTTAAAAAGAAGTGATGGGGCAGTTTACTTTAGAGTAGACACTGGGTCTGGTCAATATATAAAATTTGAAAATGGAACTCTGTATATAGAGACAGCTCAACTTTCTGTTGGTGGTGGTAGTTCAACCTTTAGGGGCGCACTGTCTGGAGCTTTTGGAGATGTTTCTGGCAACTTTGTTGTTAAAGGAAAACTTAGAGTTGGCGAAAATGTAGACTCCAATAGCTCGTCTATAGGCACCACGGTAATGAGAGTTCAAGGTGATGGATCAAGTTCCATTTCTAGGTACCCTTTTGTTGTTGAACAGAGTAATGGAAATAATATATTTCAAGTAAGAGAGGATGGAAGAGTAGAGGTTACTACAGCTGGAGCTTTATATGTAGCTGGAACTCAAGTTTCGCTTAGTGGTCATACGCATAGTTACGCATCAACTACGCACACACACTCGTACCTGCCTACTGGTGGTGGAACTATAACCGGAAATCTTAATGTAGACGGAAACTTTCAGTTAGATCAAGTAGCATCAGGCACTGGCATATCTAAAACAACCAACACAAACGTTGGACTACTATGTTTTAGTGATCAAACTGCAAACGACAACGCTTATGTGTACTGGAAGTCTGGAACTGGATCAAGCGAAAGATTCAAAAAAAATATTCAAAATATTGAAGATACATTAGAAAACATAAATAATTTTTGGAATTTACAGACAGTACTCTTTGAATATAAAGAGGAATATGGTGGATCTCTAGACGAAGAAAGGCCATATAACCATAGGAAGCATTATGGTTTTATAGCTGAACAAGTTGAATCTACAGTACCATATTTGGTAAAATATGATGATGACTCATTAACAGATGACGTTAAGTATAACTCAGTTCTTGCTGTTTTATATAATGAAGTCAAAAAAATGAGAAAATGGTTAATGGAAGAGCACGGATACCAAGGATAAAAATGAATGAACAAAATTTAGATATTAATTTAGTTATTCAAACTTTTCAGGAAAAAATAGCTCAATTAACTACTGATTTAGTAGTTAAAGAAGCTACAATCAAACAACTCAATAATATGTTAGCCCAAATGGCTAATCACACGCATGATAGTGAAAATGTAACAGAAACAAAAAAGGATAAGTGAATATGTCAGAAGTAAAAGAAGAAACAGCAAAAGAGTTCAATATTACAATAAATATCTCTGATAAAAACCTCTCTTATAAGAGTGATTTTAATGAAGCAGAGACTATTTTTTGGTTAGAGGCCGTAAAGAATCTAATTATTCAAAAAACATTTGACTCAGTCGGCATGCAGACTACGGTCTGACTTAAAGATATATAAAAAGTCCACTACTATTAATCTAGGACTATTTTTACACAGGAAGTACAATGGCTTTTAAAGATTACCTTCCTTTTCAATCTCAATCTGGCAATCTAGACTTCATCGCTAAGACAATTAGCACAGATGATATGACAGCTCTCTCTAAGAGCATGAAGGTTGCTACGCTAGCATTGGGGTTTAGGGGTGTTGACTATTATTTTAATAACAGAGCTCATTTTGAGTCGTCTCCATACGACTTTGATAGAATTATTCAAGCCATAGATACCGATTCGTATGTAAGACAGGCCATATCTAAATATAAAGATTTGTTTTGGAAAGAAGGATGGGAAATAGCCTCAGAAAATGCAGAAGCAGTATCCTATCTTCTTCAAAGAATTGACTTTTTAGAAATGGCAATGAAAAGACCATTTATAGAATTCTTAATGGAAGTTTTTGATCAGCTGATTAAGTTCGGGAATGCTTTTATAGTTAAAGCTAGGGCTGATGTCGGTGAGTATTTTCCAACTAAACTAGAATCTGTAAATGGAACCCTTCCCATTGTTGGCTATTATCTTATTCCAACTGAACAAGTTAGAATTTTAAGAGATAAACACAATAAGCCAAAGTCATACATGCAACAGACAGACCCATTTACATACACTCCAAATGGTACTGATCCTACTTGGTCAGCAGAAAAGGTAATACATCTTCACTTTGACAGAAAGACTGGAAGAGCTTTTGGTACACCATTTTTAAGTACTGTTTTAGATGACGTAATTGCACTAAGGCAAATGGAAGAAGACATTCAAAACCTTGTTCATAGAGAACTTTTTCCTCTTTATAAGTACAAGGTTGGCACTCCAGAACAGCCAGCAGAACCAGATGAAATAGATAGGGCAGCTGCTGAGATAGAGAATTTAAGAGCAGAAGGTGGCTTAATTCTTCCTCATAGGCATGACGTTGAGGTTATAGGCGGCCAAGGAGAATCTCTTGATGCAACAAACTATCTACAACACTTTAAGGAAAGAGTTGCAGTTGGCTTGGGCGTAGCACCACACCATTTGGGAATGACAATGAATGGTGGCAATAGAGCTATGTCTGAAAGATTAGATACAGCTCTTTATGATAAGGTTAAAAACTATCAAAGACTTTTTTCAGAAATGATCAGATTAAATATTTTTAACGAGTTATTGTTTGAAGGTGGATTTGACCCAATTGTAAACCCATCTGATTCAAGTACTTCTGATAGATGTTTCTTTAAGTTTAAAGAAATAGATGTTGATACTCAAGTCAAAAAAGAAACACATATTATACAGAAGTATGTTAATAATATAATGACTTTAGAGGAAACACGCATTGCGCTAAATGTCGATCCAGAAGTTGAGGTTAGCGATCTATACGCATCTATGCAGGGTAAGGTTCAGATTGAAATAGCTAAACAGCAATCTGAAATAGCAATGAAGTCTCAGCAAGCGCAAAAATCTGCACAAGGCCCAACAAAAGATAACGCTGATACACAAGAGCCAGCTCCAAAAGGCCAGAGAAACCTTCCAAACCAAAGAAGGGGTGTAGGTAATTCTGTAAGGCCAGCTAACCAAAATGGAAGAAGAACATCTCCAGATATCAAGAGATACGATAATCAGTTTTTAATAATGATTGAATCTTTGCTCGATGAAGAGTATAATACTATTACTGTAGATAAAGATACAAAAGAAAAAGAGGCAGTAATAGATGAGTCAGGAAAATGAAAGCAACGAAGAGCTAGACTTTAATATTGTTTTAGACGAGTTTAGAGAAGCAGTTTATAACGGTCAGGTAAGATTGGCTTTAGAAAAACTCTTAACAATAGTTGATGTATTTGTTGAAATTCTTAGTTCAGATCCAGAAGAAAAAAACGAAACACAACCTGAACAAAAACAAACTGAAGAAGTTAAGAAGGCACCTACAGAGACTGTAGAAAAGCATGAGCCTGTTGTAAAGAAAACTTCAACAAAACAACCAGAGGCAAAAATAGAAGAATAAAATGGATCTTATAATAGGTTGTCCAATCTATAAAAGAAGTTGGATTTTTCCATATTGGATTTCTTGTATTGAGAATCAAGGAATTGATATGTCAAAAATTGGCTTTATCTTTGAAGCATCAAGCGATGATGAAGAAACTATATCTATGCTGCATAGGTATAGAATGAAGAATACTCAATCTCCAATTTTTGAAATTAACTTTAGGGATGATTTAGTTCATCATCAGCACGAGGAAAACTCAAGAATGTGGACTATTTCTAAATATGAAAATTTAGTCTCTATGAGAAATAGTTTATTAAAAAGAGTAAGAGAAATATCTCCATCGTATTATTATAGTTTAGACTCTGATATTCTTTTAACTAATCCAAACACAATTAATGGATTAATTAGCCATATACAATCTGGTGCAGATGCAGTAAGCACTTTGATGTTTATGACTCCAATCGGAACAATGTATCCAGGGGTCATGAACTGGATACCAACTGAACCGTCTAAGGCTTACAGGAAAGAAGAATACCAGTTTGGTGGGTATTTTCAATCGGATATTATAATGGCAGCAAAGATGATGTCCAAAGATACCTACAATTCTGTAGACTATAAAGTTCACCAGCAAGGTGAGGATATAGGTTGGTGCGACAACGCAAGGGGGTTGGGGAAAAAACTCTATTGTGCGTCATATATATATACACCGCACATAATGCACCAAAATATGCTCCAGCATTTTTTGCAATCTGGAGATGAAAGAGGTAAACTAGCTATTGCTAGTTAGATTAACTATGATATTTTTATATAAGATTGTTCAATCTTATAAAAAGTAATTTACTATTAGTTTTGAATTTAAAGTATTTGGAGTAAATATGTCTTTTGATTTTGTAGAAAATTTTACAGTAGAACTCCCAAACCTGTCCGAGAGCAAGTACAACTTTGCAGAGGGCTTTAGCGACAATTACGGTTTAATTATCGAGGTCGCTGCCATTCATGAGCGGACTTACTGCAAACTACAATAATTATTCTGCAGCAGAATTAGAAAAGGCATTACAGTCTTGGGTAGATCCTTATCCAAAGCCAATTATATTAAACCATGACCTCAACTCTGAGCCAATTGGTAGAGTTATTGCCGCAAAAATGGATAAAGAATCAGATGGCTCTCCATATGTCAGAC
>Ga0222712_10004064_pt1 | contig 15524 bp, 7 predicted proteins | sample C33_657DmetaG_FD_165043 | JGI IMG/M metagenome (GOLD analysis project Ga0222712, IMG submission 165043) | Estuarine water microbial communities from San Francisco Bay, California, United States - C33_657D | ecosystem: Environmental > Aquatic > Marine > Unclassified | place: USA: California... | reverse complement strand
TGCGGTGCCGGCGCAGCGCACGGTGTTCATGCTGGCGGTGGTTGCCGTCGCGTTGTGGATGGGGCGGGCCACTGCAGCGCGGGAAGTGCTAGCCCTTGCGCTGCTGGTGGTGCTGCTGATCGATCCGTGGTCGGTGCTGGCGGCCGGTTTCTGGCTTTCCTTCGGCGCGGTGGCGATCATCCTGTTCGTGACTCCGGGGCGGCTGAAACCTGCGCATTGGCTGATCGCCTGGGCGCGGGTGCAGTGGGCGGTGACGCTGGCGTTGGTGCCGGTATTGCTGGCCCTTTTTCAGCAGATTTCATTAATTTCGCCGGTGGCCAATGCGCTGGCGATTCCGCTGGTCAGTCTGGTGGTGGTGCCCCTGGCGCTGGCCGGTGTGGTTTTGCCGTTCGACGGAATATTGCAATTTTCTCAATGGCTTATGAATGGTTGCGTGCTGGCACTCGAGTGGCTGAGCCTTTTGCCTGATGCGGCCTGGGAGCAGCATGCGCCCCCGGGCTGGACAGTTGCGGTGGCTTTGATTGGCACCGTCTGGATGCTGTTGCCGCGAGGCTTTCCGGCGAGATGGATTGGTGCGATTGCGTTTTTACCGCTGTTGTTGATCGTCCCTGCGCCCCCGCCGGAAGGGGGGCTGCGCCTGACCGTGCTTGATGTAGGGCAGGGACTGTCGGTCGTCGCGCAGACGCATCGTCACGCACTACTATTCGATACCGGTCCGGCATTCGGGCCTTCGGCCGACAGTGGCAGCCGGGTGATCGTGCCTTTTCTACGGGCCTCCGGAATCCGCCGGTTGGATGCGCTGGTGCTGAGCCATGATGATATTGATCACACAGGCGGTGCGTTGTCGGTGCTGCAGGCCGTTCCGGTTGAAGCGATGCTGTCATCGCTGCCGGATCTGGATCCCTTGCTGTTGGTCGGTCCGGCGGAACGGCGTTGCGCAGCGGGGCAGGCATGGCGTTGGGATGGCGTGCAGTTTGAAATGCTCTATCCAGACGCGGATACGCGCAACATCGCGAAACTCAAGGACAACGAGCGCAGCTGTGTGCTGAAAATCACCACCGTTGCCGGCAGCGTGCTGATTCCGGCTGACATCGAACGCCATGGCGAAAGAACCCTGCTCGCGACGGCTGCCGGGAAGTTGCGGAGTGATGTATTGATCGCACCACATCAGGGCAGCAGAACATCGTCGTCAGAAGCTTTTGTGCTTGCCGTGTCGCCGCAGACGGTGATTTTTCCTGTCGGCTATCGCAACGCTTTCCGTCATCTGCATCCGGAAGTGACGAAACGTTACCGGCAACTGGGCAGTGCGACGCATTACACCGATCGACACGGCGCAGTCCTGCTGCAGTTCGGTGATGACGGCATCCAGGTGGTCCGGCAACGTGAAATCAGGCGCCGTTACTGGCAGGATCCGCCGGAATCCGGTGCGGTTACCGACGATCCCGGGATGTTCTGGTAAGGCAAAGCGTAAAGACGTCAATGAGTTACCGTGACCTGGGATGGAGCCATCCGCAGGCGTTGGGCGCACTGTCAAATCTCTGTAAAATACGTTGATGCAATACACCCTCATCCCGCACTGCCGCGTCCGGGTTCAAACCTGTTCAGCCGGTTTCAATTTCCAATATAGTTCATGAGCGATACGCCCGCATCCGCCGTCCCGGTTGAAGCACCGCTGGTGGCCAAGGTTTACGGCCAGCCGATGCTGGAGCTGCCGCAGGACCTGTATATCCCGCCGGACGCACTGGAAGTTTTCCTGGAGCAGTTCGAGGGGCCGCTGGATCTGCTGCTGTACTTGATCCGCAAGGAGAACATCAGCGTCCTCGAAATTCCGATGGCGAAGCTGACGCTGCAGTATCTCGAATATGTCGAGCTGATGCGCTCGCAGCAGCTGGAGCTTGCGGCGGAATATCTGCTGATGGCGGCGATGATGATCGAAATCAAGTCGCGCATGCTGCTGCCGCGTCCGAAGAGCGCCGAGACTGAGGAAGACCCGCGCGCCGAGCTGGTGCGCAGGCTGATGGAATACGAGCAGATGAAGCTCGCAGCGCAGAATCTCAACGAAGTGCCGCAGGCGGGGCGTGATTTCACTGTTGTGCAGGTGCTGTTCGAGCGCGAAGCAGCATTGCGTCTGCCTGAGGTCAACATCGAGGATCTGAGGCTCGCCTGGCTGACAATTCTGCAGAGAGCTTCGATCACCAAGCATCACAAGATTACCCGTGAACAGCTGTCGGTGAGGGCGCACATGACCCGGATTCTGCGCATTCTGCAGACCGAGGAATACATTGAATTCTCCAAGCTGTTTACCCCGGAAGAAGGAGCGCCCGTTCTGGTCGTGTCGTTTCTGGCCATTCTGGAGCTCGCCAAGGAAACCCTGATTATGGTCAGTCAGGAAGAGGCTTACGCGCCGATCTACGTCAAACTCAGGGGCGGCCAAGTCGCTGCTGTGCAATAAACGCTGTGCGATAAAAAGAACGCCATGGAAGAAAATACCGTAGAAAATACCGAGGATGTCACGTCAGAATCTGTGGCCGAGAACGCTGTGGAAAATGCAGCTGAAAACGAACTCGACCTCGATCATGTCAAATACGTTCTTGAAACGGCCTTGTTGGTGACGCAGGAGCCGATGTCACTGCACGACCTGAAAAAGCTGTTCGACAGGAAGCTGGATAACGACACCTTGCGCAAGGTGCTGGAAGACCTGCGTGGAAATTGGGAAGGGCGGGGCGTCGAGCTGGTGAGCGTTGCCTCGGGCTGGCGCTTCCGTGCAAGGCCGGAGGCACAAAAATTCCTTGATCGCCTGAGCCCGGAAAAACCACCGAAGTATTCGCGCGCGGTGATGGAAACCCTGGCGATCATCGCTTACAAACAACCGGTGACCCGCGGTGACATTGAGGATATTCGCGGCGTCACGGTGTCGCCCGGAATTCTCAAAGCGTTGGAGGCGCGGGGCTGGATTGATGTCATCGGTCACCGCGAAGTGCCGGGGCGTCCGGAGATTTTCGCTACAACCAAGTCCTTCCTCGATGATCTCAATCTGCGCTCGCTGGAAGAACTGCCGCCATTGTCCGAGTTGGGTAATCTGGTTGAGCAATCCCCCAACGCTGAAATCAACCTTGATGCTGCTTTCGCGCCCATTGATTCCGTCAGCATGGGTGAGGGTTTGATGGAAGAGGATGACGGCGAAGACGGTGTTGATGTACAAGCGGGCGCTGAATTGGTGGAGGCGGCAGATGCTGTGGAAATCGATGCCTTTTCCGATTCCTCCGAGAAAGAGGTTGAAGAAACTGGTTTGCCGCCGCCTGCTCAATTACATTAAAGACACTTTCTTCTCTCTTAAAACCCCGTTCTACGAACGGGGTTTTTTCTTGGGCAAAAGTCATATTCCGAGTTTGATTACTGCTTAAGTTGTGGAGGTAATTTATAGGTGACGGCCACTTATCGCAATATGAAATATCTGGTCTCACCGCTTACTGATTACTGATTCCGCGCCTCTTTTTTAGTGCTACCATGCTTGGCCATTATTTCAATTTAATCATTGTCTAAAAGATGCCGGCATGCGAACAAACGGCGCACTGATTTCAGCGCTCACAGGGGCGCTTTTTTTGTTTTTGGTGGCCACCAATGCTGCAGCGCAATGGCCGTTGCCTGATCCGTTCGGTACCCAATCCCAAGTTTCCCCGGCGCCTTTTATGCGCTGGGAATCCACCACTAAATTACCCGAGGTTGCTGGTCCCGCGCCTGCTGCTGATCTGTCGAGCGCGCTACCGCTGTCACTGCCTGAACTGACGGAATTTGCTCTACGCAACAATCCCCGTACCCGGCAGTCCTGGTTGGCAGCGCGTGCGGCTGCAGCCGGTGTTGGAATTGAGCAGGCGGATCTGTTGCCGACTATTTCCGGTGCCTACAACGTTAACCGCAACCAGCAGGTCAGTGCGACGACAGGTTCCGTAGTTCCCTGGCAAACGCGTTTTGGTCCGTCCATTTCATTCAGTTATCTGCTGTATGACTTCGGCGTTCGCGGCTATCAGATTGAAACGGCAGAATACCGCTTGCTGGCTGCAAACCTTGCCCACAACCGCGCGTTGCAGGACGTAGTGTTTCTGGTCGAGCAGGCGTATTACCGCCTGATCGGTAACGATGCGTTGGTCAAGGTCAATGATTTGTCACTGAAAAATGCCAAGACGGCGCTGGAGGCTGCGCAGAAACGTCGTGAGTCGGGGCTGGCTACCGCGGCCGATGTTTACCGGACGGAAACTTCAGTGGCACAGGCTGAACTGAACCTGACGCGCAGTCGCGGAGAACTGGAAAAATCGCGAGGTCAACTGGCCTCAGTGGTTGGTCTTCCGGTGAACAAGGCTCTGGGTGTGCGTCCGATGGAGGCGCCGTTGCAGCTTGGAACTGTTGCGGATTCGATTTCGGATCTTTTGGGCAGGGCTAAGGCAAGCCGTCCCGATCTGGTTGCTGCAGAGGCGCAGGTGCGAGCTGCGCAAGCCAGCGCCAAGGCCGCGGCGCGTGCCGGATTGCCTTCAATTGAAATCAACGGCGGTGGCGGCCACACGCTTTTTAGTGATAACCGCAGTGCGGTCAGCAATTACAACGTCGGTCTTGCGCTACGCATCCCCATCTTCACCGGATTTAGGGATACCTACAACGCGCGACAGGCCCAGTTCCAGGCAGATGCTGCTGAAGCCAGTCGCGACGTGCTGGTCCGGCAGGCCGAGCTTGAGGTGTGGCAGGGCTATTACGATCTGACCACGGTCACCAGCAGCATCTCCAGCGCTGAGGCACAGGTGCGCTCTGCGGAGCAAACTGCGCAGGCGACGCTGGCTCGTTATCAAAGCGGTTTCGGCACCATACTGGACCTAATTACCGCGCAGCAGGATGAGTCAAATGCGCGGGTGCAACGCATTCAGTCCTATCTGGATTGGTTTACTACGCTGGCAAGGCTGCAAGTCGCGGTCGGCGCGAGCGATTTACTCAAGGCGGCGGGCGGAGCGAAATGAAACGACTGATCATGGTGCTGGTGTTTGCCGCGGTTAGCGCGGCGATTGCGGGTGGCTACTGGTATTGGCAGCAGTCCCAACAGGCTCCGGGCGACAGTAAAAGTGCCGACAAAGCCAAGCCCAAGGGTGGCAAAGGGGGGCGTGGCGGCCCGCTGACGGTAAAGGCGACGCGTGCCATCAGTAAGCCGATGCCGGTTTTGATTGAAGCAGTCGGCACTGTAGAAGCTGAGCAGAGTGTGCAGGTGCGAGCGCAAATCAGCGGCGTGCTCCAAAGCGTTGCTTTTCGTGAGGGTGACCGGGTCAAGGCAGGGCAGTTGCTGTTTCAGATTGATCCGAGGACATTCCAGGCGCAATACAACCAGGCACTGGCTGCGCTGGCTCGCGACAAGGCGCAACTTGAAAACGCGCGTGCACAGCAGCAGCGCATGGAGCCTTTGCTCAAACGAGAATTCATTACTCGCCAGGAATATGACGTGGCAGTCACCTCTTCCAAATCCCTTGAGGCGACCGTGCAGGCGGGTCAGGCCAATGTGGAGCAGGCACGCATTCAGCTTGAATATGCGCGCATCGTTGCGCCTATCAGCGGTCGTACCGGTCAGCTGGCCGTGAAACCGGGCAATCTGGTTCCTTCGGCGGGTGGAGGCGCACCGTTGGTCACCATCAACAGCACGGATCCGGTTCTGGTTAGTTTCAGCATTCCTGAGAGGCAATTGGAGGATGTGCGCCGGTATCAAAGCGAGAAAGACATGCGTATCGAAATCCTTCCGGATCGCGCGAGTGGTTCAGTTGCTGCGGGTAAATTGGTATTCGTCGATAACACGGTGACCCCTCAAACGGGAACGGTGCTTCTGAAGACGCGAGTGGACAATTCAAAAGAGGCCATCTGGCCTGGACAGTTTGTGAATGTCAGGGTGGTGCTGACGGTTGAACCGGAGGCGGTTGTTGTGCCTGAAATCGCAGTGCAGCCGGGTCAGACAGGTCCCTTCGTTTATCTGATCGGTACTGATGACAAAGTCGAGATTCGACAAGTCAAAGTGTCCCGGCAGATTGGCAGCGAAATCGTCATTGCCTCCGGCGTAAAGGCCGGCGATCACGTAATTACCGAAATCCCGCAGGCCTTGCGCCCGGGCTCAACAGTTCGAATTGCGGATCCTGCGGCGGATGGCGCCAAAAAGGGTGAGGGTAAAGGCAAGGGCAAGGGGGGCAAGAAGGCGGAAGGTAAGGATAAAGACAAGAGTGGGGAGGCGGATGCTCCCAAAAGTACGCCCAAGCAATAACCTGCGTAACCGGCGAGTGAAGGGTAGATCATGAATGTTTCACGGATTTTCATCGTCAGGCCGGTCGCGACCACTGTTATGGTTGCGGCGATCATCATTTTCGGATTGATCGCATTCAGGGGCTTGCCAGTCAATGAACTGCCAAATGTCGATTTTCCGACAATATCTGTAACGGCTGATCTACCGGGAGCCAATCCCGACATCATGGCTACTACCGTTGCAACTCCCCTGGAGCGCCAGTTCAGCCAGATATCCGGCATCGATTCAATGAGCTCTGTCAGCAGCACCGGGCGGACTCGGGTGACGCTGCAATTCAATCTTGATAGAGACATTGATGCCGCAGCCCAAGACGTACAGACCGCGATTTCGCAGACATTGCGTCGTCTTCCCGATGGCATGGATCCGCCGACGCTGCGCAAGGTGAATCCGGCGGATGCGCCGATCATGTTCCTTGCACTGACTGCGCGGACGCTGCCCTTGCCTGCGCTGGACGAGTTTGCTGACACCAGCATTGCGCAACGTTTCTCGATGGTCACTGGCGTGGCCCAGGTGCAGGTTTTTGGTTCGCAGCGTTACGCGGTTCGAGTCCTGTTGGATCCGGAGGCGCTGTCGAAACGCGGTCTGGGACTTGAGCGCGTTGTCAGTTCGATACAGAACGCCAACAGCAACTTACCCTCTGGCGTCATGCAAGGGACTGCGCGGGATTTCACGGTTAAATCTTCAGGCAAGCTGCAACGCGCGGAGAGTTTCAACAATCTGATCGTGGCTTACAAGGATGGGATGCCGGTCCGTCTGTCTGATGTGGGGCAAGCGATAGACGGCATTGAAAACGCGAAAATCAAAAGCTGGCTCAACGGTGAGCGCGCCATTGTGCTTGCGGTTTACCGGCAGCCCGGTGCAAACACGGTTGAAGTGGCGACGAAGCTTCGTGCCCTGTTTCCTGAAATTGAAGCCAGCGCGCCGGCTGGCGTACAGATTCACGTCGTCAATGACCGGTCGGAATTCATCCAGTCCTCGATTGAAGAGGTTGAGTTCCACCTGATTCTCTCCATCGTGCTGGTGGTGCTGGTCATCCTGTTATTCCTGCGCAATGTGCGATCTACGCTGATTACGGCGCTTATACTGCCGACATCCATCATTGCTACTTTTGGAGCGATGTATGCACTGGGTTACAGCCTGAACAATCTGTCGCTCATGGCGATCATCCTTGCGGTGGGATTTGTTGTGGATGATGCGATTGTTGTGCTCGAGAACATTACTCGGCATATGGAGATGGGCAAAGACCGAATGACGGCTGCGCTGGAGGGGGCGCAGGAAATCGGCTTCACGGTGCTCTCGATGACCGTCTCGCTGGCCGCAGTATTCATACCGATCTTGTTCATGGAGGGGATGCTGGGGCGGCTGTTTCGCGAATTTGCCGTCAGCGTAGGCGTAGCGGTGCTGGTTTCCGGCGTGGTTTCTTTGTCAATGACGCCAATGATGTGCAGTCTGATGCTGACACCGCATGAGCAGCATGGCCGCGTCTACCAGTTTTTCGAGCGGATGTTCGACTTGGCTCGTGACACCTACGGGGCCAGTTTGCGCTGGACCATGCGTCATCGCGGACTGATGCTGTTTGGTTCAGCGTTTTTCCTGGTGTTGACGGTGTGGCTCTACCAGGCGGTGCCGCAGGGCTTTATTCCCCGGCAGGATACCGGTGTGTTTTTCGGTAATACCCGCGCCCCGGAGGGCTTGCCTTTCAACGAGTTGGAAAAACGCCAGGCCATGGTTGCGGCGATTATCGAAAAGAATCCCAACGTTGAAGCGGTTATGTCAACGGCCGGGCAGGGCACTGGTGGCGTTGTCGGCAGCAATATCGGCAGAATTATTGTTCGTCTCAAGTCCCGGGATGAGCGTAAGGCAGGAGCCGACGAGGTTATCCAGGAGCTTCGCCGGTCGTTTGCCGGGGGGGCTGAAGGGCTGCGCGTGTTCATGAATAACCCACCTTCAATTCGTATCGGCGGGCTGATCAGTACCAGCGATTATCAGCTGGTACTGCAGGGCTCAGATCAAAAAGTGCTTTATGAAGCCAGTGGCGTCTTGGAGGCGCGCTTGCGCGATTCAAGAATGTTGCAGGATGTGAATACCAGTCTTGAGTTGCGTAATCCGGAGATCCAGATTGATATATTGCGGGACCGTGCAGCGGTGCTCGGTGTATCGCCGCAACAGGTCGAGGCGGCACTCTACAATGCTTATGGCGGCAGGCGTATCAGTACGCTGTACGGGTCTACGGATCAGTACAATGTATTGCTCGAGCTTGATCCGAAATTCCAAAAAGATATCAATGCCTTACGATCTCTTTTTGTGCAGTCGTCAACGGGCCAAATGGTGCCCATACAGGCGGTTGCGGACATCAAGATGGGGGTTGGGCCCGTATCGGTCAGCCACTATGGGCAATTACTGTCTGTAGTGCTGTCGTTTAACCTCGCGCCGGGTTTATCTATCGGTGATGCGGTGACGCACGTGAAGGAACTGGCGGCCGAAACGCTACCCGCAGGAGTGACTTATTCGGTAGCCGGTAATGCTCAGGCATTTGAGGAGGCCTTCAAAACCTTGCCCGTGTTGCTGCTGATTACTGTGCTGGTGATATACATGGTGCTCGCCATCCTCTACGAACACTATGGACATCCCATTACCATCCTGACTGCTTTGCCATTCGCAGGATTCGGCGCATTGTTGATGTTGTTGATTGCGGGGCAGGAACTCAATGTATTCAGCTTTGTCGGTATTATCCTGCTCGTTGGTCTCGTTAAGAAAAACGGCATCATGATGGTCGACTTTGCGATTCAGTTGGAGAGGGAGAAGGGGCTGTCTGCAGCCGAAGCAATTGTCGAGGCATCCATCATCCGGTTCCGCCCGATCATGATGACAACAGCGGCCGCTATTTGCGCAACATTACCGCTGGCTTTTGGTACCGGGACCGGATCCGAAATGCGTCAACCTCTGGGTATTGCGGTGGTTGGGGGCTTGGTGTTCTCGCAAATGTTGACCTTGTATGTCACCCCCACTTTTTACGTGAGCCTCGACCAGGCCACGAAATATTTCCGTCGCAAGAAGGCTGCGGCAGTTCAGGTGGTGAGCACATAACCCGCAACAGAAAATTTCTGTCGCGGGGGTGTTGCGTTAGCCAAAAAAACCATGGATAATCACTGGCTTCGCTGATGAATGACTTGAACGCGGGCCAGTGCGGTTAAGAGTCAGTGAAGACCGCTTCAGAATAAAAGTTTCAATTGTTTGTTGACAGGTAGAAAACAAACAGTCATAATTCTGGGCTTGGTTGATCGGGCGCGGGGTGGAGCAGTCTGGCAGCTCGTCGGGCTCATAACCCGAAGGTCACAGGTTCAAATCCTGTCCCCGCTACCAAACGTTCTTTAAAAAATTACAGCCGATAAGTGTGGGCACTTGGTCTTGAGTGCAGCTGCGCAAGGAAACGCGCGCAGTTACATCAAGATATAAAGAAGTGCTCGCACGACGAAATATGTAACAAACGTCAAGCGAGAGTAATAATTTTGCAGAGATTAAACTGAAGAGTTTGATCCTGGCTCAGATTGAACGCTGGCGGCATGCCTTACACATGCAAGTCGAACGGTAACGCGGGGGCAACCCTGGCGACGAGTGGCGAACGGGTGAGTAATACATCGGAACATATCCAGTAGCGGGGGATAACCTATCGAAAGATTGGCTAATACCGCATACGATCTACGGATGAAAGCAGGGGACCGCAAGGCCTTGCACTATTGGAGTGGCCGATGTCAGATTAGCTAGTTGGTGGGGTAAAAGCCTACCAAGGCGACGATCTGTAGCTGGTCTGAGAGGACGATCAGCCACACTGGAACTGAGACACGGTCCAGACTCCTACGGGAGGCAGCAGTGGGGAATTTTGGACAATGGGCGCAAGCCTGATCCAGCCATGCCGCGTGAGTGAAGAAGGCCTTCGGGTTGTAAAGCTCTTTCGGTGAAGACGAAACGGTTAGTGTTAATAACGCTGACTAATGACGGTACTCACAGAAGAAGCACCGGCTAACTACGTGCCAGCAGCCGCGGTAATACGTAGGGTGCAGGCGTTAATCGGAATTACTGGGCGTAAAGCGTGCGCAGGCGGTTTGCTAAGACAGGTGTGAAATCCCCGGGCTTAACCTGGGAATTGCGCTTGTAACTGGCAAGCTAGAGTGTGGCAGAGGGGGGTGGAATTCCACGTGTAGCAGTGAAATGCGTAGATATGTGGAGGAACACCGATGGCGAAGGCAGCCCCCTGGGTTAACACTGACGCTCAGGCACGAAAGCGTGGGGAGCAAACAGGATTAGATACCCTGGTAGTCCACGCCCTAAACTATGTCAACTAGTTGTCGGGGAAGAAATTCCTTGGTAACGAAGCTAACGCGTGAAGTTGACCGCCTGGGGAGTACGGCCGCAAGGTTAAAACTCAAAGGAATTGACGGGGACCCGCACAAGCGGTGGATTATGTGGATTAATTCGATGCAACGCGAAAAACCTTACCTACCCTTGACATGCTAGGAAGTCCGCAGAGATGTGGATGTGCCCGAAAGGGAACCTAGACACAGGTGCTGCATGGCTGTCGTCAGCTCGTGTCGTGAGATGTTGGGTTAAGTCCCGCAACGAGCGCAACCCTTGCCATTAGTTGCGACATTTAGTTGAGCACTCTAATGGGACCGCCGGTGACAAACCGGAGGAAGGTGGGGATGACGTCAAGTCCTCATGGCCCTTATGGGTAGGGCTTCACACGTAATACAATGGTCGGTACAGAGGGCTGCCAACCCGCGAGGGGGAGCTAATCCCAGAAAGCCGATCGTAGTCCGGATTGTAGTCTGCAACTCGACTGCATGAAGCCGGAATCGCTAGTAATCGCGGATCAGCATGTCGCGGTGAATACGTTCCCGGGTCTTGTACACACCGCCCGTCACACCATGGGAGTGGGTTCCACCAGAAGTAGGTAGCCTAACCGCAAGGAGGGCGCTTACCACGGTGAGATTCATGACTGGGGTGAAGTCGTAACAAGGTAGCCGTATCGGAAGGTGCGGCTGGATCACCTCCTTTCTAGAGATAGCACTCCGGGCCAGGTGTCCACACTTATCGGTTGTTTGTAATGCAGTGAGGCGTATGGGTGAGGTGTGAGGTGAAGAAACTTTTGCGCCTCTCTCCGGCTCCTCCGCCCTCACTCTTATGAGGGTCTGTAGCTCAGCTGGTTAGAGCACCGTCTTGATAAGGCGGGGGTCGATGGTTCGAACCCATCCAGACCCACCAAATCTTTATCGGGGGTGTAGCTCAATTGGGAGAGCGCCTGCTTTGCAAGCAGGAGGTCGTCGGTTCGATCCCGTCCACCTCCACCACGAATTTTCAAGAATCCAGAATCAAGCGATTGCGCTTCGTTCTGGCTTTTTGACCAGAGGCTGTAGTGTTCTTTAAAAAAATGGAAGAAGTAAAGGTTCTGACTCATGGACCGGCTTCGTGCTTTCGAGCACCTGGTTGGAAAATAGAGTCAGGATTGGGTTTGATTGTATCAATGCATTCGACTTAAACCTTGTCGAATGCAGCAAACATGAGTTTTACCTGTAGCAGAGAATCTTCGGGCGCCGAGCCTGAGGGCTCAAAGTTATAGGGTCAAGCGAATAAGTGCATGTGGTGGATGCCTTGGCGATTACAGGCGATGAAGGACGTAGTAGCCTGCGATAAGCCCCGGGGAGCTGGCAAACAAGCTTTGATCCGGGGATTTCCGAATGGGGAAACCCAACCCGCAAGGGTTACTCCCACCTGAATACATAGGGTGGGTAGAGCGAACCTGCTGAACTGAAACATCTAAGTAGGCAGAGGAATAGAAATCAACCGAGATTCCGAAAGTAGTGGCGAGCGAAATCGGAACAGCCTGCAACTTTTAGCCATTGATTTAGTGGAACGGTCTGGAAAGTCCGGCCATAGAGGGTGATAGCCCCTTACATGAAAAATCAGTGGTAGAACTAGGGTTGCGACAAGTAGGGCGGGACACGTGAAATCCTGTCTGAATATGGGGGGACCATCCTCCAAGGCTAAATACTCGTAATCGACCGATAGTGAACCAGTACCGTGAGGGAAAGGCGAAAAGAACCCCGGGAGGGGAGTGAAATAGATCCTGAAACCGCATGCATACAAGCGGTCGGAGCTCCGCAAGGAGTGACGGCATACCTTTTGTATAATGGGTCAGCGACTTACATTCAGTGGCGAGCTTAACCGTATAGGGAAAGCGTAGCGAAAGCGAGTCTGAACAGGGCGTTCAGTCGCTGGGTGTAGACCCGAAACCAGATGATCTACCCATGGCCAGGATGAAGGTGAGGTAACTCTCACTGGAGGTCCGAACCCACTACCGTTGAAAAGGTAGGGGATGAGCTGTGGGTAGGGGTGAAAGGCTAAACAAATCTGGAGATAGCTGGTTCTCTCCGAAAGCTATTTAGGTAGCGCCTCGTGATATACCTTCGGGGGTAGAGCACTGTCATGGCTAGGGGGCCGCTTAGGCCTACCAAACCATTGCAAACTCCGAATACCGAAGAGTAGTTTCACGGGAGACAGACACCGGGTGCTAACGTCCGATGTCAAGAGGGAAACAACCCAGACCGCCAGCTAAGGTCCCAAATTACAGTTAAGTGGCAAACGAAGTGAGAAGGCACAAACAGCCAGGAGGTTGGCTTAGAAGCAGCCACCCTTTAAAGAAAGCGTAATAGCTCACTGGTCGAGTCGTCTCGCGCGGAAGATGTAACGGGGCTCAAACTGTAAACCGAAGCTGCGGATTCATACGCAAGTATGAGTGGTAGGAGAGCGTTCTGTAAGCCTGCGAAGGTGACTCGTAAGGGTTGCTGGAGGTATCAGAAGTGCGAATGCTGACATGAGTAGCGATAAACAGAGTGAAAAGCTCTGTCGCCGTAAGCCCAAGGTTTCCTGCGCAACGTTCATCGGCGCAGGGTGAGTCGGCCCCTAAGGCGAGGCGGAAACGCGTAGTCGATGGGAAACTGGTTAATATTCCAGTACCTCTGCATGATGCGATGGAGAGACGGAGAAGGTTAAACAAGCCGGGTGTTGGACGTCCCGGTTCAAGTGTGTAGGCGTGCTTTCTAGGCAAATCCGGAGAGCTTAGCTGAGACATGATAACGAGCACCCTTGTGGTGCGAAGTTGTTGATACCATGCTTCCAGGAAAATCTTCTAAGCTTCAGTCATGTGGGGACCGTACCGTAATCGGACACACGTGGGCGGGATGAGTATTCCAAGGCGCTTGAGAGAACTCAGGAGAAGGAACTCGGCAAATTAGTACCGTAACTTCGGGATAAGGTACGCCCCTAGTAGGTGAAGGTGTACAACTGGAGCCGAATGGGGTCGCAGTGAAAAGGTGGCTGCGACTGTTTAACAAAAACACAGCACTCTGCAAACACGTCAAGTGGACGTATAGGGTGTGACGCCTGCCCGGTGCCGGAAGGTTAAGTGATGGGGTGCAAGCTCTTGATCGAAGCCCCGGTAAACGGCGGCCGTAACTATAACGGTCCTAAGGTAGCGAAATTCCTTGTCGGGTAAGTTCCGACCTGCACGAATGGCGTAACGATGGCCACACTGTCTCCTCCTGAGACTCAGCGAAGTTGAAGTGTTTGTGATGATGCAATCTCCCCGCTGCAAGACGGAAAGACCCCGTGCACCTTTACTGCAACTTTGCATTGGACTTTGATGAGATTTGTGTAGGATAGCTGGGAGACTTTGAAGTGGGGGCGCTAGCTCTCATGGAGTCGACGTTGAAATACCAGCCTGATGTCATTGAGGTTCTAACCTGGATCCGTAATCCGGATCGGGGACCGTGCATGGTGGGCAGTTTGACTGGGGCGGTCTCCTCCCAAAGAGTAACGGAGGAGTGCGACGGTACGCTTAGCGCGGTCGGCTATCGCGCTGTATGTGCAATGGCAAAAGCGTGCTTAACTGCGAGACGGACATGTCGAGCAGGTGCGAAAGCAGGTCATAGTGATCCGGTGGTTCTGTATGGAAGGGCCATCGCTCAACGGATAAAAGGTACGCCGGGGATAACAGGCTGATTCCTCCCAAGAGTTCATATCGACGGGGGAGTTTGGCACCTCGATGTCGGCTCATCACATCCTGGGGCTGTAGCCGGTCCCAAGGGTATGGCTGTTCGCCATTTAAAGTGGTACGTGAGCTGGGTTCAAAACGTCGTGAGACAGTTTGGTCCCTATCTGCAGTGGGCGTTGGAAGTTTGAGGGGGGCTGCTCCTAGTACGAGAGGACCGGAGTGGACGCATCTCTGGTGTACCGGTTGTCACGCCAGTGGCATCGCCGGGTAGCTAAATGCGGAAGAGATAAACGCTGAAAGCATCTAAGCGTGAAACTTGCCTCAAGATGAGACTTCCCGGGAACTTGATTCCCCTAAAGGGTCGCGGAAGACCACCGCGTTGATAGGTCGGGTGTGTAAGAGCAGTAATGCTTTGAGCTAACCGATACTAATTGCCCGTGAGGCTTGATCCTATAATTTTGAGCGTGTGCTGGTCCCTGGTCGGATCAGTTGGCTCAGGTAGGCTCATGTTAATGTTCAATCAAACCAAGTGTTTGATTTAAATACTAAACTTTACTTCTTCCAGATTCGGCTCGCATGCAGCGCACATTGGTGTGCTGCATGTATAGCCAAACAGCTATGCCTGACGACAATAGCGAGTTGGTCCCACCCCTTCCCATTCCGAACAGGGCCGTGAAACGACTCAGCGCCGATGATAGTACGGACTACCCGTGTGAAAGTAGGACATTGTCAGGCACCCATACCGGAAAAGCCCGGCCTCGATGAGGTCGGGCTTTTTCTTTTGTCTTTCAGTCTATTGCCTTTGTGACTGACCTGCCCCCAAGAATTAGCCACAGGCCAATGTAGAGTCCGGGGTTAAATTACCTGGTTTTCGCTGTGCAGAAAACTCGGCCGGGGTGAGATAGCCGAGCGCACTATGCGGCCGGCTGTGGTTAATTTTCTATAAACCGCTTCTTCATGTCCGACTCCTTTCGGCATAGTCGGACTCTACGCGGCTGTGTAGCTACTCATGGGGGCAGGTCATGACCTTGGCCTGACTGGTTTTTTGTGCCAGGTTCATTGACGCACTTTACTGCATAGCTTCTGCCTGTTCCAAGACGGGTGGTTGCGGGTTGATCGCCGCAGGTGCCGGTGGCCGATAGCCCAGCGAGCTGT
>Ga0222712_10004063_pt1 | contig 15524 bp, 18 predicted proteins | sample C33_657DmetaG_FD_165043 | JGI IMG/M metagenome (GOLD analysis project Ga0222712, IMG submission 165043) | Estuarine water microbial communities from San Francisco Bay, California, United States - C33_657D | ecosystem: Environmental > Aquatic > Marine > Unclassified | place: USA: California... | reverse complement strand
ATCTCGGGTCTTGAAATGATTCAGAACTCGGGTAAGGAAGCCATCATCGACCTGCTTGACGGTCGCATGGAGGTTGCCGAGGCGCAACTGGCGAACCGTATCAGCGGTGACCTGTACGGTGACGGCACCGGCAACGCGGGTAAGAACCTCACGGGTCTTGCTGCCGCTGTGCCTGACAGCCCGTCCACCGGCACCTACGGCGGCATCAACCGCGCAGCGTGGCCCTTCTGGCGTTCGGTTGCCTTCTCGGCGACTGGCGACGGCACGGGCGCTGTGACCAGCAGCAACATCCAAGGTTACATGGATGCGGTTGCGGTGCAGTTGATTCGCGGTACCGACAAGCCTGACCTCATCGTTGCCGACAACAACTACTACAAGTTCTACTTGCAGTCGTTGCAGGCTATCCAGCGCATCACGGACTCCGGTTCGGGCATGGCTGGTGCTGGCTTTGCCTCGCTGAAGTATTTCGGCGCTGGCATGGCTTCGGATGTGGTGCTTGACGGTGGTATCGGCTCGTCGTCGTATAACGGCGGTGTCGGTAACGCGAACCACATGTGGTTCCTCAACACCAAGTACCTGATGTTCCGACCGCACAAGGACAGAAACTTTGTCCCGATTGGCGGCGACCGTCAGGCTGTCAACCAAGACGCTAAACCTACGATTCACTAATGGCGTCTATAAACCCTCTCTGATTGACTTGGAAACCCGGAAGCGGGCAACAGGGGCCAAGCCGAAAGGCAGGCTGAACGACTAAGTGAGAGGGGACAAGCGAAAAAGGCTTGTCATGCGATAGTCTGAACTGCGGTATAACCAAAGAAGCCGCAGAGGGTGACCCGAAGAGGTTGCCCCGCCATCCGAAAGGGTGGTCAGTAGCCGAAAGGCGAAGTAACAGAATGATTGTGAAACTGATTGGCTGGGCGGGTAACCTTACCTCCTCCGGCCCGCAGTTCTGCGGCGTGTTGATTAACTGATAGGGGATACAAAAATGGCTGTTATCGTAAATGGTTTTGCGTATCCCGCCCTCGGCTCGACCGACTCAACTGCTGCCCTTAATACCGGCACGGTTGTGACGCTCGACGACGGTGGCATGGCTGTGTATGTGCAGGCGGCTTCGGCCATCTCGCAGTACAACGCCGTGGCTATCCCCAACACCAACATCGCTCTGAACGCCACCACCGCCCGTGTTGCTGACACCAAGCGTGTCGGTTTCGCGCAGGTGTCGATTGCCTCCGGCTATTACGGCTGGGTGCATTTGGGCGGCAAGGTGCGGGTGAATGTGTCGGCTTCCTGCCTCCCGGCGGTTGCCCTCTACACCACCAGCACCGAAGGGCGGTTGGACGATGCCACCGTGTCGGGCGCTCTGGTCGCTGGCGTGGTCACGGAAGTGACTGCCTCGGCTACCTCGGCTATGACGGCTGTGGCGGCGTACAGCATGGTTATTCCGGTTCCGTCGAACGCGGCCTAATCATGCAAAAACTGGAACTCACGGTGCAGGCGGCTGGCGAACCGGAGGAACTCTGTTCCAACATTCGTTCGTCGCTTGCCCGTGGGTTGCCAGAGTTGGCCCCCGCTCTCTGCACCCACGATGGAACATTCGTGTGTGTAGCGAGTGGGTGGTCAATGCCCGACTATGTAGAAGAAATCAGGGCGCACCAGAAGGCTGGTCGCCCCATCGTCGCTGTAAAGGCCGCACACGACTTCCTGTGCGAGAACGGCATCGAGCCTGACCTGTGGGTTAACCTCGACCCGCGTGACCGCACAAGCGGTATACAGCGCCATAACGCGCACACCACCTATCTCGTTGCCTCCCGCTGCCCTCCCGCCACCTTTGACACGCTGAAAGAGCGCAAAGTTGTGCTGTGGCACTCATGGACGGAAGGCCCGGAGTACAAGGCGCTTGGCGCAGGCAAACTTGCAGTCGGCGGCGGTACGACCTCGGGTATGCGTGCCATCAACATCGGGTACCTTTTCGGGTTCCGAAAGTTTGTGTTGTACGGTTACGACAGTTGCAACCGTGTTGATGGCATCAAGCGGTTTACGGGCGAGATGACCGGCCCGACGATGGATGTGTATGTAGGCGTTGAGAAACGCAAGTTCACCTGCAATGCTGCGATGGCGCAGCAGGCTAACGAATTCCAGATGATTTACAGCGTGATGCCTGACATCACCGTGGAGGCGGTCGGCCCCGGTCTTATCGCCGCCATCATCAAGGAGCGCCACGCGCTCGACATGGTGGCGTAATGGCCCTCCCATCACGAGTTTTAGGAGCCGGTGTTAACAGCCTTGCCACCATCTCCATCTGCGGTGACGGTGCAAGCGGCATCACAGCGGCGGGAACCTCTGTCGGTGATGCTACCAACCTTGTTGCAATTTTTAACGCAATCGGTACCGTTGCGCCTTCTTCTGGCGTAAAATTGATGAAGTGCGAAATGGGCGCAGTTGTTTTCATTACCAATTCTGGCGCACACACTTTAACAGTTTATCCTTTTGATTCAGATGCAATAAACAACACAACATCTGCATCAATAGCGCAAAATCATTCAAGCATTTTTTTTGCTGTATCTAATACAGATTGGTACAGCATCAATGGTCAGCGTAATTAATCCCCACAGGAGTAAACGACGATGCCTTTAGACAGCGACATCTACAACGCCGATGAGCAACTTCAGGTTGAGTTCTACATTGCAAAGGATGTAGACCCGAAGTGGGACGGCAAGCCGTTCGTTCGCATCAACATCCCCGGCGACAAGACGACCATCATCGAGCAGCCGATGACGGAAGACCACAAGAAACGGTTTCCGCGTCAGTATCTGTACTTCCAGATGAAGCAGAACGAGCAAGACGCACCCGCAGTTGGAACCTCGCTCGACATCTGGTTTGCTGAAGGCAACGGCGACATCACCCGTGGACATATCGAGGAACTTCGCATCCTCAAGTTCCAGACCGTAGAGCAGATTGCAGCCGCATCCGACGCGCAATTGCAGCGCATCGGCATGGGCGGCCCCGGTCTGCGTGAAAAGGCAAAGGCGTTCCTTAATCGGCGCAATCGCTCCGAGACAGAGAACCAGTTGGACGAAACCAAAAAGCAATTGGCTGAACTTCAGGCGCAGATGGCTTCGCTTTTAGCGCGTAAGCCTGCTGGTCGCCCGAAGAAGGAAGCCATCGTGGAGAGTTAACGCATGGGTACTACAACTATGTTGGCGCTGGTTCAGCAGGTGACGGCTGAACTTGGCTTGCCCATCCCCTCAACGGTGGCGGGTAATCCCAACCAAGATGTAGTGCAAATCCTCGCGTTGATGAACGCCTCGGGGTATGAGTTGATGCGCCGCGCTGATTGGCGCGAACTCACCAAACAGCACACCTTTTACACCGAGGCGATTTCCACGACCGGCACATGGTCTACTTCGTCGTACACCATCACCGGCATCCCCTCGACTGCCGCGCTCGACACGACCTATCAGGTGCAGGGCGTTGGCATCCCCAACGCCACCTATGTCACGGGCGTGCCGTCTGCGACCACGGTTACGCTCAACTACGAGCCGACCGAGGCGCAGGTAGACGGTGGCCTGACCTTCCAGAAGGTTAAGTACGGGCTTCCCGCTGACTACTACAGCAGCGTCAACCGCACCCATTGGGACAAGAGCAAGCGTTGGGAAATGCTTGGCCCCGAGTCGCCGCAGCAATGGGAATGGCTGCTGTCGGGCTATATCAGCACTGGCCCGCGCATCCGTTGGCGTTTGCTCGGTAAATACTTCCAGATTTGGCCCGGAGTCAATGCGGGCGAACTGCTTGGCTTTGAGTATCGCAGCGCAGCGTGGGCGATCAGCGCAGCGGGTGTTTACAAGAATTCGTTTACCGCTGACGACGATACTTGTATCTATCCCGACCGCCTCATGGTGTTATCCACCAAACTTAAATACTTTGAGGCCAAGGGCTTTGACACGACCGCCATCTACCGCGACTACCTCATGGAATTGGAGACGGCAGTTGCACAAGATACGGGCGGTGCCAACCTCTCGTTCGCCCCGCGTCCGGGTACGGTGTTGATCGGTTACGACAACATCCCCGATAGCGGTTACGGGTACGACAACTAATGGTCGCCCTCCGTCGCCGTCAGTTTGTTCAACAAGCGCGGGCTAACGTCGCCTCGCTCCCTGCCCCCGTGGGCGGGTGGAACGCACGCGACTCGCTGGCAAACATGGCCCCAACGGATGCTGTGCAGTTGGAGAACTTCTTTCCGGGCGTATCCAACGTCAACTTGCGTGGCGGCTATATCAAGCACGCGACTGGTTTGCCAGATGACGTAGAAACGCTGATGACCTACAGCGGCGGTACGTCAGACAAGATGTTTGCCGTGTCCGATGGCAAGATTTATGACGTTACCTCGGCTGGTGCTGTGGGTGCCGCTGTCGTGTCGGGCCTTTCCAACAGCCGGTGGGAATACACCAACGTCACAACCTCTGGCGGCAATTACATCTATGCGGCAAACGGCGCAGACAAACCGCTGCTCTACAACGGCACAACGTGGACGGCTATTGACGGCGCATCTAGCCCTGCCATTACAGGGGTGACAACGACAAATCTCAAACAGCCGACGTTGTTCAAAACGCGGATGTGGTTTATTGAGAAAAACACGCTCAAGGCGTGGTACTTGCCGACTGCCTCGGTAGGTGGCGCGGCAAACGTGCTTGACCTTTCTGCTATTGCCCGATTGGGCGGCACATTGGTCAGCATGGCCTCATGGACAATCGACGCGGGTTATGGCGTAGACGACAACCTTGTGTTTGTCACCGACAAGGGCGAGGTCATTGTCTATCGCGGAACCGACCCCTCCAATGCGTCCACATGGGCATTGATTGGCGTGTGGATCATCGGTTCGCCCATTAGTGAGCGGTGTTTGCTCAAGTACGGCGGCGACCTCCTTGTGCTGACGCTAGACGGGCTGATTCCGATGGCCTCGGCCCTCCAGTCCTCGCGCCTCGACCCAAACATCGCGCTGTCGGACAAAATACAGGGTGCGTTTGCAGCGGCAGCAGCAACGTATGGCAGCAATTTCGGCTGGTGTTTGCTCTACAACCCGAAAAACAACGCGCTGATCGTCAACGTGCCGGTGTCAGATTCGGCACAAGAACAGTTTGTGATGAACAACATCACGAAAGCGTGGTGCAAGTTTACGGGCTGGAAAGCGTTTCACTTCACGCTGCTTGAAGATACGCCCTATTTTGGTGCGGCAGGGTACGTTGCAAAAGCATGGACGCAAGGTTCAACGGGGTTTGTTGACGATACGAGCAACATCCAAGGCCGTGCGTTACAAGCCTTCAACTACTTTGAAACGCGGGGTGTAAAGAAGATCTTTACCCGCGCCCGACCGTCTATTTTTAGCAACGGCACTCCAGCGATTTCGGTGGGTGTCAACGTAGATTTCAGCATTTTTGACAACATTGCCCCGCTGTCCTTTACCCCTCCCGTTGTGGGGTTATGGGACTCTGGGCTATGGGATACGGCAATTTGGGGTTCTGACCTTGAGATTCAGAACAACTGGCAGGGTATTACAGGCGTTGGCTTCTGTGCGGCGGTACAACTCGTCAGCACGAGCAACAAACTCAACATCCAATGGGCATCAACTGACGTAGTGTTTCAACTCGGATGGGCTGGCATATAACAAGCGGCCCCGCTGTGGGCGAATGGGTCTGCGAACAGACGGGCGGCGGGTATCACGCCGAACGCTCCAATGCCATTGGGCTGCGTAAGGGGGATCAGATCGTTTGTGGGGTGGTTTACGAGAACTGGAATGGCCGATCCATCGTCTGCCATATCGCTTTCCAAGACCGCCTCACCCCGGCCTATTTGGCCGCTGTTTTTGACTATCCTTTTAACGTCTGTGGGGTTGAGAAGATTATTGCCCCTATAGGCAGCAAAAACGTGAAAGCGTTAAAACTTGTAAGTAAGATGGGTTTCACCGAGGAAGCGCGAATTAAGAACGCCGACACCGACGGTGATATTGTTTTCCTAACCATGACACGCGATGCGTGTCGCTTTTTAGGACACCGTTATGGGCAAAAGATCACCGGCACCGCCACCGGCACCTGATTACGCCGCCGCTGCACAACAGCAGGGGCAGGCCAACCTTGAGGCTGCGCGTTTAACTGCGCGAATCTCTAACCCCAATGTCAGCACGCCCCTTGGCGGGCAACGCGTGACATTTGGTCGCCAGTCCTTTGACCAAGCCGCCTATGACAAGGCGATGGCCGATTACAACAAACAGATGGAGGCGTACAACGCCGCCAAAGCGAGCGGGCAACAGTACACCCCGCCAAGTGCCGATTACGATTTTGGATCGTATGACCCGGAAACTGGCTCGTTTCGGCCCGGTCGCGGCATGGTTCAGCAAGGCCAGTTTGATGCATCAGGAATGCCGGTCGCTCCGACCAGAGAACGATTTACAACGACTATTGACCCCGACACGCCGTTTATTGAGCAGTACCTAACCCCCGAGGCACAGGCGACCCTAGAGGCGCAGCAGCGCGTTGAGCGGGCATTGTCGGGCCTTGGCGAACAGGCGATTGGGCGTGTTAGCGACATTTACCGCACCCCGTTTACGCCGCAAGGGCTGCCGCAACAACGGTTTGGGTTTGACTACGGCCAACTGCCGACCGCCCCCGATCTTGCGAGCATGGGTCAGTTTCAGCGCGGGTTTACCGCCGAAGCCCTGCCGACCGGGCCGGACATTACGGCAATGGGACAGGCGGGCGGTGGCCCTGCCGCCCCCGGTGAGATTGTTGGGGCTAACCTCGGCGGCGTCCAAGGGGTGTCGTACGGGCCGCAGGAGGGCCAGTACGGATTTGCCCGTGGGTTTGTCCCGACCGAGCGACTTCAACAAGGCGTAGACGTTAGCGGTCTTGCCCAGATGCCGGTTAGCGCAGGAATGACGGGCCAACAGGCTATTCTTTCTCGCCTAACCCCGCAGTTGCAGCGTGAACGCGCTGCCCTTGAAAACCAACTGCGTAACCAAGGGCTAGTTCCGGGCGGCGAGGCGTACAACCGCGAAATTGAACTCTTTAACCAACGCGCTAACGACCTTCTCCAACAGAGTGCGCTACAGGGCATTGGGCTTGACGCACAGATGCGGGCGCAAGGGTTTAGCGAACGGCAAATCCAAGCGGAAATGGCAAACCAAGCGCGACAGGCGCAGTTTGGCATGGGCGTGCAACAGGCTGGCCTCTATAACCAAGCCTTGCAGCAGAACCTTGCACAAGGCATGGGCATAGCCGAGGCGCGTAACCGCGCACAGGCGCAGGACTTCCAGCAGCGTCTCGCGGCGGGTCAGTTTGGGCGCGAGGGTCAGCAGTTAGCCTTCCAGATGGGTCAATCGGCCCAAGAAGCGCAGAACCGTGCGTTGGCACAGAACCAAGCCGCAGCGATGCAGCAGTACCAAGCCCAACTGGCGCGACAAGCGCAGGGCTTTGGGCAGCAGATGGACTTGGCGGGCCTTTACAACGCTTCCCTTGCCGCACAGCAGCAGTCGGCCCTGCAACAAGCGCAAGCCGCCGCTGCCCTGCAAGCGCAGGGCTTTAACCAAGCCCAAGCCGCTGCCGCGTTCCAAAACGCACAGCGTCAAGCCGCGCTGCAAGAGCAGTTGGCCCTACGCTCGCAACCACTCAACGAGATCGCTGCGATTATGGGCGGCGCACAGGTGCAGATGCCGCAGTTCCAAGCCTACCAAGGCGCGGATGTGGCGGCGGCCCCGATCTTTGGCGCACAACAAGCGGCTGGCAACTTTGCACAGCAAAATTACGCGCAACAAGTCGCCGCTTACAACGCCAAAATGGGTTTGTACGGCGATGTGGCAAAAGCCGCCGGAACTGCTGCGGCTTCAGACCGCCGTTTAAAGTCCAACGTGGTGCGCGTCGGCACCCACCCGCTCGGCATCGGCATCTACGAATACGACATATTCGGAGAGCGTCAACGCGGCGTTATGGCTGATGAAGTAGAAGCCGTGAAGCCTGAAGCAGTTACAACCCATCCGACCGAAGGGTACAAGATGGTTTACTACGGGATGCTGTCATGAGAACACCTTACCAATCGTTTAACGCTCCGATGACCCAAAACGGCGGTCGCGGTCAACGTCTTGCTCGGATGCTGCAAATGCAGGGGCAGGGCCAGATGGTCAGCAACAACGCCAGCGCACAGACGGATATGCAGTACAGTCCGCCGCAGAACGCTGCCGACATCAACCCGGCACCCAAGCAGTTCGGTCGGTTGTACCCGCGCAAACCGAAGTCCCCCGGCATGGTAAACCCGCAGGGTGGCCCAGATAGAGGCTCGTTTGAAAATGTCTAACGGAGTCCGTTATACCCCGACGTTTGCGCTGCCGTCTGAATACGAGCAGGCCGCAGCAGAAGCCCGCCGTCGTCGTCGCATGGCAGAGATGCTTGCTCAACAGGCATATCAGCCGCAGGACGTTGGCGTTGCGCCGATCCCGAAGGCTGCGCCGCTGGTGCAGGGACTACAGGCATTTCTTTCGGAACGGCAAGCGCGTAAAGCCGAGGAAGCCGAGGAGAAGGCTCGCAAAGCAGACATTGAATCGGCAATCCGCGAAATGCAACGGATCAATGCGCCGACCCAAGGCGTTGCGTTTGAAGATATGATGTCAATGCGCCCCGAGGATCAAGAGCGCATTAAGGGCGTGACGGGACAAGTCCCGGTTACTGGCCCCGAGTTCAACATCAGCCCAACCGGCGAAGTCAGCGGATTCCAGCCGATGCAGTTGGGCGAAGTCCCCGACTTGCAATTTGCGTTGCCGCAGATGTCGCCAGAACAGAAACGAATTGCTTACGCGCAAATGCTTGGCGGCGGCCCGGTCAGTCAAATGTTGGGGACGCAAGGAATTTCCGCGCTTGAAAAAGAGCGCGGCGAATTGCCGTACAGCAAAATTAATGTGCTTGATGCTGACCCCGATAGCATTGAGGAATTTGAACGAAGTGGGCGCACGGATTACACCGTATTGCGTAAACGCGGCGATCCGGCCAAACCTTTGTTAACTCCAGATCAGTTAGCAAAGTTGAGGCTGGACGTTGCTGAAGCGGGCGTAACTCGCGCCAACGTGTTGAGCAACTTGCCCGCCGACTTCCAATCAACGGTGCCTAGCATCCCGTCGATAGATCAGTTGTTGGCTCCGTCGCAGTTTACTGGAGGTGCAGACCTTGAAACTGGTGAATTCGCGCCAAGACGCGGGTTGCAATTCCGAGGTGAGGCCCGTACCGCAACGGGAGAGCCGGTTTCGCAAACTGCAAAACCTGTTATTGAACGAGTTTCGCCAAAAGAATACGGTACGTTAGTCGCCAAACAGCCGGTTGACAAAAAAGCAACACAAGCAGCGTTGGGGCAAATTTCGATGATGAGGAATTTTATCAACGATTTGCAACAACACGGCGGCACGGATTACATCTTTGGGCCAGTTGCATCCGCTACGCCAGACATTCGCGGATCGGCTACGTCTGCGCGGTCGTTGTTTGACACTTTGCGGGAGCGGTCAAGCGTTGAAGCATTGAAGCAAAGCCGCGCTGAAGGATTTGCCCCCGGTAGCATTACCGAACAAGAATGGCCGCGTTTTGAAACGGCTATTGGCGCAATCCGAGGCGCAAAAGACCCTCGCGCTATGAGAGTTGCTTTGCAAAACGCTGATTCTCAACTTAAAGAGTTAGAGCGAAGCATTTTAGGCAACTACAGCGGAACCTATGGATCAAGGTTCCCGCTTGAATGGTCTCCAGCCCCGTACAAACCGGAAAGTTCGTTGTACCCGCGCCCAGAGGTTGCTGCGGAAGATAAGGCGGTGTTTGACCGTGCAGATCAAATTATCCGGCAGATGCAGCAGCGGAGACGGTAAACATGGCAAACCAGTCATTGTTAGAACCAGCACCGCTTATTGAAAAGCGACAGTCCCGGCGGTATGCCGAATGGATGGTTGAAAACCAAAATCTCATGGATACACCCGAGTACAAGGATGTTGCTCGGGCATATGAAAAGGCTCGTCGTGAGGAAGAAAGCCTCACAAGCATGGAGGCGTTGCAAGAAGGCATCGCTAACCTTCCTTCTAGCACGTTAAAGTTAGGCAAAGAGTTTGTTACCGGCGCGGCTGATGCGTTGAGTTACCCGTTCCGTGAGCCAAAAGAATTTGGCAAAACAGTCATCGGGTTCGGCAAAACGGCATTTCCAAGCGTTAGCGGACGAGAGGAAGAATCCCCGTTGACTCGCCCTGCTGCGGGCCTTGTGGGCCATTACCGAGGCTACCTTGACCCCGACGTTTTGAAGCGACGTTTTGCAGACGACCCTGCACAAACGCTTTCTGACATATCGTTGTTTGGATATGGCGCAGGACGGGCGTTAAAAGCGGTTCCTACGGCTCCTACGGAGTACGTTGGTGGAAAACTTGCAGCCGCATCAGAGGCAGTTGATCCGCTTACGGTGGCAACAAAAACAGTTGCATATCCGTTTCAACAAATTGGTGAAGTTCCGCTCCCCGGCATCCCGTCGGTTGACGAGTTAAAAGCGCAATCTCGGGCGGCTTACAAAAAAGCGACTGATGCCGGTGTGTTTTTTGACGCAAAACAATTTGACAATTTTGTAGACGAGTTGCGAACCAATCTGCGCGACAAGCAAGGCCAGCGCGTTGACATCCTTCCAGAACTGCATCCAAAGTCAAATGCGGTATTAGCGGCTTTTGAAAGATACAAAGGCAGCAACAAGACGCTTGATGACATGGACGCATTGCGTCAAGTAGCGCGTGACGCGGCATCTAGCATAGACCCGGCAGATCGTCGGGTCGGCATGATTTTGCGTAACAAAATTGACGAGTTTGTGGAAAACGTCCCGGCTGGTGACAAAGCGGGCGTAGAAGCATTGAAAGAAGCACGCGGCTATTGGTCACGCGCACGCAAAGGCGATGTGATTGATGATTTAATTTTCAATGCGCGGCTTGATTCGGCGGGTACGTTTACTGGCGCGGGTGTTGAGAACGCCATGCGCCGAGAGTTTAAAAGGTTGGCCAAAAGCGATGATTTCCGACTGTTTAACAAAGACGAACAACGCGCAATCTTGGCGGTTGTAGAAGGTGGCCCTATTTCAAATGCCATGAGGCTTGTCGGAAAATTTGCACCGACAGGGGTGGTTTCGGGAACGCTTGGCCCTGCTTTGGGTTCTATGGTCGGTTTTGGTGCTGCGGGGCCAATAGGTTTAACGGGTGCTGCGGTAATCCCGGCAGTAGGCGCAGTTGGTCGTGTTGCCGCCACTCGCGCAACTGAAAGTGCAGCCGCTAAAGCCTCTGCCAAAATGCGGGCTGGAGCGGCTCCTGCAAATGTGAGGGAAAAGTTGGCGCAGTTGTTGTCGCAATATGGCGACCAATTGGCTACCGTTCCCGGCATGGGTTTTGCGGTAGACATGGCGCGGCGTAGCAAAGGTAAAGTCAACCCCTATCTGACGCGACAGTTGATCGCGCAGTTGGAAAACATTGAGCGTTTGTCCCAACAGCGGCAAGCGTTGGAACAAACTGAAGAATAGGAGCAAAATCAATGAGTTACAACGGAAGCGGCACTTTCGTGATAAACACCGCCGGTCAGCCGGTGGTTTCCGGCACGGTCATCTCCAGCACCGCGTTTAACGCGCTGACTGCGGATTTGGCTACGGGCCTCTCCACGGCCATCACCAAGGACGGCCAGACCACGCCCACGGCTAACATCCCGATGGGCAACAACAAGATCACGGGCCTTGCTGTAGGCACGGCGGCGACTGACGCGGCGAACTTGAGCCAAGTGCAGTCCACCACCGCCAAACTGGTTAACAGCGTCTCGGGTGCTGACACTATCACCGGCACGATGTCGCCCACCCTCGGCGCATACGCGACGGGCCAGATGTTCTACTTCATCGCAGCCGGTGACAACACCGGGGCGGTTACGTTGAACATCGACTCCCTCGGCGCGAAGGCTGTGACCCGCGATGGCTCGGTTGCCCTTGCCGCATCTGACATCAAGAGCGGCGAGGTAGTGGTCGTTGTGTACGACGGCACCCGTTTCCAAGTGGTATCGCAACTGAACAGCGCGGGCGATGCGCGGTTTGCCAACGTCTCCATTACCTCTGCCCTCAACGTGGGTGGTGTATCTACGTTAACGGGAGCGGTCAACATTGCTGGCGCGGTTTCCATTGCATCGTCAATGTCGGTTGTAGGCGTATTTACCGCAACCGGCAGTTCCACCCTCAACGGCGGCGTAGTCATTAACGAACCGGGCGCAGATGCCGACACCCGCATCGAAGGCGACACCGACGCGAATTTGTTTTTTGCGGATGCGTCGACGGATCGGATTGGTATTGGTACGTCAAGTCCTTCAAATAAACTGACAGTTAGCGGAAACGCAGATGTTACCGGCAACCTCGGCATCAACACAACGAGTCCGGCAGCAAGGTTGGAAGTTAACGGAGCGATACGGTCTAACACCAACATCACCGGCCCTCTTGGTTATTTCTTTACTTCTGCGACCAATCCCGCATCTACTGGAGCATCTGGCAACGGATTAAATCTTGGCTACGACGCAAATGGAGAAGTTTGCTGGATTCAGAGCAATAGAAATAGCGTCAGCGAAACAAGGCAATTGCTGCTGAATCCAAACGGTGGCAACGTCGGCATCGGCACGACGGGAACCGGCGCACGGCTTGACGTTAGAGACACAGCGTCAACGACCGGATCAATCTTAAATCTTTCTAACACCAGTTCAGCCGCCGCCGGAAACATCGTCCCGATCCGATTCTTCACCGGCAATACCTTTGGCGGCTTGGAGCAATGCGCTGCTATTTGGGGAATTAACCCAAACGCTGGAACCAACAACGGCGGCGCTTTGGTGTTTGCTACGTCTGCGAATGGTACGGCGACGACTCCTTCCGAGCGTGCGCGCATCGCGTCAGACGGGCAATTTCAAGTTTCAAGTAGTTTGGCTGGTAGCAATCTTTTAAGTTTTACTAATTCATCTACAACTGGATACGGTATTTCCATGGCTGTCAATAACGACAGTTCTGGAACATATCGTTATTTTGAAGGATTTTCTCAATCAGCATCCGCGCAACGCATTGCTATTTACACCAACGGTGACGTTAAAAATACAAACGGCGTATTTGCGGCGTTTTCTGATGTCAAACTGAAGAAGGACATCGTTGATGCCGGGTCGCAATGGAATGACATCAAAGCGCTTCGTGTTCGCAAGTACAAACTGAAAAATGACGCGGAAGGCGCTGTTCAAATTGGATTGATCGCGCAAGAGGTTGAGCAGGTTTCTCCGGGGCTCGTCAACGAGTCTCAAGATGAAACACGCGATGAGGATGGCAAGATTGTTCTGACCGGGGAGGTCACGAAGGGTGTGAAATATTCCATCCTGTATATGAAAGCCGTTAAAGCCCTGCAAGAAGCCATGTCGCGTATTGAATCGCTTGAAGCCAAAGTCGCCGCATTGGAGGCCAAGTAATGTCCGACGTTGAACTGAAGGTCAGCCTAGAAGAAGCCGTCGGCATCGTGAATCTGCTCGGGTCATTGCCGACCGCGCAGGGGGCGTATCCGCTGTTCCAAAAACTCAAGGCACAGGTGGAGCCGATGTTGCCCAAACCAGAGGAAGTTAAGCAATGAGTACGATTACTTGGAACGTGAGCCAGTTGGATTGCCTCCCGCAAGCCCCAGAAGGCGCGGATTACGTTGTAACGGCCCATTGGCAATGCAACGGCGTAGACGGCGACTATAGCGGCAGCGTGTACAGCACCTGTTCGTTTCCGGTTGTGCAGGGCGAGTCATTTGTCCCCTACGCTGACTTGACGCTAGATACGGTTCTCGGCTGGATTTGGGCTAACGGCGTGGACAAGGCTGCTACGGAGGCTGCGGTAGAGCAGCAGATTCAGAACCAGATCAACCCGCCGATTGTGTCGCCGCCTTTGCCTTGGGTTGCGTAATGACCGCGCAACTCGTCTTTCTGCTGATCTTTGTGGTGCTTCAGGTGCTAGACATCTGGACAACGCTCACGGCATTGAAGCAGGGCGGCAGGGAGATGAACCCGGTGCTGGCGTGGCTGTTTAAGCATTTCCCGCCCTTATGGACAATGGTTGTCGTTAAGGCGTTTGGGGTTGCTGCGCTGATTTGGGCGGGATCGGTGTACGTTACCAGCGCGGCTTGTGCGTTGTACGCATGGGTCGTCATTAACAACTGGAAAGTCATCAAGGGCTGACATGGACATTCAAGTATTGTTTAACATCATCGTCGGGGTTGCCGGTTTGTTTGGTGGGTGGATTCTTAACAGCATTAGCCAAACCTTGCGGATGTTGGACAATGACGTTCGACAAATGCCGCATACTTACGTCACGCAGAACGCCTACCAGCGCGACATCGACGAGGTAAAGTCTATGCTGCGGCTTATCTTTGACCGTTTAGAGGACAAGGCAGACAAATGAGCGACGACATCGAACTGCTAAAGGTACAGATCAAGGCCGAACTGCAACGGCTTGAAGCCAACTCGTCTGCCAAAGACGTAGCCGGTAAGGCTATCGGCAAACACGGCCTTGCGTATATCACAACCATTGTGGTCATTGGCGTGTTGTCTAGCCTTGCGCTGGATGCCGACAAGATCGCTGCTGTGATGGGATTACTTGGTGCCTCGCTAACGGCCCTAATCTCCATGCTTGCCAATATCGCAGGGGCAACGGAGAAGGAAGAAAAGCCCGAGTTTGAGGTCATCAAGAGCCTTGTCTCTAAACTTGACAAGTTAGACCGCAAGGAACAGCCCATGCGTGTAGACGTAGAGGGCGACCATGTAACCGTAACGAAGGGCGATGACGTTGTGAGGGCTTCCAAATGATGACCATGATTAGCACGTTTCTGTCGTTCCTTGCGGGTGGCCTTCCCAAGATTCTCGGGATGTTTCAAGACCGGCAGGACAAGAAGCACGAACTAGCCCTCGTTGCTGCACAGAAAGAGCGTGAACTTGCTCTCGCTGAACGTGGTTTTATCGCTCAAGCCAAGGTTGAGGAAATCAAACTTGAGCAAGTACAGACCGAAACGGCTGGCGAGGAACGTCAAGCCCTGTACGCGCACGACATGGAGATTGGCAAGGGTGCCTCCCAATGGATGATTAACCTTCGCGCCTCGGTACGCCCTGTTGTGACGTACATTTTTGTGCTGGAGTTAGTAGCGATCAACATTGCCGGGGTGTGGTACGCCTATACCACGGGCATCCCGTTCGCCGTAGCAATGGAAAACGTATTTAGCGATGACGAGATGTTAATTCTCTCCAGCATCATTGCATTTTGGTTTGGTACGCAAGCATTTAAGAAATGAAGGTCAGCCATCGTTTAACGGAACTCGTTAAACACCATGAGGGGGTACGGACAAAGCCTTATCGTTGTCCTGCCCTCTTGTGGACAGTTGGCGTGGGTCACGTTATAGACCCTAACCACATCAAGGTGCCGTTTGAGCAGCGCAAAAGTCTACCGATACCCGACGG
>Ga0222712_10004062_pt1 | contig 15525 bp, 9 predicted proteins | sample C33_657DmetaG_FD_165043 | JGI IMG/M metagenome (GOLD analysis project Ga0222712, IMG submission 165043) | Estuarine water microbial communities from San Francisco Bay, California, United States - C33_657D | ecosystem: Environmental > Aquatic > Marine > Unclassified | place: USA: California... | reverse complement strand
TGCCCCAATGGCTGCTGGAGTTATTCACACAGATTTCCAAAAAGGTTTTATTAAAGCTGAAATTGTTTCATTTGATGATCTTCTTGAAGCAGGTTCTGTTGCCGAAGCAAAATCAAAGGGCAAAGTGCGAATGGAAGGTAAAGATTACGTAATGGCGGATGGGGACGTAGTCGAGTTCCGCTTTAACGTTTAATTATTCCCGGTATCTATTCTTTGTAATATTTAGCAACAGATTCGAGTGCTTTATCAAGCATTTCAAGACCCAACTTGGCATCTTCTACTGAGATGTTGCATGGTGGGCATAAGTGAATTCTGTTGAAGTTATTAAATGGCATTAATCCCGCAGCTTTACACGCAGCAACAAGTTCATTCATTTCAGGACTTGTTCCACCGTATGCAGCCATTGGATTTCGAGTTGTGCGACTTGTGACGATATCGATTCCCCAGAAGACAGCGTTACCGCGAATGTCACCAATAACCTTGTGCTTCTTAGCTAATTCAGCAAGTCCAGGTCCCAAGATAGTTTCACCAATGGTGTTGGCGTTTTCAATCATCTTTTCTTCCTTCATCGCATCAATCGTTGCGACAGCTGCTGCGCAAGCAAGTGGATGTCCTGAATAAGTTAGGCCGCCAGGAAAAACACGATCATTAAAAGTATTTGAGATGTGCTCTGAAATAACTACGCCACCTAGTGGCACATAACCAGATGTCACGCCCTTAGCGAATGTAATCAAGTCAGGAGTTGCTGAAGAGTTTTGGTATGCAAACCACTTGCCTGCACGGCCAAAGCCAGACATAACTTCGTCGGCAATCCACATAATCTTGTACTTATCGCAGAGTGCACGTAATCCTTCGAGATATCCCTTCGGCGGAACAAGAACTCCTGCAGTTCCACCAACTGATTCAATCAAGATTGCTGCAATTGTGTTCGGACCTTCGAAGATGATCATCTGCTCGAGATGAGCTAATGCACGCTCGCACTCTTCTGCTTCGGTGGTTGCTTGAAATGCTGAACGATAAAGATATGGACCCCAAAAGTGCACATGTCCAAAACTAAATTCATTTGGGAAACGACGCGGGTCGCCAGTTGCGTTAATAGCAGAACCAGTGTTGCCGTGATACGAGCGATAGGTTGATAAAACTTTGTGCTTATTAGTGTGTAAGCGAGCCATGCGGATGGCATTCTCAATTGCATCGGCTCCACCATTTGTAAAGAAAACTTTACGGAAATGTCCGCCAGCAAGTTCGACAATTCTTTGTGCGGCTTCATTGCGGGCATCATTTGAATGTTGTGGCGCAAGCGCTGTCAGTGTTGCTGCTTGTTCTTGAATGGCCTTAACAACTTTTGGATGTTGATGTCCAATGTTTGTAAATACAAGTTGACAGGAAAAATCTAAGTAAGTCTTACCTTCGTAATCCCAGAAGCGTGAACCAGAGCTGCCGGCGACAGGAATAGGAGCGATTTGTCCTTGGGCAGACCAAGAGTGAAAAACATATGCATGGTCTGCCGCTGTTACTGCGGCACCTTTTTTTGGATCTGCCTGTGGTTTAAACACGAAAGAGACTCCCCTTCAACACTGAATAGCGCAAGCATAATGCCCTCAGATAGTGTGCGTCTATGAGCGAAATTACCCATTGGATTAACGGAAAAACTTTCGATGACTCGGCTAAACGCCATGGGGAAATTTTTAATCCTGCAACGGGTGAAGTTTCAAAGAAAGTTGCATTCGGAACATCGGCAACAGTTGATGTCGCAGTAAAAGCTGCCACTGATGCTTTTGCAGAATGGCGTCATAGCTCGCTTACTAAGCGCGTCAATGTTTTGTTTGCATTTCGCGAATTAGTAAATACGAACAAGGAAAAAATTGCTGCACTTATTACTGCAGAACATGGAAAAGTTCTGAGCGATGCTGCAGGTGAAGTAACACGCGGACTAGAAGTTGTTGAATTCGCTTGCGGAATTCCTCATCTTCTTAAGGGTGGTTTCTCAGAAGAAGTTTCAACAGGTGTAGATGTCTATTCAATTCGCCAAGCACTTGGCCCAGTAGCAATTATTTCTCCATTTAATTTTCCAGCTATGGTTCCGATGTGGTTCTTCCCAGTTGCAATTGCATGCGGAAACACAGTCATCGTTAAGCCATCTGAAAAAGATCCGAGTGCTGCCATGTTTTTGGCACAACTCTGGAAAGAAGCTGGATTACCAGATGGCGTATTTAACGTTGTTCATGGTGACAAAGAAGTTGTTGATGCAATCTTGACGCATCCAGGAATCAAATCAGTTTCATTCGTTGGATCAACTCCCATCGCTAAGTACGTTTACGAAACCGGAACAAAATCTGGAAAGCGCGTACAGGCACTCGGCGGAGCAAAGAATCACATGGTTGTTCTGCCAGATGCTGATTTAGATTTAGCAGCGGACGCGGCAATCAACGCAGGCTTTGGTTCTGCCGGAGAACGCTGCATGGCAATCTCAGCACTCGTTGTTGTCGAACCAGTTGCTGACGAACTAGTTGCAAAGATTAAAGAGCGTGCTCTTAAGTTAAAAACTGGCGATGGAACAAAGGGTGCGGACATGGGTCCTTTGGTTACTCAAGTTCACCGCGACAAAGTTGCTTCTTACGTTGATGCTGGCGAAAAAGAAGGTGCCACTGTTGTTGTAGATGGCCGCTCTGTAAATCCTGGTGGAAATGGTTTCTGGCTTGGGCCAACTCTCTTTGATCGCGTGACCCCAAAGATGTCTATCTATACAGACGAAATTTTCGGACCAGTTCTTAGCGTTATTCGCGTTAAGTCATACGATGAAGCATTGGCACTTGTTAATTCACACCAATACGGCAATGGAACCGCAATCTTTACAAATGATGGCGGCGCAGCTCGTCGTTATCAAAATGAAGTTGAAGTTGGAATGGTTGGAATCAACGTTCCAATTCCTGTACCAATGGCGTATTACTCATTCGGTGGTTGGAAGAATTCTTTGTTTGGCGACAGCCATGCACACGGCACAGAAGGAGTTCACTTCTTCACTCGTGGCAAAGTTGTGACAAGCAGATGGCTTGATCCAAGTCATGGTGGAATTAATTTAGGTTTCCCACAAAATACGTAATGTAAATCTCTTATTTAAGGCGTAATTGCCTACGATTTAAGTGATTCCAACCTCAACTGCTATTCTTCGCTTCGTTCTGTGAAGTTCTTCCAGAGCACATACGTCTGGAGTGAAATTTCAATGTCTAAAGCATCTAGTGCGCACTTGGCTGGTCTGCCAATTAAGAAGCGCGAGAATCTTCGCAACGTTGCAATCATCGCTCACGTAGACCACGGAAAGACAACGCTAGTTGATGCCATGTTGTGGCAATCAGGTGCATTCGCTGCTTATAAGAAGCAAGACGAAGGCCAAGATCGCATGATGGATTCAATGGATTTAGAGCGCGAAAAGGGAATCACGATTCTTGCGAAGAACACCGCTGTTAAACGCGGTGACACCATCGTTAACATTATTGATACACCAGGCCACGCAGACTTTGGTGGAGAAGTTGAACGCGGACTCGAAATGGTTGACGGCGTTATTTTGCTCGTTGACGCATCAGAAGGCCCTCTTCCACAAACTCGTTTCGTATTGCGCAAAGCACTAGAAAAGAACCTTCCAGTTATTTTGCTTATTAATAAAGTGGACCGTCCTGATTCACGCATTGCAGAAGTAGTCGATGAAGCGTACGAATTATTCTTAGATCTCGATGCAAATGAAGAGCAGATTGAATTTCCAGTTGTTTATGCATCAGCAAAAGCTGGTCGCGCATCTCTTAAGCGTCCTGCAGATGGTGGAATGCCAGAAGAAGAAAACCTGGATGTTTTATTCGACACTATCTTCTCTGCAATTCCTGCTCCGGTTTATCACGAAGGTGCGCCACTACAGGCACATGTTACAAACCTTGACTCATCACCATTTCTTGGTCGTCTTGCACTCTGCCGCGTACGCGAAGGTGTAATTAAAAAGGGTCAATCTGTAATGTGGATGAAAACAGATGGCACAACAGAGCGTGTAAAAGTTTCTGAATTACTTATCACTGAAGCACTAGAACGTGTACCTGCACTCGAAGCGCATCCTGGTGACATCATCGCTGTTGCAGGTATCGAAACAATTACATTGGGCGAAACACTTGCCGATCTCGATGATCCGCACGCACTTCCACCAATCATTGTTGACGAACCATCTATATCTATGACAATTGGCATTAATACTTCACCACTTGCAGGTAAGAGTGGAAAATTACTTACAGCGCGCCAAGTTAAGGGTCGCTTAGATGCCGAACTAGTAGGTAACGTTTCACTACGTGTTCTAAACACAGAACGTCCAGATACATGGGAAGTACAAGGTCGCGGAGAACTTCAGCTAGCTGTTCTTGTAGAAATCATGAAGCGCGAAGGTTTCGAACTTACTGTTGGAAAGCCACAAGTAGTTACAAAGGTTATTGATGGCAAGTTATCTGAACCGATGGAACGATTAACAATTGATGCACCAGAAGAGTACTTAGGTGTCTTAACTCAGTTAATGGCACTTCGAAAAGGTCGCATGGAACAAATGGTTAATCACGGCACTGGTTGGATTCGCCTTGATTACAAAGTTCCTTCACGTGGACTTATTGGTTTCCGTACGGAGTTCTTAACTGAAACTCGCGGAACAGGTTTACTACACCACGTATTTGATGGTTACGAACCTTGGTATGGCGATATTCGTACACGCGGTACTGGTTCACTTGTTTCAGATCGCATGGGAACAGTTACTTCATACGCACTTTATGGAACACAAGATCGCGGAACAATTTTCGTAGAACCTGGCGATGAAGTGTATGAAGGAATGGTTATTGGTGAGAATTCACGTAGCGATGATATGGACGTTAACTGTGTTCGCGAAAAGAAGTTAACTAATATGCGCGCGTCAGGAACTGATGAATCAGAGCGTTTGATTCCGCCTAAGAAACTCAACATGGAAGGTGCTCTCGAATTCTGTCGTGAAGATGAATGCGTAGAAGTAACTCCAGCTGTTGTGCGAATTCGCAAAGTTGTACTCGATCAATCCGAGCGCGCACGCACCGCATCACGCCAAAAGAAGGCAAACCTCAACGCTTAATTCTGCCAGCCGCGTTCTTGGCTGGTTTTGTCACACGGGTCGGGCAAGATAACCACTGTGAGTAAAGCGAAAGTAACCCTGGTCGGCAATCACTTTGCTGCCCCTGCGATTTCACTTTCACAGCAACAACTAGCGATTACCAAGCATCGCAATTCTCCAATCATTGCACTCGGTGCGCCAGGCACTGGAAAAACAACAGCACTTATTCACTCTGCTCTATCGCGTATTGCCGAAGGTCAAAATCCAGATTCGATTCTTCTCATTACATTTGGCCGCGAAAGCGCATCAGATTTGCGAGATGCAATTGCACTGCAAACGAGTGCAACCATGTACGAACCACTTGCTCGCACATTTCACTCACTTGCATTCTCAATTCTTAAGATGAAAACTCACGTCGATGATCCAGACCCAATCTTGCTATCAGGACCCGAACAAGAGAGTTTTATTCGAGATTTACTTCAGGGCGATATTGCAGATGGTTATCGACAGTGGCCAAAGGATTTACATCTAGCCCTTTCAACTAATGGCTTTGCCCGCGAGTTACGTGACCTTATTTTGCGCGCATCAGAACGTGGTGTAACACCTGAAAAATTGGAAGAGTATGCAAAGAGTTATGGCGAGAAATATTGGCAAGGTGCTGCTGATTTTTGGAAGAGATATAACGGAGCAATGTTCTTACGCGAAGTCGCGGCTGCAGATTCAAAACTGCGTATTGACCCATCAGAGTTACTCTCTCGCGCAATTAGGCATCTAGAAATAAATCCTGATCTGCTTTCTGAGCTTCGCACTAGGTTTAAAACGATTATGGTCGATGAGTTTCAAGAGAGCGATCCCGCACAGAGAAGGTTGTTGCGTTTACTTGCGCCGCAAGATCTTGTTTTAGTAGGGGACGCGCACAGTGCAATCGGTCGATTCAGAGGCGCAGATCCAGATGGCATGAGTACCGAAATTGATTATTACCTGTCACAAAATGGCACTCACGTTGTGCTCAATGAAAACTTTAGAAGCACACCTGCAACGCATGCGGTTGGCTTAAGCGTTTCATCTAATTTCAGACTTACTGGCCCAACGCACGAACGCTCCTGTGTAAATAAGGATAAGCAAGGTTTTGTTTCAATCGAACGGTTGAGATCTGTCTCAGAAGAAGCTCAATACATCGCATACCAATTTCGCCGTGCACATCTAGTCGATGGTGTGCCATATTCACAAATGGCCGTACTGTTTAGGTCTCCAGGGACTTTAACTTCTGCACTTCGTAGAGCATTTGCTCAAGTATCTATTCCTGTTGCTGGCGAACTCGAAGCACTCGCAACGAATGCAAGCATCGCACCATTTTTATTACTTGCTGAAATTGCAATTAAAACTAAGCCACTTAATACCGAAAACGTTGAGCGATTATTACTCAGTGAATTTGGTGGAGCCGACGCAATTTCACTTCGGCGTATTCGACGTTCACTCCTTGCAACACGTTTAGATGATGATAAACGCACCGGAAATCAATTATTGATCGAAGCAGTTGATACCGGTGATATCTCCATCGAAGGTGCTGAACCAATACATCGGATACATCTTTTGCTTGCAAAAGCTCGCGCAGTTCTAAAAAAGTCAGATGCTCGGGGAGAAGATTTACTCTGGGCAATTTGGGATAACGCACAAACAAGCGATGGTGCAAAATTAAGTACAGCGTGGCAAGAGATTGCTCTACGAGGTGGTAATCGAGGCGCTGCCGCTGATCGAGATCTCGATGCAATGATGCAACTCTTTCAAAGCGCGCAACGTTATTCAGAGAGATTTCCACTCTCAGGTGCACAAGCATTTATCCGCGAAGTTAGCGCCGAAATAATTGCTGGCGATGTAATTACCGCCCAAGGTGCACGTCCAGATTGTGTTGAAATACTTACAGTCCATGCAGCAAAGGGTCGCCAATGGGATTATGTTGCAGTTGCCGGATTGCAAGAAGGCATGTGGCCAAATCTTCGTCAACGCAGCTCGCTACTAGGTGCTGAAAGACTCGTAGAACGCGAACGTCACGGCAATCTTGCGCGCACCGAACTCGATGTAATTGCTGCAGGTGCACTCCTAGAAGATGAGCGCCGTTTGTTACACGTTGCAACAACGCGCGCACGAGAATCAATGTTGATCACATGTGTTTCATACGAAGATGATCAACCATCACAATTCTTTGAAGAAATTACTGACGCAATACTTAATAAAACTAGTGAAGAATTAGTCCAGTACTCATTGCCACGTCCAATTACGACAGCTGCACTGATCGCTGATTTACGTTCAGCGCTCTCTGGCCCACACGCAACAGAGGCTGGATCACTGATTAAAACGTTGAGCCAATCTGGAATCCATAGTGCGGACCCACAGAGCTGGACGGGTGTTGCACAATTAAGTACTACAGAACCAGTAATTGATCCAAACATTGCAGTTCCAGTTTCACCAAGTAGCGCAGAAAACTTTACAGAGTGCGGCATGAAATGGTTTCTGGAAAAAAGCGGCGGAACCGATGGTGACAGCATCGCCCAAGTATTAGGTTCAGCCATTCATGCATTTGCTGCACTGATGGTACAAGAAGATGGAATCACTGAATCTGTGCTCGTTGAGAAACTCAAGCAATCATGGAATCTAATCGACCCGCAAGAAGGCTGGGTAAGCAAAGGCTCGCAAGAAAAAGCAATTGCAATGATTTCTCGCTTCATGAAATATCACATGAAACATGAACGCGATGTAGTCGGTGTTGAAATTAAATTTGATGTCACCGTTGGAAAAGCACGAATTATTGGCACTGTGGATCGACTCGAAGTTGACTCCGAAGGAAATTTATTTGTCATCGATTTTAAAACAAGTAAAACTCCAATTTCCTATGAAAAAGCAAAGGAAAATCTTCAACTTAAGAGTTATCAAATTGCTATAACAGAAGGCGGGTTCAAGACTCATCATGCAAGCACAACTTCTAGCGGTGCTGCGCTTATCTATCTTGGCCATGACGTCCAGAAGATTTCTTCCCGTGAGCAAGAACCAATTGACATTCAATCTGCTCGCGAACAGATTGAAGGAATCGCACAATCCATGGGCGCTGCAGAATTTGTTGCCGCAACAAATAAGCGTTGTAAAGAGTGCCCCGTAAAGAGTTCGTGCCCAATCAAGGCAGAAGGGCGCACGGTGATCGAATGATTTCGCCACTAGAAATAGCCGCAGCTCTTCGTACTGTTGATTCAAAGGTTTCAGATCCAACGCCAGAGCAAATTGCAATCATTAGCGCTCCACTAGAACCTGCAGTTGTTATTGCTGGCGCAGGTTCAGGTAAAACTGAAACGATGAGTGCACGAGTCCTGTGGTTAGTCGCAAATAAAATTGTTCGCCCTGATGAAATCTTGGGACTAACTTTTACACGTAAAGCCGCCGGTGAGCTATCTATTCGAGTGCGCAAACGTCTACGCCAACTCAAGGAGGCAGGACTCTTAGATAAAAACCTTGCTCTTGATACATCAATTACTACGTATCACTCTTATGCGGGAAGAATTATGAGTGAGCACGCAATCCGATTAGGAATTGATGCAACGAGTGATCCTCTAGGTGATGCAGCTCTCTGGCAAATGGCATCAGATATTGTCCGCAATTGGCCAGATGAAAGTTTCACTAATGAGAGCGCAGTGACCACGGTCATTGATGACGTCATTGGTCTAGCTAAATTAGTTTTAGAACACCAAGTCTCTTTCGATGATATTCGCCGAGAAGATGAAAAAACTTTAGCCGAATTACACCGCATCGGTGGCACAGCAAATGAAGAAGTACGCAAAGTTGTACGGACTGCTCAACAACGCATAGCCATCCTGCCGATGGTGCAAGAGTTTCTCAAGCGCCGCATCGATGAACAACAACTCTCATTTGATGATCAAATGTCCATTGCGGCAAGAATTGCAGAGACATTTGCAGAAGCTTGCGAGCTAGAACGAGCAAAGTACAAAGTTGTTTTACTCGATGAGTATCAAGACACATCACAATCACAGGTGCGAATGCTTTCAGCTCTCTTTGGTAAAGGACACCCAGTTATGGCTGTCGGAGATCCATGCCAAGCGATTTATACATGGCGTGGTGCATCTGCTGGAACCATCGGAACATTTGCTAAGTATTTTCCAAAGAGTGCAGGACAGAGTGGCGCCGAGTTGTTTAATCTTTCGATCACATTTCGAAATGATAAGAAAATTCTTGAAATTGCAAATTCAATTTCAGATCAGATTCGTTCCACATCAACTGTTCGAGTTGACCCACTTCGTCCACGTGATACAGCCGGCGATGGTGAAATTGCTTATGGAGTCTTTGAAACTCTCGATGCCGAAGCGCACGGCATTGCGGAGTATTTTCATAAGCATTGGTTTGCTCCAGAGCGAATCGCAATTGAAGAAGAAAAACGAACATCCTTCGCAGTTTTGGTGCGCAAACGTTCGCAGATTTCAAAGATCGAAAGCGCCCTTCGTGAGAGGAACATTCCCACAGAAGTTATTGGCGTTGGCGGATTAATTTATGTTGCAGAAGTTGCTGATGTTCTATCACTGATGAAAGTTGTCACGAATCCAGAAGCTGGCACCGCTTTGATGCGTCATCTCACAGGTCCACGTCTTGCATTAGGTGCAAAAGATGTGGCAGCACTCGGTGCCTATTCGAGAAGACGTGCAAAGAGCGTGCATGAAGACTCTCAATCATTTATTGCAAAAATTGCTGCAGGTAATCCTGATTCAGCTGAATCCGATGATCTCTTTGTGGGTTCACTCATCGACGCACTAGATGAGATTGACCAATGTGACAATGAATCGCGTAAAGAGTTTAGCGATGTGGGATTTACTCGACTCTCGCGTTTTGCCGCAGATTTGCGTAGATTGCGATCTCGAGCAGGTGGATCAATTATTGATTTGATTACTGAAATTGAAAATTACCTCAACCTAGATCTGGAAGTTTCACTGCGTGATGGCACGCGTAATGGACGTCGTCACCTAGAGCGATTCCTCGATGAAGCATCAAAGTTTTCACGAAGTGGCGGAAGTATCTCCGCATTCATAGAGTGGCTAGATGTCACATCAAAGAAAGAGGGCGGACTTAAATCCGGTGCCCCTGAAGTACGAAGCGATGTTGTTCAACTCTTAACTATTCACACTGCCAAGGGCGCCGAATGGGATTTCGTCGCTATTCCGGGATTAGCGGAAGGAACTTTTCCAAGCACATATACAAATGATCCTGATAATTGGATTACAAACGAAAAACAGATTCCATTTGTACTTCGTGGTGATGGCGATGAATTACCGGTGTTCTCGCTTGCGCAGTGCACAAAAGATAGTGAAGCCAGCAAGGTTATAAAGGAGTACGCACAATTGTGTGCGGCAATTAAAAAGCAAGAAGAGATCCGCCTTGGATATGTGGCTGTGACTCGTGCGCGCACACATTTACTCTGCACAACATCGTGGTGGCGTGATGGTGCACGAAGTGTTGATCCAAGCGAACTATTTGCACACGTGGCAGATGTAGCTGATAAACGTGGTGGTGTATTACTGAGCCACGTTGATGCGCCAGAAGATGGATCTCGAAATCCCATAGAGATCAATCCCGATAGTGCTTATTGGCCACGCGATCCCTTGGGTGATCGTCGTGCAGCATTTGATGCAGCCGTTGCGCTGGTTGAAAAATCGCAACCCCACACACTTACATCTAGTGCAGATGACGATCTAAATTCATGGATTTCTGATGCGCAAGCACTGATAGCAGAAGTTAAGAATAGAAACTCACCAACAATTGAAGTCGAACTTCCAGCACGGATTTCAACTTCAACCCTTGTTGCCTTACATGAAAATCCTGAAGCTCTAGCGCTTGCAATCCGTAGACCGATTCCACGTTCGCAAGATCCTTATTCTCGTCGAGGAACACAATTCCATGCGTGGGTTGAAAAACAATTTAGTGCAATGACTCTCTTTGACGATATTGATTTAGATTATTTTGATCCAATAGAAGAAGATGGAAAACTTGAAGATCTTAAAAAAGCTTGGCAGAGCAGTGCCTATGCCAATCGCACTCCTGCGGCAATAGAAGTGCCTTTTGAATCAGTTATTGCTGGAGTTTTGATTCGAGGTCGAATCGATGCGGTTTATGAAACGCCAGATGGCTTTGAAGTAGTCGATTGGAAGACAGGTTCTAAGCAACTCGGTGAATCAGCAGCAATTCAACTAGCCATGTATCGCTTAGCCTGGGCAAGGCTTAAAGATATTGATGTATCTAAAGTCAGTGCGGCTTTTCATTATGTTCCTACCTCTGTAACAGATAGGCGTGCAGATTTATTAGATGAAGCGGCCTTAGTCGCGCTGATTCAAAAGTACAACAAGTAAATATTGCTTTACTTACTTATTCAATCTCTACAGCAATTGGTAAGTGATCACTAATTCCAGTTGATTTTGTGGGAATGACTCTGGTTTTCTTTAGAGTGTCTTTACATAAAATGTAATCAAATTGTATTTTCGCGCCCCAGCTTGGATAAGTATTTTGCTCCACAAGGGATTTCCACGATGAAGCAATGACAGGCAATCCCTTAGGTAAGTTCAGATCTCCCATAATTGCAACTTTATTGCCAGTTTCTTTGGAAGATTTCTCTGCCCATTTTTTGAGTTTATGTAATTGCTTAAAATTTACTCCAGGTACAAAAGATAGATGGGTGTTAATAATGCTCCAGCCATTTTCTAAATGAGCTACGAGAGCAACTCGTGGTTCATCTTGCACATAGATGAATCGTGGCTTTCCTCTTCCATCTTCACCACCAGGTACTAGCAGAGGCATGCCAACTAAAGAGCGACCAAGTTCGATACGTTCATATGCAGTTACTGGAATTGTTGATGCAAAACCAATTCCGTAACCGCCCTCCATTTTATTTTTCGCAGATTTTTTACGTGTGGCACCTTCAGTAATAATTAATTCATCGTGATCATTCGGCGCACGCCAATTTTCTCCAGGTGTTCCAATGACTGATGGCGCAAAAGCCCAGTCAACTGCTTTCATCGACACAGCAATTTCTTGTACTTGATTTGAAGAGTTGCTGCGCGGCAGCAGAAAATCTACTTCTTGAATCGCTAATACTTCAGGGGCAATTTTCTTGATCGCGCTGGCCAATGAGGCTTTACTGCCAGGCGGGATGGCCATCGCATGCAGGAGATTCCACGATGTCAGCCTCATGCGCACAGGCTAGTAGCGTTGCCCCCCTATGAGCACGCTCAAACCAATTAGCGCCCCGCTGGATCGGGCAAGTGAGCTTCGAAGTGATGAAGCAGAACTTAATCGTTTGTGGAACGCTGCAAAAATTATTCGTGTCTCTGATTCCAAGTTAGCAACAGATGGACAATCGCTTCGCTTTTTATCTGCCACAGAAGTTGAAAAACTCATTGCATCAAAGATTTTCACAAGTGGAAATAAGTATTTTCTAGGTATTGATTCTGCAAGTACGGTTTCTTACTTTGCATGGGATTGCGATGAAGTAGGCAAGGCCGCTGGCGACAGTTCTGCCGAAGGTATGGCATCACTGCGTGAACTAGGTGCAAAGCTAGATGAATTTCACCTAGGAATTTCTATGCACGCTATTGCTCTATCGAATTGGCATCGCTCTCATCCGCACTGTTCTCGTTGCGGAGCCGAAACAGAGTCGACTCTAGGCGGATCGGTTCGAGTATGCGTGAAAGATCAGAGCCAACATCACCCACGCACCGATAGCGCAGTCATAGTTTTGGTTAAAGATAAAGATGATCGAATTTTGCTCGGACATCAACCAATATGGCCTGATGGAAGGTTCTCAACATTTGCAGGTTTTCTAGAACCTGGCGAAACATTTGAACAGTGTGTTGAACGCGAAGTCTTTGAAGAATCTGGTGTGAAGGTCAGTGAGATTACATATCTCGGATCCCAACCCTGGCCATTTCCAGCATCAATCATGATTGCTTTTTCTGCCGTTGCTGATGATCCAAGTACAGCAAAAGCAGATGGAGTAGAAATCACTGACGTGCGGTGGTTTTCTCGCGAAGAACTCAAAAATTCTGTGGCAGATGGCTCATTGCTCTTGCCACCAACAATTAGCGTTGCACGAAAGATGATTGCAATGTGGTTTGGGCCAGGTGCAGATAAGTTAACTGGCGGGGAATCATGGCGCTAGATTCTGATGAAATTCTTGCGGCTTTAGATGATGAACAACGCGCTGTAGCACTTGCTAGTCGGGGTCCTGTCTGCGTAATTGCAGGCGCGGGCACAGGTAAAACCCGAGCAATCACACATCGCATTGCATACGCCGCATCTATTGGCGTGATGGATCCACAAAAAGTTTTAGCTCTAACATTTACTGCGCGTGCAGCAGGTGAAATGCGTGTGCGCCTTCGCTCATTAGGTGTGCCAACAGTTGCTGCGCGAACAATTCACTCAGCAGCGCTTAAGCAATTACTTTATTTCTGGCCACAAGTATTTGGTGGCCGAGCACCAGATTTACTGACCACTAAGACCGGATTTATTACACAAGCAATTACTCGTGCAGATTTACAGGGCACGTTATCGATTACATCGCGAGATCTTATGCGCGATATCGCATCTGAAATTGAGTGGGCAAAGTCCTCTCAAGTCGTCCCTGAAGATTACGTAAATGAAGCATCAAAGCGCACACAAAAGCCACGGATTAACCCTGAGCAAATTGCACAGGTGTATTCGGCATATATGTCTCTGATGAAGCAAGAGCGTGCAATGGACTTTGAAGATGTTTTATTGCTCACCGCTGCGATGCTGGAAGAAGAGCGCGAAGTGCGCGAACGTGTGCAAGATCAATACCGCTATTTTACAATTGATGAGTACCAAGATATTTCACCCTTGCAGCAACGTGTGATAAATGCATGGCTAGGCAGTCGTCAAGAAATATGTGTTGTTGGCGATCCAGCGCAAACTATTTATTCATTTGCCGGTGCAACTCCGGTTTTCTTAAACACATTCACGCAACGCTTTCCAGATGCCGAAGTAATCCGATTAACAAGCGGATATCGCTCGACTCCCGAAATTACTTTGATGGCAAATACTGTTTTGCGAAGTGCGTCGATGGGCCAAGAACTCGTTGCGCAAAATGATCACGGTGCTAAACCAAGCATTGCAGCCTATAAAGATGAATCCGCTGAGATTGCCGGTGTTGTTAAAGATATTGGTGCGTTGTTATCAGAAGGTGCGCCTGCTCAAGAGATTGCGATTTTGGCTCGCACAAACGGGCAACTGAATTCGATTGAAAAAGCAATCGCAGCCGCAGGATTGCCCTATCAAGTGAGAAATAACGAGCGCTTCTTTGATCGCACCGATGTGCGCGAATTTCTCAAAGGGGTGCGCACTGCATCTGTAATTCCAACAGAGGGCGTGTATTGGTTAGATGAGTTACGCACTTTGGCTCAACCTTTTATAACGGGTGCAAGCATTGATGGAATCGCAGGATTACTTCATTTGGCTCGCGAGCTAGATGCTGATGATTCATTTGCACCAAAGAATTTGCGTGCATATCTGCGCGAAGTAGAAGATCGCGTGCAACAGAACAATCCGCCGACTATGCCTGTCATTACGTTGGCAACGCTGCACGCAGCAAAAGGCCTTGAGTGGGAACGCGTATTTCTTATTGGCGTGAGCGAATCGATACTTCCATTTGATTCAGGAAATATCGGAATTGGCCCAGAAAATCAGAGCGCCATCGATGAAGAACGTAGATTGTTCTACGTTGGAATTACGCGTGCCAAGAAGGATTTACGCATGAGTTATCGCGGTGAACCCAGCCGATTCCTGCGTGAATCTGGTTTACTCGCGAGTATTTAATGCCTGCACGCATGCGCGCATTTAATTAATTTGCATCATCGCAGGGGCATGCTTTACCCTTCTACTTCATCCAAAATATGGGTGTGCATAAGAAAAGGGAGCACGCGATGTCAACAATCGTAAGCACTCATAACGTTAACGCTTCACGCGTTAGCGCTGCTTCTCATGCCCATTCACATTCACATACAGCGACTAATAAGCGCTATACAACTTGGCCTGCTGCCACAAAGCCAGCGTTTTACGCAGCTTTTTACGCAGTGGATGAGGCCACTTGGGGCACTATCGCCTAATCGATAGCAGCCAACCAAGGGCCTCGAATCCACAAAGGATTCGGGCCCTTTTTCATTTCCACCACTAGAAACCAACTAACTAGAAACCAACTAACTAGAAACCAACTACTAACAAACAGGAAGAACAACTGAGAGGGAAGAGGTGAGAACCATGAGCGTTCTCTACAGCGAACTACTAGTACCAGGATGGGCAGAAACCGGGGACAAGATCGGACTAAACGATGTCACCGGAACATATGAGAGCGCGATCGGTTA
>Ga0222712_10004061_pt1 | contig 15526 bp, 27 predicted proteins | sample C33_657DmetaG_FD_165043 | JGI IMG/M metagenome (GOLD analysis project Ga0222712, IMG submission 165043) | Estuarine water microbial communities from San Francisco Bay, California, United States - C33_657D | ecosystem: Environmental > Aquatic > Marine > Unclassified | place: USA: California... | reverse complement strand
TTGCTCCTTTCTCACCTCCAATTCGGTGAGGCAAGCACTTGCCTCAATATCCCAAATAGTTGGCTCATACCTCTTGACCTCAACTTGGGGTACTTCTCTTCTTGACCTAGATCGACTCATTTTCATTTTCCTTCTAAAATTTATAAAGTTACAAAGTGACAGGTTACAAACCTCAGGTACATAGACCTGAGGTGGTTTGTAACCATAACCTCGGGAGTAACAAAAGTTACTTTGTTACCATTTGTATCGTTTGTTACTGGATAAAAACACATATCAGAAGTTTTCCGAACTCGACTTCAACCACACCCAACCAGACCCAATCACGACCTTATTAGTGGCTACCAACCTCTCTCTAGCACGAAGCCAAGCCACCTTGAAAGTTGTTTTATCCTCCTCGGTGCAGCCCTTCATAGACCAAAATTCAGCCCTCCAATCCTCCAAACTCACGCCATACCTACTAGTACCATCCACTTCACGGTATGAGCCTTTAGATTTAATAACCTTCATCAACGAATCCATCTCCAACCGTTGATTTTTACCGCTACCCGCATTGTTTTTACTACCTTTAGAGTTACTCCCAGCAATCTCTTGGTTGTGCCTGATAGCCAGTGAAGTGTTGATTTCAAAGCCTAGAGTGGATGTTCCAATCTCCACCAGTACGATCTCAATGCCGATCTGGATGGAATCAGCCCCATCCTTTTGCTTACTCACGGTCAATATTGCATTGCCTATCACGCTTGCATCTGATGCGTTGATGACCGAATCCTGTCTGGCAATCTCAAGTTCTGTATCCACTGCCCCAAGCAGCGAACTATGACCTCTAAGACCCTTTGTCACATCCTTACCGCTATGGTGGATAACCATCAAGGCACACTCAAAGATTTCCTGTAATTTCCCTGCTTGGGTTATAAACCCACCCATATCCTCGGATGAGTTCTCGTTAAAGCCACCGCCAGACATCCGCATCAGGGTGTCCAAGATGATGAGTTCCAAGGGTTCATCTATCTCAGCAATCAACTCGTTGATGGCATTCAACAACTCCGCAAAGTCCTCTGGTGACGATCTGAGGTTCAATTGCGCCCTGATGATGTACAGATTTGCCCCATCAGGACTCTTATTCTGTATCTTGCAAGCCTTAACCCTTGCACCCATACCGCCATGCCCTTCACCGCATATATACAGCACCGCACCTTTCTTGGGTATCCTGTAACCCATCCATTCCCTACCTGTGGCTATGGCTTCAGCTAGGTCAAGGGAGATGAATGACTTATATGAGGCAGGAGGTGCGTACAGGGCAACGAAACTGCGTTTGGCAATAATTGACTCGACCAGCCACTCCACAGGCTCATCCTTGATGCTGTCCCAAGACTCGACAAGCAGTTTCTTTCGAGCGTTAGTTGGGTCTTGTTCTTGTTGTACCTTTGGCTCATTTGTGTGATTGAGTAGTGGGTCTGGGGCTACTTCTATGAGCCTTTTAGGTATCAAAATAACATCTTCAGGGGTTAATGGCTGTGACTTCTTGGCTTTGCTTGCCAGTATTTCCTTCGTGCCTGAGTACTTATAGACAAACTCGTATGCGTCTTCCTTTGGTTTTGGCAACTCCAGATCAATGACCCTGATGCTTTTGACCACAGGCAGTAAAGATTCCACAATCTTTGCGGCATAACTCCATCCTGCCGTGTCGTTATCTGGTACAACAACGACATTGGCGCCGGCAAAATACTGGTTCAGGTCTTGATTCCAACCTCCTGCGCCAGCGTGCGAGGTGGTGGCTACGACCCCCAGACTGCACAAAGCATCTGCCGCTTTTTCACCCTCACAGATGTAGATTGCTCTTCCCTCGGCAACCGCCTGTTGCACCTCGGGGAGTCTGTAAGGCACGATTCTGCAATCTCCCAACTTCCCTACCCGACTGCCATCAGCCATGACCCTCAAGGTCTTATAGGTCTTACCTTTGGCATCAAAGGTCTTATAGCGTTGCTTAAGGAATAGGGGTAACTCGTTCTCGTCTGTATAAACCCATTCATTCTCTAGAACTGGTATTGCTGGCATGATGGGTCTGACATTTGATAGGTATTCTGGTCTGTCTGGTAGCTGTGGGAGGAGTCCCATGTCCTTGATGGTGCTGAAAACTGATTGTTGATCGCACCCACCATGACACTTAAAGAGTATGTTGCCATCCTCACCATCTGTGACCGATAGGGATGGATTCTTGTCTCCATTGCCCTGACCATGATGAGGGACAGGACAAGATGCTAGGTAACCATTGCCTACCTTTTTTGCATTGCCCAAGGTAGTGGCTATTTGTTGTGCTGACATTTAGTTATCTTTCTGTGAGGATTCGCCATGCGGTTGCGGCACAAAGTGGGACTTGTCCATTTCCAATGGCTTTAAGTCTGTCCACCCTAGAGGCCACAGCATCATCGACTCTGATAAGACCGGGTGGAATGCGCCCCAGTAACCATTCTTTGTTGGGGGATGCCCAAGTTGGACAAGTTTGTTGGGTAAATCCCAATTTCTTTTTAGGTGGTATTCCTTGTTCTTTGTGTACTTCTTGTAATCTGACGCTAAAGGGGTTGGCAGTTTTCCCAACAATCCATATTCTGTCTCTTTGGTGGTTTGCCCCAACATCTCCTGCTCCCATAACAGTCCATTTCGTGTCATACCCGATCTTGGTAAGGTCACCAATAACTCGTTCAAGTCCTCGAGTAATGAGCATTGGGCTGTTCTCCACGAACACGAATTCTGGTCGTACTTCGCTAACCACCCGTGCCATTTCTCTCCAGAGTCCTGACCTTGCTCCATTGAGTCCTGCTCCTTTTCCTGCTGAAGACAAATCTTGGCATGGAAAGCCGCCAGATACGACATCAACAATTCCTCGCCAAGATTTGCCGTCAAAGGTGCAAATGTCATCCCAAATCGGGAAAGGCGGGAGAAGTCCGTCATTTTGTCGGGCGCACAGTACGCTTGCTGGATAGGCTTCCCACTCGACTGCACAGACTGTTCTCCATCCAAGGAGTTTGCCGCCAAGTATTCCTCCACCAGCACCTGCGAAAAGAGCCAACTCATTCATACCACCTACCAAAGTTAAAGAGACAAAAAAACCAGAGTTCTCCCCCGAAAACTCTGGTGCGGGTTGGTTCAGTGATTAGCTGAACATCTCATCATCACTTTGTGAGGGTGCTGGTTTGCTTGGTGCTGGTTTGGCAACTGGCTTTGGTTGCTCCACAAACTCAGATTCATCTGCACCTTCTTGCAAAGCCGCTGGTCTTGCCACCCAACTCACCACCTCAAAGAGTGGCACTCTTGTTGTTCCCTTGCCAACCTTTTCAGGTCGTGAACCCTTGTACTCAACCACTGGCAATTTGCCAGCGTTTGCAGATGCCTGTGCTTGCACTTGCTTCCATAAAGCCTCTAAGCCCATGTTTGCACCTGCACCGTTGGCTGAGAACTCTGCCACACCCATCGTTTTGTTGAAGAAAGTTGCCCGAAAGCCACGCTTGTGCTCTGCACTTGGCTGTGCGCCTTTCTGACCCAAACCATTGTCGGGTAAGAATTCAAAGATGCCAGTGGCTATGAGCATCCAACCTGTTTCCAAGTTCTCGTGGTCAAAGACCGACTTCTCAAAGGTGAACTCACCATCTTGGTTTGTCCATGCGTTTGCTTGTGGTGAGAAGCGAATGTAGTTACCGCTACCACCGCCAGAGTTTGAAAGGTTTAGATTCATTTGATGTTTTCCTTGTTGAAAGTTGAAGTTGAAAAATGTGACAGATGGCACTGTGGGGGATTGGGGTTGGGATTATTGACTAATACCCTTGTCTCTGGCAAGCGTCAGCCCTGACGATATGCGAGAAGTTAAAGGTTCAATGGACTCCTTTAAGCCTTTAGGCAATAGTTTCTCTGCCTGTGCAGGGGTGATGAGTTCGGTCTTCGTTATCTCTTTGATGCCCATACCAAGGAACATGAGATGCTTCATCGCTTCTTCCTCTGATGTCCATGAACGCAATGCTCTCTTAGGTGCGAGTTGCCATCCAGCTATAACAGCACCCTTTTCCATGCGTTTAAGGGCATGATCTCTCACCGCCTTGATGTAGTCCTCAACCATGTCAAACTTGGTCAGCAAGACGCTAATTTGCTCCTCTGTTAGCACCTCTACTGGTGGGGCAGAATGAACCACCTCAACCATGTTTGCTTGTGCAGGGCAAATTGTTTTAGCGTTGCAGTATTGGCAAGCAGAGTCACTAGGCACAGGAGGGAATGCAGGGTTGAGGGCATTCTCAATCGCAGGGGCCAGGATGTAATGCTCCCAATCCACCAATTCCTGAGTTGTCATTGTGTGCTTGCGTACATCACCATGATGGGGTTGGATAATCCACAACTCTACAGTGTCAATGTCTTGGTATAGACCTCCAGACTCCATAGCCGCCAAACTGTATAGTTTGAGTTGATCTGATTCAGCATCGACATACCCTCTGCCAGTTTTCAGGTCTGCAATGATGAGTTTGCGTTTCTCTTTGCTGATTCCAATGACATCAGCAGTGCCACCAATCTTGTATACAGGAGATTCTTGGTAGGGTAGGAACTTCTCGACCTGAACAGTACCCTCGCCCAACTCTTCCTCTATGTCCCAGATAGCTTTCAGATGCTGTTGTGCAAAGTCACAGTTCTCTTGAGTCATCAAGATACCTTCATAGACCTTACCAACAAACCACATGGGGTCTAAATCCCTTTGATAGCAGTGCTCTGCCAGTGCATGAATCGCAGTTCCTATCTTTGCCGCCTCACCACTCTCGACATAAGGAACTTGTGCTGAGAGTCTGACTGATGCAGGACAAGCAATTGTTCTACCGATACCTGATGGTCTGATGTTTAATTGTTTTGTTGCCATGATGCTCTTTCAATGTGGTGATGCTCAATCAGTAATTGATAAGCGAGTTGTCTGACCTCGTGAGATACCGCATGACCTAAATCTTCTGGGTCAAGAAGACGCTTGAGGTAGACCACAGTTGCTTGGTTCTGCTTTCGTTCTTGTTCAAGTTGTGAGCCTAGCCAAACAATATGCTCACGCAAGGTTTGCCGTTCTTTTTCATCCATTGCGATACCCCCAAAGTGCAATCAAACTGGCATCTGATCTGCCATCATCCTTGACCCTCTTGAACAGTGCGAGATGGTCAGGGAACAACTCCATCGCTCTTGCTCTTGAACCATCCTTACCCCCAACAACACCCATTGCCTTGATCCAAGTCTGTGGTGTCATCATGGTGGTCTTGATATGTAGGGCTGTGAGCACTCCCTCTACAACACCAAGACTGCGCCCTAGAGAAAATACACTGGTAACGCCTTGCCCACTCATGGCAAAGACCTTTTCGGTGAATGCCTCGTTGGGGTCAAATTCCTTGACGATCTGAACCAACTCAGGCACTGAAACCTGACGCTTGTTCTTGCCGTTTCGGGTGAGGGTGACTGTAGGCATATCCTCAACCTTGACGAGTTCTCCATCCACAATCAGGGCTAGAGCACCATTCAGACCGCAATCAATACCAATGGTGCGCCTAGTCATTTAACAGCCCCTGTAGAGCCTTAAAACGACTCTGAATCAGGGAATCTACCGACTCATCAAGCCGCCTGATGGTGGTTACCAGTGGTATTGTTCTACCAGTGGCATATCTGGAGACTTGAGCAGGGTGAAAGCCAGCATGACGAGCTACATCAGTGATGGTGTAACCCGCCACTTCAGCCTTTTCCTTAATGGATTCAATGGTTTGCATGGTTTGTGTGTTCATAGTGGGGAGGAGTCTAGAGACTTTCAACCCATTGGTCAAGCCTTTTGTGATTGAATAGTTGATTAAATTGTGGGGGATTGGTTATAGGGGGGTTGACAAGGTAGTTAATCGCTGTATGATTCATTCCATCAACACAGCAAACAGGGGAACAAAATGACAGCATACACAAAATTAACTGCAAAGCAAAACATGGTAATGATGGATTTCTTGGCTAATGCAAAAACAAATGGAATTACCAGTTTTCGTGCTTGTGTTCCTTCTAGCCACACAATGTTTAGAACTAACCAAGTGCGCCAGATTAGAGTAGTAACAGACGCAATCGCTTGGGGCTTTGATGAGTTGGGTAACAGAATTCGCTTAACACCTGACCTGAGAGTTTTGCAAGACTAAAACCCCAAGGGGCGCAAGCCCCATCTTTCAACCTAACAGGAGAATTGAAGATGAGAGAGATTGACGATTCAGAAGCAGAGGAGATCAAAGCGGAGGCTCGTCTGGAAAGACGATACCGCTTTCAACTGATGAACCACCCCGACTGTCGTGACCCCGACCACCCAACCTGTGAACTCTGTGAGGAGAATGATGATGACGCTTAAACAAACCTTGCAAGCCACCCTAGTGGGCTTGATCCTGTCTGTGCCTTTCCTGATTGAGATTGCAAAGGAGATGGTGAAATGAAAAATCCTCCAGCATTTCCAAATGTAAGTATTCGCACCAAAGAGGGTATTGAAGTTTATGGCGATAGCGGCATGAGTCTGCGTGATTACTTTGCGGCAAGGGCTATGCAAGGTCTATTTTCAGAAAGTTTTACTCCTCGTAAAGAAGATATTGCGAAAGCCTCGTATTTAATGGCAGACGCAATGCTTGCCGCAAGGGAGGAAAAATGACACCACTACAAGACTTTTGCCAAGAGCCTCGCACCATGCAAGAGTTGGAAGAGGCAGGGTTCAAACCTCACAGCGTCTATAACGCTGTCAAAAAGGGTGACTTGAAGAATGTCAAGGCAACAGACGATTGGGGGCGTAGAACGCATGGCAAGGGCTTGTTCCTATCCACAGTCACCATTGCACCTATGAACTTCACCGCACTTCAGCAAGCATGGAATTCACCACAACCACAAGGAGAGACAGCATGACCATCGAAAAAGAACTTGAAGAACTCATCACCAAGATTGCGCCTAGCAAGGACATTGCTGGCGGCTTTATGAGTCGTGACCAGATCATTCAACTCATCCGCAAGGTGGCAACTGACGCATCCTTGATTGGGTACTGCCACGCTGAGAAGTTGACCAGAGAACGCATGGAAAAGAAACTGAAGATGGTTGAACAGGAACTGACCATCATCAAAGAAGAACTCAAAGACGCTGAGTTGGAACTGATTGCGTCAGCAAAATGAGCCATTTGCACAAAGTCATCATAGCGTTGCTTTGTGCTGGCGCACTCTTTTACTTTGATTCAAAGGAGACAACAAATGCTAGAAACAATCATAAATTTCATGCTGATAGCGATGTTCGCATTCGCATTGGGAATAGCAGTTTGCGTAGCATTTGTATGGTGGTTACTAAAAGAAAGCGAAAAAGAGTGAAATGTCCAGTCTGCGAAAAGTGGGTGAGTACCCTTGAGACTCGCCACAGGTCTGATGGTTCAACCTATAGAAGATACGAGTGCGCTAACTTGCACAGGTTTGTCACCAAGGAAAAGATTGAGAGAGTATTAGTGTTAAGCCACAACAAAAGGAAAAAGGCATGAACTGGCGAGAATTAACGATCAAGTATGTCAAGGATTTGCTCAGACCAAAGACTCCTTTGGAGATGGTGCAAAAGGAACTGACAGAGGCACAACTTGCCAAGTTGCAAGCAGAAACCTCAGTCGAGTACTCGCAAGCCATCGTTAACTACAACGAGCAAAGAATCTTTCGACTCTATAAACGCATCACAGAACTTCAGGAGTTTGGGCATGAATGAATCATTGAATAGGAAGAGACAGGTTGAGGAGTATAAGACTCAACAACAGGTTTATGACGAACTTAGAAACGACATTCTTGAACAGGTGGCTGTTGAGATTGAGAAGATGCAAGGGTTTGGCAAGGATACTCTTGATTCATTTGGTATTTTCATCAGGGGAATGAAGCGATGATTGAAGTATTAAAACAAATGGTAGAAGCCCTTGAGTGGTGTCATGGCGGTGAACCCATTGGCACAGCAGAAGCAATCAAAGCAGGGAAGCAAGCCATTGCAGAGTTAAAAAGCCAAGAGCCTGTGGCGTTGACTGATGATGAAATTTATGATGCCGCTTTTTCTGCTTATTGCAGAGGTGAAAACTCAAGGGAGTTATTTAGAATAATGTGGAACAGTCGGCTAACCTGTTCTATTGGATGGGATAGAGACGAACTAAAGTCTTTTGCTAGAAATATTGCCGCCATCTACACCCACCCACAGGAGAAAAACCAATGACAGTCTTACGCCCTGAATTTGATAAACGCTATGTGACTAACGGGGAGTTTGCCGAGGCACTCTACAAAGTGGTGCTGGAATATGACCAGCAATTATCTGCGGCTGAAGTGCTTGGTGTGCTAGAGATTGTTAAACACTATGTCCTGCAAGGGCAGAAAGAGAGTTTGTGATGTTGCCAAATATTAGAGTTGAGCAGTATGAAATTAAAAACCACGGTACTTTTGATGGCGCAAAGTGGCTTACAAAATACGATGTAAAGATTCAATTCTCAGACCGTGATATTGCCTATGCAATGAAAGACCGCATTGATAAGTTTTTGCAAGGTGAAGATTACCGAGCCATGTATCTCAAAGTGCGTGATGAACTGGCAGAGTTGCAACAGCGCACATGGGTAGGGCTGACTGATGAGGAAGTAAATAACGCAATTAAAGAAAAGAATATTACGCCATTGTTCACCTATCGCATGATTGCCAGAGCCATTGAAGCCAAACTCAAGGAACGCAATATATGAATTCACCTTGGGACTATAAAGGGCAACCCTCAATCTGGACAAGAGATGCCGAACTGAAAATGATTAACATTGGCAGGAAAAATGGCATAAAGCGTAGAGAGCAGATCAAGCACACTGAGGTGAAAGGTCATCACCCATATCAAGCAAGGAAGAATAAGAAATGAAATCAGTATTCGATTACAAAGGTCAACCCTCTGTATGGCTCAGTGACGAGAAGATGAAACGCTTTAAGCAGGGTGAGGAATTTGCCAAGCGTAAACAGGACAAACGAGACATCAACGAGAAGAATCAGGTCTTCATCTATTCCAAGGCATTGAGTACCAAGAAATGATTGTCAAGATACGCACCTTTTATGGCAGAAGCAGAGGTCTGCGAGGCGAGAGGGAGACTAAGGTAGATGAGGGAGTGGCTTGGTTATGCCAGAAGTGTGGAGAGGTGATCTTGTTTGAACACCTCATCCACAAACACTTTTGCAAGAGACTGCTTACGCTACGAGTCCTTGAAGATAAGTAGTCTTCCCTGCCACTTTGGTTGCGGTTAACTCTTGTTTCTTTAGATTGTTGGGGTCAAAACTACAGTGAATCCAGCCTGAATTAGGTTGCCCTTGGACATAAAATTCAAGGATGAGCTGTGTGTACTCTAAATTATCCATAATCCATTGGGCTACATCAGGGTTTGAAAGACCATCAATTTCAAAATCGCAGGCTTGACCCTTGCAATGGTCTGAGTTTGATGAGCCTCCTGTAGCTTGATTCAAAGCAGAACACCTAAACCCAGATGAAATCTTCACAGGCTTGCCAAAGTGGTCACGCACAGGCTGTAGGATGTTCTCACACAATAAACGCAATGATTCGATCTGTTCTTCATTTGGCGTATTGTCAATGTCCAGACGATCAGCAGTATCCGATCTGGTAAGTTCTTTGAGGGTGAAGTTTGCTGACAAGTTCATGGTTTTCCTTTCAGGGTTTGGTAGATTGAGTTGTAGGCATCGATGCAGGCATTGAGTTGTCTGGTGTTGGCGTCTCCTTGCTCGGTGATGGCGACAAGAGATTTAGCAACCTCTCGGTCAAGTTCGGCTGTTGCTTGAACGCTATCTCTGGGGGAAGAGGCGGAATCTGTGGGGGTTGGTATGGGGCAGTTGGTTGCCTTGACAGGAATCCGCAACTTGAGAGCACCAGACTCAAGGTCAGAATTGCGCTTTTGTTGAGCGAGTTTTGCATCTTGATTTGCTTTCTGAAGTTTAGTGGTTTGGGTTTGAATTGCTGAAACTAGAATTTGTTCCTTCTGCCTAGCTTCAGCGTTAAGTTGGGCAATCTCAAGTTGCTGACGAGTCACCTCATCCTTTGAGCCTTTCCAGTACCCACTGCCAAACGAACCTAGCACCGCCAAGACGATGCCAAGAATCACATAAGGGTTTAATAGGCTCATGGTGTTGGTGGCTCTGAGTCAGCGTCAGCATCTGCCTTGGCTATCGCCTTGGCACTGGCTGAGACAGCAGAACGACCAGCTACACCACCAAGCACACCAGTGATGAAGACCATGATGGTATTGATTTGCTGTGTATATACCTTGTCAATTGCCGCCATGCCTGACATTGGTTGCGTCACGAATGAAACGCTGTAGAGGAACATAGCCACAGAGCCAAGGAGAATCATGGTCAGGGAGAAGATGACGATTGCCCAAATTCGGACTTCAATCTCTTCAGCGGTCATTCGGTTGTTTGGTTTAAATCCTACTGTTGGCATTACTTTTTCTCCTGTTCAGGTTTAACGAGTTGCTCTGGGCAAGTACCTGTAGCGGTACAGATCGGGGGTTTACATTCGGTATTCTGCCAATTCTGAGGGTCTTGGCAAGGGTATCTGAACCTGTCTTCACAGGCAGACAATAGAACCAGTGCCATCAAGCAAACTATTTTCATTTCTCTTTCTCCCTTTCTTTCTGTTCAACCTGTCTTCTCAACTTCTCAACCTTTTCAACTTGAGACTTGACTTCATTCTTTGTTTCCAAGATGTCCAGATACAGCATTGCGCCCAATGGAAGTAAGAGTGCGATCAACACACAGCAGGCTATCCAAGCAATCACTTCTTCCCCCAATGGCTTACGAACACGAACCACATCCACAGGTAAAGGAGGAATATAGAAGTCACTACCACCGCCGCTAGCTTTGCTTGTAGGTTTCTTTCTTCCTCTTTGCGTAGCCATTGCTCTTGCCTCTTTATCGCTTCTTCTCTTAACCTTGCCTGAGTTTGCTCCTCATCAATCTTGTCTTTCATGTTGAAGACTTCTGAGTACAGTGCGCCCATCTCAGGAGGGCTTTGATACACCATGCACTCACGAATCTGCACCACCAACGCATCCATCTCTTGCTGTGCCATTACCCTCTTTAAAGCCGCCTCCATGTGGTTCTGGTCAGGGTCATAGACTGTCAGACTCTTCTCTTCTTCTTCTCTGATGTGTGCCGCTAACTGCTCTTGAAGCCTGAAAAACTCAGTCAGATTCTTGACAATATCAACTTTTACTTGGGTTTCATCAACAGCGACATAATTCGACTTCTTAGACTTAGCCACAGGCTTTGCAACTTGAGGCTTTGGGCTACCAGCAAAGAACTTGCGTAGCTTGCTCCAGAAGCCACCAAGTTCCTTGCCGATAGCCACAACCTCATCAGCAGTGTTTTTAATCTCAACAAAAGACTCTTTTGCTTGCTTATAAAGTTCACAGCCAGATTGAATTTGTTTGACAAGTCCTGCCGCAAGGAGGCAAATACTGATTGGGTCAATTTCAGTCTCCTTGTTTCAAAGCATCTTCAATTCGTGCTTTCAGTTTGCGGTCTTTTACATACTGAGTTGCGACACGAACTCCTGTAAGTACAGGAACAGGAAGACCAGTTAAAAATCCAGTAGTTCCAGCTTCAGTTATTGCCGCCAAAATTACTCCAGCAGTACCAGATGTATTGACCAAAGTTCCAGGCGGTACTGTTTGAACATACTGCAAAACTTCATTCAAATCACGAATGGTTTGCGCCTTTTCCTTGCCAAGAACAATATCCAAACGACCATTTTTATCTAGAGCCGTAATTGCATCATTAAGTTTTGCGGGAGAAACAATTTTCCTTCCCATTGAATCAGTTCCAACACCACTTGTTGCAATTTCTTGAATGTGATTGATGGTTGACCCTTGAACCTCTTTCCATGCAGTTTGACCATCTTTACCACTGGTGTATAAGACACGCTTTAGGAATGTGATCTCTTCTGGACTACCATTCAAAATTGATTTTTGGAAAACTTCACTAGCCTCAATTTTGGGGTCATCTTTGCCTTTTACCTTTGTGAGTAAGTTGGCAACAATCGCACGACCTTCAAACTTACGAGCCTGTTGCTCACGCAATGCCCTAGCTTGCTTGTATAAATCACCGCCAATACCCTCGGTAGATGCGTCAATGACTTGCTTGAGTTCACCACCAAACTTCTTGTTTGTTGGGTCTATGCCAATGGTGTTTCCAATGCTTCTACGCAACAACTCAGTATTCTTTAAATCTGCTGGCAAGGCTCTGACTGTTCCATCATCAAGTTGCTCTAGGATTCCAAGTTGAATTCCCTTGTTTTTTGCAACATTAAGAACAGGGGCAACTGTTGATTCTGGAAGATTCTGATTGATGTAATCAGCCAATGAATCAAGTTTTACTGGTGCTTGAAGTTCACCTTCCTTTTCAGCCTTTTTATATGCCGCACTGGTCTTTGCTTTAGCACCTTGCCAACCCTGAGACAAAGCATCAATTACCTTGTTTCCTGTAGCCGCAAATCCAGACTGTGCCGCTTCAGCACCTGTCATTTCCATTAAGGCATCAAAGTTTTGAAGAACCTCAAGATTGTTTTGCTCAATTCTTTGACGCAAAGGCTCGCCAAACTTACCTTTCATTTGCTCTTTTTCAAATGCGAGTTGTTCTGCTTCACGAGTTTTTGCGCCTCTGGTCAATGTGACGGGAACAGGCAGATTAGTAGCTGTTGCCTCACGAACTGTAGGCATTGCAGTAGATGCCGCACCAACACTTTGACCAAATGTAGGCTCAATTCTTGGCATTGCTGGCTTTTCACCAAAAGCACCACGAACAGTAGAAACTCCTTGGCGAACAGATGGCGCAATAGCTTGCGCTGTACCTTTAGTAAATAAGCCTACTGGTGTTACTGGCTGAAATGGCAAAAGTTCTGCTCCAACCTTCCCAAGAAATTGAACTTGTTCTTGTCCAGCTTGAGTTATTGGCATATAGGTGTATCGCTGACCGCCTAATGCCGCTCTTTCCTCAATCCTTCTAGCCGCCTCTGGAGTACCAAATTGACCAGACTTAACTTCTTCATAGCCACCAGTTAAAGCCCCTCCAACAGTGCCTAAAAGACCTGTAGTGCCACCAGTTAGAAGAGTTAACCCTGTCTCACCAGCACCAATTAGTTTTTCACCAAAATTTGGTTCTTTATATGGTATTTGTGGTGGTAATTGTGGTTGCTGTTCAACCATACCCAAAACAATGCCAAAATCTTCTGGAGTAGCAAGACCAGACTTGATTGCTTTATTCATTATTTCATCTGAAGTTGTCCCTTCTGGAACACCTTCAATGATTACCCCATTTGGCAGTTCAATATCCATGATTGTCCTTTAACGAAGATCAGACCATTTTTTCACAACTTTGTTACCTTGTTGTTTTATTGGTTTTGGAGCCAATGGAGCCTGTGATTTATTAGTTGGAATTTGATTAACAGATTCAGATGGAGGTGCGTTAATCAATCCTTTGTATGGGTCTAAGATGTCCTCTGCTGACCCTCCCAATTCTTTTGCTTTTTTAATGTACTGTTGGCGGTATATTTCAAGTTGTGACTGCTTGCCCTTTACAAGTCCAGTTGCAACTTGCAGTAGATTTTTGCGTTCTTGTGGCGTAAGACTTCCACCCTCAAATACTCTTTGAGCCAATTTTTGTATTTGACTTGGAATTGATGGGTTTCCAAGAATTGTGTTTTTATCACCTTCTTGAACAGCACCAGATGGGTCATAAATCTTGCCAATATTAAAGATTGTTGCTCCATCAGCAGTTGGGTTGCCAGCTTGAGCCAAAGCAACAGAAGATTGCAATGCCTTGAATCTACTTGCAGTCTCAACATCTCCACCAGACTTCAAGAATCCTTCCCACTTATTCATAACATCAAGGTTAGCCTTGGCAACAGCAGTTGGGTCTTTAAGATCAACAGTCATTTTTGGTGCTCTTGCCACAGCTTCTGCATCGGCTCGTTTGTTAACAGCGGCTCTTTGTGGTTGAGTTAACTCTCCATAAGGCTTGTCATACAACTCAGATGCAATAGCTTCTCTCTCAGCACCAAAAGAAATCCTTGGCTCTGGCTTTTCAGGTTTTTGAAGTTGAATCTTTTCAGACTCAAGAAGTTTGTATTCTTGACTGTTAGGGTCTAGATTAGCTTGTAATTTGTTAATTTCAACAATTCGAGATGCAACCTGAAGTTGTGCCGCTGGTGAAGTTGCTTTTTCAGGTCTTTGAAGTTGATCTTTTTCAGCCTGAAGAATTTGATATTCTTGGCTTTGTGGGTCAAGAGTAGTTTGTAATTTTGTGATTTGAGCAATACGAGTCGCAACTTGCAATGGTGCGGCAATAGATGTTGCTTTATCGCCAACAAGAGCTTTAAGTTGATTTTCAAGTATTCTCATTGCCCTATCTCTTTCAGGAGATGGAGGTAAGGCAGAATATTGGTCAAGGGCATCTTGAATCTGAGGAATCATCTGAGCTTTTTGAATGTCTGCTGGTACAGCCAATTGACGCTCTTTATTTGCTTGTGCAACTTGAACAGCCGCTTGTCTACCAGCATCAGCCAAGGCAATTGCAAACTGTTGATCTCCAGAATTAGCCGCTAATTGAGCCGCTTTCATAAATGACTCAGGATTAGATGGGTCAAGTTGAGATGCCAACTGTTGACGCTGAGAAATAATCCTGAGTTGTGGGTCAACACCACCCAAAGCCCCACCAATGGCACGACCTAATTGCTGTGCGCCAAGGGCAATACCATACTGTCCTTGTTGCATAGGGTTGAGTTCTGCCATACGCAAGGCTTGAGCTTCCATAGCCGCCTGACGCTGTTGCTCATACTGTTGTGGACTTGCGAATAAACCTAAGATGTCGGATGTTGCCATGATTTATTCCTTTATGTGCCAAATGGACTTCTAGTCAAATTAGCTGATGGTGTTGTACCTAGATAACCTTCCCAAACATTTGGAGAAATGTTATATCCAGCCGCAGTTGTAGGAGAACCACCACCAAACCCTTGTTGTTGCCACCAATTAGCAACACCAGTACCAAACTCAGGACTTCTGCCCAAGTTCATCAACCCAAGTCCAATCCCACTTGTTCCAGCCGCACCTTGAATAGTCTTTGCCGCACCCAATCCACCAGTAAGCAATGCCTGACCAACATTTCCACCAGCAGTAGCCGCACGACCACCAAGGGCTGAACCTAACTCCAAAGGTTGTTGACCAAGAGACTCAATCGTAGAGCCAGCACCCAAATAGGCACTGAATGGACTCAAAGCACCGACTTGACCAGCTTGATACTGACCCATCAAACCAGCACCAGTGCCTAACAATCCTGCACCAAAAGCCACATTCTGTTGACCAGCCTGTTGAGCCTGTGAAGCCAATTGCAAGTCTTGTTGCGCCAATGCGTTGTAGTAAGCCTCCATCTCAGGAGTAGTTGCGCCCAAACCAGCCGCACCACTAGGTCTAGCACCTGTAGCA
>Ga0222712_10004060_pt1 | contig 15533 bp, 25 predicted proteins | sample C33_657DmetaG_FD_165043 | JGI IMG/M metagenome (GOLD analysis project Ga0222712, IMG submission 165043) | Estuarine water microbial communities from San Francisco Bay, California, United States - C33_657D | ecosystem: Environmental > Aquatic > Marine > Unclassified | place: USA: California... | reverse complement strand
TCTGCCCTTTTATCCCCAAAAACGTCTGTAATGACCCAGCAAGGCCCTTGTGCTGGCCAACCTGAGCAGGATGTTAACTAATGGCAACCAAACCTAAACAGGCGCTACGAGGGGCAGTTAAACCACGCCTTGAAAACAAACCGCTGAAAGGCCCTAGCCGTGGCGATGAAGTTGCACAGCTAGCAGAGGATATTGGCCTGCCGCTTTTACCCTGGCAGCGCTACGTAATGCAGGATATGTTGACAATAGATAAAAATAAAATGTTTATCAGAAAGACTAACCTTTTGCTAACGAGCCGACAGCAAGGTAAAAGTCACCTGGCGCGTATGCGTATTTTGGCGGGCTTATTCTTGTTTAACGAGCGTAACCACGTAGTTATCTCCTCTGCACGATCTATGGCATTAACGACTTTTAGAGAAGTAGCACAAGCTATAGAGGATGCACCTATCCTAAAAAAAGAGCTAAAGAGCATCCGCTATGCCAACGGTAATGAGGCCATAGTCTTAAAGTCAGGTGCCCGCTTAGATGTACGCGCAGCTACTAGAGACTCGGCCCGCGGCGCTACCGCCGATTTTCTATTCATAGATGAATTACGAGAGGTTGACCAAACCGCGTTTGCCGCAGCTATGCCTGTGACTCGTGCCCGTCCGAATAGCCAAACCCTACTGGCGAGTAATGCAGGTGATGCTTTTAGTGTGACGTTAAACGAGCTACGGGAGCGATGCCTGGCACACCCGCCTGAGTCTCTAGGATATTACGAGTACAGCGCCCCACAGTTTGCAGCTTTAGATGATCGTAAAGCCTGGGCGCAAGCCAACCCAGCTTTAGGCATATTGGTAACTGAGGCTTCAATTCAAGAGGCGCTGACTACACAAACCACCGAGCAATTTAGAACAGAAACGCTATGCCAATGGATAGATTCGCTACAATCACCGTGGCCCCACGGTTCCGTTGAGGATGCCAGCGACATCAACCTAAAAATGGCACCTGGGCCTTTAACTATTTTTGCCTTTGACGTTAGCCCGTCTAGGCGGGATGCAAGCCTTGTTATGGGCCAGCTATTGCCTGACGGGCGCATAGGCGTAGCAGTATTGGAAACTTACAGCTCACAGGTTGCCGTAGATGAGCTAGTTATAGCTGCAAGTATTAAAAAATGGGCTGACCTGTATTACCCACGTTTGGTTTGCTATGACAAGTACACCACGCAAAGTATTGCCCAACGTTTACAAAATGCAGGGTGCCAAACGCGAGACGTATCGGGGCAGAGCTTTTATACGGCCTGCTCAGACTTTCACGATGCCCTAGTCAATGATCGGCTACGCCATAGCGGCCAAGATTTACTCATACAACAAATGGCCAACTGCGCGGCAAAAATAACGCCCGATGCCTGGCGCATTGTGCGCCGTAAATCGGCTGGCCCTGTGGATATTCCAATCGGCTTAGCTATGGTTATTCATATCCTGGCACAGCCTGTATCTGAGGCTAAAGTTTACGTTTAGACACGCCGAGGCTGTGGATAACTTTATACCTGTGGATAACCTATAATCCGCCCTATGGGTCTATTGCAAACTTTTGGTTTATCTAAAAAAGATGTTACCGCCCAGTTAGCCCCTGCCGTTATGTCGCAAGGTTATGGCGCAGGCGTTTATAGCTATGGCGGCCTTTATGCAACTGGCAACGGTGCCCCGTTTATGGATCGTTTTACAGCTTTGCAAGTGCCCTCTGTTGCACGATGCCGTAATTTAATTGCAGGCGTTATATCAAGTATTGATTTAGAGCTATATAAAAAATCCACAGGTGCAGAAATGGAAAGCCCGTTATGGCTTGACCAACCCGATATGCGCCAACCACGTAGCGTAACTATTGCTTATACCGTTGACTCATTACTATTTTACGGCGTTGCATATTGGCGCGTTACATCTTTGTATGCCGATGACGGGCGCCCTAGCGGCTTTGAGTGGGTAGCTAATACTCGCGTAACTGTTACAACTAACAAGTATGGCGATGAGGTTGAGTATTATTCTGTTAATGGTGAGCGCTGCCCTATGGCGGGTATTGGATCGTTAGTTACTTTTCAATCTTTGCTACCTGGCGTATTAGAGACAGGTGCCCGCACAATACAAAGCGCAATAGATATACAAAAAGCTGCAGCTGTTGCAGCTGCTACACCTATGCCAACTGGATTTATTAAAAATAGCGGTGCAGATTTACCTGAGGCACAGATAAGCGGTTTGCTGGCTGCGTGGAAAGCAGCACGTGCCTCACGCAGCACAGCATATTTAACTAGCACTTTAGATTACCAACAGGTCGGCTTTTCACCTAAGGATATGACCTACACGGAAAGCAGCCAGTACTTATCTACGGAAGTAAGCCGATTAATGAACGTGCCAAGTTATTTAATTAGCGCGGATATGAATAATTCGATGACGTACCAAAACATTTTAGATGGCCGTAAAGAATTTGTTGCGTATTCTTTGCAACCGTTTATTAGCGCTATTGAGAACCGTTTATCTATGGATGATATTACAGCTCACGGCAACATAGTGCGTTTTGCTTTAGATGAAACTTTTTTACGTGCCGATACTGCAGCTCGTTTAGATGCAATAGAAAAAATGCTTAACCTGGGTTTAATTGATCTACAGCAAGCTCAGAGTATGGAACAACTAAGCCCAATGGGCCTTAATGAAGGGAACGGCACTAATGATATTAACCTTTAGTGGCAATATAGAGGCAGTAGATAGTGGAGATCGCCGTACTATCTCAGGCAAAATTGCACCTTATGGTGAAATTGGTTATACAAGCGCGGGCAAAGTAGTTTTTGCTGAGGGTTCAATTAGCGCACCTGAGCCAAGCCGAGTAAAGCTTTTAATGTCGCACGACAACTCTAAGCCAGTTGGACGTATGCAAAGTATTACATCCGCTAAAGACGGTTTATATGCAAGTTTTAAGGTAAGTGCCTCATCACGGGGCAGCGATGCAATTTTGCTAGCCCAGGAGCAACTTATGGACGGCTTATCCGTTGGTGTGGAAGTTACCGCATCAGAGCCTAAAAAAGATTATCTCCTGGTCACCGCTGCTACCTTACGCGAGGTATCACTCGTTGAGAGCGCTGCCTTTGCCAGCGCTGCGGTGCAAAAAATTGCTGCCGCTGCAGGCGATATGCCTGTGGATGCTGCTATGTCACAAAGTACAAAAGTTACAACTACCAATACGGTAATAAATACAACCACAACCGAAACCGAAACCGAAAGCGAGGCCGCTGTGACTACAGCCCCCGATCAATCCGCACCTGAGGCAGTAGATGCCACAGAGCAGGCTGCACCTACAGTAGAGGCAGCTCGTAAAATCATCCTACCAAGCGCGCTTAATTCACAGCGCGTACGTACACCTATTGTAAATATGGGTGCATATACAGAACACAAAATTAAAGCTGCACTAGGTAATGAAGATAGCAAGTTGTATATCACAGCTGCAGATGACTCATTTTCAACTAACCCAGGCTTTAACCCAACTCAATACCTATCAGAGTTCCCAACTAACACACGTTTTGGTACACCTGCTATTGATGCGTGTTCACGCGGTACTTTGCCTGCTAACGGTATGACTATTAACGTGCCTTCTCTTGTTACCTCAGCTGGTGGCGGTACAGGTGTAGCACCTGTTGTAACCGTTGAAGCCGAAGCTGGAGCAGTACAAAATACAGGTATGGAAACTGCCTACCTTACAGGTACTGTAGCTAAGTACTCAGGTATGAATACAATCAGCATTGAGCTACTTGAGCGCGGATATGGTGATGGTAATTTCTTTAGTGAACTAACTAATCAGCTACAAAATGCGTATTTAAAAACTATTGATACAACCGTTTTGGCAGCCCTTGTTACAGCGGGAACAGTAGCTACTACTGCACAAGCTGCTACATCTGCAGGCATTATTGGTTATACATCTGAGGCCGCACGTCTTGTTTACGAGGCTACTGGCTACTTTGCTAATAACTACATAGCTAACGGCAGTCAATGGCAATTATTACTTGGCGCATCGGATAGTACTGGGCGCCCTATTTACTCAGCCAGCCAGCCAATGAACGCAGGCGGGCTAACACAGCCTGGCTCAATCCGCGGTAACGTACTAGGCCTTGATCTATACGTAGATAAAAACTTTGCGGCTACTACAACTGTGGATGACTCAGCGATTATTCTTGCGCCTGAGGCATTTACTGTTTACCAGTCACCACAGGCTTATATGTCAGTTAACGTTGTATCTAACCTACAGGTACAGGTTGCTATCTATGGTTATATGGCAACTATTGCAAAAATGCCTAAGGGTATTATCCGTTACAACTTCACCTAAGAAAACCCACTAATAGTTTGGTAGGCCTCTTAGCCCTTTGAGGCTTACCAAACCTAAGTAAGATAGGAGTACAAAAATGCCAGCCACGTATGTAACAGCTGCTACCTTGAAGGCTAGCCTGGGCGTTGGCACTTTGTACGATTCTTATACCTGGATAGAGGACACCTGCCAAGCCGCACAAGATTTAATTAACGGCTTTTTGTGGTTTGATAACGCGCCCGTAGTTGGTACCGCGTTGGTGTCTAATGTCGCTACCGTTATGGTTGCCAACCCTGGCATCTTTACTACGGGCCAATCAGTAACTATTGCTGGGGCTGGTTCAACCTTTAACGGTACTTACACAATTACAGGCACAATTCCCTTTAGCACAGGCACGGCTAACATCTTGCCTGCATTTAATATGCAGCTTAATTATTGGCAATTCCCACAGGGCTATAGCTTTATTCAATATGCTAAAACTGCAGCTGACCAAAACTTTAGGCGCGTATTGCCTTATGGCACTATGACAGGTGACGATACAAAGACTGCTACCTACGCTAATACCCCAGCTATTAACGCTGCAGCGCTAATGCTAGCTGAGAATATTTGGACGTCTAGATTTAGTACACAAAACGGCGGCACTAGCTTAGACGGCTACACACCTAGCCCATTTAAGATGAGTAATACTTTAATGGCATCTGTGCGCGGGTTATTGGCCCCGTATCTTTCACCCGCGGCTATGGTCGGCTAATGCCTGCAGCTATAACTACCTTACGCAGCACAATTGCTGCAGCCCTGGCTAACCCAGGTGTATGGACGGTATTTAATTACCCGCCCAGCACTATGCAAAGTAGCAGCGTGGTGGTTGCCCCTGCGGATCCATATATCACGCCAAGTAATAACTCTCAGGCAACTATCTCGCCTATGGCTAATTTTAAGATTATTATGACCGTGCCTATGTTTGACAACGCCTCTAACCTAATTGGCATAGAGGACACAATAGTAGCTGTGTTTACTAAACTAGCTAATAGCGCAATCGTATTTAATGTTACTGGCGTAAGCGCGCCTAGCGTACTAAGCGTTGCCGCAGGTGATTATCTAACGGCAGATTTACAAATAAGCATACTAACGAGCTGGAGCTAACTAATGGCACTTACAGATGAAGAAAAAGCGTTTTTAATCAAAATTGGCCAAGAGCTGCCAGTAGAGGTTAAAGAGACAAAGACAAAAGACACACCTACCGAGACAACAGGAGAATAGCCCAATGGCGATTTATCTATCCAATAACGTAGTGGTTACTCTTAACTCAGTAGCCCTATCAGATCACGTTACAAGCGCAACAATTAATCGTAGCTTTGACGAGCTAGAGGTAACAGCTATGGGTGATACAGCTCATAAGTTTGTTAAAGGCCTAGAGGCCAGCACTATTACTCTAGACTTTTTGAGCGATACAGCTGCAGCAAACGTAAACGCTACTTTGCAAGCTGCGTGGGGTACAACTGTAGCCCTAACGCTAAAGCAAACAAGCGCCGCAGTATCAGCAACTAACCCGCTATACAGCACTACTGTGTTAGTTAATAACACCACAGACATTAATGGCGCTGTGGCAGATATTGCTACTCAGAGCATTACATTTACTTGTAATTCACCAATCGTAATTACTACTAGCTGAGAATAGAAAAAAGGGGCTAACACAATGGCAAAACTTAAAATAACAAGGGCAGACGGCAGCGTATCGGATCATCAGATTACGCCACGTATTGAGTATGCCTTTGAGTTATATGCAAAAAAAGGTTTTCACAAAGCCTTTAGAGATGATGAAAAGCAAAGCGATGTGTACTGGCTAGCCTGGGAGTGTTTACGCACAAGCGGGCAAACCGTACCGATGTTTGGGGCAGAGTTTTTAGAGACCTTAGCTAAGGTTGAGGTACTAGATGATGACCCTTTGGGGTAGTGGGGCGCGGTAGTTTTGGTTACCTGGTTGCACAGCTAGCCGTGGAGACGGGTATCGCGCCTCAGTATTTATTAGACCTTGACGATGTGATGTTTAAGAATATGCTCAAAGTTATTAACGATAGAGCTAAGGAGATGCAAAATGCCCAACGTAGAAATAAGAGGTAACAACGATCTACGTAAAGCATTACGGCGTTTTGCACCTGACTTAGAAAAAGAGCTACGCGTAGAGTTACGCAAGGCATTAATGCCTGTAGTTATTCAGGCCCGTGGCTTTGCACCGTCTATGTCACCTATGAGTGGCTGGGCTGCACGTTCATTTAGTGAGGCTAGATTCCCATTTTATGAGCAAAGCACTATTACTAAAGGTATTGGGCTAAGTACTGGCCCTAGTAAACCTAATAAAAACGGTTTTAGTGCTATGGCTACTATTTATAACGCCTCACAGGCGGGTGCTATTTACGAAACCGCAGGGCGCAAAAACCCAACAGGTCAGCCGTGGGTTGGGCCTAAGGCTGGCGGGGCTAGCAAAAAGTACAGCCGATCTAATAACCCTAAAGCTGGCGCTCAATTCATTACTAATTTACCGCCGCTTGTATTTAGCAAGGAAGGCGTGGGCCGTATGCTCTACCGCGCCTGGGCCGCTAATCAAGGCGTAGCGCTAGGCGCAGCTATGACAGCTATCAGCAATACTAAAATTAAGTTTTACAATAGAGCCAACACCTCAGCGCTTAAAAAGGCCGCATAATGGTACAAAAATCAGGCGTTAATGTTCATATAGGTAGCGAGTTTGATGCTAAAGGATTTAAGCAAGCTCAAAGCGCCCTGGCTAAATTAAGTGGTTCAGCTAAAAAGTTAGCGGGCGCTGTTGGCCTTGCATACGGTGCTAAGGCCCTTGTGGCTTATGGCAAGGCATCTATGAAAGCTGCAGCCGATGACCAAAAGGCGCAAAAGATACTGGCTAGTAATCTTAAAAATGTAGGTTTGGCTTATGCCTCAGTAGATGCTGAAAGTTTTATCAAATCAATGGAAAAGCAAACGGCTATCCTTGATGACCAATTAAGGCCCGCCTATGGTCAGCTAGCCCAGGTAACTGGCTCAGCTACTAAGGCACAAGATTTAATGCAACTGGCTTTTGACGTATCAAGCGGCAGCGGTTTGGATTATGCCAGTACGGTAGATATTTTAAGCCAAGCTTATGTAGGTAATACAAAAGGTTTAAAGCAACTTAATTTAGGGCTTACACAAGCTGAGTTAAAGGCTATGGATTTTGAGCAGATTACTACTAAGTTACGGCAAAACTTTGCAGGTGCAGGTGGCGTAGCCCTTGACTCGTATGCGGGATCAATGGCCAAACTTAGTGTGGCTACGGCTAATGCTAGCGAAACTATTGGCACAGCTTTATTAGATGCACTTATTAAGGTTAGTGGCAGTAATGGCGTGGACGGCCTTATTAGCAAAATTGACACGCTGGCCTCAGCTTTTGCATCTGTTGTAACTCAGGTAGGTAATGCTGTTTCAGCCCTTACAGGTACAGCTACACAAAAGGCTTTTAGCCCTGGGTATTTTGTGGGTGGTGGCAGAGCAGGCAGCAAAACAGTAGCCCCAACAGGTGCGGGCAATATGGCGCTAAGTGTGTTAAGCCAGGATACGCAAAAGTCAGATTTAGCAGCTAAAAAGAAAGCTGAGCTAGATGCTATTAAGCGCAATAAAGAGCTTGCAGCTTTAGCTAAGTCTCAGGCTAAAAGCGCTAAAGACACTCTAAAAGCAAAACAAGAGCAGGCTAAATTAGATAAGGCTATAGCTGCAGGTGAATTAGCATTAAACAAGGGTGTAGATATTTTTGATATGGAAAAAATCCAACTTAATGCCGCTTTAATTGGTCAGGCTGAGGCGTTGGGTAAGGCCACAAGCGGAGCGCAATTATTGGCTATTGCTAATGACGTAGCGCGCTTAAAGGTTAAGCAGGATATGTTGGCTTTAGAAGATGCTATAGCTTCAAAAGATACTGCTGCAATAGAACGTGCAACCAAAAAATTAAACGAGGACTTAAAAATCCTCGGTACGTTACAAAATCAAAGCATAAAATTAACAGATATTAAGTCTCTTTTAGATTCTATTGTGCCTAAAGATTTAATAGATCAGCAAAATCTAGACGATGCTTTAGAGAAGATTAAAAAAATGATGCTGTTATTAGCTGGGGGTCTTGGTACAATTAACCTTACAGGTGGCCCTGGCGGCAGTACAAAGTTTGGTATAAAAGATGTACCAAAAATAGAAAAACTTACAGGTAAAGAGTCTATTGGCGCTATTTTAGAGTACTCAGATGCCGTTACAACTTTAGCCAATGTAATGGCAGATACTTTAGATGCACAGAATTACGCAGACTTTTTATCTTTAGTGGAGTTCCAAAGAAAACTAGGAGACTTTGGCGGCTATAGCGCCAATATGAACACAGGCGCAGGTTATGGCGCGGGTAAGGTAATTGTAGAGATTAACGACAATACCAGCGGGCTTATAGAGGTAGTTCAAACGGCAGTACAAGAAAATAACAGGTTTGGTAATAACCTTAATTTTGCAGGGGCGCTATGACCCTGCCAGTAATTAACGCTGTTATCAACTTTAGTACTGGGCCTAGTTTTGCTCAGGCTATGATTTTAGATAGCGGTTTATTAGGCACTAATATTTTGGCAGATGCAGCTAGTGTTATTGTGGACGTCTCAGACGTGGTAGATAGTATTGAGACTAAGCGCGGGCGTAACCCACAAGCTGACCAATTCCAAACGGGCACCCTTACTATGCGTATTGTTGACCAAAATGGAGACTTTAACCCGCAAAATCCTAGCAGCCCTTATTACACCTATTTAACACCTATGCGTAAAGTGCAGATTACTGCTACATACGGCGCAATTACTTACCCTATCTTTGCTGGCTTTATTACTAGCTATACAACTACTACGCCTAAAAATGCGCTAGATGTAGTTTATACAACTATCACAGCTGTAGATGCTTTTAGATTGGCACAAAATGCACAGATCAGTACCGTGGCTGGGGCTACAGCTGGCGATTTATCAGGCACACGTATTAATCAATTACTAGATGCTATTGCCTGGCCTACCTCTATGCGTGACGTAGATGCAGGTTTAACCACAATGCAGGCAGACCCAGGCACAGCCCGCACAAGCCTTGCAGCTATGCAGACCGTTGAGACTAGCGAATATGGCGCTTTGTACGTGGATGCCGCTGGCTCGTTTGTCTTTCAATCAAGAGACATCACAGCTGGCAGTACAGGGGCTACGCCCGTGGTATTTAACGATGACGGCTCAGCTATTACTTACTATAATGCGGTGTGGCGCCTTGACGATACGCTAGTTTACAACTCAGCCAGCATCACCCGTACAGGCGGAACGGTTCAAACGGCCATAAACCAACCCAGCATAGATAAGTATTTTGTGCATAGTTACAACCAACAAAACCTACTAATGCAAACCGATGCCGTGGCCCTGGATTATGCTCAGGCATACGTGGCTTCTAGGGCTGAAACAAGCGTAAGGTGCGATGCCATACAGCTAGACCTTTATACCGATAATTACAATGCGGGCATTATTGCCGCTTTAGGCCTAGATTATTTTGACCCAGTAACAATTACTACTAACCAACCTGGCTCATCTACCCTTACTAAAACTTTACAGGTGTTTGGCGTAGCTCAAAGCATTACGCCTAATAGCTGGAAAACAACACTCACCACTTTAGAGCCAATTATTGACGGCTTTATATTAGACTCAGCTATATACGGCTTGCTTGACAGCGGCGTATTAAGTTATTAAGGAGTACGTAAATGGCTAAACAGACCTATACCACGGGCCAGGTATTGACGGCTGCGCAGATGACCACGTTACAGGCTAATGATTACAACTGGACGGTAAGCGCAAAAACTGCCAGTTATGTACTTGTTGCTGCAGATGCGGGTACTCGTATCACTATGAGCAACGCAGGGGCAACAACGATTACCGTAAATACAGCTTTATTTACAGCTGGTGATACTTTAACTATTACCAATATAGGCGCTGGCGCTTGCACAATTACTGCAGGCACCGCAACTGTATCTACAGCTGGATCGTTGATACTTAACCAATACGATAGCGGCACTCTTTACTTTTCTAGTACAAGCGCAGCTATATGGAACGGTGCAAACCCAGGCGATATTACAGGCATTACAACAGGTGCTACCTCAGGCCTAGCGGGTGGAGTAACAAGCGGCACCGCCTCATTAACTTTAGCAACAGCTGCAAAAGGTGATTTACTTGTTGGCACAGGTTCAAACACGGCACAGGTCTTAACTGTGGGAAGCAATAACCAAACACTTGTGGCGGATAGTACCGCCTCAACAGGCTTGAAATGGGCAACGCCAGCAACAGCAGCAAGTGGAATGACCTTTATTAACCGCACATCATTTTCAGCCGTATCAAGCCAAATTTTTGATTCAGTATTTTCAAGCACCTACGACACCTACTTAGTGGTTGTTGAAAGAATCTTAGGTACAACTGGAACTGATGATTTACAATTGCAACTTCGTTATGGTTCAACTACTCAAGCGGCTTCGTATTATGGAAGCACAACGACATTCACAAGCAGCACCGTTTATCAGCAATCATCAAATGCTGCTCAATTTACTATGGCAAGTCTTATATCAAAGGCAGGTCAAACTGGAAGCGCTGTGTTTTATGTAAATGGTGTTGGAAATACTAGTGAACAAGCATCAATTTACGGTAATGGTACTGAAGGTGAAACACCTGGCGGAGCATACATTTTTGGTTGTTGGGCAGGAACTGCACAGACTTATACAGGCTTTTTATTAAAGCCATCGGCAGGAACTATGACTGGTGAAGTATCTATCTACGGATTGGCGAAAGCATAATGACAAACGAAACTATTGGAATTTACGACCACGCAACAGGTGAAACTATTGTGCGAGAAATGACAGATTCTGAGCAAGCAATTAGAAATGCCGAAGTAGCAGAATCGGTAGCAGCAAAAGCGGCTAAGGCTGCAGAAGCCGAAGCAAAAGCAATTGCCAAAGCAGATGCAGCAGAAAAACTCACTGCACTTGGTATTGACCCAAAGGCATTTGGGCTATAAGTGGAACACTTGACTAAGAAAGTAACTAAGGATGCAGACTAGCTACAACGGCTGGCCAGCATCTAAAGAGCAGGCTGAGATAGGCGTTAAGTCTTTTAAGGTAGAGGGCACAAACCTTAAACTGCGTTGCGCCGAAAAGGTAGCGCCGTTGCTTATTAACTTTGCTAAAGAGTTTAACGAGCTAATAGAGCCGTTAGAGGGCGGGGCGCTAGATGATTGGGGCTACTGTTACCGAGACGTAAGAGGTGTGCCAGGCAAACTAAGCAACCACGCCAGCGGCACAGCTATAGACCTGAACGCAACTAAACACCCTTTAGGCAAGGTAGGCACTTTTGAGGCCAGCAAGGTACCTATGATCCGTGCCCTGGCTAAAAAGTACGGGCTAACCTGGGGCGGGGATTGGACTAGAAAAGATGAGATGCACTTTGAGATAGCACTAAGCCCTGAAAAGGTCAGGGCCTTAATTACTAAGTTAGGATTAGATAATGCCAACTAGCGCCCAGGTATCCGTAGCAGCTACACCCACACTTTTAGTAGCCTCAACAGGCTTTGACCAAACCGTATGGCTACATAACTCAGGCGGTGGCATTGTTTATTTAGGCGATAGTGGAGTAACAATTAGCAACGGCTACAAGCTAGATAATGGCGATAAAATGCAGCTTTTGGTAGGTGACCACGAAGGCCTTTATGGCGTTACGGCCTCAGGTACTAATACTGTGGGCGTACTTAAACAAATCAACTAAGGGCATTTAAGGAGCAATACAATGCAAGAGCAATTAAAGGCTGCGGCCTTGTCTTACCTACGTGCAGCTGTATCGTGCGTGGGCGCCCTGTACCTCTCAGGGATTTCAGACCCAAAAGTATTAGCTAATGCTTTTCTAGCTGGGCTTATTGGGCCAGTACTCAAGGCGCTAGCACCTAATGAAAAGCAACTAGGAATAGGCGCTAAATAATGTCTCAGGCCCAGTCATATGTAGCTTTGCTATTGGGGATAGCAACGCTGAGTGGCTTTATGGCTGGGCTTGTTAGGCACCTTGTTAAATACTACCTGGCTGAATTAAAGCCTGACGGCAACGGGGGCCATAATCTCAGGGGGCGCGTAGATCGTATAGAACAGCGCGTGGACAAGATTTACGAGATGCTTTTAGAGGACAGACTTAGTAAATAGGGGCGTGTCGCGTTGCCTTTTGTCGGTGGCTGGGTTCATACTTTAACCACACGCTGAGAGGGCTACTCAGGTAGTAGCTTTATCGGCCTTAACAAAGGGCGAAAGATGAACAGTTTAGACTTTATGGTAGTAGGTATGCTGTGTTTGTTTGTAGGTTTATTTATTTACGCAGCTTACGAGATTGGCTACAAAATAGGCCTGGGTGAAGGTTACCTACGTGGCCGTAATATCGCTAAGGCGCTACGTGAACACGAGGCCTCTAAATGAGTAATTTTCTTGAAGGATATGAGGATGTCAACGCGAGAATTATTAGAGCGCGTGCAGAATATCCTACGCTGCGTTTAGTGGCATATATCGAGGATATAGACATAACAAAAGGTTATATTCTTGTTAAGGCTGAGGCCTACAAAGAGTACGAAGATCACCTACCAAGCGCTGTTGATTATGCCTTTGAGATGCGCTCAGACCGTGGAGTTAATCTGCACTTTTGGGTAGAAAACGCAGTAACTAGCGCTTACGGGCGCGTTATCGGTTTGCTTACACCTGGCGGTATTGCACGCAGTACAAAGCAAGATATGGAAAAGGTAGAGGCGCTTAGCGCTAAGGATGTAGCGCCAGTAAGTGAAGATCTATGGGCTACAACACCAACCATAGCTGCAGGTATTGAGGCAGTTAAAAACGAGCTAGGCGGCATTTACCTACAGGGCAAACCTGAGTGTAAACACGGGGCACGCGTTTGGCGTACAGGCACAAGCGCTAAGACAGGTAAAGAGTGGGGCAATTACAGCTGTATCGAAAAGAGCAAGGCAACACAATGTGAGCCAGTTTGGTATATGCAAACCTCAACAGGTTGGGCGCCCCAGGTATGAGCGACCAATACGAGTTAATCAACCTACAGGCTATGACGGGCAAACTTTTTATAGACGGTGAGCTAGCAGCTGAGTACAAAGTTGAACAATGCGATAAGTGCGCTATGGTCACACAGCTAGATCAGTTTGGCTATCAAAAGTCAGACCCTAAAGAAAATATCATATGGTTTTGCAAAGGTTGCCGATGATAGAAAACGAGCAAGAGCTATTTAATTACATAAAAGGTTGGTACCTGAGCGACTTAGAAAAGAGCAAAGACCGATACGACAGCCACGACTGCACAAGTACGATCTATAGGTTACATATAGAGCTCAAATGCAGGCATACGCATTATGACGAACTAATCCTGGAGCGCGATAAATACGAGGCCCTAACGCAACAGGCCGAGCGCCTGGGCTTTACGCCTTTCTATGTTAATGCCACACCTAAGGGCATCTATGCTTTTAATCTAAAGAAAACTAAGGTTACGTGGACGGTTAAAAAACTGCCTGCTAAGACAGAGTTTGACGATAGGGGCCAGGTTGACAAGACCGTGGCCCTTTTGCCTATCTCCGAGGCGGTGCAGCTATGAGTGAATCAATACGTTTTGAGTGTCGCAGTTGTAAGAAGATAACCGAGCAGATAGAGCGCATAGTTACCGATAACCTGCCGCCTAACGTAAAAGTCTTACAATGCAAGGTATGTAGCAAAATGAGCGTTTGCCTAATGGTTGACTATGCCGATGTATGAGTATGAGTGTATTAGCTGCTCAATACGCTATGAGGTGCAACGATCTATACACGATGTAAACATACCTAAGTGCTGTGGCTTTGATATGCGCCGTATTTATGACCCAGTAGGTGCCATATTTAGGGGCACAGGTTGGGGCAAGGATGCAAGATAGTCTTTTTAATTACGTTAATACAGATACAACTACTAACGATCATTACACACCTAAATGGGTTTTTGATTTATTAGATGTTACTTTTGATTTAGACGTAGCTGCACCTGTAGGCGGTGTGCCCTGGATACCTGCGTTACAAAGCTATAGCCAAGCAGATGACGGGCTTATACAACCGTGGCACGGCCTAGTGTGGTGTAACCCGCCTTTTAGTGACATATTGCCTTGGGTGAGGCGATTAAATGAACACGGTAACGGCATAGCTTTATTGCCTCATACAAAAGGTGCCTGGCGTAGAGAAGTGTGGGCTAATGCAGATGGCATTACAGAATGGCAGACACTCACAGAGATTAGATTTATGCACCAGGGTAAAGAAAAGACTATATTTCCCACTACTTTTCTTGCAGCTTGGGGCGATGTTGCACTTAAAGCTATAGCTAATGTAGGGCGTGTGCGATGAATAGTTATCCACAGAAGTTATCCACAGGCAAGCAAAACCTGTGGACGACACGCCAAACACGCGTAAGTTATCCACAACTGGCTAGTAACTTGACACGTACGCTAGCATCACAACTCGCTGGCGAGCCGCTGAGGCGGATAGCTCGCAGGCGATGTTTGGTGCTTGTGGGCGTGCTATGTGTAATTGGGATTACGCCAGCAAAGGCTTACGATCCAAACGTAGAGAGCTATAAATTATATGCTCATATGAAGTTAGGTAATGACAAGGCTTATAGGTGTTTAGTCATATTGTGGCGTTTAGAGAGTAACTGGAACCCTAAGGCCAAGAACCCTAAGAGCAGCGCCTTTGGTATTCCACAGCTGCTTAAGATGACAGAGACTAATCCATATAAGCAGATAGACTTAGGGCTTAAGTACATCACGCATCATAGGATCTATAAAGGTGATACCTGCAAGGCACTCGATAGACATAAGAAGGTAGGGCATTACTAATGGCTAATCGTGGTGACCCTAGACTTAAGCGGGCATACCGTGACGGGTTCCGCACCAAGATAATGCAGCGTGACGGCTACGTATGCTTTTACTGTGGCCAAGATGCAGACCAGGTGGATCACGTGATTCCAATCTCTAAAGCGCCTGAGTTGGTTGTTAGCCCTGACAATGCTGTCGCTTGTTGTAAGCGGTGCAATACACGCAAGGGGAATAGGTCACAGGGGCTTTTTTTAGCCACAAGCGCTAC
>Ga0222712_10004059_pt1 | contig 15536 bp, 16 predicted proteins | sample C33_657DmetaG_FD_165043 | JGI IMG/M metagenome (GOLD analysis project Ga0222712, IMG submission 165043) | Estuarine water microbial communities from San Francisco Bay, California, United States - C33_657D | ecosystem: Environmental > Aquatic > Marine > Unclassified | place: USA: California... | reverse complement strand
TGCTTGCAACTCGAAGCATAAAGACTGCAAGTAAAAAATGGGCGATCGATATGGCAATTAGCATGATCGATTTAACAACTCTTGAAGGTGCAGATACTGACGGAAAAGTAAAAGCAATTTGCAATAAAGCTATTCGCCCAGATCCAACCGATCCCACAGTTCCGCACGTTGGTGCGATCTGTGTTTATAACGACATGGTGACTGTTGCTCGTAAACATTTAGATGAAAGTGGCGGCCACGATATTCCGGTTGCTGCAGTTTCAACGGCATTCCCATCAGGGCGAGCATCACTGGAAGTCAAAGAGCGCGACACAAAAGATGCGATCGCCAATGGCGCAACAGAGATCGATATGGTGATTGATCGCGGCGCTTTCCTTTCAGGAGATCTTGAAAAGGTCTTTAGTGAAATCGTTTACATTAAATCCCTATGCGCAGATAAGGCCCATCTCAAGGTCATTCTCGAGACCGGTGAGCTTGTTACCTATGACAATGTTCGCAAGGCGAGCTTCCTAGCGATGGCAGCGGGGGCGGATTTCATCAAGACAAGTACAGGCAAAGTCGCACCAGCTGCAACGGCACCTGTTGTACTCGTGATGCTTGAAGCTGTCCGAGATTTCTACCAAATGACAGGTATTCGAATCGGTGTAAAGCCAGCAGGTGGAATCCGAACAACGAAGGATGCGATTAAACAACTTGTACTTGTGAAAGAGACTGCAGGAGACGAATGGCTCAACCCAGGGTTATTCCGTATCGGAGCAAGTGCTCTACTTAATGATCTCTTGATGCAGAGACAAAAGCTAACCTCTGGCCACTATGGCGGAGCAAATTATGTGACGTTGGATTAAGGAAACCACAATGACATTTGAGTACTCCAGTGCACCTGAATCAAAGGCGATCGTCACGATTGATCCTGTCTATAAACTCTTTATCGGCGGTAAGTTCGTAGCGCCAAAAGCTGGCAAGACTTTCACAACTATTAATCCTGCCACTGAAGAAGTATTGGCAAAAATAGCCTATGCAGAGAAATCAGATGTTGATAAGGCAGTTAAGGCGGCACAAGAAGGTCTTAAAGTCTGGTCAAAGATGGCTCCATCAGAGCGCGGTAAGTATCTCTATCGCATTGCTCGAATCATGCAAGAGCGTGCACGCGAATTTGCTGTTCTTGAAACAATGGATAACGGAAAGCCGATCCGCGAAACACGCGATGTTGATATTCCTTTAACTGCAGCACACTTTTTCTATCACGCTGGTTGGGCAGATAAGTTAGAGCATGCAGGAGTTGGCAATAATCCAAAGCCTTACGGAGTTGTTGGCCAAATCATTCCGTGGAATTTCCCACTCTTGATGTTGGCGTGGAAAATTGCTCCGGCGCTAGCAACCGGAAACACGGTTGTTCTAAAGCCAGCAGAGACAACTCCGCTTACCGCACTTCTATTTGCTCAAGTCTGCCAACAAGCAGAACTTCCAGCAGGAGTTGTAAATATTGTTACAGGTGACGGTGCAACAGGTGCTGCAATCGTTAACCATGCAGCAATTAGCAAGATCGCATTTACTGGTTCTACCGATGTTGGAAAGTTGATTGCGCGCTCAGTTGCTGGCACAGGTAAGGGTTTAACCCTTGAACTCGGTGGCAAAGGTGCCAATATCGTCTTTGAAGATGCACCACTTGATGAAACCGTTGAAGGAATTATCAACGGCATCTTCTTTAACCAAGGACATGTCTGCTGCGCTGGATCACGTCTTCTCATCCAAGAGAATATTCAGGATGAATTTCTTGAAAAACTCAAGCGCCGTATGTCTCAGATTCGCCTCGGTGATCCGCTAGATAAGAACACCGATATTGGTGCCATTAACTCTCGCGAGCAGTTAGAAAAAATTACAGAGCTTGCACTCTCAGGCGATGCCGAAGGCGCGGAGCGATACTCAGCTGCCTGCACGATTCCTGCTAAAGGATTCTGGTATCCACCAACCTTCTTTACCGGTGTCACTCAGGCTCACCGCATCGCGCGTGAAGAAATTTTTGGACCAGTTCTCTCTGTCATCTCATTTAGAACTCCACAAGAGGCGATTGAAAAGGCTAACAACACACCATTTGGATTATCAGCAGGTGTGTGGACAGATAAGGGATCACGAATCCTCTGGACTGCAAAGCATCTTCGTGCAGGTGTTATCTGGGCAAATACATTTAACAAATTTGATCCTGCCAGCCCATTTGGTGGATATAAGGAATCCGGTTGGGGTCGCGAAGGCGGACGCCATGGACTTGCTGCTTACTTGAAGGGAGCAAAGTAATGTCGAACTCAAAGTCACGCCTTGATGTGAAGAAGACCTACAAACTCTTTATCGGTGGCGCATTCCCACGTAGCGAATCTGGCCGCACCTATGAAGTTAAAGATGCCAAAGGTGAATTCGTAGCAAATCCATCTCTTGCTTCCCGTAAAGATCTTCGCGATGCCGTTGTTGCAGCACGCAGCGCACACGGTGGTTGGGCAGGAGCGACAGCATTTAATCGCGGACAGATTCTTTATCGCATCGCAGAGATGATGGAAGGACGTAGCGCACAATTTATTGATGAGATTGTTGCACTTGAAGGCATAACACCAGCAGGTGCAAAGAGGCAGGTGGAAGAAGCAATCGATCTCTGGGTTTGGTATTCCGGATGGTGCGACAAGATCGGTTCAATTTACGGCTCAACAAATGCTGTTTCGGGCTCGTTCTATAACTTCACAATTCCTGATTCACTCGGAGTAGTAGCAGTCTTTGCCCCAGCAAAGCCCTCACTTCTTGGACTCGTGCATTCACTTGCACCAGTATTAGCTGGCGGAAATACAGCAATCGTTATTGCAAGCGAAAAGTATCCACTGAGTGCAATCACGCTAAGTGAAGCGATCGGAACAAGTGATTTACCTGGGGGAGTAGTCAATATTCTCACTGGTTCTGCAGCTGAACTTGCTCCATGGGCAGCATCTCATATGGATATTGATGGCATTGATGCCACTGGCCTAAGCGCTGCGCAAGAAAAAGAAGTTCGCATTGCAGGAGCAGATAACCTCAAGCGAGTTTCAACCTTTAAAGATGGTGCCAGTCCACAGCGCGTTCTCGCATTTATGGAGAATAAAACTGTCTGGCACCCAATCGGGGTTTAGTTCTTAGAAGAAATAGTGTCCAGCCATAGAGAGATCATCGCTGGAACATCTACTTTCATTGCTACCTGTACATGAGGTGCTTTAGCGTGAGTGGATTCAGGCTCTTCATCTTTCCATTCGCGGCGATCACAGAGAGTCTGCCCGCGACTTGGTCCAAATGTTGTATCAACTACAACCTTAAATGTTTCATAGCTAGATAACTCTGGACGAATTGCTGTAGCAACTGCGCCGTAATCACCGAGTGTTACATCATGTCCAACCTGCTTGATGAAGTGCTCAATCAAACGTCCAGCAAAAGTTGTGCAATCGGTACCTTCTGCAATCAGTGCTGCAGCTTGTGCCGCACTCACGCGAGGCTCCATAAAGACATCAAGTCCATACATTGTGATTGGGACGCCACTACTAAAAACAATTGCTGCAGCCTCTGGATCATGCCAAACGTTGAATTCTGCAGCAGGTGTTGCATTGCCAGATGATGCCGATCCACCCATCAAGACAATTCGTTCCAGCTTTGCAGCAGTCTCTGGATAAGAACGTAAGAAGAGTGCGATATTTGTAAGCGGGGCCAGCGGAACAAGAGTCACAGGACCATCAGCGCCCTCGACTAGATCGCGCAGTAATTCAACAGCTGGGCGTGGATCAAGTGCGCGAGTAGATGCAGCTGTTCCTAAATCTCCAAGTCCATCGCTGCCGTGGATATATTCGGCATAACGAGGCTCATCAATCAGGGGACGTGTTGCCCCACTTGAAACTGGGATATTTCCAGCACCTGCAGCATCTAGAACTTTAAGAGTATTGATGACAACCTGCTTGAGATTGGTATTTCCATCAACGCAGGTAACTCCTAAGAGATTGATCTCAGGGTGGCGCGCTGCAAATAACAACGCGAAGGCATCATCAATTCCGGTATCGACATCAAGGATAAGATTCTTCTTCATGGTTTTCACCTCACCTTTGCCATGACAGATTCATAGCCTCGTAGAGAGAACGTCGGACGACGAACTGGGGTTGTTGTTAATTCAAGAGTTGGAAAGCGCTTAAAGAGTTCTGGAAGTGAGATCGACATTTCGAGGCGAGCAAGTGGTGCACCGAGACAGAAATGAATACCTGCACCAAAGCCAATATGTGGATTAGGATCACGCGTCAGATCCATACGATCGCTATTTACAAATACATCTTCATCTCGGTTGGCAGAACCCAAGAGCGAGACAATCTTTTGCCCCTGCTTGATAGCGACTCCACCGATTTCAGTATCTGCTGTGGCAGTGCGATCAAAGAAGTGCAGAGGAGCGTCAAAGCGTAAAAACTCTTCAACAGCAGTATCAGCAATCGCATCAGGTTGAGTTTGTAGCAACTTCCACTGATCAGGATGGTTAAAGGCTGCAACAATTCCATTACCAAAACCATTAACGCTTGCTTCATGGCCAGCATTAAGGAGAAGAATGCAGGTTGCAATCAGTTCTTGTGTAGAAAGCTTCTCACCAGATTCGCTGACTTGAGCAAGTTCTGAGATGAGATCAGAGGTCGGATTTTTTAACCGCTCCAACATTAGCCCGTGCACATAATCAGCGAATTCCTTAGCAGCCTTCTTCGCCTCATCTTTATGGGCTTGTGAAGGGTTCACTTCATACATTTTTACAATCGATTGTGACCAAGGGCGAAGTAAGTGCTCATCACTATCGGGAAAGCCTAGTAGCGCTGCTATAACCTTGACCGGCAAGGGCTCTGCATAATCGGCGATGATGTCGAACTCGCCATCCTTTTCTTCAATCGAATCGAGAAGTTGATTGGTTAAGCGTTGGATATCTGGACGGAGCGCTTCAATGCGGTGGCGGTTAAATGCCTTAGCCACTAACGAACGTAGACGTGTGTGCTTAGGTGGCTCGCTATCTAATATTGAATCTGCATGGAGATAATTGAATTCAAACCACTCTGTCTCAGGCGTCTTTGGTACAAAGATGCGACCGAGTGATTTATTGCGAAGCACATCATTGGCATCACTATGTTTTGCTGCCAAGAACATCTGTAGATCTTCATGCCAGATCGGCTTACCGACAGATCGTAGCTCCTTTAGCGCAGGGTAAGGATTTTCGATAAACGCTAAATCTTTAAAATCGATCACTTGGCACCCAGGTCAGCAAATGGTGCCTTGATCTGACTCTTGTAGATATCTTGCTTTTCATCCTCTGAGATAAAGGCACTCATAATTCCATTTCGAGCAACATCGTGTAAGTCATCGATAGTCCAGCTATATCCGCGCGAAATCTCAGTAACCTCACGAATCATCGACGTTGCACTCATGAGACGGTTATCAGTATTAATGGTGACGTTAAAGCCAAGCTTCTTCATCACACCAATTTGATGCGTTTCATAAGACGCCGCGCCACCTGTCTGTAGATTAGATGTTGGCGCCATCTCAAGACAGATCTGACGATCAAGGATTTCTTGCGCAAGTGAGCCCAGAACTGCACCCCCTGAAGAGAAATCAATGTCATCGATCAAACGAATTCCGTGGCCAATACGTTCGGCGTGACAATCACGCACTGCTAGTTCAATAGATTCAACGCCAAAAGCCTCGCCGGCGTGGATCGTAAAGTGAGCGCCATTGCTGCGTAAGTAATCAAATGCCTTAATGTGATCTGTCGGCGGGAAGCCTGCCTCAGGCCCTGCAATATCAAAGCCAACTACTCCGCGACCTTTGTACTTAACAACTTTGGTTGCAACCTCATCACTGAAGTTGTTTTGACGAAGTGCGCAGAGTAAAACCTCTACACGAATCTCTCGTCCAGCCGCTTTCGCTTCAGACATTCCCTGCTTATGACCTTCCACAGTTGCTTCAATTACCTGGTCAAGAGTTAAACCCCTGCGAGTAAAGAGTTCTGGCGCTCCGCGAACTTCGGCATAGACCACGCCATCTGCGGCTAGATCAAGCACGCATTCACGAGCAACTCTTTCAATCTCTTCTTTCGTTTGCATGACAGAGATCGTGTGTTCAAAAGTCTCTAGGTAGAGCTCGAGCGTTCCTGAACTACATGCATTGACAAACCAGGTTGCAAGTTCATCTGGGTTATAGCTAGGCAGTTTTGTATATCCGCTTGCCAGCGCATGATCAATCATCGTCTGCGGACGCAAACCGCCATCTAAGTGATCGTGCAACAGCACTTTTGGCGCGCGCGCAATGACATCGGTACTAAGAAGAAGGGTCATTTACTTGAGATCTTCTGGCCCAAATGCCCAAGGCAACATCGCGCTCATTTTTTCTGGACCATCTGGAGTCATAAAGAGAGCTTCACTTCCACCGTGCTCAAAGATTAACTGGCGACAACGACCACACGGAGCTAAGAAATTACCTGCAGCATCAACACATACGATCGCTACTAGGCGACCTCCGCCTGACATTGTCAGTGCACTCACGAGTGAACACTCTGCACAGAGACCTAATCCATAACTCGCATTTTCAACATTGGCGCCACTAATTAGTCGTCCATCATCGACGAGGGCGGCAACACCCACAGGAAATTTGGAATAAGGGGCATATGCTTTTTTCATCGCATCTTTTGCAAGGTTATGGATTGAATCCCAGTCGATGTTTGTGCTCATTACGTGATTCTACGGCCGATGGCCCTGATTGGGAATTGGTCGTAACCGCGCCTCTTTGTTACGATACGCCAGCACTACACGGCTAGGAAAAGTAATTTTCCTCATGTATTACACATGGCGGGTTGCCCGAGCGGCCAATGGGAGGGGACTGTAAATCCCCCGGCTCTGCCTTCGAAGGTTCAAATCCTTCACCCGCCACCAGTAAGTTAAATGTAAAGCCCTAGCAAGAATTCAGGGCTAATGATTGAATAGTCAATTATGACGATGATTCGGAGCAAGCGTAAATTTCCGAGCCTTCCATATTTTTGGTCTCTGATTGATTGGACTCTGCCATCACTTAATCCACATAAGGGTCAATTACTTCGCGCACAATCTGTGAGCGATGTTGCCAAGGTTGCGCGTAAGCGCACCCCCAAAGTTGTCTTTGATTATGTCGAAGGTGGCGCAGTCGATGAAATGGCTTACTCCAGAACACGAGATGCTTACTCAAGAATTGAATTTAATTCACGAGTTTTGCGCGATGTATCTACAGTTGATGCCAGTACAACAATATTAGGAAAGAAAGTTGATCTTCCTATCTGTTTTGCTCCCACCGGCTATACCCGACTGATGTATCACGTAGGTGAGCCAGCTGTTGCAAACGTTGCCCGCAAGAACAATTTGGTCTATGCCCTATCAACTATGGGAACAACATCACCAGCAGAACTTGCAGCAGCTGTTCCTGATTCCAGACGTTGGTTCCAGCTTTACATTATGAAGAAGCGAAGCGATAGTCTGGCTGTAATCAAGCAGGCGAAAGATAGCGGCTTTGAAGCTCTCGTTCTGACTGTCGATACCCCAGTCAATGGTCTTCGTTACCGAGATAATCGCAACGGCCTCACGGTTCCACCTAAAATTAGGATCAATACCGTCTTTGCAATCGCTAGAAAGCCAGTTTGGTGGCTTAATTTATTTACTACTGGCAAACTGGAATTTGCCGCCTTTAGAGGTTGGGATAGATCTCTCTCTGAACTGGCAAGTGTTATCTATGATCCTGGAACTACGTTGAAAGATATTACGTGGCTTCGTTCGGTCTGGGATGGACCAATTATTGTTAAAGGAATTCAAAGTGTTGAGGATGCAAAAGCTGTTGCAAAGCTAGGCGTCCAAGGAATCATTCTCTCCAACCATGGAGGTCGCCAATTCGATCGCGGTCGAGTACCCCTTGAAATTCTCCCTGAAGTTGTGAAAGAGGTAGGGAATAAAGTCGAGGTTTATATAGATGGCGGAATCATGTCCGGCCTCGATGCTCTCGGTGCAATTGCGCTAGGTGCAAAGGCAGTATTTATTGGTCGCGCTTATCTTTATGGAGCAATGGCAAATGGAGAAGCTGGCGTAGAGCAGGTTATCGAAATAATGCGCAGAGAATTTGAGAACGGAATGGCGCTCTCAGGTGCAACCAATATTGCAGAACTGCAAGAAAATGGGGCTCGAATTAGGCCTTAGCTTTCGAGCTATTTTTGCGTGCTGCACGAGATAAGAAGAGCGCAAAGACAAGTGCTAATACGATTCCAGTATTAACGCCCATTTCAATCAGAGCGCGGTTGAAATACTCAGTAGTCTTCTCTTTCTCCATTGTGAGTGAGGCGCCAACTGTAAGAATGTGTCGAACTGCTGCGATAACACCAATAATCAAAAAGCTATCTAGCTGGAAAATTCCATCTGTAAATCGCACGATTACGGTGCGCATGATTTCTAGAATGATGACAACAAAGAGGATGTCGTTAATTCCTTGAATCATTCCTGCTGGAAAAAATGGACGAGTTTCGATGAGGCGCTGGAGAGTGTAACCAGCGGCCAGGATTGAAATAATAAATAGGACGATGCCTAAGAAGCCATGCAAAATATCTTCAAGCTTATCAATAAAAGTTGTTGGGATTAGTGACTCATCACCTGTGAGCAAACTCTTCACCGATCTGTACTTCATGTCTGCTCCCTTTGGACGATTAACCAAGGGTAAGTTCAAGCTCCAGACTATGCAATAGAAAAGTGTATTTATTTAGAACTACCTGGCTGCGGCTGCGGTGCGTCTGATGAGATCGACGGTGAGATCAGGGTAGTTCCACATGATCACATGCGCACAGTTTTCGACATAGATCCAATTGGAATGTACCGGTGCGACGCTCTTCTCCTGTGCTACTTCTTCAGGCAGCATACGATCGTAATCTCCAAAAATGATGGAAGTTTTGACGTGATCAGGGATGTGGGAATCAAACTTTCTTCCACGTGCTCCATGCCATAACGGCATGTATCCCGTTGAATGTGCCATCGCTTGTACCGAGTCGCGACAAGTCTCAAAGCTAAGCTCGCGCCATAAATGTGTGATCTTTTTGTAGCCGAGTGCTTTCAGTGGAGGCAATCTATATGCCAGTCTCATGAAGTGGCGAGAAATTTTGGCAAGTATTCGGGCATCGATACTTGGTGGATATATTTTTTTGGGTGCCTCATGCCACAACCCAGCGGGTGCGAGTGCAGTAATACTTTTAATTTGATCGGGTGCAACCGATCCCATCTCAAGTGCGATCCATCCACCGAGAGAATTTCCTGCAACATGCATTTGCGTTACACCGTGGGTTGTATTCATCGCTTCAACAATGGCTTGAGCTAATGATCGTGGATCGTATTCTTCGCCCTCATCAAGTGGTGCAACGCCATGACCTGGAAGATCAATCGGATAGACAGTGAAGTGTTCACTAAGTTGTGGAAGCAAGCTCTTCCAGATGGTGCCAGCCGAGCCCAAACCGTGGACCAGGACTAGGGCTGGAAGCGCCGGATTGGTAAAATGCTGATGAGTTTTAATTGCCATTACAAGTAGCTAAATCCTCATCGCTAGTGTGGAAATTGACGTGGAATGAGGATTATACGCGCGAGATCAGAGTAAGTGAGGCAAGTTGCTTGCAAGAGCTTTGCAAGTAGACAGGGCCGAGCCTCGTTATTAGCCTTTACCGCGTACCGAACCACTATGAAAGGCAATTCATGAAAAACCGTAAAGGATTAGTAATCGCGTTGACCGTTGCGCTTGCATTCGGAATTTCAGCGTGTTCAAGTAGCGACTCAACTGAGAGCGCATCAGCTTCATGTGAAAAAGCAGATCTTGCAACCATCGAAAGTGGCATGCTCACGATCGCAACTGGAGAACCTGCCTATTACCCATGGGTGATCGATGATGCTCCAGAGTCCGGAGAAGGATTTGAAGCAGCCGTTGCTTATGCTGTTGCAACACAACTTGGATTCTCAAAGGATGAGGTCAAGTGGGTTCGCACAACATTTGATAGCGCTGTAACTCCAGGCGAGAAGAACTTTGACTTTAACTTGCAACAGTTCTCTATTACAGAAGAGCGCAAGGCTGCAGTTGATTTCTCATCTCCTTACTACACAGCTCCTCAAGCAATCGTTTCGTTTAAGGGAAGCAAGATCGATGGAAAGACATCGATTGCAGACCTTAAGGGTGCAAAGCTTGGCGCAGCAGTTGGAACAACATCACTTGATGCAATTGAGTCACAGCTTGGCCTCGAGCCAAGCGTATTCAATGACAACGCAGCTGGTGTATCTGCACTCAAGAACAAGCAGATTGATGGTCTCGTTGTAGATCTTCCAACTGCCTTCTACCTTTCAGGTGTAGAAGTTGAAAACGGAATCATTGTCGGACAGCTTCCATCAACTGGTTCAGGTGATCAGTTCGGACTTCTTCTCACAAAGGGAAGCGCACTGACATCATGTGTATCAGGTGCGGTCGATGCCATCACAGCAGATGGCACTCTTGCCAGCATCACAGATACATGGCTTGCAAACAATACTGGTTCACCAGTACTGAAGCCATAATCGTTACACTTAAGTAGTGAGTTCATTCGTGCTTGGTGACCGTGGTGAGTAATTCAACGCCATGGTCACCAAGCCCGCGTGAGCGCGAAAGAGAGTTATTTCGCAGAGCGCTCCACAATCGCCAAAGGCTGATTGCTCTAGTCTCAACAGTTCTTGTTCTTGGAACCCTCGCCGTAGTACTTGTTACATCACCGGGATGGGATTCTGTAAAGAAAACTTTCTTCGATATTGAATACGGAAAAGAAGTCTTTCCCACCGTGATTCGCGGCTTAGTGGTTAATCTTCAGCTCACACTTATTGGTGGCCTAGCCATAGGTATTATCGCTTTAGCACTAGCGCTCTTGCGCACCACTAATTCACCAACTCTTACACCATTTAGATTTATAGCTACCGCCTACGTCGATATTTTCCGTGGCGCACCTCTTATTTTGATTATTTTCCTTGTTGGATTTGGAGTACCCGCACTTCGAATCCAGGGAATGACAAGTAACGTGATTGTTCTCGGAACAATTGCTGTAGTGCTTACATATTCTGCCTACGTTGCAGAGGTCATTCGAAGCGGTATCCTTTCGGTTCATCAGAGCCAGCGCGCCGCCGCTCGATCACTCGGTCTTACCTCACGACAAGCGATGCGATATGTGATCTTGCCACAGGCAATCCGCCGGGTTATTCCACCGCTTCTTAATGACTTCGTCTCGCTGCTAAAAGACACCGGTCTCGTTTCAATTTTGGGGGTTACTGATGCCGTTCGAGCAGCGCAAATTAATGCCAGCCGAACCTTTAACTACACGCCATATGTTGTTGCTGCGATTCTCTTCTTGCTGATCACTATCCCTCTTACTCGCTATATCGATCGTCATATTCGTCTGCGATCTGAAAAGCAGAATTCGGATGGTCTGGCATGAGTACTCCAGTGCTAGAGATTGTTGATCTCCGTAAATCATTCGGTGAAACTCTGGTCCTTCATGATGTAAATCTGACAGTTCCTGAACACACAGCAACCGTGCTTATTGGCGCATCTGGATCTGGAAAATCAACACTTCTGCGCTGTATCAATCTACTTGAGCCAATTGATGATGGATTGATCTTGCTTGATGGGCAAGAGATAAGTGATCCGGCAATCAATGTAGATTTCATCAGACGTAAACTCGGTATCGTCTTTCAATCTTTCAATCTCTTTCCTCATATGACGATTAGAGAGAACATCACTCTTGCTCCAATCAAGGTTCAGGGTAAAAGTCGTGACGAAGCAAATGATTTAGCTGAAGGATTACTAAAGCGCTTTGATTTACTTGAGAAGGCCGATGAGTATCCAGACCGCCTCAGTGGGGGACAGCAACAACGTGCGGCGATTATTCGCTCGATTGCAGTTAATCCACGTCTTCTATTACTTGATGAAGTGACTTCAGCCCTTGATCCTGTACTAGTTAATGAAGTCTTGAGCATTGTTCGCGATCTCAAATCAGATGGAATGACAATGGTTCTGGCAACACATGAGATGGGCTTTGCTACCCAAGTTGCCGATCAAGTCTGTTTCCTGGAATCAGGTCTCATTCTTGAACGTGGAACTCCCGAACAAGTCCTTAAAGCCCCAAGCCATCAGAAGACGAAAGAATTCCTTAAACGTGTTCATGAAGCTGGTCGCCTTTAATGACGCAGATCATCGCGCCATCAATCTTTGCAGCTGATCCCGCGGCACACGTATTTGATGATCGCCTCTTTCTCTACGTTTCCTACGATGAGCCATTTACAAATACGCACGATTCAATGGTCTGTTATCACGCGCTATCGACAGATGATTTAGTTAATTGGGTTGATCATGGAAGAATTCTTCATCTTGAAAATGTTGCGTGGGCGATTAGCCATATGTGGGCAATTGATGCCAATAAATGGAAAGGCAAGTACTACCTAACATTCTGCGCCTTTGATGAGAAGACATCTATGTTCAGAACTGGCTTGGCAGTAAGTAATCGTCCTGAAGGGCCGTTTACAGATCTTGGCCCAGTCGAAGGTGTTGATTGGGGGCAAGACCCTTCGTTCTATGTTGAAGGTGATCGTGCTTATTTAATCTGGGGCGGACGCGGTCAAATTCTGATTGCAGAGTTCAATGATGATTTACGTTCGATTAAACGCGAAACTATTCGTAACCTCTCAGAAGACATTGCAGGATATGAAGGTCCATTTCTTCACAAGTACCGCGATGACTATTACTTAACTTATCCAGCACTTGATAATGAAAAATGGCCACAGCGAATGTCGTATGCAACAGCGAAGAATCCTCTTGGTCCTTATACATACCGAGGAATTTTCATCCCTGAGTATGAAGGTAATAGCGGAACGATCCATGGTTCTGTCGTTGAGTTTCAAGGTAAATGGTTAGCTTTTTATCACAGCGCTTGGGTCAGTGGTTTAGCAACGTCACGATCACTCATGATGAGTGAAATTACATATACAGAAGACGGTTCGATTACTCCTTTGGTACTTGATAAAAAAGTTGATGGGGCAATCACAATCAATTCTCGACAGATACTCGATGTATCAGTTGCACCAAAGGCTGGTGGTCGTTTATTCGGCGTTCAGGTATCTACATCCGGTAATGACTTCACTGGTGCAGGTTTTGTCACTGGGCTTACTCGCCAAGAATTTGGCGTCAGTGTTCTATCTCAAATTGGATTGCCGGGCAGCTATGAGGTTTCGATTCGTTACCGCAGTGGAGATAAGCCATGGAATGGACGAGTAGTTGCAGGTAAGCATCTCTTTTATGACGGTAACCAGAACCAAGATTACGATCAGTACATCAATCGGGGTACGAACTTCCCGGCCACGCACGGCAAGTGGAGTGAGCTGGTGATCGGTGAGGTTCTTATGCCATCAGGGGATCACCACATCCGTATTTCCGCGAGCCATACTCTGGAACCCGGCGTTCCAGGGATTGAGGTTGACTACATTAGCGTTCGGCAGATTGGATAAGATTTCTCATATGAGCGCAATCAACGAAGACGAACTTAAGGCACGACTTGATCCGTTGTCTTACGAGGTTCTACGCAATGGTGCAACCGAGCGTCCGTTTACGGGTGAATATACAGATACAGATAAAGTCGGAAGCTATCGTTGCAAAGCATGTAGCGCTGAGTTGTTTAAGAGCGAAACTAAATTTCATTCAGGATGTGGCTGGCCATCTTTCTACGCGCCGACTGCCGATGATGCAGTGGTGTTAATTGAAGATCGTTCACTCGCCCCACGAATTCGCACAGAAGTACGTTGTGCAAATTGCGACTCACACCTTGGCCATGTTTTTGAGGGCGAAGGCTATGAAGTTCCTACCGATCAAAGATGGTGCATTAATTCTGTGGCACTCATCCTTGAGGAGAAATAGATCCCGCGAGTCTTTCGTACTCAACTTTGATACAAAGATCCATCGCTACGTCAAGACCGGCGTTGATCGCGCGCTCGGCACTTGCTTCATCACGTAGACCTAATTGAATCCAGATTGATTTAGCACCGATTTCAATTGCTTCATCGACAACTTCAGGTATATCACTGACTTTGCGGAAGATATCGACCATGTCAATCTCAACTGGAATGTTTGCAAGGCTGGCATAGCAAGGATTGCCTAGGACTGTGGTTAAAGTCGGATTTACAAAGTAGAGCTCGAAGTGAGAATTCTTCTGCAGCCAACGACACACCCCATTACTAGGACGGTCTTCTTTATCTGAGATACCAACGACGGCTACACGCTTGGTCTTGGATAGAAGCTCCGCCAATTGGCTGTCGCTAGTGATAACTTTGCTCATCAGATAAGCGTAGCCCCTCACATGCAAAGAGGGAGATCTTGGGAGCCAAAGACGATTATGAAAGCAATACAGATAACTGAATTTGGTGGCCCTGAAAAAATGTCCTTGATCGATATCGCTGATCCAGTTCCTGGCGATGGTGAAGTTCTCCTTGATGTCTTAAAAATTGGAATCAACTATGCAGATACCCATCAAGTTGAAAACAGCTATCTCTCAGCACAAACCCTGCCACTCATTCCTGGAATTGAAGTTGTTGGCAGGACCCCAGATGGCAAAAGAGTTTTGGCTTTGGTTTCATCGGGCGGATATGCAGAGAAAGCAACAGCTCACAAAAGCGTATTAATTCCAATTCCTGATGCAGTCAGCGATGAAGATGCACTCTGCATGTTAGTTCAGGGATCAACTGCGTGGCATGTGTTAAAGACAATGGCACACCAAAAGCCGGGGGAGAGCGTTGTTATTCACGCAGCAGCTGGCGGTGTTGGTGTTATTGCAATTCAACTTGCCAAGATGTGGGGTGCCAAAGTTATTGCAGTTGCATCATCGCAAGAAAAGCGCGATCTCGCACTCTCTCTCGGAGCAGATGTTGCAGTCGATGCCAATGATGCAGATCTCAAATCAGCAATCATTGCTGCAAATGGTGGCAAGAGAGTAGATATTGTTCTGGAAATGGTTGGCGGTCCAACATTTGATAGAAGCCTTGAATCCCTAGCCCACTTCGGACGGTTGATTACTTATGGAATGGCATCACGAGTTGCTCCTACTGCCGTTGCACCCGGTGCTTTAATGGCAGGAACAAAAACTGTCAGTGGATTCTGGTTGTCACATTGCTTTGCAAAGCCTGAGTTATTTCATGATGTGATCGCAGAACTATTCGCGATGATCGCAGCTGGAACTTTGCGTCCTGTAATTGGTGAACGTTTTGGGTTGAGCGAAGCTGTAGAGGCTCATACACAGATGCGATCACGCGGATCTGTCGGCAAAATTACGCTTGATCCGCAGCGTTAATCGGCTGCGATTTTCTCCTTTTGCGCCATTCGCGTACACTCACACCTCTACCATCTGCCCCCCTAGCTCAGTCGGTAGAGTGTTTCCATGGTAAGGAAAAGGTCACCGGTTCGATTCCGGTGGGGGG